>Ga0209614_1000968_pt1 | contig 23282 bp, 22 predicted proteins | sample BlaSprsedimmetaG_FD_185484 | JGI IMG/M metagenome (GOLD analysis project Ga0209614, IMG submission 185484) | Hot spring sediment bacterial and archeal communities from California, USA to study Microbial Dark Matter (Phase II) - Blank Spring... ... | reverse complement strand
CCGCAAATTGCTTCCGTGGATTTATTGGCTTCAATAACCTTCAGTTGAGGGTTCACGGTAATGATGGCATCTTTCACGCTGTCAAAAATTGCCTCCAGCCGGGTGCGGTGTTCGGCAAGTTTTTTTCCGCTTCTTTGTGCTCTGTAATATCAAGCGCTACATTGCGGAAGCCGGTAATAACGCCTTGTGTGTTGCGAATCACAGAAATAGACTGATCGACTATTCTTCGCCGGCCATGCCTGTCCATTGCCTCGAAAATTAAGTTTTTTACGGGAATACCGGTCTTATATATTTTTTCATAGGTTTGCCGGATTTTCTCTGTCGTCTGGGGCTGTGTCCAATTCCTATAGTGAAGACCCAATAATTTTCGCCTCGATAATTCCATCATTCTGCAGCCGGCATCGTTGACAAAGGTAATGTTTCCCTCGAGATCAGTTTCTCCCAGGTAAACATCCAGATCATCAAGAATCGTCTCGTATCTTTTCAGCTCTTCCTGCAGGGATGCGACAAGTTCGCTTTGGTTGGACTGTTTTGATTTTTCGTCATCTTTCTTATGTCTTACATCCTTTGCCATATTGTTCTCCCGGAGAGCAACCTACCCCTCTTCTTTTTGAGGTGCGGCAAATTATAAGAACAAGAAACTACGCAGTCAAGAAAATTAAAATAATTCTGACCGGCCATGAAGGATATTTCTTTGACGGGTATTAGATATTGAACCGAAAATTGATGATATCGCCGTCCTGGACGATGTAATCTTTACCTTCCAGGCGCAGGCGTCCGGCGGATTTTACTTGCGCGGCGGAACAATTATGAGCGACAAAATCATCGTAAGACATGACTTCCGCTTTGATAAAACCGCGTTCAAAATCATTGTGGATGGTGCCGGCGGCTTTAGGCGCTTTGGTATTTACGGGAATCACCCACGCTTTTACTTCATCTTCACCAACCGTGAAAAAAGAAACGCGTCCCAATAACGAAAAAGCGGCGCGGATAATGCGGCCGAATGCCGGCTCGGCAATTCCCATAGAGGCAAGAAATTCTTTTTGTTCAACGGCATCAAGCCCGGTTAGCTCCGCTTCGATTTTACAGCAGATGCCCACAACCGGCTCAGCAAATTTTGCCTCTTTAGCAAAATCTTCGGCAAAAGAAAGATTATCCTCAGCCACATTGACCACCACCAGTTCCGGCTTGATTGTCCAGAATGAAAAACTGCGCAATAAAAATTCTTCCGCTGGTGTCAGTCCCACTGTGCGCAGCGGTTTGCCCGCTTCCAAACAATCTTTCAAGCGCGGCAGAATTTCATTTTGCGCTACATCCTGCGCGGGAATCGCTTTTTTGGGCAATTTTGCCGTGCGCTCCATTTTTTTTTCTATGATGATTAAATCGGAAAGGATTAATTCATCTTCAAGTCTGCGGTAGGCGTCGAGCGCCAGAGAAACATCCGGCAGGGAAAAACCGTCCACCACATGCAAAATACCATCGGCGCCGCTTAAATGCTGGCGAACGGATTCCCACGGTTTTTCTCCCATTACATGAACATCGACAAAGGGAATCTTGGCCGGAGTTACCTTTGCCGGTTTGTAGATTTCGGTAAGTTTATCAAAACGCTCATCCGGCACGGAAGCCTGCCCGCGCAGCACAGCTTCATTGTGCTGGCCGCCTTTCGTTGCGGTCATTATTTCAAACAAGGTGCTCTTCCCGCTTTGGGGAAGGCCCAGAATTCCCATTTCCATAATTGATTATCTTCCTTTTATCGTAACGTCGCAAAAGGCTCTGGAGGCAAGGCGCGCGAACCCGATGGAGTGAGGCGTATTTGCGGATACGCCGCAACGACTGAGGGTGAAGCGCAACGAAGCATACAGACCTTTTCCGGCGTTATGACTTGAATTCTTTTTCGATGCGGCTCATTGCTTCTTCCAGCCGGTCATCCGGAACGGTCAGAGAGAAACGCACAAAACCTTCACCGTACTGGCCATAGGCTGTTCCGGCGGCGACAACCACCGCCGTTTTGTCAAAGAGACGATTCGTAAATTCCAGCGCGGTCATGCCCTTGGGCACAGGAACCCACAGGTAAAAAGTGCCGCGCGGCGCATCGAATTGGATACCGATTTTTTTCAATGTTTTTAAAACAAGCTCGCGGCGGCGCGCATAGATGTCTAACATCTTATCCACAAAACCCGCCTCGTTTTTCAGCGCCGCGATTCCCGCGTACTGAATGGCGTTGAAAGCGCCGGAGTCGGTATTTTCTTTTACCTTGCTGATACCCGCGATTAAATCGGGATTGCCACAGGCCATTCCCAGACGCCAGCCGCACATGTTGAAAGGCTTGGAAAGAGAATTTAGTTCAATGCCCACGTCTTTGGCGCCTTTGGCCTGAAGAAAACTGATTTTTTCCTGTCCGTCAAAAACAAGTTCGCCGTAAGGATTATCGTAGCAGACCGCTATGTCGAATTCCCGCGCGAAAGCCACAAGCTTTTGTAAAAAATCCAGTGTGGCGCACGCGCCTGTGGGATTATTCGGATAATTGAGGAAAATCGCCGTGGCTTTTTTCGCGATTTTTGTGGGAATATCTTCGAGCGCCGGAAGGTAATTGTTTTTCGCCAAAATGGGCACGTTGTGCGGAATCCCTTCACCCATCAAAATGCTCGAACGATAAGCGGGATAACCGGGATCAGTCATCAGTACGATATCGCCGGGATTGACCCGCGCCAGAACAAAATGATGGCAACCCTCTTTGGAACCGATAAGCCCCAGAATTTCCGTTTCCGGATTAAGTTCTACATTGTGCCTTTGGGCATACCAGCGCGCGATTTCTTTGCGGAAAGCCAGCATTCCTTTTTCCTCGTCAATGGGATAGCGGTGATTGACGGGTTCGCGTGAAGCGCGGCATAATTCATCGATAACCGCATCCGGCGTTGCTTCCACCGGGTCGCCGATAGCCAGTGAAATGACATCCACGCCTTCGGCTTTGGCTTTGTTGATTTTTTTCCTGAGTTCCATAAAAAGATAGGGTGGTATTTTTTTCAAACGATCGGCTGTCTGCACTTTAATCCTCCAACAAAATGTAATTACTCAGGGCAGTCTCAAAACAACTACGAGATTGCTTCGTCATCCTGCCGGAAGCAGGATTTCTCGCAATGACTAAATTGATGATTCTATAAAATTTTCATTTGTACGCTTCTTCAAAAAGAAAACCTTGATAAACTATTTTCACGCGGCCTTCAAGATAAATTTCCGTAAAGCGGTCATTTTTACGATGGAAATAAACGCGCAGGACTTCTGCGCTCTGTACGATAACATCTACAGGTGAATCGACCAGATTTCTTTGCGCTGCGGCCAAAGCGGAGGCAACCGCACCTGTGCCGCAGGCCAGCGTTTCATCCTCCACGCCTCGTTCGTAGGTGCGCACCCGAATTTTGTGCCTATCAATAACGCTGACAAAGTTGGCGTTAGTGCCCCGGGGTTGAAAATATTCATGGCGGCGGATTTTTCCTCCCTGCTCTACCACAGCGCAAGTTTCCACATTATCAACAAAACAGACGGCATGGGGCACTCCTGTATCAATACAATCTAATATGATTTCGCTGCCGGTAATATTGATTTTCATTCCCGGTTTTAATATTGAGGGGTCGGTGAGCCTCACCTTAACTACATCGTCATTTACTTCGGCAAAAATAATGCCCGCGAGCGTTTCAAAAGACATTTTCTTTGGGGCAATGCCTTTCAGGTAAGCATAGCGTGCTACACAGCGGCTGCCGTTGCCGCACATTTCCGCCACGGAACCGTCGGAATTGAAAAACTGCCACTTAAAATCCGCGATTTTTGAAGGCTCGATAAGAAATAATCCGTCGGCACCCACGGAAATTTTGCGCTCGCAAACCCTGCGGGCAAACGAAGGCAGGCCGCCGGCATCCAGCGACAAATCGCGGTTATCAATGATAATGAAATCATTGCCGCTGCCGCTCATTTTGTAAAATTCGATTCCGGATTTTGATTTTATCATCAGGTCTCTATGATTATATCATCAGCATCTTCAATGCGATTGAGCGTACGGGTAACGCGCAGCACTTCCTCCGTTGTCGTAATTCCCGCCAGTATCTTCTGCACACCGTCTTTCTGCAGGGTAATCATGCCGCGCTTGATGGCCAGTTCGTTAATCTGGTTGGCGTCCGATGTCTTCAAGACAAGTTTTTTGATTTCATCGTCCACGGTCATTATCTCGAATATCGCCGTCCGTCCGCGATAACCGGTCTGCATGCACAGGTTGCAGCCGGCCTTGCGGTAAAAAGTATTGTCTTTTAACAGCGACTTGTTCAGTCCCAGGTTGGCCAGCGCCTCCTTATCCGGCACGTATTCTTCCTTGCAGTGCGGGCAAAGAACGCGCACGAGACGCTGCGCGATAATCGCGATAACGGATGATGTAACCAGAAAAGGTTCGATGCCCATGTCAATCAGACGGGTGACGGCGCTGGCCGCGTCATTGGTATGCAAGGTGGAAAAAACAAGATGGCCGGTAAGCGAAGACTGGATGGCAATTTCTGCCGTTTCGCGGTCGCGTATTTCACCAATTAAAATCACATCCGGGTCCTGGCGGACGATAGAGCGCAGTCCCGCGGCGAAGGTCAGATCTATCTTGGGGTTGACCTGAATCTGTCCGACTCCGTCAATCTGATATTCAATCGGATCCTCAATGGTAATAATGTTGATTTCCGGCTTGTTGATGGTGGAAAGCGCGGCGTAAAGTGTCGTTGTTTTTCCGCTGCCCGTGGGGCCGGTCACCAAAATAATGCCGTAGGGAGATTTAATCAGATTATTAAGCAAATTGATTCGCTCATCATGCATGCCCAAATCGGAGAGCCTCAGTATATTGGCCGTCTTGTCCAACAGGCGCATGACCACGCGCTCGCCGAAAGCCGTGGGAATTATCGATACGCGGACATCAATCAGGCGGTCGGCAATCTTTATTTCGATGCGGCCGTCCTGCGGCAGTCTTTTTTCCGCGATGTTTAGTTTAGCCATGATTTTGATACGGGAAACAAGGGGAGATTGAACCCGCCGCGGCATACTCATGATATCATACAAAACACCATCAATACGGTAGCGGATTTTCAAATTGCTTGAGTAGGGCTCAACATGAATATCGCTGGCACGGTCTTTAATCGCGCCGGATACCAGAAGGTTGACCAGTTTAATAATCGGCGCGTCGCTTACCTCGTCGAGCAAATCCGCCGTTTCATCAATTTCGGAAATGAGTTCATCAGCGGAAGCCTCGTCCATTTCTTCAAAATAATCTTTAGCGGAAGCTCGGCTCATGTCGTAAGCCATATTTATCGCGGCGGCAATCGTTTCCTGCTGCGCCAACACCATGGACGCTGTGGGTATGCGCAGGAGTTTGCGCAAATCGTCAACGGCCTGAAAGTTTGAGGGATCATTCACGGCAATAACGGCGGATGAAGGGGTAATTACCGGCACCATTTTATACTTTTTCAGGTACTGGATGGACACAGCCTGGGTGAATTCTATATCGATATTTTCCATCGGCAATTCATTGATCAGGGAGAAACCGAAATGGGCAGACATAATTTTAAGCAAATCGCCTTCGGCAATCTCCTTTTTACGCACCAGATAATCAAAGAAACCCGCGCCGTTTTTTCCCTGAGCTTCGCGCGCCTCTGCCATTGCCTCAGCGGAAACACCGGCCAGCATCAATTTTGACTCAAGCGATAAAACAGGAGCTTTGTCCTGCGTTGTTGGCGGCGAAGTGTTTTGCGCCTTACGCGATGCTTTAAGAGCATTATGGATTTTCGACATAAACCTTCAACACCTGGGGCTAGTTTTTTTCCAAAGCTTCATTTCCACCAGGCTCCTCTTCACTCTGCGGCAACTCTGCCGGTGTTCTTTCGTCAAGTTTTATGACACCTTCTTCAACCGTACCCATAGAATCTCTTTTTTCCTGATACAGAGCGCTGGCATCCTCCTGCGTGCGGACGATGTGCGGCGTCAGAAACACGTACAGGTTTGTTTTTTCGCGTTTGGTCGTTTTGGCCTTGAAAAGCCAGCCCAGCAGGGGAATTCTTCCCAGCAGCGGCACCGCGCTGACGCTTTCATCCGTGCTGTCACCAATCAACCCGCCGATAACGACTGTTTCCTTGTCCTTGACCACTACAGCGGTCTTGATTGTCCGTTTTAGTGTCGTCGGCGTTATTATACCTTGTTTCGCGGCTTCGGTTGTGCCCAGTGATGTGAGCTTGGTAACTTCCTGGGAAATGTTCAGACGGATGAAGTTTTCTTCATTGATATTCGGCGTGATTTTCAGGATGACGCCGACATCCCGGTACTCATACTGGCTGTAACTGCGTGCGTCTTGTGTTTGGTCTTGTCTGGTGACATAAGGGACATTTGCTCCGACATTAATTTCCGCCTCTTCATTATTCAGTGTCAATATCTGGGGCGTGGAAAGAATGGACACATCGGAATCTCCCCGGTAAGCCTGCACAATCGCCCCGATATTGGGAAGCAAAACCTCGCCGATTTTTATTCCGGCGCCGATAACACCCATGGAAAACCCGCTGGGGAAAGTCAGTAAATTATCAACAACGCTTGGTATCACACCGGTGCTGGAGCCGATAAAAGAATATACCGGTTCGCCATCTACTGAACCAGTTTCTCTTACGCCGCGCCATTCCACGCCCAGCCGGAAATCTTTGTTGGCATTAACTTCCATAATCAAAGCTTCGATGTAAACCATCGGGCGCGCCACATCGAGCTGCCTGATAATATCTTCCAGAACCTTGTAGTCCTCGCGCTCCGCCATGATAACCAAAGCATTGGTGGCTTTATCCGGAACCACCTGAACATTACGGGATACAACCGGAGCGGCCGCGCGCGGAGCCGGGGCTCCCGGAGCCGCGGGCGCGGCAACCGCCGATGCTTCCTGAACAATGCTCATGAGTACCTTGGCCAAATCTTCGGCCACGCTGTTTTGCAAACGATAAACCTGGATGTTGGATTCGCCGCGCGGCAAATCTTTATCCATAAAATCAATCAGACGGCGCAGATTCTCCGTATCGGAAATGCTGGCCAGCAAAATTACCGAATTTGTGCGCGAATCGGGAACAATTCTCACCGACGCTGCCTGGGGACGGCGCTGCTGATAAATCGCGGTAAGTGATTTTACCACCTCTGCAGCGGAAGCGTTGCGCAAGGGGATGTAAGATATCTGGTCTCCCGCTCCTTCTACATCAAGCGCGCTGACAATCTCCTGAAGGCGGCGCACATTGGAAAGATAATCGGTAATTATCAGCATGCCCGCCGGAGGATAAGAGAGTACCGAACTTGTTCTGGGAACAATCGGATCAAGCACGCGCTTTACCTCGTCAGGATTGGCGCGCTCCAGAGATATTATCTGGGTAATTATTCTGTCATCAGGCTCGCCAGCTCCTTTTTTTATCCTTGTCTCCACGCTTTTTTCCCGCGCCGAAACAGCGGGAACTATTTTTATCATGTCTCCCACAGGCACAGTCGCGAAACCATTAACTTCCAGAACGGATAAGAAAACTTTATACACGTCCTTCAGGGGAATCTTCCTGGGTGAAATTATCGTCGCCTTGCCTCTGACCTTATCATCGATAATAAAATTTTTGCCAGTGAGTTCGCTGATGAACCTTATGAAGACGGCTATATCCACATCATCAAAATCTATGGTCACGTATTGTTCAGGGGGCTTTTCTTTCGCCCTGGCCGGCGGCGCCCGTTTTACCGCCGGACGCGCCGCGGACTTCTCCGGCTTCGGGGTTTTAACTTCGGGCCGGACTACCTCAGTTTTTTGCGCATCTTCTTTAACTTCCGGAACATCCTTGGTGACAGGCGGTAAATCCGCTGCTTTTTGTTCTGGCGGACGCGGAGAATCACCAACAACATCCTGCTGGGGCAGGGGCGGTTCCAAAACGGGAGAAGCAGCTTTTTGCTCCCGCGCATCCGCCTGTGGCAGAGGTTGGGCGTCCACTGGTGGAGTTTGAGCATCAGAATTTATTGTGCCCGGGTCAGGAGAAATTTGTTTTGATGGTGAAACAGGCGATGCCGGTACCACGTCAATAACTTTCTTGGTTTTCTCCGTAGAAGTTTTTGAATCCTTTTCCTGCTGTTGTTTGCGCGGTTTCGTATCTTTCGTCGCCGGCTGACTTTCAGAAATAGTCTTTTCCGTTTCATCCATATCGGCAATTCTGGCCGCGAAGGCATAGTCTGCAACACAAAATAATAAAATCAGCACAGCCACGCCGCATAAAAAAGCGAATAATTTAATTTGTAATTTTTGTTGCTTCATTTTAATTTCTCTTTGTGTTTATCAGACTAACAAATTCCGGTAAATCATGTAAAAATTTTAAATCTTTATCGTTCTTTGCCCACAGTTTTACCTGCGGATCAAATTCTATGGCGTTTTTCAGATAAAACAAGCTTTTGTCCATCTCTTTTTTTTGCGCATACAGACAAGCCAGGTTATAATGAGCGTCTACATACCTGCTCTTTATATTAAGGGCTTTGTTAAAAGAGGCCTGCGCATTTTTATAATCTTTCTGTTTCATATAGATTACGCCAAGGTTGTTCAACGCGCTCACGTTTTTTGGGTCGATTCCGAGAACTTCTTTATAGAGCCTGCGGGCATCGTCTAGTTTTCCTTCGCGGTGTTGCCGCAGGGCTTGCGCGTATATTACCTTGGCATCACCCCTTTGTTTAGTCACCTTCTGCTGCACCGGCACTATGCGTTTTTTTAACGGTTCGGTTTCTTTTTTGGCCGATTCCGGTTTTTGGGCTACTGACGGCTTTTGCGGCCAATCAACAGTATAAGACACACCCTGAACCCTTTTACTATCCAGGCTGTTTAAAAACAAAATCATTGCCCCGGCAAAGCAAAAAACAATCAGTATCCCCACCAGCGACAACAACTTCCGGGAACGCTGAGGCTTCTTTACGGAAGCGTTAACCAGATGAGTATAAGCCTCGTAAGGGGAGCCTTTTTCTTTTTGCAGCCTGCGTAAAGCGTCGTTTATGTAGCTCATAAGACCTTCTTCGTCAAGGACATACGGCAGCAGCTATGCGGTCAGCCGCGCCCATGCTTTTCTCCAGCCATTCATGGTTTTTTGGAAATAACCTTCTCCGATATCCGAAACTGCCAGCTTGATGATTTTATAATTAATTTTACTGACGTTCTTTGTGTAAGCAATCAATAGAGCCCGGTCACACAAAGCGTTTATCCTGCGCGGTATGCCTTCAGAAAAATTGTAAATAAGGCTTATCGCCGGCGAAGTGAACTTCAGCGGGCCTGGCCCGTGCGCGATTTTCAGCCGGTGCTCAATGTAATCGCGCACCTCTCGCGGCGAGAGAGCAGCAAGGGAATATCTGACCGTGATTCTTTCGTTGAGCTGCCGCAGCGCCGGGAGCATCAGCGTTGCGCTGATTTCGGGCTGCCCGATTAAAATTATCTGGAGAAGTTTTTCTTGTTCCGTTTCCAGATTGGAAAGCATTCTTAACTGCTCCAGAACGCCGTGGGATAAATTCTGCGCCTCATCAATTAAAAGCACCGCGGTTTTTCCCGCCGCGTAATTTTTCAACAAAAATTTGTTTAGCGAATCAATATAAGCTTTTTTTGTCCTGGAGTTCTTCCTTGGCCTGATACGGAATTCAGCAAGTATTGTCTCGAGTAAATCCATCTCGGAAATAGCCGTGTTGAAAATCAGAGCTGTTTCCACAGAATCATCCAGCGAATTGAGCAGGCTGCGGCAGATGGTTGTCTTTCCCAAACCGATAGCGCCGGAAAGCAAAACAAATCCTTTTTTTTCCTTAATGCCGTAAACGAGGCAGTTAAGCGCGTCGCGGTGGTGCTCGCTCAAAAACAAATAACGCGGCTCCGGCGACAAATTAAAGGGATTCTCTTTCAAGCCAAAATGCTCGGCGTACATTCTAAATTATCTCTCCTTCTGATATCAGTGAAAAGAATAATTAATTGTTTCAATCTTTCCCTGTCTTTTGAGGTTCAAGACGACATTTCCTCCCGACTGCATTATATTAACCAGTTCCATAACATCATCCGCGCTTTGCATGCGCTGGCTATTTACGTCGATTATTATATCTCCGTTTCTCAGACCAAGCTGCTGGTAAAGGCTTCCCGGTTTGATTTCGGAAATTATAAAACCCTCCTGCGTCCCCTCCTCGAAATAGGGAAGCACTTTTGCTTGTGTCATAATCGCCTGTAAATCCTGAAGTTTTTCCGTTACTGCCGACTTGCTCATGGAAACCTGCTGACGGCGCACGTCGGGGCGCGGTCTGCGCGAGGCTACGGAAGCGGGGGAACGAGATAACAGCGGCGCCTGAGGAGCGTGTTTTATGGTCAAAGTCACCTCCCTGCCCCCTCTCATTATCGTAGCGCTGTTGCGTGAAATTTTAAGCAGCCTCGAGGAACCGATCGTGTCTCCCACGCGATAAAGGCGCTGTTTTTTGCTGGCGCGTTCTTCAATGATAATAAAACCAAATTCATCGCCTCCGGCTATCGTTCCTTTCAAATCAAACTCCGCTATTTCTTCTCCTGCGGGCATATACGCGCCCGGCGAACCGCCGGTTTGGCGCAGCGTTGTTTGAAACAGGTTGCGCTGCGTGATTACGCCGTAATTTTGCAGGGGCTCCCTGCCCGCTGCCTCTAAGGGCTGCCTGGTTTCATAAACGCGCTGAAGAGGCGTGGCGCTGCTGATAGCAGCTAAGCTTAGCACTTTATAAAAGGTGTTTACTGATAAATAGGATAAAATGGTAATCGCCGCCAAAATAAACACTATCCATAATTTGGCGAGATTGGCCGAAGGATTGGCAATAAAATCCCTTCCCTTCTCCAGCCAATTATTAAAAATTTCCTCAATTTTATTCAGCATAACCTTCAGCATCAGATATATTTGAAAACCGGATTGGACACTGTGCCGCCAATCGTCACTTTCATTGTTATCGTGTCCTTTCCCAGCAATTCTATGGTGCCGTTCAAATTAAGCCGGCTGCCTTGAAAGTTGTTTGTCGCCGGGATTATATTTCCGCTTAAGAAACAATTTAGCCTCTGCCCGTATATTTCGAGCCTTTCCAGTTTTATATCTCCTGAACTGAAGCTCGCGCGTATTTCGCCTTTATCAAAATCAATTTTATCTATTCCCAAAAAAGGCTCCGCCAGAGAATACGTCCCTTCGTCCAAAAACACTTGCACGTCTCCCGCGGTTATTCTTCCGGAAGCCTCAGCGCTATAATTTATTGCCCCGCTTGCCTTGCCGGTTAGATCATCTCCCAATTCCTTTCTGACTAAAGAAATTCTCCGCACATCTATGTTTTTAAAATTCAATTTCATCTCCGCGGGCGGGTACGGACGATTAAGAGAAAACACGCCCACGTTTCCGCCGAAACTGCCGCCGTACGCCTTTCCCTTCAAACCTATATAGGTGAGCTTGCGAAAAAAACTTGATAAGGCAATCTGCGCTTTGAGCACCTCGCCCTGGAAAAGAACATCAGCCGGAGACGTTGTGCTCACCACAACGTTTTTCAGTTTTATGCCCAGAGGAAAAGAAAGATGCAAAGATGACGATCTTAGCGATAATTGCGACGAATTGATTGCTCTTTCCAGCCTGTTTTTCACCAGTTCGCCTGGAAACAGAAGGTATAAAAACACAACGGTTATGAATATTCCGTACAAGACAAACCACAGGGTTTTCTTCTTTAAAAGCGCCCTCATGTCAATTTCCTCTCCGGCTTGGTGTCAGAGCCACTATGGATGACACCTGCATTTGCGCGCTCAGATATTGCGGATCTTCTCTCATTTTTATCACATTAATTCTTTTGACCCTGACCAAATCTCCGGGCGATTCTACAAAATACAGAAAATCAGCAAGCTGTTTGATGGTTATTTTTTCCAGTCCTATGTCAATGAGCGCTTCTTCAAACGCGGCCGAAGGAGCCGGCTGAACCGTATTCATGTATTTGATGTTTCCTTTAACACCCGCCTGCGCCGCTTTTTTTTCCAGATAGGAAAACAGGCTGAAATCCGCCGTGCGCGAAGACATAACCTGCTTCATCGCGGCCATCCTGGAATTTTGCCTGGTAAATTCAGCATCCAGTTGGACCATTTCCTGTAACCTTAGCTGATTTGACACAACGTTGCGTTCTAACCTTGTTTTGGCTTCCGAGAAAGGGGAAATAATCACTTCAAAAAAGAACACGATGAAAACGAAGGCCGCCGCGCCTGCAACCATGTAGCGCTGTTTCTTGTCCAGTTTTTCCCAAAAAGCTTTAATCATTTAAGTTCAATCCTCAAACTAAAATCCACTTTGGCATCGTCTTTTTTCAGGCTGGTCTGGCCCATCACAACATCTTTGAAATATTCTGATTTCATAAGCTCATTGCGCGCCCGGGACACGGAATCAATGCTATCAGTCTGCCCTTTAATCAGGGCAACGCTCCCTTCATAGCTAAAATCGCTGATAACCATGTCCACGGATGAGGGAACAAGGCGCGATATTTCCTTCAATAAATCGGCTACTGCGATTTCCCGCGCTCCTTCCTGAAGGCCGAACACCTTTCTATTTTCAGCAAGTTTTGTTTTCAACTGCTGCAAAGGATCAACCATAACAGGGGCATCCGGATAATTCTTCTTGAAAATAAAGGATATTTGCTTTTTTATCACGTGCAGCCGTCTCGCCTGCAAACCAAAATCAAGAAGCTGGTTGGCTATGAACAGACATATTATCGCCGCCGCAATCATCGCCGCCCATCTCAACTGCTCCTTGGCGCTGAAGCGTTTTCTTTTGGCGGCAAACTCACCCTGACGGAAGTTTATTGATTTACGTCCGGAAAATACTCTCAATGCTGCCGCCAATGCCGTATTCATAATCTGCGACTGATATTTTTCCTTCAGGTTTTCCTCTATCTTTATTTTTCTTAAATTTGCCAGATCCAGAATACTCACAGGCGCAGAAAAATAATTCTCCAGTTCCCTGCGCACGCTCGCAAACAACGAACCGACGCCGGTTATAAGGATATCAGCCGGGTCTTTCTTCAGCGCCTGACTGATTTTCATGACTTCCACGGTATTTTTCAATTCCTGGCAGAAATTACGGCAAATATCGGCACAGCTTCCCGTGTCGGCCTCGCGGTTTGGGTCGATTAAAATCTGCCGTGCTTTCTTGCCGTCAATTTTCATTTCTTCAGCCAGCGCGCTCGTGAGCAAATCTCCTCCGAAGGCAAAAGAACGTATCTGAATCAGCGCGCCGTCTTCGTAAAATGCGGCGATTGTGCAATCATCACCAATGTCCACAACCATGCCGGACTTTTCCGGCTTACTTTCCCAAAGCGCAGAAGACAAAGACAGAGCTGTGGGAGAAATATCGACAGCAAATACTTCCGTCAGATTTTCTTCGACTGCGTTTATCAAATCCCTGATATATTTACGCGCGGCGACAGCAACCAGCAGATGGCCGGAGGGGGTTTTAAAATAATCAGCGATTATTTCATCCCTCGGCAGAAAAACAAGCGGCTCGAGTTCGAAATCCAATGCCTTTCGTATTTTACTGTCGTCGCGGAAAGGAAAATATACCTGGCGGAACATGACCTGATCAAAAGGCAGCAAAACGCAGCAGGAAACATTTTGAAAAATACTGTTTTCAGCCAATTTTTTGAGCGCATTTTCAAATCCGCCGTCCTCGCCGATATCAACGGTCTCGGCGGCAAGCACACGTCCGCCTTCAAGGCCTGAGCCGGAATACAAAACCGCCTTGATTTTTTTGGATCCGATATCCAGTCCCAATACGCTTTCCTGCATCAGTCAACTCTCCACTTGGCTATCTTGATGGATTTACCATCCCTGATAACGTTTGCGTTAATGGTCTGTTCCATTTCATTCATTTTTCCCGTCGAATAAATCTTAAAATAATTGCTGCTTACCGTCAGCGGGGCGGGAATATCCACGCCGGTAAATTCTTTATACCATTGCCAAGATGATAAATCATTATCCGCGCCGCGGCGGTATTCATCCATTTTTTTAGCCACCTCGGGCGTTATCGCCTCGGACAGCGCGCGCAAAACCATCACCGGCGCCGTATTGATGTTGATTGCCCCTTCGCCGCTATCGGTTGTAACATACGCGGACATGCCCGGTTTTTCCATCGTCCCGTTAAATATTTCCCTGGTTATGCCCTTTATCATAAGCAATTCCTCGATGCAATCGAGCGGCGCGTTTTTCGCTTCGTAGGGAGGATCCAGTGTGGAATAATAAAGGCTTTCCGCCCCCGAACCGGTAACCGCGCTGTCCTCATCAATCCAGTCTTTAATCGAATCAACAATTTCATTTACCTGGCCTTCGTCAAGCCCAAATTCCGGTTGGCGCAAAAGCCTTTGCAAGATATCCCTGACCACCGGATTGTATTCGTTTCCCTCAACAAGTTTATTCAGGGGGATCTTGCCTGCCTCGTCTTCCACTCTCACGATAAAATAACCTGCATCAAAAAGCTGGCTGGACTGCATGGACAAAGCCTCCATGTTCGCCCATTCATCACGGAGGGTTTCATATTCCTTATCAGACTCGCCAAGTAAAACAGCGGCCCCGTAAAAACCGGACTTGGCGATATACGTCAATTTGATGCCATCGCTGATATTGGCCGCGTCATAAATATCGGCGCGCAGTGAACGGTTCAACTCAATCACCAGCGCGACCAGAACGCTGACGATTAAAATAACCGTAATCAGCGCGATACCCTTATTGTCCGGCAATATCCTATTAAACATTTTCATTCCTTTGCCGGCAGGTAAATCATGGTCATAAAGCGGTACGGCCTTTCTTCATCTTTTTCATTTTTCAGGCCAAGCTCTATTTTTATTGCCGCGGGAATCTTCCCTTTCTGCCCCCCGTAATCTGACAGTGAATCCCACGAATCTGTTTCCCTGTCACCCGTTTCATAAAAAGTCAAACGATAATAATCAATGTTTTCGCAGATAACAAAACCGGCCGGCTCTCTTTTATCCAGCAGCGGCACGGCACCCGGAATATCAGCCCTTACGAGAGAAACGGTTTCTTCTCCTCTGTTCTGCCGTGCATAATAATATATGGAAGCCGGCCTTTGGGTGACCGCATTTTCGCCAAAGTCCAGGTGCGACGCCGACCAAAATGAAATTGAGTCAAAGTCGCGCCGGTCAATTCTTGCTTTTTGGGCGCGCAGGAAAAAAGCGTCTCCGGATTTTTGCAGTGACGTTAAATCCTTAATCATCCTGTCGAGGGAAATCCTCGCCATTTTGTAGATTCTGCTTTCATAGTCAACATCATGGGTAATACTGAGGGTAGTGCTGTAAGAAGCGTAAACCGTGGACATAACAACGCCCAGAATAAATATGGCAATAAGAATCTCCAGCAGCGTAAAGCCGCGCGTATTGAAAATATCCCCGGTTTCCTTCGCCTGCTTAAAAAAACCTTCGACCTTCATCAACTCCCTCCGGCAATATAAAGGACAAGTTTATAATCACCTCTGCGCAGCAGATCTTTATTGGATACGGTAACTTCGATTTTTTTAAAACGCGGCAGCTGAGTGTCAGAAATTTCCACCTGCCAGGTGTACTGCGGATAATCAGAGCCGAAATCTCCGGTTTGCGCGCGATCCGCAGAAAGGGCGCCTGATTCAATTTCCGCCATCTTGCTTTGCGCCAGTAGCGCCGCGGTGGTCATAAACCGGGAATCCGTGGCCATGGAAACACTCTGCGACTGCATTTGAAAAACCGCCACCAGCGCAATAGCCAGAACAGCCACGGCGACCAGTACTTCCATAAGCGTAAATCCGGCATTTTTTTTTCGCATAAAGCCAAGCCTGCTATTTGACCGAATTGCTTCCCAGTCCTTCTTCGAAGGAAACATCCACGTATTCATCATACACTCCGGTCACGCCCAAATAGGGATTGACAACAATGGTCATATGTTCTTCGCCGCGGCCCAGGTTAATAACCATAGGCGGCGAAATATTATTTTTCCCGAATCTGATTCGGAGCTCTCCTTCGGTAATTTTCCTGCCTTCCTCCATCATAACGGCAGATATAACAACACCCGCTGGAAGCCGCTTCGCGCTTTTCTTCATTTCATGCGCTTTTTCTTCCGTCATGTCGGCTGTTTCAATCCAATAGCTTGATGTGGGTAAATCCAGACAGAGAATATAATCTGTCTGCTCGCGAACGGCTTCCGTGCGCAATTTTCTGTCCAGGCCGATTAACTCGCGCGCGGCCTTTTTAAGGTTATCACCGGTAAAAAAATTGCGTGTGACAGGAGTGGCCAGGCCCAGTATTATGCCGATAAGCGCAATAACAACAATTAACTCAATCAGCGTAAAGCCGCGGTTATTCGATTTCCCAGTTATTGATATCCGCATCAAATCCTTCGCCTCCGGGTTCACCGTCGCCCCCCAGAGAAATCAAATCGAAATCTCCATGAACGCCGGGGCTGATGTAAACATATTCGTTGCCCCAGGGATCTTTCGGCACTCTGCCCCTTTCCAGGTAACCGCCCTGGCGCCAGTTCGGAGGCAGTTTTCCCACTGTCGGCGGCTCCACCAGAGCCTTCAGCCCCTGTTCAGTTGTCGGGTAGTGGCCGTTATCCAGCCGGTACATCTTTAAGGCCGACTCTATGCTGACAATCTGAATTTTTGCTTTTGCCTGTTTCGCCTTATCCGGCTCGCCCATGACACGGGGAATAATCAACCCGGCCAGGACGCCCAGAATGACAATAACCACCATGAGTTCGATAAGCGTAAACCCGGCCTGCTTTTTTCTTCCTTCTTTATTTGTTTTCATAACCTCCCCCTGCTATATTAATGATGAAAAAGTTCTATCTAATCAGCTGATTCATTTCAAAAATCGGCAGCAAAATCGAAACGACGATAAAACCGACGGCAAGACCCATCACCAGTATCATCAGCGGCTCCAGAAGCGAGGTCATCACCATGATATCAGACTGTGTTTCATTCTCATAAGCGTTTGCCACGCGATTGAGCATTTTCTCGAGGGAACCGCTTTGTTCACCGATGGCAATCATTTCCGTAACCATCGGCGGAAAAAGGCCGCTCTGTGTAAGCGGTTCCGCCAGCCCCTTCCCTTCTTCCACGTCTTTCGCGGCCTTGCTGATTACCTCACCGATAAAGATATTATTGACGACATTACTCACTATTTCCATGGCGGCCAGAAGCGGCACGCCGCTTTGCAAAAGGGTGGCCAGCGTTCTGGTGAACCGGGCAATCGCGATTTTGAGATTAATCTCTCCCAGCACGGGAAATTTAATTCTTACCAAATCCCACCAGCGCCTGCCCGTATCCGTGCCTGCCGTCATGTATTTAAAAACAATCACAACCGCAAGGATTAGAGCCAAAATCATCCACCAGAAAAGTTTCAAGAAATTACTTATCCCAATCAGGATAGTTGTTATCAGCGGAAGTGTCTGCTGCATATCCGAAAAAATCTCAGTAATTTTCGGAACAACGAATGTCATCAGAAGAAAAATAACCACAGTGCCGATAAAAAACATGATTATCGGATAAGCAAGCGCTGAGCGTATTTTACTCATTAATTCCTGTTGGCTTTCGCTGAAATCGGCCAGGCGCTCCAACACAAGATTGATTGTTCCCGAAGCCTCACCGGCCTTGACCATATTGATATAGAAAGGAGGAAAAATGCGCGGAAAATTTTCCATGCTCGCCGTCAGGCTTTTCCCTTCGTTCAGGTCAGAGCGAATCTGTGCCAATATTTTGCGCAAGAGAGGATTTTTTGTCTGTGCCAATAACACAGAAAAAGAAGGCACCAGCGGAATCCCCGCACCCAGTAAAGTGGAAAGTTGACGGGTGAAAACGGAAACCTCCTTCGCCGAAATCTTCTGCATGAAGTTAATGGTCAAGATATCCGAAAAAGCAAACTCCTTTTTTTTCTCGGACTGATTGATTTCCAGAGGATACACTCCCTGCTCGCGCAGCTGCTGGCGTGCCGCGGCCACACCGGTAGCGTCGATAAAACCTTTTTTGTGGCGTCCCTTCTCATCAAGGGCTACGTATTCATAAACACTCATTGGCCTCTCGCCTCATTACAAAAAATAACCTTCGGGTGAATTGGGCTTAACACACTTTATTGCAGTATTCAACGGATTGTGGAACAACGAAAAGCGGCTGCTCCGCGCCAAGTTTACCGCCATTTAGCCGCGAAAAAAAGAAAGTTGACTATAACAAACAGCGCGCTGCTTGCATTCTACGAGGAGACTGTAAGCTCAGGCGATTTGCGGCATAAACCGAAAGCAAAATTTCATTTCTCACGCCTGATACGCACATCAATCTCCGGCGCGTCCTGAAGCAGTTCAATAAGCTTGGGAATATCCGTTGTGCCGAAGTGATAATGATATGGATATAAAATTTTCGGCCTGATCGCTTTTGCCGCGTCCGCGACCATTTCCGGCGTCATGGTGTAGGGAATATTCATGGGCAGAAAAGCGACATCGATGTTTTTGAGTTGCTTCATCTCCGGAATGTTTTCCGTATCCCCGGCAATATAAACACGCTTATCTCCGAAGGTGATGATGTAACCGTTGCCGACGCCTTTGGGATGAAAAGGTACGCCCGGCCGGCGCATGTGTTCAATATTATAGGCCGGCACTGCCTCGATTTTGAACCCTCCCACGGTTTTCGTATCACCGTTTTTCATAATAATGATGCCGGGCAATTTTTGCGCGACCTCTCCGGTGCCGATAATTTTCGTGTGCGCCGCTTTGATGTTATCAATTGCTTTTAAATCGAAATGGTCCGTATGTTCGTGCGTTATCAAAATCAAATCCGCTTCGGGCATTTTCGTGTAATCCGCCATCGCCGAAAAGGGATCTACATGGACAACCCGCCCGGCATGCGACATCATCAATGAAGCATGGCCCAGAACGCTGATAACCAGGTCGCCTTCCGATGTTTTTATCTTATCCGCCGCAGATTCCTGGCTGGCCTCGGCAGGCATTACGGCGCAAAACAATAGCAAACTGATTATGACAAGTATTTTCATAATCGTTCTTTCCCTATCCGGCTTGTTTTTCGGCACCGGGCAGTCCTCGCATATAGCGGGCGCAAATCTCGTCCGCCGGCTCTACACAAAGACACTTCAGGTAAGACTTTACAAAACCTTTAAGAAACGCCGCCACCGGAAGGCGGTCTATTTTATCTTCTTCGATGCAGGAGAGATAATCCAAGCGAACGCGTGTTTCCTGCGCGATTTTTTCCAGTGGCACACCCAGTTCGTTTCTGATTTCCTTAAAATCCGCGCCGCTGATATGAGGTCCGGATAATATTTCATTGATTTTTTTGTTTTGCACAACGCTTTCCCTTAAAATCACTTTCTCATTCTTCTTCGGCAGCATGGACGTGCCTGTCTGACGCTTGATATCGTAAATGCACACGGGTCTCCTTGTAATTTTTTTATCTTTTTCGGAAGCAATTACTCCTTCCTGCATAAGCTCTTCATCGTATTTTTTTCTTTCCTGCGCGTTAATCAGTGTAAGGTAGGCTTCTTCCAGCAGAGAAAGAATTTTTTTTCTTTCTTCGGGGGAAAACAGGGAAAAACTGACTACTGAATCCGCCTCGTAAATCTGCAGGGCGGCGTTGTAAGCGTGGCGTATCTCAAAAAACGCCGCGTCGGGGCTGATGTCGAGCATTTCATAGTAATTAAGCTTGGAAAAATCTTTCTTCATAAAACCATGCAACCAATAATACTTTCCGCCCGCGAGCGCCCGCCGCTTTTTCAGGAATAAGGAATAACCATTTGCTGGCCTGCGGATTGGGCAAGGCTCTTGCTCAGCTCGCGCAGATCATAAGCTGTGCGCGTGTACGGGTATCTCTCCAAAAAGGATACCCGCTGACAAATAGCATCGTGTACCCGGTCATCAAACGCAACATTCCCGGCAAAGTCAACATGAAAACCCAGATGCTTCTCGATAATATTGCAAACCTGGGGACCCAGGGCAATATTATTGTGCTTGCGCAATTGATTGAGAACAAGCTTGAACCTGAAGGAGCTGAAGTCCTCTTCCAGAAGCGAGCACTTCTCTGGATGGTTTGTCCTGATAAACTCCATGATTAAATCCGGTTTGTTGAAAGCGCCTTCTCCGAAACATTGCGCGACTTCGTCCTGGAGCCGCCCGAATTCGGTCACGGTGAAATACTGACGAATTCGGCGGAAATAAATCGCGCGCACCAGCCGGTAAATATTTTCGATAGATGTCGGTTCCGGGGTAGTAACAAAAATACTGCTTTGCGAAACAAGGAAAAAATCAAGCGTATTGAATGAAGTGCCCGCGCCCAAGTCCAGCATAATCCAGTCATAATCCAATTTGGCGATGGCCTTGAGGGTTTTTATTTTTTGCTCGTATGGCAAATTGGCTACGTCCAGATTATCATGAGCGCCGCTGATTATATAAAGGTTGGGAACGGGAGTTTCCAACACCACATCTGCAAGCAGGGGAACTTTTTTACGGATGAAATCGGAAAAACTTTTTTCCGGGTAAGGCACGTCGACCAGCGTGTGCAGGTTGGCTGAGCCCAGATCCAGATCGACCAGCAAAGTTTTTTTGCCCAGCCCTGCCAAAAGGCGTCCCAAACAGCTTGCCAGAAAACTTTTCCCTGATCCGCCTTTTCCTCCCCCTATTGGCCAGATTTGCGCCATAAGCCATCCGCCGTTTTTTTATTTATCCATGCCATACATGATAAATCATTAATATTCAAGCACTATGTTGATTTTTACGCGGATAATTTCTTGACTTCTGCGCCTTTTGCCCATAAAAATCTAAAGCAATTATTTTATGAACGGCTTTGACTTGATGATTACCGGCGAACCGAAAATAAAAGTTGCTCTTCTGCAGGATGTCGAAACAGCGGAGATAAATCTTGACGGCGATTATCTTCTCGGCAACGGGTGCATTTTGGGCGAAAACCTTACCGCTGAAATCTCCGGAGGATATATTTGTCTGAAAAATCAATCCGCCGGACAAATCACCAAACAAAAGGAAATACTGCTGACCGGGGAAAAGCAATCCGCGTTCACTTTGCCCCGGGTGAAAATCGGCATCAACTTTCACTGGCAGCAAAATCAAAGACAGACTTTCCGCGGCGACATACTTCTATCCGCGGTTGAAAAAGCCTCTTTAAATCTCATCAATATTATTTCGCTTGAAGATTACCTGGCTTCGGTGATTTCTTCGGAAATGTCCGCGGAAGCTCCGCCGGAATTTTTAAAGGCGCAGGCCGTTACCGCCCGCAGTTGGCTTGTGGCGATGCTCGAAAAAAAGAAGGCCGCGAAACCACCGCGCAAAACAAAAAACGAAAATGAAATAATCACCTGGCAGGACGTTAACGATCACGAAGGGTTCGACGTCTGCGCCGATGATCACTGCCAGCGCTATCAGGGAATAACAAAAATAATATCTGATAACGTGAAAACAGCTATCGAAGAAACGCGGGGAATGTTTCTGGTGATCTCTGATAAAATCTGTGACGCGCGTTATTACAAATGCTGCGGAGGGCTGACGGAAATTTTTTCCACCGCGTGGGAGAATATATTGCCGCCGTATCTGAAAAGCGTCACTTGCGATAAAATATCCCGTGAACCAATAAGCTCGGAAAAAGAAGCGCGCGAATGGCTCAACACAAATCCTCCCGCTTACTGCAACACGCAGGACAATGAATTAATGGAAAAGATACTGCCTTCTTTCGACCGTAAGATCTCTGATTTTTACCGCTGGAAAGTGATTTATACGCGCCGGGAACTGGAAGAAATAATTAAGGCCAAATCGGGTATTGATTTCGGCGAGCTGCAAAATATTAAACCGCTGGCGCGCGGACATTCCGGAAGAATCTACAAATTAAAACTTGAAGGTTCGAAAAAAACAATAACTGTCGGCAAGGAACTGGAAATCCGCCGCTGGTTATCGCCCACGCATTTGCTCAGCAGCGCGTTTGTCGTAACCGCGGAAAAAGATAAAAACGAAACAGTATCAAAATTTATCTTCACCGGCGGCGGCTGGGGACACGGTGTGGGATTGTGCCAGATCGGCGCGGCGGTGATGGCGGAAAGAGGCAGCAGCGCGGCGGAAATTCTGGCTCACTATTTCCCTGGCGCGAATCTCCAAAAATTATACTAAAGGATACTTATGCGGCTCTTCTTTCGAAAAATAACAGCCCCGGAAAACGCCCGCCCCTGGCTTTGGGTTCCATCGCTTTATTTGGCGGAAGGCATTCCCTACATGATCGCCATGACCGTCAGCGTGGTGCTGTACAAAAACCTCGGGCTTTCCAACACGCAAATCGCCCTTTACACCAGCTGGCTTTATCTGCCGTGGGTAATTAAACCTTTGTGGAGTCCTTTTGTTGATTTATTCCGGACAAAAAGATTCTGGATAGTTGCCATGCAGCTGGCGATTGGCGGTTCTTTCGCCTGTGTCGCGCTGACTTTACCCGCAAACGATTTTGTCCGCTACACGCTGGCGATGTTCTGGATTATGGCTTTTTCTTCGGCGACGCATGATATCGCCGCCGACGGTTATTACATGCTGGCGCTCGACACGCCGCAGCAGGCCGCTTTTATTGGCGTGCGCACAATTTTCTACCGCATCGCCACTATCGCCTCTAAGGGAGGCCTGGTTATTCTCGCGGGAGTCTTGCAAAATAAAGGTTACCCGGTTGTATCCGCCTGGTCGATAACTTTCATCATTGCGTCAGCTTTTTTTCTAGCCCTTTGTCTTTATCATTTTTTTGTTTTACCCTATCCCGCAGCGGATAAAAGCGCGCCCTTTGATAAGGGACGAAGTTTTCTGGCGGAATATTTTCGCATCATCACCTTATTTTTCCGGCGCAAAGATATTTTGATTATCATTAGCTTTTTTTTATTTTACCGCTTTGCCGAAGCGCAGCTGGTCAAAATGGTTGCTCCGTTTCTGCTCGATTCACCGGAAAATGGCGGGCTGGGACTTTCCACCGCCGATGTCGGTTTCATTTACGGCACAGTTGGCGTGGTAGCGCTGATGCTGGGAGGTCTTTTGGGCGGTTATGTCATTTATAAAAAGGGACTCAAGTTTTGGCTCTGGCCGATGGTTTTATTTATGCACCTTCCGGATTTGATTTTTGTTTATCTTTCACATACGCTGCCGCAAAATATTTTGCTGATTGGCTCAGCCGTGGCGCTGGAACAGTTTGGTTACGGCTTCGGCTTTACCGCCTATATAA
>Ga0209614_1000966_pt1 | contig 23362 bp, 23 predicted proteins | sample BlaSprsedimmetaG_FD_185484 | JGI IMG/M metagenome (GOLD analysis project Ga0209614, IMG submission 185484) | Hot spring sediment bacterial and archeal communities from California, USA to study Microbial Dark Matter (Phase II) - Blank Spring... ... | reverse complement strand
GCCCTTTCTTTTGGTTCGTTTTCTTTGGGCAAGCAAAGAAAATGAACAATAAAATCAATAGATAATTGACATCTTGACAGGTGTTATTCTCCTCATTCGTCCCCGCAACGCGGGGTGGGGCGCTGCCGACTGATGACTGCCAACTCCCCCCTCTCATGAGGTTGAACACAGCACCCGGAAGTTCTCCTCCTTCTCGCTGATGCCGCGCTTCAGGACCTCGTGGTTGTAGGCGGTGATCACGTCCCTTCGCTTGATCATGCCCAGCACCCACGGATCCTCATGACTTTCCACCACCGGGATTTCCTCGATGCCCTTGAGATCGAACAGCTGCATGGCGTCGTAGAGATTATCGTCCGGGGTCAACTGGATGACGTCCCGGCTGCAGATGGCGCCGACCAGGTAGCACACCCGCTGCTTCTCGTCATGGAGGATATTTTTGACATCCTGCATGGAAACGACGCCGACCATCCGCCCCTTGCTGTTGACCACCGGAAAATAGAAACTGTCCTTGGCCAGGCGGAACAGCTGCAGCAGGTGGTTGATATTGGCATTCTCACTGATGAAATCAACCTCCTCGGTGATCGCCTTGCCCACCTTGATCGACTTCATGATCGCCACTTCCCGCCCTTCGTGGATATTGATCCCCTCACGGGTGAAATCAACCGTATCGATGGAATCCTGGTACAGGCTCTTGGCGATGCTGCTGCCAAGGATCGCGGTGATCATTATCGGAATGATGATCAGGTAGTTGCCGGTCATTTCGAAGAGGAGGAAGATGGCGGTCATCGGCGCCTGGGTGGAAGCCGCCAGAAAGGCGCCGATGCCGACCGTGGCATAGGCGCCCGGATTCGCCGTGTACTGGGGCAGCAACAGGTGCATGATGCCGCCGAAAGCACCCCCGATAACGGCGCCGATGAACAGTGCCGGAGCGAAAATGCCGCCGGCCCCGCCCGATCCCAGGGTTATGGCCGTGGCCACCGACTTGAGCACGACCAGGGCCAGCATGACCCAGATCAGCCCCTCTCCGGCCAGAGTTCTTTCAATATAGGTGTAGCCGTCGCCCATGACCTGGGGGAAGCCGATGCCGATGACCCCGACCATGAGCGCCCCGATGAGCGGCTTGGCCAGCGGATGGACCTTCAGCTGCCTGAACCGGTCGCGGACCAGGTAAAAAAACCGGATGTGGGCCACCGCCAGAATCCCGACAATCAGGGCCATGAGGATGTACAGCGGAAATTCGACGAACGGATTGACCACCTGATAATCGGGAATCGGGAATGCCGGAAACTCGCCGTAATAGGCCCTGGACACTACGGTTGCCGAGGCCGAGGCGATGACCAGGGCGGCAAAGGAGGAAATCTCGTAGCTTCCCAGCAGCACGATCTCCGCCGCAAAGAATATCCCGGCGATGGGGGCGTTGAAAATGCCGGCGATGCCCCCGGCGCAGCCGGCGGCGATATACACCTTCATCCGCTTGCCGGAAACCCGCATGGTCTGCCCGACCTTGGAGCCGAGCGCGCCGCCGATCTGGGCAATCGTCCCCTCGACCCCGGCCGAATTGCCGGAACCGATGGTCAGGGCGGTGGCGATGATCTTGATGAAGATGTTCTTGCCTTCGATGACGCCGTTCTCCAGGTTGACCCGCCGGAGAAACCTGGGGAAGGCATAGCCGTTGACCTTGCCCGGAAACAGCAGGGAAAGGGGGATGAGCAGAGCCGCTCCGGTGAGCGGCAGCAGGGGCAGCAGCAGCCTGCGCCAGCCGCCCTCGTTGATGCGAAGCAGTTCCGAGCCCCGGACAAAAATCACCTGGTGCACCAGCTCCAGCGACTCCCGGAAAAGGATGATCACTCCCCCGGCCATCAGGCCGATGCAGGCGGCAATGAATATTGTCCGGGTGCTTTCGCCCGGCACCAGAATTTTCAGCCTGGCAAGCATCTGCGCTCCGGGGTTTGGCAGCCTATGGCCCGGGCCTGCCGCAAGAAAAATTCATCGGTCATCCCGGCGATATAGTCCCTGACGATGGCGGCCGGCGCATGGGCCGCGAGATACTCTTCGGTCATCGCGTTGATCAGGCCGCCGCCTGGTTCGCCGGCGGGGCCATGTTCCCGCAGGAGGCGGAGGTAATGGTCGAACAGCATGACATAACAGGTGCGGATCTTGTCGTGGTCGGGCTTGAACGCCGGGTTCCGGTAAATCCGCTGGTAATTGAACCTTTTCAACTGCCGCATCGCCTCCGCCACCTCCGGGGTGAAGCCGATCCAGTCATGCTCGCTGTCTCCGGGGCCGGCGGCCATGCGAACGTGCCGCGAATGGGCCACCAGGTCGGTGACCAGGGTATAGACAATGGTTCCGTTGCTGGTGCCGAGCAGTCTGCCGCATTCCGCAGGAATCTCCGTACGGTCGATGAGTTCCAGTTCAATGGCGTCCTCGATGTCCCGGCCGATATAGGCGATGGTATCGGACAGCCTGACCACGCAGCCTTCCAGGGTCATCGGGGCCAGGGGGGTCAGCGGCTCAACGCCCTTGCGCCCGACCTCCCGGTCGAAATCGACGAAGGTCTTGCCCCGCCCCGGCGCCAGGCGGGCGTCATCAACCTCGCCGTCGTGGCACAGGATACCGTCGAGCACCTGCAGGGTGAGGTTCAGACCTTTGCCTTTCTTCTCGAAGCGCTCAAGGAACTGGATGCTCTGCAGGTTGTGCTGGAAAACATCCAGGCCGTGATCGCGGCAAAGTCTGGCCAGGATATGCTCCCCCTCATGGCCGAAGGGCGGGTGGCCGATGTCATGGCCCAGGGCGACCGCCTCGATCAGGTCCTCGTTCAGGCCGAGAAAACGTCCGATTGTCCGGGCAATGCGGGACACCATCTGCACATGCAGCACCCGGTGGGTTATGTGATCGTTGTCGATCAGGGAAAATACCTGGGTTTTATCAATATACCTCGTATACGCTTTGGAATGCAGGATACGGTCCGCGTCCTGGGCGAAAGGCTGGCGATGCCCCTGGCGCGCCTCGGGGCGGCGCCGGACCGCCTCGCGGCTCAGAGCTGCCAGGGGAGACAACTGGCGCCGCTCCTGGCGGAACAGTTCCTCCTGGATGGTGAACAGGATCTTTTCGGTATGCGTGGTCATGGATTCATGGTCAAAAGCTGCTCAAAAGTATTATTTCTAACAGAAATATGGCGACATGGAAACGGTTTTCCGCATCATCCCCCTCAGCCCCCGGAACCAGGCGCCGCCGGGACAATATCCTCCGCCCCGCCACTGTAATCTTGCATTTCCGGCAAAATCCCGGTATGAGCAGAGGCAGGACAGTATCTCAACGCTGGAGTCAACAGACGAGGTTCACATGCCCGACACCAAGCCCAACCCCGATCCGGACCGGGTCGCCTTTCTTCGCTCCCTGCCCCTGGAAGTGAAACAGCAAATCACCGGCGAGGAAGCCGCGGCGTTCATGTACGGCGGGGAAATCCCCGAATCGCTGTACGAAAAAATAAAGGACTTCCTGGAAGCGGAAGAATAATTCAGGTCGAATTCCTTTGGACCCGGACCTGCACCAGTCCGGTGACGGAATTGCCGACATAGACGGCATCCGCCCCATGGACGTTCTCCCTGGACAGTATCCTTTCCTCGACCAGCCCCCGGTCGAGCAGGTAGCGACGGAACGTCCCGGCCAGCAGACCGCAGCCGACGGGCGGCGTCAGCAGCCGTCCACCGCGCCGGACAAAAATGTTGGCAATGCTCCCCTCGGTCACCTCGCCCGCACGGTTGACGAACAAAACCTCGCGGCAGCCCTCATCCAGGGCCTTGCGGCGCTCGGCGTCATACAGGATGCGTTCGGTGGTCTTATGGTAGAGGTGAACATTATCCCGATTTGTCCGCACCGCCGAAAAACGGACGACCGGCAGAGGATCCTCTATCTCCGGCCGTTCCTCCGGCACGACCGGGCGGCCGCTGTACGGTGCTGAGCCGAGAGTGATGGTCCCGTCCCGGTGCAGGAGCAGCCGCACCCGCCTGGGGGAGTCCGCCCCCCGGATCTCCCGGGTGAGGGCGTCAAGTATCCGCCGCCGGTCGAAGGAGAAGAAAAAATAGGCAGCGGAATCGGCCAGCCGTTCCATATGTTCGTCAAGCAGCCAGTACCCCGTTCCGGGATGCCAGAGGAGCGTCTCGATGAGTTGGAAATCGGGGCGGGGACGGGTCAGGAACCGTGCCTTCAGCAAGCTTTCCCGCCATTCCTCCGCCGGCCCGGAATCATGGACAATGCCGGAACCAATGCCCATCTCCGCGCTGCCGCCCTCAAGCACCACCGTCCTGATCGGCACGTTGAACACCCCCTCCTCCGGGCCGCAGAAGCCCAGGGCGCCGCAATACACCCCCCGAGGCTCCTTTTCCAGCTCCCGGATAATCTCCATGGTCCTGATCTTGGGCGCGCCGGTCACCGACCCGCAGGGAAAAAGGGCCTCCAGGATGTCCCGCAGGGGGGGCGTTGCGCCGGTGGCGGAAAAGCCGTCGACGGTGGACGTCATCTGCAGGACCGTCTCATAGACCTCCACGTCGAACAGTGATCCGGGCTCCACCCTGCCGCCCCCCGTTCGGTACAGAAGCCTTCCCAGATCGTTGCGGAGCAGGTCGACGATCATCACGTTTTCGCTCCGGTTCTTGAGATCGGCGGCCAGGATGGCACGCCTCCGTATATCGTCCTCCAGCGACGCCCCCCGGCGCATCGTGCCTTTCATGGGCCTGACGGTTATCCTGTCGCCGACGGTACGAAAAAAAAGTTCCGGGGAAAAGCTGAGGATATCACGCCCGCCCTCCCTTATCCATGCGCCGTAGGGCACCGGCTGATTGCGGCGGAGGTTCGCATAGAGGGAGGAAACCGGGCCCCGGGGGGTGAATCTGAGCTTGAGGGTGTAATTGACCTGATAGGTGTCGCCGGCGCTTATGTAGTTCCTGATGCGGCGGACGGCCCGCAGGTATTCCTCCCTGCCCATGTTGGGCACCACCTTCCCGACTCCCGCCGCCTCCGGCTCTCCGGGCGGCTGACCACCGATCAGGCTGGCCGGTATTTTGCATCTGTCACCACCGTGATCGATGACGAACGGCTTCCCGAACACGCCGAGCACGGCAAAAGGGCCGGGAACACCTGCACAGAGGGAATACAGGGCCGGTTCAATCAGGTAGCCGAACTCGTAGGCGAACCAGCCGGCCAGATAGTTTCCCTCCCCCAGACGGGCGGCCCCGGCGGCGAAGAACTCCTCCAGAGAGTCCCGGCCCGGGCAGACCAGCCACTCCCGCGGCTCAGTAAAGAGAAGGGAACGGCGGTTTTCCCGGTCCGGCCGGGCGGTGTCGAGGAAGACAAAATCACGCCGCCCCTCAAGCCACCGGAGCAGGGGCAGTATTTCCCCATCCACAGCCCCCTTCATTGGTTCCTGATCTTTTTTTCCGTTCATTCCGGTTGAACAGCCTCCATCGGCCCACGCATCCCTTCTGAAAAACAGGCCGCACCACTCCCCGGCTTGGGCAGGTCAAGGAAAATCTCCACTGCCGGGGAGAAATTAACGGTTTAATCTTGCGATAAAATCTTGAATATTTTATAGTGTGAGATTGCTGCACTTTCAAGTGTTTTTCCGGGAACTTATCCCCGCCGCCAGGGAAACGGCCGGAACCCGGCAGGACGGCTGCCGTCCGCCTGGCACAGGCAAATAATGAAGGAACGAGTACAAGCAGGAGGATTCCATGCTGATCAAAGACTGGATGGCCACCGATATACTGACGGTTGACGCCAATACGTCCGTCATGCGGGCCACCCGCATCATGAAGGAAAACAATATCAGGCGGCTGCCGGTCATGTCCCACAACAAGCTGATCGGGGTCGTCACCGACCGGGACCTCAAGGAAGCCTCCCCCTCCACCACCTCCGAAATCGACATCCATGAAATGTACTACCTGCTCTCGGAGATGAAGATCAAGGATGTGATGACGGACAAATGCATCAGCCTGAAACAGGACGACACCCTGGAAAAAGCGGCCCTGGTCATGCTCAAGGAGCGCATTTCCGGGATCATGATCCTTGATGAAGAGAACAAGCTGGTCGGCCTGCTCAGCGAAACGGACATTCTCCGGGGTTTCATCCACGCCACCGGCATCCAGGACGGCTCTCACCAGTATGTCATCGACATGCCGGACACCCCCGGCTCCACCACCCGCATAATCGACCTGCTGCGCAGGAAAAATGCCCGGGTCCTCTCCATCCTCACCTCCTTCAGCGACACCACCGGAGGCAAGAAGCAGGTCGCCATCCGCATCCTGGCCGATGACGACGTGGCTGAGGAAATCAGCAGGGAAATCGCCCAGCTCGAAAATTATCATATCGTCTTCGAATGCAAGGACGAGCTGCACAACCTTCCCTCAAAGCAGGCATGACATCAACCAGTAATTCCCTTTTCCGGTGGACACGCCGGTAAACAGTTAAACCAAGCGAGTAAGGAGTTCATCACATGTCGCGAAAAATGGTCACCATTGACGGAAACCAGGCCTGCACGCATGTCGCGTATGCCACCAGTGAAGTAATCACGATCTATCCCATCACCCCCTCCTCGCCGATGGCGGCCGAGGCCGACGCCAAGGCGAACGCCGGGCAGAAAAACATCTGGGGCTCGGTGCCGGTCATCTCCCAGATGCAGTCCGAGGGCGGAGTTGCCGGGGCCCTGCACGGCTCGCTGGCCACCGGTTCCCTGTGCACCACCTTCACGGCGTCCCAGGGCCTGCTCCTGATGATCCCCAACATGTACAAAATCGCCGGGGAACTGACCCCGACCGTTTTCCACATCACCGCCCGGTCAATCGCCTGCCAGGGCCTGTCCATCTTCGGCGACCACGGCGACGTCATGGCCGCCCGCCAGACCGGCTGGGGCATGCTGTGTTCCCAGAATGTCCAGGAAGCCCAGGATTTCGCGCTCATCTCCACCCAGGCTTCACTGGCCTCGCGCATCCCTTTCATGCACTTCTTCGACGGTTTCCGCACCTCGCACGAAATCCAGAAGATGGAGCAGTTGTCCTATGACGACATGGAGGCGATGATCGACGAGGACCTGGTCATTGCCCACCGGCAGCGGGCCCTGACCCCCGACCGGCCGTCCATGTCGGGAACCGCGCAGAATCCGGACGTATACTTCACCGGCCGCGAGACCGTCAACAAGTACTACCTGGCCGTTCCGGGCATCGTCCAGGAGACCATGGACAAGTTTGCCGCCCTGACCGGCCGCAGGTATCGCCTCTTTGATTACCACGGCGCCCCGGATGCCACCGATGTCATCGTCATCATGGGATCCGGCGCTGAAACCGTGACGGCGACCATCGACTACCTTGCCGCCCGGGGCCGGAAGCTCGGCGCAGTCATTGTCCGCCTGTACAGGCCGTTCGACGCCCGGGCCATGGTGAACGCCCTGCCCGGCACCGTCGAGCGCATAACCGTTCTTGACCGGACCAAGGAACCGGGCGCCATCGGCGACCCCCTGTACCTCGATGTCCGGGCCGCGGTCGGCGAGGCGGTCGAGGCCAACCCGACCCTGTTCATGCCGTTGATCCTCTCCGGCCGCTACGGCCTCGGTTCCGCCGAATTCAGCCCGGCCATGGTCAAGGCCGTTTTCGACAACATGGCGGCCATGGCGCCAAAAAATCATTTCTGCGTCGGTCCGTACGACGACGTGACCTTCACCAGCCTCGACTACGACAAAACCTTCAACATCGAGGGGGATGACGTCTACCGCGCCATGTTCTACGGCCTCGGTTCCGACGGCACCGTCGGGGCCAACAAGAACACCATCAAGATTATCGGCACCGAGACCCCCAACTCGGCCCAGGGCTATTTTGTCTACGACTCGAAAAAATCCGGCTCCATGACCGTTTCCCACCTCCGGTTCGGCGCCAATGCCGTGGTAGCGCCCTACCTGATCAACAAGGCCAGCTTTGTCGCCTGCCACAACCCGACCTTCCTCGATCAGTACGACATGCTCGCCAACCTGGAGGAGGGCGGTACCTTTCTGCTGACCACCCCCCATTCCAAAACCAAGGTATGGGACAGCCTGCCGGCCAAGGTGCAGAAACAGCTGATCGAGAAAAAAGCCAGATTCTATATCATCGACGCCATCAACGTCGCCCAGGCACTGGGCCTCGGGGCCCGCATCAACATGATCATGCAGACCGCCTTCTTCCTGATCTCCGGGATCCTCAAGAAGGACGAGGCGATCAAGGCCATCAAGGATGCCATCAAGAAGACCTACGGCAAGAAAGGCGAGAAAGTCGTCAAGATGAACTTCGACGCCGTCGACGCCGCGGTCAACAATATCGTCGAAGTCAGAATCCCAAAAAAGATAAGCGGTCACGAACTGCCGCCCACCGTGTCGGACAACGCTCCCGAATTCGTCAGGAATGTCACCGCCAGAATGATCGAGGGCAAGGGCGAGGAGCTCAAGGTCTCCCAGATACCTGCCGACGGACGGTGGCCCACCGCCACGACCCAGTGGGAAAAGAGAAATATCGCCGTCAATGTACCGGAATGGATCCCGGAAACCTGTATCCAGTGCGGCCAATGCTCCCTGGTTTGCCCCCACGGCTGCATTCGCATGAAGATTGTTCCCGCGGCGGCCCTGAAAAGCGCGCCCAAAGCGTTCAAATCCATCAAGGCCGTCGGCAAGCAGTTCAGCGGCATGAACTGCTCGGTGCAGATAACCACCGAGGACTGCACCGGCTGCACCCTCTGCTTCCAGGTCTGCCCGGCGCGCAAGAAAGGCAAGGACGGCAAGCCGACCGAAGAAAAAGCCCTGAAAATGATCACCAACAACGAAAAAGTGCGCGAGCGCGAATCCAAAAACTGGCAGTTCTTCCTTGACCTGCCTGAGGTGGACAACAACCTGATCAACCCCGCCACCATCAAGGGCAGCCAGCTCCAGCGGCCGCTGTTCGAGTTTTCCGGGGCCTGCGCCGGATGCGGCGAGACCCCCTACATCAAGCTGGCCACCCAGCTGTTCGGTGACCGGATGCTCATCGCCAATGCCACCGGCTGCTCGTCGATTTACGGGGGCAACCTGCCGACCACCCCCTATGCCAGACGGGCCGACGGCCGCGGCCCGGCCTGGTCCAACTCCCTTTTCGAGGACAATGCCGAGTACGGCATGGGCATGCGGCAGTCGGTCAACAAGCTGGCCCTTCAGGCGGCCGAACTGCTGGAAGCCGCACTGGCCGAGAAGCTGATAACCAAAAAAACGGCCCAGGATCTTCTGCAGGCCACCCAGAACACGCAGGATGAGATCGAAACCCAGCGCGGCCGGGTCGCCAACCTGAAGGAAAAGCTTGCGCCGGCCGTCAATAACAGCATCCTGGCCAAGCGTCTGTTCAACGTGGCCGACTACCTGGTGAAAAAATCGGTCTGGATCATCGGCGGCGACGGCTGGGCGTACGACATCGGGTACGGCGGCCTGGACCATGTCCTGGCCTCGGGCGAAAACGTCAACGTTCTGGTCCTGGACACGGAAGTGTACTCCAACACCGGCGGCCAGATGTCCAAATCCACCCCGCGGGCCGCCACCGCTCAGTTTGCCGCCGGCGGCAAGAAACTGCCGAAGAAGGACATGGGCATGATCTTCGCCACCTACGGCAACGTCTACGTTGCCCGCGTTGCCCTGGGCGCCAATCCCGGCCAGACGGTCAAGGCGTTCAACGAGGCCGAGGCCTATGACGGGCCGTCCCTGATTCTCGCCTATGCCCACTGCATCAACCACGGCTACAACATGGCCATGGGACTGGAGCAGCAGAAAAAGGCGGTGGCCTGCGGCCACTGGCCGCTGTACCGCTACAACCCGCAGCTCGAGGAGGAGGGCAAGAACCCCCTCCACATCGACTCCAAGGCGCCTTCCCTGCCGTTCGCCGACTACGCCCTGGGCGAAAACCGCTACCGGATGCTGCGGATGACCAACCCTTCCATGGCCGACAAGCTGATGGAGATGTCCCAGCAGGATGTCGATAGGTCCTGGAAGTTTCTCCAGGGCCGCTTCAAGGCCCTGGAGGAAAAATAGACCGACTCGTTCCGGCTGTTTTCACTCAACACAAAAGGCTCCGCGGTTTGACCCGCGGAGCCTTTTTTCTTTTTCCTTCCCAAGTCGTTTCCTTCGGGTCTGTCCAGAAACTGGCCACAATCCTCCCGCAGTGTCTAAAAATTGCCCACAGGGACGTAATTGACTACGTTGACTTTACTGTCGGTTTGGCCGGGCAGTTGGCAGTTGGCAGTCGGCAGCGCCACACCCCGCGCCGAGAGGCCGAATGAGGAGAAGAACATGTTTGCGTCGCCGACCCGCATAGAGTGTAGGGTTTTTTCGATTTCGATGGGATATTTCCTGCGACCGTGTTGATCAATTCGCACCCCACGGGATCGAAATCGCATCCTGACCCAGGGGCGGGATTACTCGCGGAGTATATTGCGGATGCGCTGATATTCCTCTTCCGATATCTCACCGCGGGCGAGTTTCATCCGCAGGATCTCCAGGGAATCTCTTCTGTCCCTGTCCCTGTCTCCGCCCGCCTTGGTGATCACTGAACGAATCGCGTTGACGGCAAGGGAAAGGACGAGCAGCAACAGCAGAAGGCCGAAAAGCGTGCCGAGCAGACCATGCCCCGCGAACCAGCCGTGCCCGAACGGATATCCCCAATTACAATGCCACATAACGTGTCCTCCGGTTGTCAGGTTCGCAGGTTCCAAGGGTGTATGGGTTTGCGATTTCGACAGCGGTCCCGATTTCGCTGTGTTATCCCGTCATAATCTGACCGCATTGCGATCAAAATCACTGCCGGGGTCGGGAGAGGAAATAAACAAATACAGATTCCGGGGAGCATCGTCCCCGGAATCCATTCCCCGGCATGTTTACCGGCAGCGCCCGTAACCACGGCCTTGACCACGGCCATAGTTCGGACAGTCTTCATTGGGACCGAAGCCGCGGCCATACCCTCGGCAGTTCGGATTGGGACCGGCGCCGAAACCAAAGGGCGCGTCGATGTTCGCCTCGCGAGCCATCCCGAACAGCCTCTCCTTATTGTCGGTCATCCGTTCGGCAATTTGCCGGGCCTTGGCCGGGTCCGGGTTCTGACCGGCCATCAGGGCGCGCATTTCAGCACGATCCGCCGCCAGCGCCTTGCGGATGGCAGCTGTTTCGTCCATGAACTTCTTATACTCGGCATTGTCAACATTGGCGCCATAACCGCCGGAGCGTGGTCCGTACCCGCCACCGGGTCCGTACCAGGCATGGGCGCTGACTGCTGAAAGCGCCAGTCCCAGGGACAAAACCATTGTCAGAGCAAGAATACCCTTTTTCATACGATACACCTCCATAGTAAATTGTTAGGAATGTTGGTGCCATGGACATTACAAGGAGCATGCCAGAACCGTTTCTTACTGTTTATTTATTTGAAATTATTAATTATATCAAAAATTCCGCCCGGCTTCCCATTTGCTCCGGCCTTGCCGGCACGGCTTTTGCTGATTATAAATTGGACAGACACGACCCATAAGTGTATAAAATTTAGACAACAACCCATCTCCCCTTCGAAGACAAAGGACATGAAGAAAAAATCCACCCATCACGGCATCATCTCCTCCTGGATCGTGATCGGCATGAGCTGCATCCTCGTGATCACCGTCACCATCCTTGCGGCGATCAACTACAACCGGCAGAAACAGGGAATGCAGCAGATGCTCAGCGAGAAAGGCTCGGCCCTGATCAAATCATTCGAGGCCGGGACCCGAACCGGCATGATGGGTTTCTTCGGCAGCGAATCGCGGCTGCAGACACTTTTGTCCGAAACCGCCTCCCAGCAGGATATTCTCTATATTGCCCTGGTGGACAACTCCGGGACAATTCTGGCCCACAGCGAACCGGACAGGAAAGGAGAACAGTTCGCCGACCCGTCCATCATGGAAGCCCTTACCGCCACCGACGAATCAGCCTGGCGCATTCTGCGTGGCGACGATGGCCGGCTCCTCGCCTTTGAAGTGTACAAAAAATTTCTCCCTGTCCTGTCGCCCCGGCAAGGTCCCCAGCGCATGCGGGGCATGAGAAGGAACATGATGGAAGAAACCGGGACGGCTCCGCTCCACGCGCCCGGCTGGATGGAAGGGCTGCCCCGGGACCGCATTCTCGATCCGGAACAGCGGCCGGCCATATTCGTGGGAATGGACGTTACCCCGTACGTGGAGGCAATGGAAGAGGATTTCCGGATGACCCTCATCACCTCGGCCGTCATCGTCCTGCTGGGTATTTCCGGGGTTGTTTCACTGTTCTGGGCGCAAAGCTACAACCGGTCGCGGAAGCTCCTGCAGGACACCCGCGCCTTTGCCGCCGAAATGGTGGCGAGTCTGCCGGAGGGAATCATTGTCACCGACCCCGGCCGGCGGATCACCTTCATCAACCCCATCGCCCTCGATATGCTGGCCCTCGACCCACTGGAGGCAGTCAATGCCGCCACCGCGGACATCCTGCCCCCGCAGCTGAACGAGCTGACGACGGCGGCAGCGGGCGCAGGCAGCGTGGTGGAAAAGGAGCTGATCCTGACCGGCGCCCCGGACGGGGATCGCATAACCGTGGTCAGCGTGACCGATATTGTTTCCGAGGACGGTGATTTCCTGGGCACCATGTTCATTCTCCGCGACCTGACCCAGATCAGGCGCCTCCAGGCAACGATTCAAAAACAGGAAAAAATGGCGGTCATCGGCAGCCTGGCTGCCGGCATCGCCCATGAGGTCCGCAACCCCCTCAGTTCAATCAAGGGGTACGCCGCCTATTTCGGCAGCCTCTTTGCGGACGACAGTGAAAAGAAAAAGGCCGCCGAGGTGATGAGCGCCGAGGTGGACCGGCTGAACAGGGTTATTTCGGAGCTGCTGGAGTTGGCCCGGCCCTCGGACATCAAGCCCAGGCCGACCGATCTCTCCTTTCTGCTCGCCTCCTCCCTCCGCCTTGTGCAGCAGGAAGCCGAGGCCGCCAGGGTACGGATAACGACCTCGATCGACCGCGATATCGGCCCCTGCTCCATCGATCCCGACCGCATCACCCAGGTGCTGATCAATCTGTACATCAACGGTATCCAGGCCATGCCCGCCGGGGGCGAACTGACGATAACCGCCCGCGAAACGGACTCCGGGGTCATGATCGGCGTCGCCGACACCGGCACCGGCATCCCCGGGGAGGCGGGCGACAAGATATTCGACCCCTACTACACGACCAAGACCACCGGCACCGGCCTGGGTCTTGCCGTGGTGCGGAAGATAGTGGAAGCCCACGACGGCACGGTTGAGGTCAGAAGCGATGACCGGGGTTCACGGTTCACCATCCATCTCCCCTGCAGGGAGACGGCGGCGGAGGGCCGGGCCGCAACAGACAAGGAGCAGAAAAAATGAAGGGTTCAATTCTGGTGGTCGACGATGACAAGGCGCACCTGTCGATGCTGCGGACCATCCTTTCCGGCTGGGGCTACGAGGTGACCGGGGCGGCCGACGGCGCCGACGCCATTGTCGCGGTCCATGAACAGCCCTTTGACGGTATCCTCATGGATGTCCGCATGGCCAACATCGGCGGCATTGAAGCCCTGCGCCGCATCAAGGAGCACAACCCGGCCATCCCGGTCATCATCATGACCGCCTACTCCTCCGTGGACACGGCGGTGGAGGCGATGAAGCTCGGCGCCTATGACTATCTCGTCAAACCGCTCAATTTCGACGAACTGCGCTTTACCCTGGAACGGGCCCTCGAGCACATGGCCCTGGCGGGCGAGGTCAGGGTGCTCAAGCAACAGGTTTCCTCGGACGCGGTCCTCGGCTCGATTATCGGGACCAGCAAAGCCATGGCCGATCTCATTTCCCAGGTCAGAACCGTGTCCTCCACCGAGGCCACCGTTCTGATTACCGGCGAGAGCGGCACCGGCAAGGAACTGATCGCCCGGGCGATCCACGCCAACAGTCCGCGCCGGGAGGGCCCGCTCGTCACGGTGAACTGTGCCGCCCTGACCGACACCCTCCTGGAAGCCGAGCTGTTCGGCCACGAAAAAGGGGCGTTCACCGGGGCGGACAGGAAGCGGGACGGCCGCTTCATGCAGGCCCGAAAAGGTTCGATCTTCCTCGACGAAGTGGGCGAGATCCCCCTGCACATGCAGGCCAAACTGCTGCGGGCCATCCAGGAGCGGGAGATCCAGCGCCTCGGCAGCGATGCCCCGATCAAGGTCGATGTCCGCATTATCGCCGCCACCAACAGGGAGCTGCTGGAGGATGTCCGCACAGGCAGATTCCGCGAAGATCTCTATTACCGCCTCAACGTCATCAATCTCCGCGTCCCGCCCCTGAGGGAACGGAAGGAAGACATCCCGCTCCTGGCCCAGCACTTTCTGCACCGCTTTGCCGACAGGAACAGGAAAACCCTCAAGGGCTTCACTCCCGGGGCCATGGACCTGCTCGTCCGCTATGCATGGCCGGGGAACGTCCGCGAACTGGAAAACGCGGTGGAGCGGGCCGTCATCATGTCCCTTGGTGATTACGTTGCCGAGCGGGAACTGCCTCCCGCCGTGGCTGCCCAACACAGCGAGACCGGCGGGGAACTCCCTGCCGCCGGCATGGCGGGGCTGCCCCTGGAAGAGGTCGAAAAGACCGCCATCGCCCAGACCCTGAAGGAAACCGGGGGAAACAAGAGCGAGGCCGCCAGGATTCTGGGCATTACCAGAACGACCCTCAACAACAAGATAAAGAAGTATGCCATCGATATGACCAGGGTGGTGTGACCCTCCTTTTCAGGGGCAGCCCGGACAGAGGCGGGAATGCGGCTGACCGCGGCCGCGACGCCCGTCAGGACAGCTTCCCCAGACAGGCCTCGATAAAGGCGGGCAAATCCGCGGGACTGCGGCTCGAGACCAGGTTGCCGTCAACAACGACCTCCCTGTCGACAAAGGTGCCGCCGGCATAAATGATGTCCTGAACAATCGATTTCCAGCCGGTGAGGGTCCTCCCTTCCAGTGCCCTGGCCGTGATGAGGATCTGCGGGCCGTGACAAATGGAAAAGACTGGCTTGCCCTTGTCCATGAACTCCCGCACAAAACCGACGGCATCATCGTCTACCCTGAGCTTGTCGGGAGAATAGCCTCCCGGAATGAGCAGGGCGTCATAGGAGTCGACCGGGTGCTGCCGAGGCGTCGCGCCCACCGCGACTTCGGTTCCCTTTTTTTTCCCCCTGACCACCTGGCCGGCCCTGAGGCCCACATTGACAATTTCATGACCCGCCTTGCGAAAGGCCGCGACCGGTTCCGTATATTCCGAATCCTCGAACAGGTCGGCAATGATAACCGCAATTTTTGCCATACTCTTCCTCCTTTTGTTGCACAGGTTCTTCGAAAACGCCCCAGGATGCCCCCGGCATCAGAACAGGGCGGCAATCATCCGGGTCCCGACCACCAGGAGCAGGACGGCGAACACACGCTGGAGCTTCCTGACCGGCATCCAGTGCGCCAGCCGGGCCCCCGCGGGGGCTGTCAGCATGCTGGCCGCGACAATCCCTGCCAGGGCGGGCAGATAGACATAGTTCAGGGAATAGGAGGGCAGATCCTGGACCCCGAAGCCGGTGCTGATATAGCCCAGGGTTCCCGCCACCGCGATGGGCAGTCCGATGGCCGCCGAGGTCCCGATGGCGTTGCGTACCGAAATGTTGCACCAGGTCAGAAAGGGGACGGACAGGGTCCCCCCGCCGATCCCCATCAAACTTGACACAACGCCGATCCCTCCTCCCGCTGCGAACATGCCGGCCGTCCGGGGCAAATCCCGGCCCGGTTCGGGCTTCTTGTCCAGGAAGAACTGCAGGGCGACGAAATAGAGAAACAGGCCGAAAAAACCTTTCAGCACCCCTGTCGACATCTGTGAGGCGATATAGGCACCGAGGAATGTACCGGCGATGATGCCGGGGGCAATGCGGACGACAATATGCCAGTGCACGGCTCCCCGCCGGTGATGGGCCATGAAGCTGGAGACGGAGGTAAATATGATGCTGGCCAGGGAGGTGCCGAGGGCGATATGCATGGTATGGGCCGGCGGTATCTCGAGCAGGGAGAAACAGAACACCAGCATGGGCACGATCACCAGCCCCCCGCCTATCCCCAACAGGCCGGCCAGGATGCCGGCCACGGCACCCACGGCCAGGTAGATTGCAAACAGCGTCAGCATGATGATTCTGCTCCCATAAAATTATTCCGCTTTGCCAAGGGGTTCGATCAATACCTTCACCGGCTCTTTCAGCGGATGACCTTGATGTCAACATCCGCCACTCCCCTGTCGACATCGGCGATTTTTGCGAAAGCCGTCCTGGTCAGATCAATTATCCGCCCTTTGACGTGCGGTCCCCTGTCGTTGATCCGCACCACCACCTGTCTGCCGTTGCTCCTGTTGGTGACCAGCACCCTGGAACCGAACGGCAGTTTCCGGTGCGCCCCGGTGAGGGCAAAATTGTTGAAACGCTCGCCGCTGGCAGTGGCGCGGAACTGAAACTTCATCGCATAATAGGACGCCTTCCCGCTTTCAGTGTAGCCGATCCATCGTTCATCCGGCCGATACCCGATGCGGGAGGCGCAGCCGTGCAGGAGCAGGACAACGATCAGGCCGAGAAACAGAAAAGCCGAAGCCCGCCGGCCGAAGTCCCGGTCTTTTTTCCCCGCCATGACCGGTCTACCTCATGGCGCGGATCCGGACCTTGATATCCTTCGCGTCCTTCAGCAGGGCGGTCAACTCGTTGGGATCGGTTTCTCCGTAATGATATGGATAAAGTACCCGTGGCCGAAAGGCCAGGGCCGCATCGGCCGCCATCTCCGGGGTCATGGTGTAGGGCAGGTTCATGGGCAGAAAGGCGTAGTCAATGTCCCGCAGGGCCTTCATTTCCGGCGTGTTTTCGGTGTCTCCGGCAATGTAGATCCTGATGCCCCCCAAGGAGAGAACATACCCGTTTCCTTCGCCCCGGGGGTGGAACAGTTCCCCGCTGCCGCGCCGGTGAACGATGTTATAGGCGGGAACGGCGGCGATGGAAATGTTCTGGACGGTCCTTTCATCCCCATTGTCCATGACGAGCCCGCCGTCAATTCTTTCCGCGCATTTTTCCGTCAGCACAACCTCAGTTGCCGGCGTCCTGATCAGGTTCAGGGCAGTCTCATCCAGGTGGTCCTGGTGGTGATGAGTCAGCAGGATGATGTCCGCCTTGGGTAGCTGCGCATAATCGGCGACCCGGCTGTACGGATCGATGTGGATGACCTTGCCCTGATACTCCAGCATCAGGCTGCCGTGGCCGATGAAGGTCACCGCGACCTCTCCCCCGGAGCCCGGCAGGACGTCCCGTTCATACTCCATCCCGCCCGCCGCCGGGACGATCAAACCGACTGTCAGCAGCAGAAACAGGCATGGCCCGACGAAATGGATCATGGCGCCCTCCTCTCAAGAATTTCTGGTGTTGGTTAGAATGTCGGCATGGGAACCGTGCCCCATTTGTGCTGACCTGAAGTCCGGGCCAGTCCGACCACCTCCTCGGTAAAGGTGTCGTAGTCGACGAGCAGCCTGGGTATCCGCCTCGTGCCCAGATCAAACAGACGGTCTCCCGGGACCGGCCGGCCCCCATTGTCCACCACTGACACAAAAATAAACCGTTCGATGTCGTAATCCGTTCCGACCCCGCCGAGCGTACCGATGAAATTATAAAATATTCTGAAAAATTTGCCCAGTCCGCCCTTGAATTTGTGTTCGTGCCATTCCAGCACCTCGGGAAACCGCTCGACGACATGGTTGGGGAAATAGCGGTCATGATCCGTCACCAGTGCGGTCAGGAAAAAATCACCGGGCATGATGTAGGCAAGATTGACATCCGGGTTTTCCGCCAGGAAGTCCCGAACCCGGTCGTCCGCCAGCAGTTCGTCATAAAGAAGCACAATTTCCTCCCTGGGGCGCTCGAACACCGGAACCAGCGTGACACTTTCCAGCCTGACCGCCGGGAGCTGATGAACGGCATAGTTTCGGATGCCCATGGCGGCGGCAATGGACAGGAACAGAACCACAAAATAGCTGACCAGGATCCCGGCCCATTTCGGCCTGATCCGCCCGAAAAGAAGTCCAAAGAGTCTGCCTCCCGGTTCACCGGGCAGAAACATGGGAATTTTTTCCATGTACTGCTCCTAGACGCCGGGTGCCTCGTTTTTCATCCGCCACTCCTCATTCCTGGCCAGGAGATAGTAGACATACAGCATGGTGACGAAAAAAATCAGGACAATAAAACGAGGCCAGTACAGCAGGAGGCCGAAACCTGAAATCGCCAGGAACAGGTACTGGGGATGCCTGATCCTGGAATAAAAGCTGAAGGTCACGACGCCCTTGCCGGTAAACCTTCCCCAGTACAGGGGCACCGCGGCGGTGAAAAAAAGGATCAGACCCAGGACAAGCAGCACCTGCAGATAGGACAGGGCAAGGATAAACGGGTCCTGCATAAACACCATGTGGGGCAGGAAAAACTCCGTCGTCCAGCTGGTAAGGGGGGAAGATCCCAGGAAATTGAGGATCGGGGCGTAAACCGAGTAGAAATAGAGAGCGAAGGGGGAAATCATGATGATGATTTCAATGCCGATTAATCCGTAGGCAAATATTGTTCCCAGCAGCAGCAGTTTCCTGCCCTTCGACGGAGTCATGGATGCGCTCCCTTTCTGTTTCGTTCAGGCCGCGGCCTTTTTCCTGTCCCTTGCGGAACTATAAGAACTGTTTTCCCGCATGTCAGCAGGGCACCATCCAATCTTCCGCCCCGGGCGGATGCCGGATTCTGTCCCGTGTTTTCAATCGGCAAAAATAATGGTATAAGACAGGGAGTCCAAACCGTCCAGGCCAGATCGCCCCGCCCCGCGTTATTACCCTCAGGGGCTGCCGATGCCGTACTCTGTTCGCGGGTCAGAATGTCTCTGAACCCGCCGTGCGGATGATTGCCGTCTTCACCGGGAGGGAACCAACATGACCAAGACCCCTGACACCGCGTATTTCCGGGTCCGGCCCGTGGGCGTCGTCAACTCGACTCTCAAACGGCGGAAGGAGTGTCCGCGGCAGGGCCGCGAGGGCGCACCCGACGCCTGGCTGGAGATATACCCGGAGTACGCCGAGGCCCTGGAGGGAATCGGGCCCGGCAGCGAAATACTTGTCCTCACCTGGCTCCATCTGGCAACCAGGGATGTTTTGAAAGTCCATCCCCGCGGGAATCCGGACAACCCCCTGCGCGGCGTCTTCGCCACCCGCTCTCCCAGCCGCCCGAACCCGGTAGGCCTCCACCGGGTCAGGGTCCTGGCCGTGGAAGAGGTGACCAGAATCAGAGTGGGTCCCCTCGAAGTGCTCGACGGCACACCGGTCATTGACATCAAACCGGCTTTTCACCGGGCGAACCGGAAGGATGACGATGAACCGGCGATCAGCTCCCCGCAGGCGCGGAGCATGGAATCCCGGAGCACCTGATGATTCCCAGGAAAGCGATCCTCGGCAATGAACTGATGAGGGAAATCATAGCGATCAGGGTCGATACCCTGTGGAAAATGCTGGGCTACCGGAAGGCTGGATTCCTGCCGGACCCGTCCGAGGAGGGCGCCACCGGCAGATATGACAATAAAGGAGCAATTTTTATTCCCGGCGGCCTGATCTACCAGGACGTGGACGAAAAATCCATCCGTTATGAACGGTACGGCAACATAGAGGCTGATGCCTTCAGGAAGAAAATCAGAGAGGCCATGCGGTTTGACAACGCCACTCTGCTCTATGGTGACGGCATGGTCTCCGGCATCAACCTGGACAGCGGGTTCTTCTCCAAGGCCGCCAGAAAAATATACACCTACAAGAAGGCCGCCTTCCGGAGAATCAAGACCATCGGCAAAGGCATACCCCTGGAAATCAGTTCCGACGATATCATCCGCAGTCATTGTCCGACGTACATGAAGCCCCCTTACGGCACCCGGACTAGGATCAGCACCTGCATCGCCGTCGCCCTGATAGACTCGCCCATGTATTTTGCCTACTGTAAAACCGAGCTGAATTTCACCGGCAGCCAGTCCCGGAAATTTTCCGCCACCCTCGACCGGGCCAGGGAACCCGCGGTGTCGAAAAGCGGTGCCGTACTTTTTCCGCCGTATATCGTCGTCTGCCATGACACCCGGTACAAGGAGGCCGCCTACACGGGCCTGACAAGGATACTGGGCATCGGCCGGTTCGGCGAATTCGCCAGCTTCACCCTGGAGGAAGTGTCCAAAACCCTGCTCGCCGAAGCGCAGCGCAAAAAACAGCATATCTGCCCGGATGACATCTTTGCCAGCTACAACGGTTTGGACATCGTCGGCGTCCTGCGGGTTTACGCCCCGACCAATCCGGGCAGGCGGCTGCTCAAATATGACCTCCATATCGTCTCGCCGGCCAAAGACCTCGGTTTGGACGTTGACCGCCTCGCCCGGAAATCAAGGATCCGCTATCATGTCCCCCGGGAGCGGAAAACAGGAGCATCCCGATCCCGCAACGGGTCCGGCTGCCCGGACGAAACAGGAAAAGAAACCCGTTCCGACAGGCAATGAAGCAGAAAAAACCGGCCATCGGCCTTGCTCTGGGCAGCGGTTCTTCCCGGGGATGGGCGCATATAGGCATTTTAAGCGCCCTGGCCGAACAGGGAATAGAGCCCGACATACTCTGCGGCACGTCAATCGGGTCCCTGGTCGGCGCGTCCTATGTTGCCGGCAATCTGCCGAAGCTGGAGGCATGGGTCCGCTCGCTGACGCGGTTCGAGACCATCAGGTTTTTTGAAATCAATTCCTCCCTGAACGGGTTTGTCGATACGGAGCGGCTGCGCCTGTTTCTCAACAGGTATGTCGCCGACGACCATCTGCGCATCGAGGACCTGGGCAAGCGGTTTGCCGCCGTGTCCACCGACCTGGAGTCGGGACGGGAAATCTGGTTTGCCCGCGGACCGATCCTCGATGCGGTGTGGGCCTCCATTTCCGTCCCCGGCCTGTTCCCCGCCATCAAAAACAATGACCGCTGGCTGGTTGACGGCGGCCTGGTCAACCCGGTCCCGGTTTCCGTCTGCCGCGCCCTGGGCGCCGACATCGTCATTGCCGTCAACCTGAACGGCGATATCGTCGGCCGGCATTTCACCCGGACTACCAGGCCGCCGGACCGGGCGGAAGGAATAAAGGGAAAGATCACCGGCATGGTCAGGGAATACACCGACACCTTTTTTTCCGCCCAGCGGGAAAACGACAAACCCCCGAGCCTGTTCGATGCCATCGCCGGATCGGTGAACATCATCCAGGACCGGATCACCCGCAGCCGCATGGCAGGGGACCCGCCCGATATTCTGCTTGCCCCCAAACTGGCCCAGATAGGTCTGCTGGAATTTTACCGGGCGGACGAAGCCATTACCGAAGGGAGGAAATGCGTTGCCCGCATGCTGCCGGAAATCCTGCATATAACCGGCGCCGGCAGATAGGAGGCGGACCATTCCCCTCTCGGGAACCTGTCCGGCAGCGGCCTTGCAGCCGTCCGGCCGGATCGGACCCGAGGGACACATTGTGGTCATTTCCCCATCCTCCATCCGGGCATATCCCCAACCCCGGGCGCCGACCAGGCCCCGAGACAATCACCGCTTTTTCGCAATAGCCCGGAATCATTGCTGATCATCAATTTTCTAAATATCGGCCTGAAAATTGCAATATTACAGGTTAAAGTAATAGACCGCGACCTCGAACCCCTGACCGGGCGCATAAATATGGACATCGCACATCACCTTTCGGTTCTTGACAAACTACGGCACCTGTTGAATCCATTGCACGTCTACTGCCGCCTCACCCATCTCGGAATTTCCGGCAAGGTTGCCCGGGACATCTGTAAAATCTATGAAGCGGGGATATACAGGCCGACCCTCGGCCGGTAAAGATCCCGGCCGGCGCAGGTTCGACACGTCCTGATCACAATCCCATGAAGCGCACGAAAACACAGCCTTTCCTCCTGATTCCGCTGCTGCTCATATTTGTTTTTTCCTGGACCCAGGCCAGTGAGACCGTCCTCTGCGTCAGCGACTCGCAGACCCATTACGTCAAGCGGAATCCACTGCGGATGATGGCCTGCCATGACTCCGGCGGGGAGACATCTCACCCCTCGGGCCACGCCGAGACCCGGTCTCTGCATCCGGGCGCATCCGCCTGCACCGAAATTATCCTGGCATCGGCCAACTCGATCCGCCAACCGGACGACCAGCAGTTCAAGACAACCCCCGTTTCCCTGCCTTCCTGGCCGGCAACGGATATCACTGTGTCGGCGCCTTCGGTTCACGCCGCCGAATACGCATCGTTACAAAACACCCTTCACAGCCCTGCCCTGCGCGCCCTGCGCACAACCGTTCTCCTGATTTGATACAGACTTCCCGGCGTTTTCCTTCACCGGACGCCCGGAACGACAGCAGCCGCCGCTGAGCGCCGCCCCTGTCTCCCGAGAGAGAAACAGGCCCGGACTTTGCGACCCGTATAGTTGCCAACAGTATCAAACGGAGAAAATAATGAATCCGAACAATACGATAACAAAACAAAAACTCTGTATCAGCATTGTCATTTCCCTGCTGATCGGCTTTCTGGCCGGGATCGTCTTCAGCGATCGCAGCCCCGTCGATGCCAATGCGTATGCGCCGCAGGCCGGCACGACCGACAACCCGGCCGGCCAGCACGCCGCCCTCGAACGCGAGGTGGCCGCCAACCCGGACAATCCCGCGGCATGGACCCGACTGGGCAATCACTATTTCGACACTGAGCAGTACCAGAAAGCCATCGACGCCTATACCCGGTCCCTGGAACTTTCCCCCGGCAATCCGCACGTAATGACCGATCTGGGCGTCATGTACAGGAGCATCGGCCGGCCGGAAAAGGCCGTGGAACTGTTCCGGGAAGCCGCGGACATCGATCCCCGGCACGAGCAGTCGCGGTTCAATACCGGCATCGTCCAGCTTTACGATCTGAATAACCCGGCCGAAGCGCTTTCCGCGTGGCAGGACCTGCTGCGGATCAATCCGCTGGCGCGGGTCTCCGACGGCCGCTCTCTTCAACAGATCGTCGATGAACTCCAACAGTCCGCCACGCAGCAGAGGTAGAAATTATGAAAAAATACATACATGAAACCATGACATTTCTGGCCTCGGTGAAGCTGGCGCTCTTCCTGCTCTTCACCCTGGCCGTCACCTCGATCATCGGCACCATCGTGCCCCAGAACGAAGCCCCGGGGCTCTACGTTCAGCTCTACGGCCCCAACCTGGCCAGGC
>Ga0209614_1000963_pt1 | contig 23398 bp, 15 predicted proteins | sample BlaSprsedimmetaG_FD_185484 | JGI IMG/M metagenome (GOLD analysis project Ga0209614, IMG submission 185484) | Hot spring sediment bacterial and archeal communities from California, USA to study Microbial Dark Matter (Phase II) - Blank Spring... ... | reverse complement strand
CCGCAAGCGCCGTCAACTGCGTATCACTCAGCCCGGCAAAGAGGTCTGCGGTGTGTAAAATCGAAGGCGTTATTTCCATTATAAATTCCTCCCTCTTTGAAAATAATCAAATGTCGGTAGCCTGGTCATCTCTTTTACACGCTAGGGGGTCTCGTAGGCCACGCCAGAACGTGTAACAACCCTATAACCCTATTATACGCGAAATTGAATACAAACAAAAGTCCAGTAATCAACAAACTGGGTGTTTTGGCGGACACGCCGTGCACCCAACAAAAATACTTTTTTCTTGCCCGACATAAACACTTTCACACCAATGCAAACAGCCGGCGCTGTCATCAGTAGTTTTTTGTGGCCAGCTCAGTCATTCTGTTGGCACACCTACGACGTTAACACCGCCGCGATCTCACTAATCGCCCAATCCAGCACGTCCCGAGTGATAATGAGCGGCGGCGCAAAACGAATAACCGTCTCGTGCGTCTCGTGCGCCAGAATGCCACGCTCCTGCAACTGCTCACAGAAAGGCCGTGCACTTCCCACCTCCTCCTTCAACACCACGCCGACGAGCAGCCCTTTGCCGCGCACCTCGGCGATGTAGGTGCTGTCGATAGCGCGTAGACCCTCCATAAAGTACGCCCCCATCTCCTGTGCTCGCTCCGGCAGCTTCTCATCGACGACCACCCGCAGTGCTGCGCGTGCCACTGCGCTCGCCATCGGGTTTCCGCCGAAGGTCGAGCCATGCATCCCCGGTTTGTACAAGCCCATAATGTTGCGGTCACCCAGGGCAGCAGAGATGGGCATCATCCCTCCGGAAAGCGCCTTGCCGATGATGAGGATGTCGGGCTGCACGCCCTCCCACTCGCAGGCAAACAACTTGCCGGTGCGCCCCAGGCCGGTCTGGATCTCGTCGGCGAGGAGCAAAACATTGTGCCGGTCGCAGATTTCGCGCACAGCGCGCAGGTATCCGGCCGGCGGGACGATAACCCCGCCCTCCCCCTGGATCGGTTCCACGAGGAAACCCGCCGTGTTGGGCGTGATGGCAGCCTCCAGCGCCTCGGCATCACCGAAGGGAACGGCCTTGAAGCCGGGTGTCAGCGGCCCGAAGTCCTTTTTGTACAGCGGCGTCGTCGAAAGCGAGATCGCCGTGATGGTGCGCCCGTGGAAGTTGTGCTCGCAAACGATAATCTCCGCTTGATTGTCGGGGATACCTTTTACCTGATGCCCCCACAGCCGCGCCGATTTGATACCAGCCTCCACCGCCTCCGCGCCAGAGTTCATCATAATCAGCATATCGTAGCCGGTGAGGTCGCACAGCTCCTTCGCCAGGAGAGGAAATTGGTCGTTGTAGAACGCGCGCGAGGTCAGCGTCACGCGCTCCGCCTGCTCCATCATCGCGCCTATGATACGTGGATGGCGATGGCCCTGGTTCAGTGCAGAATAGGCGCTCAAGCAGTCGAGGTACTTCTTGCCCTCCACGTCCCACACCCACACGCCCTCGCCGCGACTGAGCACCACGTCCAGAGGTGTGTACGTATGCGTGGCGTAAGTCATTTCCAGGTCGATATAGTCCGCAGTATGCATCATTGATGTACTCCTTTGAGATTGGTCTGATATTGTTAGCCGGGTAGTCAGGTGCTTATTCACACACGCGCTCCCGCTTCGATAGTAACATGAGCAATTAGCGGGTCAAGTGATGCTTATCCGTTTGCTGTGCGGAAAATGACTGTCTCGCGCCAACATAATCCCGTGCAAAATACATAAACCTTGACATAAATATAAAACGACCTATACTAGAGAAAATTGCATATTTATCAATCAGTTTCATCCGTTAACTCCGTTGACCAAGAGGAGTTGAGACGATGTCTTTAGCATTTTGCACCGATCAACCGCTGACGACGGCAACACAGGATGCCTTTGGCTTCTGCACCTACGCCGAGACGCTGAGCCTTCTGGCACTGGCAGGAGATTCGCCACTCACCATCGGCGTCTTCGGTCCGGCCGGGTGCGGGAAGACCAGCCTGCTGCGCCTCATCGCTGCATCGCTGGCGGAGCAGGCGAAGACCGCAGGCCACTCCATCCTCAGCCTATGGTTTGACGCGGCCCAACACGCCCACACAAGCTCTACCATACCGCGTGTCCTGCTGCTACAGGCACTCGCCGCGCTCAAACCCCTCGACCTAACGCCCGAAGACGCGCAGCAACTCGCCGATTTAGAAACGCGCCTCACCACCGGCGATGCCGGCGCGCTGGCGGAAATCTTCCCCGCCACGTTCGCCCGGTGGGTAAACCATTACATCATCGCACACCAAGGCCGGCTCGCCCTTTTCATCGACGGCCTCGACGACTGTCCACCAGAGCGCGCTGTGGATACACTCGAAGCCACGCGGCGTTTCCTCGGCGTGCCTGGGAGTCTGTGTTTTCTAGCCGCCGACTGCGCTCGCCTCAACGCCGGTCTCAACGCACGTTATGGCGAACAGCCCACCGAAACGGGCGCAGTCCCGGGCATCCACACTCCCTACCTGGACCGGCTGGTGCAAGCGGCCTTCACGCTGCCGCCACTCTCAGCCACCCACATCGAGCGTTTCCTGGCACAACTCGCCCCCGACCTACCCGCCGCAGCGCGTCACATCCTCGCGGTGGGACTACCGCCTAATCCCAGGCACCTCAAACTGGGTCTTAATGCCCTGCGCTTGCGCCAGGCGCTCACGCAGCCGGCTACGGCTGCGTGGGAAGAACTCGGCCCCATCCTGCTGGCGAAGATCGTCGTCCTTCAGGAACGCTACCCGGAGCTGTACGCCGTTCTGGTGCAACATCCTGGCCTGCTCCAGGAACTGGCAGCGCACGTACGCAACCCGCAGGCTACACCGGATAGCGCGGCGCTCCCCGGCACAAAGTCGCTTCCCCTCCCCATCGCCCGCTATGCTGCCGATCCGATCCTCGCCCGCGTGCTGGGTGCGGCGGATCCCGTCACGACCTCGTTCGTCCACCTTGCGCCACACGAACTCCGCGCCTGCCTCGGACTTGTGCCCGACGCCCATGATCCCGACCGGGAAGTGTGGGACGACCTCCTGAGTGGCAACACCGCCCGTCTCCATGCCGCCGTCGAAATCGCCCGGCAGCACCAACCGGCCTACAGCCGCGCTCTCGTCAGATTCATGGATCACGAGCAAGCGGCCCCTATCGCACAACGCCTCTCGGCAGGATTGGCGCTCGGTCGCCTGGGCGATCCCCGCGATTTTTCCGCGACGGTGATGATTCCGGCCGGGGAGTTCCTACATAAGGCGGAAAAGAAGCCTTGCATCTTGCCGGCCTACCGTATCGGGCGTTACCTCGTTACCCAGGCGCAGTATGCCGAATTCCTGCAAGCCCACCCGGAAATCCCCGTCCCTTACGTGGACGAAGATTGGGCGCGGGTCTACAACTGGGACCCCGAACAGCGTACCTATCCAGCAGGACGCAGTAACCAGCCGGTCGTGCTCGTCACCTGGGACGAAGCCGCCGCCTACTGCGCCTGGACCGGCGGGCGGCTGCCCACCCAGGAGGAATGGGAGCGCGCCGCGCGCGGCAGCGACGGACGCGACTATCCCTGGGGCGAAACCTTCACCCCGGCTCACGCCAACACACGCGAGAACGGCCTGGGCGGACCAACCCCCGTGGGCGTCTTTGTAGAAGGCGAGAGTCCCAGCGGGGCACTGGATATGGCCGGCAACGTCTGGGAATGGACCGTCAGCGACCACGATCATAATACCAAAATCCTGCGCGGCGGCGCTTGGAATTTCCCCGCCGAATCTGCCCGCACCTTCGTCTTTGAGCGCAGCCGGCCCCACAACCGCTCGCACGCCATCGGTTTCCGTGTAGTATTCGACTTGACCTAATTCCAGTTCTTTTCTATAATATGCATAGGATTGATCGGGTTCAAGGAGTAAGACGTGGAAGGGCGAGTTCTGCTTATCGAAGACCACGACGGCAACCGCGAGTTGTTGTCCCAACAATTCATCGAGGAAGGACTGGAAGTGGCCGAAGCCACCAGCGGCGCGGATGGCCTCAAAACCGCCGCTCGCTTTATGCCCCAGGTCATCCTCATCAGCATCAGCTTGCCTGATATGAGCGGCCTGGAAGTGACCCGCCGCTTGCGCGAGATCAATCGCACCAAACACACCTTTCTTATGTTGTTCGGCGAAGAGGACAACCGCCAGGAACGCCTCGCCAGTCTGGAAGGTGGTGCCAACGACTTCATCGATAGCCCACTCGACCCGGAACTTATTGCCTTGCGCGTCCGCAACGCTATCAACCGCAAAAACTTGGACAACATCACCGACCCGACCACCGGTCTGCCGGCCGGGCGGCAGGTGCACGACGAACTCCTGAGCCTTCTGCGTATGCCCGAAGGCGAGTGGGCGCTGATGCGCTTCCGCATCCTCAAACTCGATTCCTTCCGCGAAGCTTATGGCTTTGTGGCCGGTGAAAAGCTACTCTACGACGCGGCCCGCCTACTGGCTGAAGCCCTGGCCCACGACGAGACCGAAACCGCCGGCAGTTTCAATGATTTCATCGGTTACGGCGGCCACGATGACTTCATCGTCATCACCCGCCAGGAACGCACCGCCACACTCGAAGCCGAGGTGCGAGCTGCGTTCGCCGAATCCCTCGCCGAACACTATGGCGAAGCCACCCACGCTCAGGGTTACATCGAAATCGACGGGCGCCAGCATCCCCTCGCTACGCTGCGCGTCCGCTGCGTCACCCCCGCCGATGGCCCCTTCTACGACATCCGCTCTCTCAGCGAGGCCATCGCCGGCTGACGCCGGGGCTATCGCAAACGGCGACGCCGCAAGCAGCGTCGCCTACGGGGGATGACCCCACTTATGATCTTCGTTCTGGCCTGGGCCGGGGGCGTACTCCTGGCCCAGGCCGCGCTTTTCCCGCCTGTGTGGCTGCTCCTGGCGCTCCCCGCTGCTTTCCTCCTCCACACCGGATGGGGACAGCAACGCGCTGCGTGCCTTACTGCCTTCGCCCTGATTGGCTTGCTGCTCGGCGCGGGTCGGCTCCTGATCGCCCAACCCCGCATCGACGCGGAGCATGTCGCCTTCTACAACGGGGCCGGGCGCGTCGTTCTTCAGGGCGTCGTCAGCCGCGAACCGGACCATCGCCCTACCCTCACCAATCTCCACCTCGACGTCCAGGCGCTCATCCTCGCCGACGGCACGGCCATTCCCCTGCGCGGCCACGTCCTCGTCAAGGCCCCGGCCTACACCACTATCGAATACGGCGATCTCATCCACGCTACCGGTCTGTTGGAAACGCCACCGGTCTTCGAGAGTTTCTCCTACCGCGACTATCTGGCTCGCCAGGGCATCCACTCGCTGTTGCGGCAGGCCGACGTCAGCGTACTGGATACGGGTCACGGATTCTTCCTGTGGGAATGGCTCTACCGTTTCAAAGCGCACGCGCTCAGGACACTGCTGGCGATATGGCCTGAACCGGAGGCGTCACTGCTCGCCGGTATCCTCCTCGGTGTCGAAAGTGGTATCTCTGCCGGCCTGAATGAAGCCTTCGTCGCCACCGGCACCAGTCACATCGTCGCCATCTCCGGTTTCAACCTCTCGATCATCGCCGGCGTCTTCATCCAGATGGCTGAACGGTTGCTCAAAGGGCGCGGCAAAACGCTCCTGCCGCTCGTGGGCCTGTGGCTATACACCATCCTGGTGGGTGCGTCGGCGGCGGTACTGCGCGCGGCGGTCATGGCAACAGTGATGATCCTCGCACGGCGTGAAGAGCGCACCACCCACGGACCAACGTCGCTTGCGGCAGCGGTGTTAGTCATGGGGATGTTGAACCCTTACGTGCTGTGGGACGTAGGCTTTCAGCTCAGCCTGGCGGCCACCCTGGGATTGATCCTCTACACCGAGCCGATCACGCGCTGGTTCGAACGCTTATTCGAACGCCTCACCGACAAAGAACGCGCACAACAGATCGTCGGTCTGCTGAGCGACGCCCTCATCGTCACCATCGCTGCGCAGATCACCACCACGGGCGTCATCATCGGCGTTTTTCGCCGTCTTTCGTTGGTGACGCTGCTTACGAACCTGTTAATTTTGCCGGCACAACAATACGTGATGTTCACCGGAGGCGTGGCGCTGATTGCCGGATTGCTCCTGCGACCGGTGGGGCAGGTCTTGAGTTGGTTCGGGTGGGTATTCCTCACCTATACCATCGCCGTGGTGCGTTGGACGGCGACTTTTCCGTTGGCCTCGGTGGAACTGAACAACGTCACACTACCACTGGTGTGGGGATACTACGTCGTCTTGGGGGTGGTCTCGTGGTGGTTCAGCCGCCCGATCGAGGAGCGGCAACGCTACCGGATCGCGCTCACGAAAGTTTCCCGTGGGCAGCTCATCACAGGTGTCGCCGTGCTCGTGCTCCTGTTCGCCGGCATCTACAGCATACCCGATGGTCGCCTGCACGTCGTCGTCCTGGACGCGGGCCAGGGTGACGCCATCTTCATCCAGACGCCGCGCGGCAAACAGGTGTTGATCGACGGCGGTGCAAACGCCCCACACACGCTCGCGCAGATAGGACAGCGCATGCCGTTCTGGGACCGGCGGCTAGACATGGTGATCCTTACGTCGCCCACATCGGGGCGTCTGCCGGGGCTAATTCCGGTGCTGGAACGGTACACCGTCGATTTTGTTAACGTGGGGCCAGAAACGGGGCGCGGCAGTCTTTACGAACGGTGGGAAGCCCTCTTAGCAGCGCGCCCGGCGGGGAGTGTGGATACGCTATGGGCCGGTATGACGTGGGAGCTTGACAACGGCGTCACCTTACAAACGCTGTGGCCCGAGCCAGACAGCGCAGGCGGCCCGCTGGTGCTGCGCCTCACCTACGGCAACACCAGCTTTCTCTTTGGCGGCGACGCTACAGCCGTGGTAGAAGAGACCTTGGTAGCACGCGAAGGCCGCAATCTGAGCAGCAGCGCGCTACTCCTGGCGCGCCACGGCGCAAAAACGACCTCCACGCCGGCCTTTCTGCAGGCCGTCGCGCCGGAGGTCGTTATCATCAGTGCCGGAAATGACGCGCGCGGTCCAGACCCGGCGGTGCTGGCACGGGTGATGGACAAAACAGTCTACCGCACCGACGAGGCCGGCGCAATTGCGATAACGTCGAACGGGCGGCAGATTCACGTGCGCGTGGCCCGCCGCCCATAGTACGCACGTTGTGGACGTGGCCCGTCCAACGCGGCGCGATTACTGCAGTACGCTCCGCTCGCAATAACTCGGCCAACCGTGCGGCAGGTCCATGTCGCAGACATCGGCGTCCACCGGGTAGTGCGCCAGTTCGGTCGCCAGGTCCAGAGCGTCGGCAATATCTTCCAACGTTGCGGCCACCCCTGCGTCTTCGCCGCGCGCCACGGCCAGCCGACCGCGGATCCACTCCGCCGTTTTCGACCGTCGCCCTTCTGTAGCCTTCACCAGAATCAATTCCCCGCTGCCGATCGCTTCCAAAATCGCATCCACGCTGGTGTAACCCATCGTCTTGGCAATATCCCGTGCTCTATCGATCATTGTCGCCTCCTGAAAACAGTCTGTTATTCGTCAGCTAAATCGTTTGGGAGCAAGTTGACGTTTCACACAGTGCGGCTCCCATTCTGTGTAGCAAATTTCGATCCTCAGTATCTATCCAATTCTCAAAAACGTCAACCCGCGCGCGACACCCAGGGAACTTTTTATGCACAGAGCACGTCTCTAAATAGAGAATGGTATAATGTACTACTGGCCCGAACATAGATTGCTAACAGAACCAGGCTTATAATCAAAGCCTAACCTGGATAAACCGGAACCAAAAAGGTTTTTCGCAGCCCGTTTTCTTGTCTGTTTAGCAAGAATTTGGGCGGTTAGGCACTAGAAAGTGTGGGCCACAATGCTCAGGTCAGTAACAATGAGGAGGTTAGGATGAAAAAGTTCGAGTTTGTTTTCGTGATGACAATCGTGATGGTGCTGCTGATGGCCTGCGGACGGCCAACCCCAGATAGCGACGCCAGACCGACGGAGTCGCCGCTGCCAACTGCGCCTGTTCCGCCCATTTCAGCGCTGCCTACACCGAAGCTCGAAGCGGAAGCGCAAAAGTTGTCAGAACTGCGTGTGCAAGTGGCAGAGCAAGCCGGCCTACCGGCTACGGCACTGACGTTGGTCTCCGCCGAACAAGTGACCTGGCCAGACGCGAGCCTGGGATGTCCGCAGCCGGATATGATGTACGCGCAAGTGCTCACACCTGGATGGCACATGGTGTTCATGGATATAGAAGGGCAAGAATACAACGTCCACACCACCGAAGACTACGAGCGCTTCGTCATCTGTGAGCCATCCGCCGAGACATCGATTCCACCGTCCTACCGCGACAATCCTGCCGTCGAAGCGGCGATCAAGACGCTGGTAGAGCAAGAAGGCATCGCCATGGAATCCATTACCGTGTTAGACGTCACCGCCGTCGATTGGCCCGATTCCTGTCTGGGTTGTGCCGGGCCGGAAGAGGTCTGTCTGATGGTGGTTACACCAGGGTATCGCATCATCCTCGACAGCGGTACAGAGACGTATGCGCTGCACACCGATCGTACCGGCCGGCAGGTTATCATCTGCACGCTGCCGGGCCTCACGCCCCCCAGATCGGATTCGTAACAGTGCACCTTCCGCTTGCCCGTTTAGGGAAGGCGGGTATACTCACTATTCGTGGAGACGCAATCAGGTTCCCGTTCTCAAGCAGACGGGAGCCTGTTGTGAATATACAACGATGCCGATTTACGAATACTACTGTCCGATCTGTGAAGGTCGCTTCCGGCACTTGGCGCGGCGCATCGATGCGCTGCCGCCGCCGTGCCCACGCTGCGGAACCATCGAGGTCGAGCGCCTGATCGCAGCCGCCAACGTCGTGCGCAGCAGTGCGCACCACACGGGCGAGTTGCGCGAAAAAGCGTCCCAGGTAGATGCCAACGACCCACGCGCTATCGCGCGTTTCTTGCAGGATTCCGGGCGTCTCGCCGACGCCGAGGGCGTCTATGGCAGCCCGGCATACCGCGAACTGCTCGCCCGCCGCGCCGAGGGCGCGACCGACACCGACGTGACAGACCTGGTGGACGACCTCACGGCTACGATGCGCGCTTCAGAGGCCGGTCAAATGGCCGGTGCGGTGATGTTCACGGACCAGGTCGAAAACCGGATGCTGGCCGAAGGGCCGCCCGAGGATCACGAACACGCAACCGCGGACAAAACCGGCGCAGAACCGGAAAGCAAGACGCCGCATACGCGACGCCGTGCAGCAAAAGACTTAGGCTGGGGATAAACAATTTATCTGGCTGATACGCGTCGTGTTCACAAACCACACGTGGAGGATCGATGGATAGTCCATTTTTGCAACACATTAGTGATATTTTTTCTAAATTGAAAGGCCGCAATCTGATCATAGCGGCCATTATCTGGGGCATATTGCTGCTGCTGGCGCTGGCGTGTGTCTTCGGCCTGATCAAGTTGCCTGGGACGTCGGCGCCGGCAACCAGAGCGCCCGCCACCCCGACGGCGACCGTACCGGTTCCACAACCCACGGCGACGCCAGAGGGCTTCATCACGCTGCCCACGCCGACACCACAAAACGACACTCAAACCGCCCCCCCCTCTCCCTACCCTCCGCTGCCGTGGGGGGATTTTGGGTACGGCATCGCGGCGCACGCTATCAGTATGCCGGATTACACGCTCGACCAGATCGCATACCAGCTTGGTTTCACCTGGGTCAAACAACAGGTGCGCTGGGATCACTTTTCGCCTGCTCCAGGCCAGATGGACTGGAGCGGCTATGATGTAATGGTAGAGTTCGCCAACGAGCGCGATCTCAAGGTCATGTTAAGTGTGGTCGGCGCACCGGAATGGAGCCGCTCCTACTTCGACGACAACCCCGAAGCGGCCCCTCCCAACGATATAACGCTGTTCAGTGATTTCCTGGGCGAAATGGTCGACCGCTATAAGGGCAAAATCCATGCCATCGAAGTCTGGAATGAGCAAAACCTCGACCGCGAATGGGATACCGCCGAGGGTGTGAACGCGGCCCGTTACGTGGAGATGCTACGCCTCTCTTACCAGGCCATCAAAAGCCGCGATCCTAGCATCATCGTCATCAGCGGGGCGTTGTCACCGACAGGCGCTTCGGCGACCGATCCGGCCAATCCGAACCGCGTGATCTATATGGACGATTTCGTCTATTTCCAACAAATGATCGACGCCGGCTTCCTCAACTACGCGGATTGCGTGGGCGCGCACCACAACGGCATCAATATGCCACCGGACGTGGCGTGGGACGAAGGCTACGACAATCCCGACGCGAAGTTCCGGGGACCGTTCGACAATCCCAACCACTCCTGGTCGTTCAAGAGCACGCTCTGGGGCTATCACGAGATGATTCAAGCGGCAGGTTTCAACAAGCCACTGTGCGTCACCGAGTTTGGGTGGGCCACTTCAGAAGGGTTTGAAGGCACGCCGCCGGACTTCGAGTTCGCCGACGACAACACCCTGGAAGATCAAGCCCGTTGGAACGTGCAGGCCTTCCAGTTGATGCGTGAGTGGGGCTTCGTCCACTTAGCTTTCCTGTGGAACCTGGATTACTCGTACAAGGGCGGTCTCGGCGCAACCGACCCCAACGCGCCGTACAGCATTCTAGATTTGCAAGGCGCCGCGCGTCCGGCCTACGGCGTACTCGGGGAGATGCCTAAGATTCCCTAGCGCCCTCCGTGATGGTGATGACCGATCCTTCACAAGCGCCGCCGGAGCCGCCCCGACCACAGCGGCGACTCCTGCATGCTGGCGCGCTGGTGAGCCTCGCACTCCTGGCGCTCGCCGGATGGCTTTTGGCAACACAGCCTGGCCTTTTTCCAGGATGGCATGTTCCCACACCCGAACCGACGCCAACCCCCTGGCCCGTGCCACTACGCTTCGACTCGCCCGAATACGGAATCAACATCCATATGTGGTGGGATCCCTGGGCCGCCGTCCGGCGCGATTGGCATTTAGTGCGCGAGGGTGGGTTTACCTGGGTCAAACAACGGCTGGCGTGGCTGGATATCGAAGGGCACGGCGCAGGCATCTATATCTGGGCCGGTGCCGATCGCATCGTGGACGAGGCTGAAGCAGCGGATGTCAACCTGGTCTTCCGCGTCGATCATCCACCTTTATGGGCCATTCCGACAGAACCCGATGCTGAGGGACGGATGTTGCCGGTGGATATAGAAGCCTTCGGTGTCTTCTGTCACGCGATGGCGGAACGTTACAAAGGACGCGTGCAGGGCTACCAGGTCTGGAACGAGCCAAATCTGGCCCGGGAGTGGAACGGCCTGGTTCCCGATGCCATCGACTACGTCACTGTGCTCCGCGCATGTTACGTGGGCATCAAAACGGCAGATCCCAAGGCTTTGGTCATCTCGGCGGGGCTTTCACCCACCGGCTCCGGCCCGCCGGACGCTATACCGGACGCCGATTATCTGAAGGGGATGTACGAAGCCGGTGCTGCATCGTATTTCGATCTATTGGGGCTAAACGCTCCCGGCTACAAGGCCGCACCGGAAATCTCACCCGCTGAGGCGGCGGATCCCGCAAACGGCTACGGCGGGCATCAAATCTTCTGCTTCCGGCACGTCGAGAACATGCGCACCATTATGGAACAGTATGGCGACGCTGGCAAACAGGTAGCGATCCTGGAATTCGGCTGGCACACCGACGACCGGCCCGACAATCCCGATTATGCCTGGTTCGCCGTGACGCCGGAGCAGCAGGCGGATTACCTGGTGCGCGCTTTTCACTACGCGCGTGAACATTGGTCGCCCTGGATTGGTCCAATGTTCGTGTGGAACCTGCCCGACCCCACGTGGGAACCACACAACGAGGAATTCTGGTGGGGCATTGTCGATCCATTCTGGTGGGGCTTGGGCGATGGCAACTTCGACACGTGGCCGGGTGGCGCGGTACGCCCCGCTTACACCGCCCTGGCCGAGATGGAAAAGCCCTGATACAAATCTAATCATTCGTGTATTCGTGACAAAGGAGAGGAACTATGACAATTGCATTTGGTACGGATGGATGGCGGGCCGTCATAAGCGATACATTCACCTTCGAGAATGTGCGCCTGCTGGCGCAGGCAATTGCCGACTACGTGCGCGAACAGAGCGAGCGCGACGAGTCGGAGGTGGTCATCGGCTACGACACGCGGTTCCTGTCAGATCGCTACGCGCGTGAAGTAGCGCGCGTGATGGCCGGCAACGGCATTATCGCGCACCTTACCCGTGCCGACGCCCCTACCCCGGCAGTGTCTTACGCCATCGTCGATAAGAAGGCCGAGGCGGGCGTGATGATCACCGCCAGTCACAACCCACCACGCTACAACGGTGTCAAGCTCAAGGCAGCTTTTGGGGGTTCGGCGTTGCCCGAACAAGCACGGCAGGTCGAGGCGCTGCTGGAACGCAACCAACGCGAGGCACGTGGCCCCAACCTGATGGAATATCAACAGGCGACCAACCTCGGCCTGATCCAGATCTTCGATCCGGCATGGGCCTACTACCAGCACCTTTCGACCCTGCTCAATCTGGACACAATCTCCAAAGGCGAACTACAGGTGGTAGCCGATGGGATGTACGGTTCCGGGCGCGGCGCTTTCCGCGATATGTTGAGCCGCACGCGCTGCCGCCTGCACCAAATCCGCTGCGAGATGAACCCCGGGTTCGGCGGCATTCACCCCGAACCGCTCGGCCATTACCTGCAAGCCCTCAGCGCAGCGATCCAGACCCATCACGCCGACGTAGGTTTGGCAACGGATGGCGATGGCGACCGCATCGGCGCGATGGATGCACGCGGCGAGTTCGTCGACCCACACCACATCTTCGCGCTGGCGTTGCGCTATCTGGTGGAGAACCGTGGCTGGACCGGCGCAGTCGTCAAGACCGTCTCGACGACGCGGATGGTGGACCGGCTGGCGAAGCGTTACGAACTGCCGCTGTACGAGACGCCGGTAGGCTTCAACTACATCGCCGATTATATGATCGAGGACGATGTGTTGATCGGCGGCGAGGAATCCGGCGGCCTGTCGATCAAGGGGCACATTCCCGAAGGCGATGGGGTGCTGATGGGCCTGCTGCTGCTGGAAGTGATGGCCGACGCGAATGCCCCGCTGCACGAACTGATTGCCGACATCCAAAACCAGGTGGGTCCGGCGCGCTACGCCCGCACCGACATCCCACTCCAGCGTCCGGTACCCAAGCAGGCAATGGTAACGCGGCTCTCCGAGCAGGCTCCGGCAACGTTGGCCGGCGAGAAGGTCGTCGAGGTCAGCCAGAAGGATGGCGTCAAGTACATCCTGGCAGACGATTCCTGGCTGCTCATCCGGCCTTCCGGCACCGAGCCGGTGCTGCGCGTCTACGCCGAAGGTCGCTCGGATGAGGAAGTCGCCGCACTGCTGGCGTATGGAGAGGAAGTGGCGCAATAAAAAACCTTGCGAAGGTTGGTCGAGATTATCGAACCAGAAGATGATTCGCAACCTTCGCAAGGTTGATGGCTCAAAACATTTGCTTCCGCCGTCATTTGACGTATAATGGCGGCTGCCGGGGAAGTGTCGGAATAGGCAGACGAGCATGACTTAGGATCATGTGCTGAAAAGCGTGCGGGTTCAAGTCCCGCCTTCCCCAACGCAGACAAACGGTAGGCGGTAGACGGTAGACAGGGCAAGTTCCTGTGCACCGTTTACCGCCTACTTTTTATGGCCAGCCTCACGTTTCGCCACCCTGGGGGCCAGACTACAAAAGTCTCACGAGGTACCTGCTCGAGCAAATATCCACAATGAACACGCGGTTTGCACCATGCAGTAACTGCGGAGACTTTTGTAGTCTTTGTCCCGATGTAACGTTCTGTACACCTGCCCTTAATCATGTTTTAACGCATAGGGGGTCAAAATTCTAGTAGTATAGAAGAGTAGCTAGATCAACGCCAGCAAATAGTGATTGAGGACACGCTTATGACAACAGTATTGATCGTTGACGATGAATTATCGATTCGGCGGATGTTGGGTTATATGCTTGGCAAGACCAACTACACGGTCTTGATGGCCAGCAACGGTGAAGAGGCTTTGAAGGCACTCGCAACGAACCCGGTTAATGTGGTGTTGTTGGACGTCGCTATGCCAAATATGGACGGCCTTACCTTGTTACGGCATGTGCGCGCTATGCCGGATTATCAGGCGCTCCCCATCATTATGTTGACGGCAAGCACCGACGAGGCGAAGCGCGTCAAGGCGCTGGATGCGGGCGCGAACGTCTTTTTGAACAAGCTGATCAAGCCAAGTGAGTTATTGGCTGCCATCGACCAAAGCATACAAGAGGCAGGCTAAGGTCAATAGAGATAACGAAAGCCGGCTGGTGGTCTCCAGCCGGCTTTGTGATTTTCTGCCGCATCACGAGGCGCTCAACGCTGTAACTGCATTTTTAACGATCCCGGTAAACGAATCGACTTTGAGACTCGCCCCGCCAACCAGCGCGCCATCGATGTTGGGCATCACGATGAAGGCGGCCATGTTGTCCGGCTTGACGCTGCCACCATACTGCACGCGGATCGCTTCGGCGACGGCGACGTCATACAACTTGACGAGCACGTCGCGGATGGCCACCTTGATGATGCGGTCGGCATCTTCCGGCGTGGCGGTCAGCCCGGTGCCGATGGCCCAGATCGGTTCGTAGGCCAGCACGACTTTGACGGCTTCCTCGGCGGAGACGCCCGCAAACGCGCCGCGAATCTGCTTCCCAACAAAGGGCACCGTTTCCCCGGCCTTGTTCTGCTCCAGGCTCTCACCGATGCAGACAATCGGCGTGATCCCGTAGGCTAACGCGGCCTTGAGCTTGCGATTGACGGTTTCATCGGTTTCGCCAAAGAATTGGCGACGCTCCGAGTGCCCGATGATGACGTATTCGGCCAACTCTTTGACCATCGGCGGGGAAATCTCGCCGGTGAAGGCCCCGCTATCCTCCCAGTACATATTCTGCACGCCTACGCCGATATTGGAGCCAGCCAGGATGTCGCGTACCGCGCTCAATACCGTCGCCGTGGGGCAGACGGCCAATTCCATGTCGGCCACATCGGCCAGGGTTTCCTTCAAGCCCGCCGCCAGCGCAACGCCCTCGGCAACGGTCTTGTTCATCTTCCAATTTCCGGCAATAAATGGTTTTCGCATGGTTTCTCCTGTTACTTCTCTGCCAACGCCGCCACACCCGGCAGCACTTTGCCCTCAAAGAATTCCAGGCTTGCGCCCCCGCCCGTGGAAACGTGGCTAACCTTATCCGCAACGCCGGCCTTCTTGACCGCCGAAGCCGAGTCGCCGCCGCCGATAATAGATATAGCGTCCAAGTCTGCCAGCGCCTCAGCGATGGCAAAGGTTCCCTTGGCAAAGTTTGGCATCTCGAAAACGCCCATCGGGCCGTTCCACACGACGGTCTTGGCGGTCGCCAGAAGGTCTTTGTACAACGCCACCGTCTCTGGACCGATGTCGAGAAGTCGCCAACCGGGTTCGAGGGCATTCACATCCACAACTTTGCTGGCAGCGTCGTTATCAAAAGCCTCCGCGGCCACCCCGTCCACCGGCAAAACCAGCTTATCGCCAGCCTCGGCAAGGAGTGCCTTGGCGGTATCGAGCACATCATCTTCGACCAGCGAATCGCCCATTTCAAGCCCCTGCGCTTTGAAGAACGTGTTCGCCATTCCACCACCGATAAGGATTTTGTTGGCTTTGCCGAGCATATTCTTGATAACGGCAATCTTATCGGAGACTTTCGCACCGCCCAAGATGACGACGTAGGGGCGTTCCGGGTCTTCGGTAGCGCGGCCCAGGAAATCGATCTCCTTCTCCATCAGAAAACCGGCCACAGCGGGCAGGTAATGCGCCACACCCTCAGTGCTGGATTGCGCGCGGTGCGCGGTCCCAAAAGCATCGTTGACGAAAATCTCGCCCAGCTTCGCCAGTTGCGCGGAAATATTGGCATCGTTTTTGGTCTCCGCCTTGTAGAAACGAACGTTTTCCAGCAGCATGATCTCGCCGGGTTGCAGCGCCGTCGCCATCGCTTCGACTTCCGCGCCGATGCAATCCGGGGCCATTTTGACTGGCCTATCGAGCAGTTCGCGCAAACGTGCGGCTACCGGCTTGAGGCTCAACGCTTCCTCGTAGCCCGTCCCTGCCGGGCGGCCCAGGTGCGACATCAACACGAGCGCCGCACCCTGTTCCAGAATATACTTGATGGTTGGCAGCGTGGCGCGGATACGCTTGTCGTCGCCGATCACACCCTCTTTCAACGGGACGTTGAAATCAGCACGCATCAGCACACGCCTGCCCTGCAAATCAACATCACGAACGGTCTTCTTGTTCATCTTTTTCACCTCAATTGTGGAAATTGGTAATCGGTAATTGGTAATTGGTAACGGGTAATCGGTAACTGGTAAGTGGGTAATCAGTAAATTAGGGATTAGGTTGCTTTGCTGCCGCCCTAATCCCTAATCCCCAATTCCTGATTACCGATTACTGTTTACGGTCTACAGCTTGCTGGCGATCAGCGCCGCCAGATCGGCGGTGCGAACGCTGTAGCCCCACTCATTGTCGTACCAGGTCACGACCTTGAGGAAGTCACCCTTGCCTTGGCCCAGCACCATGGTGAAAGGCAGGTCCACGGAAGAGCTGTGCGGATCACCCTTGTAGTCGACGCTGACCAGCGGCTCATCCACGGCGGCAAGAATGCCCTTCATAGGACCGGCGGCTGCATCGCGGAAAGCCTGGTGCAATTCCTCAGTCGTCGTCGGGACTTCGACCTGCGCGGTGAAGTCCACCACAGAGACGGTGGGGGTGGGGACGCGCAGCGCGTAACCGTCGAACTTGCCCTTCAGGTCGGGAATGACGAGCGCCACGGCCTTCGCCGCACCGGTGGTGGTGGGGATGATGTTCAGCGCCGCCGCGCGGGCGCGCCGCAAATCGCTGTGCGGCAGGTCAAGGATCTTCTGATCGTTCGTGTACGCGTGAATTGTTGTCATCAAGCCGCGCATGATTTTGAAATGGTCGTGGACAACCTTAGCAGCGGGCGCCAGACAGTTGGTGGTGCAGGAAGCGTTCGAGAGGACGTGATGATTGGCGGGATCGTAATCGCCGTCATTCACACCCAGCACAACGGTCAGGTCCTCGCCTTTGGCGGGAGCCGAGATGATAACTTTCTTTGCACCACCACGGACGATGTGACTCTCCGCGCCCGGAACCAGTTTACCCTTGCTCTCGCTATCCGTCTTGGTGCGGAACAAGCCGGTGGACTCGACCACGATGTCGACGCCCATATCGCCCCACGGAATGTTGCCAGGGTCGAATTCCTTGAAGGCCGTGACCTTCTTACCATCGATGATCAGTCCATCGTCGGCGACTTCCACCTCGGCGTTGAAGCGGCCGTAGTTGGAGTCGTACTTGAGCAGGTGCGCCATCGTCTTCAGATCGCCGATGTCGTTGAAGGCCACCACTTCCAATGTATCAGGATAAAAATCCCGTATCGCCTTGAGCACTTGCCGCCCGATGCGGCCAAACCCGTTAATCCCAACTTTTGTTGCCATACTACACACTCCTTTTGTGAATTGGATTAGAGAGATCTATTTGTCAATCGCGTATCAAACGCATCAAGATCCGTGCGATTTTGCCACTTTCATGATGTCCGCTTAGTGTTTCATCCACCAGATCCGCCGCGATCACGTGCAGGGCCTTGCGGGCTTCCAGATCGGATTGTACCCACTCGATGACCTCGGCTGGCTTGGCCTGGGGCACACGGGCATTGACAATCACCGTGGAAACCAGACCGGTTCCTAGATGCTTTTCGAGCGCCTGAAGATGCGCTTGTGCTGTATAGCCATCGGTTTCTCCGGGCTGCGTGGCAATGTTGCAGACGTACACCCTGGGGGCACGCGTCGCTTGCAAAGCCTCAGCGATCTCGGGCACCAACAGATTGGGCAGGATGCTGGTATAGAGGCTGCCCGGCCCGATTACCACCAGATCCGCTTCCAGGATGGCGCGTACGGCTCCAGGATAGGCTCTGGGCATCGCCGGTTCGAGCATCACCCGCAAGATACGCCTGTGCGCTCCGGGGATCTCCGATTCACCTCGTACACGAATGAGAGCACCGCCGTCTTCCTGCACATCGGCGCACAGGGTCACGGCCTCAAGCGTACAGGGCAGCACCTGCCCCTGCACTGCCAACACCCGGCTAGACGCTTTGAGCGCCGACTCGAAAGAACCGGTGATGCCCGCCATCGCACTGATGAAGAGGTTGCCGAAACTGTGACCGTGCAAATCCTCGCCACCGGCAAAGCGGTATTGGTAGAGCCGGGTGATGAGCGCCTCATCGTTGGCCAACGCCGCGATGCAATTGCGGAAATCGCCCGGCGGCAGGATACCCAGATCGCGCCGCAGACGGCCGGAAGAGCCGCCGTCATCGGCGACGGTGACGATGGCCGTCAGGTTGGACGTGTACTGCTTCAACCCTCGCAAGATGGTGGATTGCCCGTGCCCGCCCCCGATGACCACGATTTTGGCCCCACGCCCTCGGCGGCGGTAGTTATACAGCGTATTGGGAACGCCGTCGAACGCGCCCACGACGAAAGGCTCCAAGATGGTGCGATTAAGCTCCCACAGCGCCAGACCGATGCTCCCCACCCCCAAGATGAGGAACAACGCCACCCGCACGAAACGTGGCAGAAACTGTAGCGTGACATAGTAAAAGTGCGGTGGGAGGGGATAAAACGCGCGCAACGCCGCAGCGCCGCCCAAGCTCAACAAGGCAATACCGAAGGTTAGCAATAATAGCCAGCGTTTTAGGCCTAACCCCGGCTGCAGCCATTGCAGATGAGCATGCCAGGGCTGTCTTCCGGTGTGCTTTACCCTCCACTTCATCGAAGAAATTATACTCAAAAAGAAAGCGGTGTCAACGTTGGCTCAGGTAGGACGGACTTTTTACGCTTTTAAGTCCGTCCTACCTGATTGCGTAACTACTGGTAAGACCTAAGGGTCAGAGGTAAGAAAATCTGATAATCGGTTCGTGTGACCGTCGTGGTATCGACGTTGCTGGCGAAGGCCGCCGCACCATAAGCTGATGTGGCCCGCAGCGTGGTGCTGTCTATCGTGTCCGGCGCAGCATCCGCCGGCGTGTGTACCTGCAACACGATTTCCGCACTCGCCCCTGGTTCCAGCGTCACCGCGACGCGGCTCAACTGCGTTATCCAGCTTTGGCTGGAGTTGGCGCTCAGCGTGAACGTATCGACCCGCGCGCCATTGTTGGTCAGCGTGTGTGTATAGATGGCGGTTGCGCCTTGAGGCACGCTTTGCTGCTGGTCTGCGGTTAGCAGGATCGAGGCGGGGTTCAGCAGGGTGGTGACGTCCGCCGCGACCGCCGCGACTGCGCCGCCAGCATTGGCCGAAGCGGCTTGCAGCAGCGCGATATCCACCAGCCCGTTGGGGCCGCTGGCCGGCGTCGTCACCGTGACCGTGACCGGCGCGCTCGCCCCCACCGCTAAGGTCACAGAACCAGGCTGGACGGTTACGGCCCACCCGTTGTCGGAGGTGACGCTCAACGTGAGTACGTCGGTAGCGTCGCCATTGTTCGTTAGAGTGTGAGTGTACGTCCGCACGCTGCCCACCAAAACGGTGGCCGCGTTGTTGGGGACAAGAGCAACATCTACAGTCGGCGGCGTCTCCGGCGGGACGTAGAGGACCGTCACCGCACTGGCGCTATCCTTGACTGCCGCATCATTCCCCGATGTCGCAGTGACACGGGTGAGGTCGGTATCTCCACTATTGCCGGCGGCGGGAGTCGTTACTGTGACGTACACCGTCGCCGACGCGCCCGCGCCGAGCGTCACGTTCTTGGGTTGCCAGTCCACCAGCCAGCCCTGGCTCGAGGTCGCCGCCACGGCGATGGTGTCCGCTTGATCGCCGGCGTTGGTGAGGGTGTGCGTGTAGACGCGCGTCTCGTTCAGGCCGAGCGTGGCGCTGCGATCTGGCGTCAATGTGAGCGCCGTCAAGACCCGGAGTGTTGTCACCAGGTTCACGTTTTCCTGGACATTGCCATCGTTGCCGGAGGTGATGTTGACGATGGTGATATCGACATCGCCATGGGCGCCAGCGGCGGGCGCGGTGACTGTGATGTAGATCGTCGCCGCGGCGCCCGGCCCCAGCGTCACACTGTTTGGCCCAAATCCGCTTACCCAGCCCGCGCTCGAGGTGTAGGTCAGGCTGAAGGTATCCTCTACGCTCGCGGCATTGGTCAGGGTGAAGCTGTAGACGTGGGTATCGCTCAGGCCGATGGTAGCGCTGTCGTCCGCGATGGCGACGGCGATGTTGGCGTGGTTGAGCGCCAGGGTCGTATCCGTCGCGCTGTCCGCGACGCTGCCGTCACTGATGGAGGTAGCCGTGAGGGTGGTCACATCCGCCAGCCCACCGGCCCCCGCCGGGACGATGACGCGCACTTCCACGGTGGCCGTCAGGCCCGCGCCCAGGGTGACGGCGGGCGGCAAGACTTGCACGCTCCAGCCCTGCGAGGAGACGACGCTCAGATCGAAGGTCTCCGCGCCGTTGCTCAGGTTTTCGATGACGTGGTGATAGATTTGGGTGCTGCCCGCGTTGGCGCCAGCCGCGTTGTCGGGGTAGACGTACACGTTGGGTACCAGGTTGGCCTCGGTGTCCACGCTGTCGCTATCCACCACCAGCGCGTTGCGGGTCGAGACCGCGTCGATGTCCACGCTGTCGCTGTCGCCCGCGCTGGCCGCGTCCGGGACGTAGACGGTGACATCCACGGCGACGCTGTCGCCGTCCGCCAGGACGAGGTGGTGTGTTGACAGGTGCGCAGTCCAGCTATTGCCGGAGAGGGAAAGGTCGAAGGCGTCTTCCGCGTTCCCGTCATTGGTGATGGTGACGGCGTGCGTGACCCACGTACCGGGATCGCCGGTCAGCAGCCCATCGCCGGTCACGCTGACGCCGGGTAGGCGGAACTCGTAGCATCCCATATCGACGCCCGCGCCCACTGGCCGCGGCACGTTGTCCAGGTCGCGCGCGGGCGCGGCTGCGGCGTCCGCCTGGTCGATCACCGGCGAAGTGGCTTGCAGGTGATAATCCCCGCCGCCGACGAAGAGCGGATCCGCGTTGATGTTGCCCGTACCGGCCCAGCCGCCCTCGATGTCGGAGTAGGTCGCGGCGAAGGTGAAGTTGGCAGGATCGGTGTTGCTGAAGGCGTCCGTGTGGTCCCAGACGATGGCGTTGGTAAGCCAGGCGTTGACCGAGATGGCCTGCGTGCCGGTGATCAAAACACCGTAGGCGCCGTTATCGGCGATGGTGTCGTTGGTGGAGTGGAAGTCCGCATCCCACAGATAGACGCCGCCGGTGTTGCCGGCGATGAGGTTGTTCTCGCTACGGCCCCATAGCGGATAAGATGTGTCGCCGTTTTCTAACCACAGGCCACTCTGGAAGGCTGCGCTGTTCCCCACAATTTTGTTGCGCCGCAGGAAGTACTGGCTGTTACCTACTCCGTAGATGTAGATGCCGCCGCTGTCGGTAAACGCGGTGTTGGCGCGGATTTCGTTTTGCTCCAGCACCAGCCGGGAGCCTTCGTACATATCAACGGCCAGCCCGGCGAAGCTGTGCTGCGCCTCGTTTGCGGCGATGACGTTGCCCACCATTGTCAGCAAGCCGTTGCTGTAGAGATAAGCGTACAGGCCGCTATCGTTGCCGCCGGTCGTGCCGGTCATGTAAGCGGTGTTCTCGAGGATCTGGTTACGGCGGAAGTCCACCTCGCCGCCGTAAGCGATATAATCCAGGTAGATTCCGCCGCCATCGCCGCCCTGGATGACCGTGTCGGTATAAACGACTTGATTGCCGACCAGCGCCGTCTCGACGATGCCCGCGCGGTTGCTGATGACCTGGTTATCCCAGAAGCGCAACACCGCGCCATCTTCAACAGCCTCAAAATAGAGGCCGCCATAGTCGCCGCCGGCGGTATTGCCGTTGACCTCGTTGCCGATGAACGTGACCTCGGTTCCGTCATCAATGTAGTAAATGTGGCAACCGCCATAGTCACCGAGGGCGGTGTTATCGTTGATCAGGTTGTGGTTGAAATGCACCACGGAGCCATCGTACCAGTAGTCATCGAAGTAACACCCACCGCCATCGTCGCCGGCCCAGTTGCGCTGGAGTTCGTTGTTCTCGAAGTAGAAGACGGAGCCATAGTCAATGTAGTCATCCATGTAGAAGCCGCCGCCGTCGCCCGTGGCGATGTTGTCGTTGAATTGGTTGCCCGTCATCCAGACGGTGGAACCTTCATCAATAGTGTACAGGTAGAGGCCACCGCCATGGTAAGAAGAGGTACTGGAGATGACATTGTGGCTGATGACATTATCCCGGAACTCGACACGGCTACCGGACTCGATTTCATCCATATAGACGCCGCCGCCATCGCCATCCATGGCAATGTTGCCAGTAATCACGTTGCGATTGAAGGCCAACGTGACGCCACCGTAGGCGGGATAGTACATGTAGATGCCGCCGCCATCGCTGCCCGAGACATTGCCCACCACGACGTTATCGCTGAAGGAGGCGTCGGCGCCGTCGTAGCCGAAGTAGTAGCTGTAGAAGGCCCCACCATTGTCGCCAGCAATGTTGCCACGCAGCACATTGCGGTCGAAGGTGCCTACCGCGCCCTCGTAAGCGAAGTAGTCGTTGTAGAAGGCCCCACCATCGTCGCCGGCGGTGTTGTTGAGGAAGTGGTTATCGTTGAAGTACACTTCGGAGCCGTAGTACGCTTCGTAGAAATAGACCGCGCCGCCATCGCCGGTGGTGGCCGCGTTGTTCTCAAAGACGTTGCGGCTCATCGAGAGATAGCAGCCCTCATAGCAGTAGTTCCAGTAGACAGCACCGCCATTGCTACCCGCGGTGTTGCCCCGGTACACACCATCATCGAAGAACATCTGCCCGGTGCCCTCGTAGGCATCGTCCACGTAAAAGGCGCCGCCATCGTTAGTAGCCGTGTTGCTGATAAACTCCATGTGGTCGGCCTGGATTGAGACCGCGTTAGGGGCATTGTAATAGGCGTACTCCATATAGAAGCCGCCCCCGTAGCTGCCCGTATTGCTGACGAAACGCGCGTGGCTCAGTTCCAGGTACGCGCCGTAGTTAGGGCCGTATTGGAAGTAGATGCCGCCGCCGTAGCTGCCAGCTGTGTTGGTGAGGAACTCCGTGTGGCCCAACAACAAACTGACGCCGTTGTACATATCGCTCACGTACAGGCCACCTCCGGTACTACCCGCCGTGTTGCTGATGAACCGGCTGCCGG
>Ga0209614_1000962_pt1 | contig 23420 bp, 22 predicted proteins | sample BlaSprsedimmetaG_FD_185484 | JGI IMG/M metagenome (GOLD analysis project Ga0209614, IMG submission 185484) | Hot spring sediment bacterial and archeal communities from California, USA to study Microbial Dark Matter (Phase II) - Blank Spring... ... | reverse complement strand
GGATTGGGGAGGGGGATGCCGTGACATCGGGATCGGGCGAGGGCGTGGCGGAGGGCGTCGCCGTGGCGCGCGGGGTATGCGTGGCGGTTGCGGTGTGGGTCGGAGAGGGCGTCGGGGTTGCCGTAGCGGTTGCGGTGGCCGTCGCCGTGGGGCTTGGGGTGACGGTCGCCGTGGCGGTGGCGGTGGGCTGCGCTGCCGCCAGGAGATGCTTGAGCGGCCCCTCCGGGCGCAACAGAGCGTAACCGCCGCCGATGATTAACAAGGCCAGCAGCAGGAACAGCGGGAGGCGGCGCAGAAACTGGGGGCGCGCCTTTTCTGACGCAGTAGGAGGAGATGGTGTGGCAGCGGCAGCCGATGGCGGCGGGGTGGTGTGGTTGGGAGGCGGGGGCGTCGTGGCCTGACCCCAGGGACGCAGCAGTGGCGGGCGCGCGGCACGGGTGGGCGCGGCTGCGCCTTCGACCCAGGCCTCGCGCAGAGCGGCGACCATCGCTTGCGCGGTGGGATAACGGTGCGTCGGATCTTTGGTCAGCGCCTTGAGGATGACCGCTTCTGCGCGTTCCGGCAGCTCCGGGACGTAGTGGCGGGGCGGGGTGGGGGCCTCGCTCACATGCTTGAGCGCCAGGCTCAGCGGCGATTCGGCATCGAAGGGGAGATTGTGCGTGATCATCTCGTAGAGCACGCCCCCCAGCGAGTAGATGTCGGATTGAGGGACGGCGGCGCGGGAGTCCATCGCCTGCTCCGGGGCGATATATTCGGGCGTGCCGAAGGTATGCCCGGAGGTTGCCTGGCTCAAGCGGTTGCGCAGCATCGCCAGCCCGAAGTCGCTGAGAATGGCGTCTCCGTCTTTGGTGAGGAGGATGTTGCCGGGCTTGACATCGCGGTGGATGATGCCCTGCGCGTGAGCGTAATCCAGCGCCTCGGCGACCTGCCCCATGATCTTGAGGAGCTCCTCGCGGCTGAAGCGTTTGCCAGCGGCGCGGCGGGCGTCCAATTCCTGGCGCAAATCGCTGCCTTCGACGTACTCCATCACCAGATAATGGCCGCCCTCGTAGGTGCCGAAATCGAAGACGTTGATGATATTGGGGTGGCGCAGTTGGGCGATGGTCTGTGCTTCGCGTTTGAAGCGTTGGGTCAGTTCGGGATCGGTGGGGAGGTTCAACCCTTGACCCAGGATTTTGACAGCAACGTAGCGTTGCAGGGCGGGTTGGATGCCCTTGTAAACCACGGCCATGCCGCCGTGTCCGATTCGTTCGATGATCTCTACCGCGCCGAGGGTTTGCCCAATTAGCTTGTCAGATTCCATTCCATTTCTCAAAGTGAGGTTGTCTGGATGACACCGTCGCGCGCGCATACTATCATATCACGCGACCCTTACCCGCCCACGGTGAGTATAACGTAATCTGGAGCTAAGTCAATCGAGCGCGGCTTAGAAAAGGTAGGACAGGTTGTCAACCTGTCCTACAATGGGGTATGCGTATTCGATGGGGGCGCTCAGATGCCGAGCGCGTCGCGGGCTTCTTGCTCCATCATCTCTGGCGTCCAGCGCTCCGTGCCCAGCACCACCTGCACCTCGCGGTCGGTGACTTCGCTGGCCCGCTCGTGAACCTGTTGCATCATGAACGAGGCCATCGGGCACATCGGCGAGGTGAGGATCATGGTGATCTGAATATGCTCGCCCTGGTCGGCCACTTCGCGGATCAGGCCCAACGCGACGACATCGAGGCCGACCTCGAAATCTATTACATCGCGCAATGCGCTCTCGATTTTCTGGATCTCTCCTTGCATAGTATCCTCCTAAAAAATCTCAAAATCAGCAAATCTAAAAATCACTTGTTTAGCGAATGTAGCGTGAAGCTCAGTTCGCCTTACGTTCAGGCCACATCGAAATGCTGTTTGCTCTCCAATGATTATAACACGAAAACAGCTTAAACGCAATAAGTAAAACATAATTCTTCTAAAATTGGAGGGTCGCGCTTGACCCGCGCGGACTTTCAACGAGAATGGTGGGGTAGGATGAATAAGACGTTTTCTGACCATCCTTGAGGGTTGATTTTAACCGTGGAGGTAGCAATGCCCTGGATCAAGGTGATCGAAGAAGCAGAGGCCGACGCAACATTGCGGGCAGCCTACGCACAGGTGAAGGGTGCGCGGGGGAAGGTGGCGAACATCCTGGCCGTGCATAGCCTGAACCCGCAGGCGCTTGCCGATCACATGGCGCTTTACACGCACCTGATGTTTGGTCACAACGGACTGACGCGAGCGGAGCGTGAGATGCTTGCTGTGACCGTCTCGGCAACCAATCGTTGCGCCTATTGCATCGAGCATCATGCTGAGGCTCTATTACATTATTGGAAGGATCGGGAGCGGATAGCCTGTTTTGTCGAGGATTTTCGCACAGCCGCGCTCTCCCCGCGCGAGCTGGCGATGCTGGAATACGCACAACAGCTCACGCGCGAGCCGGCTGCAATCACAGCGGCGGCGGTGGAGCAGTTGCGCGCACAAGGCTTCACGGATGAGGAGATCCTGAACATCAATCTGATCGTCAGCTACTTTAACTTCGTCAATCGGATCGCATTAGGGCTGGGGGTGGAGTTCTCCGCAGATGAAGTAAGCGGTTACAAGTATTGAGTCATTGCTGACGTGAGAGGAGGCGAGATGCGCATCAAGCAGATAGCAAGCATGGCGTTGTTGTTGGGATTGACTTTGGGCTGCGTGCTTTACGGAACGCCGCCCACGCCGCTGCCGGAGGTGGCGGGAGAAATGCCCGCGCCTACAACGACGCTGATGGCAACCGAAGCGCCGGTTGAGGGCTTGAGCGCGCCGTTGCCCACGCCGGATGAGGCGGGCGTGACGCAAATCATCACACTGACCTCGCCGAGGCCGGGGGCTGCGGTGGAGAATCCGATTTTGGTGGAGGGCGCGACGACCCTCTGGCCCTTCGAGGCGACGCTGGTGGTGCATGTCTACGATGCGCAGGGTGAGCTGCGCACCACAGCGCCAATCATGGTGCAGGGCGAGATGGGCGAGCCGACGACCTTCTCCGCTTACGTGACGCACAGCGCCACACCCGGCGCGGGCCGCGTGGAGGTGGTGGACCTCAGCGCGCGCGATGGCAGCATCATCGCCAGTGCCGCCGTTGATGTCCGCTTGATCGCGCCCGTGACCACGGGGCTGATCGAAATCCCGGCGGCCCAGAGTCCGGCGGTGCTTCCCTTGCGCATCTTCGCGCGGGTGGGCGCGCCCGGTCAACAGGTGACGGCCACGCTCACCTGGCAGGATGGAACGACGCTGGCGGAATCCTTCACCACCCTGTCCGGGCTGGACGGGCGTGGCCTGCTGATCACCGCCTTGAGCTGGCCGGCGACCGCTGCGCCCGCCCCCACGCTACCGACGCAGTCGGCGCGCCTGGAGATACACGCTGCCGATGGCGAACTGCTCGCGCAGCAGGATTTCACCTTGCTGGGAAGCGGCGACGCGGAGCTCTTCGGAGTGACGGTGTACTGGCTGTCGGACGGGGCGCTCGTGCCGGTGCAGGTGCAGGTGCCTCGCACGCAGCGCATCGGCAGCGCGGCGCTGGAGGTGCTGCTGTGGGGGCCGCCGCCGGGGGTTGTGGGCTTCGAGACGGCGATTCCTTCCCCCGCCGAGGTGCTCAGCGCCCCCAATCGCGGCGCGAACTGGGGCGAGCAGGTCGTGGCACAGCGGCTGGCGATTGTGGAGGGGGTGGCGGAAGTAGATCTCTCCGCCGCCGTGCTCGCCTATGGCGATGATACGGCCCGCGCGCATCTCATCCGCCAGCAGATCGAACAGACCTTGCTGCAATTTTCCACGGTCAACCAGGTCGTCATCACCGTGGAGGGCAGCCCTGGAATGCTTGAGCCGTGAGGGGCGCTTTGCGCAAAACGCGAAATCGTGCGAAGATAGGGCGACCTGGGTTGTTGGGAGGACATGAACATCATGGAAGAAAGACGAACGATATCCCCAGAAGTAGAACCTGAGGAAGTCGCCCTTGACCGGGCGCTGCGTCCGCAACGGCTCGATGATCTCATCGGCCAGGATCGGGTGCGCGAAAACCTGCGCATCCTCATCGAGGCGGCGCAGGGCCGCCAGGAGGCGCTGGAGCACACGCTCTTTTACGGCCCCCCAGGGCTGGGGAAGACGACGCTGGCCCACATCATCGCCAATGAGATGGGCGCGAGCATCCGCGTCACCGCCGGGCCGGCCATCGAGCGCGCGGGCGATCTGGCCGCCATCCTGAGCAACCTGCGGGAAAAAGAGGTGCTCTTCATTGACGAGATCCACCGCCTGGGCAAGGTCGTCGAGGAGATCCTCTACCCGGCGATGGAGGATTTCGCCCTCGACCTGGTGATCGGACAGGGGCCGGGGGCGCGGACGGTGCGTCTGAGCCTGCCGCACTTCACCGTCATCGGCGCGACGACGCGCCTGGCGCTGCTCTCCGCGCCGCTGCGGACGCGCTTCGGCGCTATCTACCGGCTCGATTTCTACGATCACGCGGCGCTGGCGCAGATTGTCGAGCGGGCGGCGCGGGCGCTTCATGTCCCGATGGAGGCCGAAGGCCGCGACGAGATTGCGCGGCGCGGGCGCGGCACGCCCCGCGTGGCGCTGCGCCTGCTGCGTCGCGTGCGCGATTACGCCCAGGTGCGCGGCGATGGCGTCATCACCGCTGTCATCGCCGCCGAGGCGCTGGCCCTGCTGGAGATTGATGGGATGGGGTTGGACGATCTTGACCGGCGGGTGCTGCGCGCCATCATCGAGAAGTTCGACGGCGGGCCGGTGGGCCTGGATACCATCGCCGCCTCCATCGGCGAGGCCCCCGACACGATCATGGATGTGGTCGAGCCATATCTGCTGCAACTCGGTTTCATTGATCGCACCCCGCGCGGGCGCGCGGCCACGCGGCTGGCCTATGAGCATTTGGGCATCGAGTACGAAAAAGTTGAGCAGGCGACGCTGTTCTAAAGGATGAAGGCGGAAGGATCATTTGCTGATTTTTTGATTTGCAGATCTGACTCGGAGGTGGATTCATGCACATGGTGATGTACGTTTTGGACGATCCAGATAAGCTGGATGCGGTGTTGGAAGCCTGGGATGCGGTGGGCGTGGGCGGGGTGACGATTATCGAGAGCAGCGGCATCCATCGGCGGCAAGAGAAGCAGCACCGGCGCATCCCCATCCGCTTTGGCTTTGAACAATTGGCCGAGCGCAACGAGCGCGGCAACTATACCCTGTTGACGATGGTGCAGGGGGAAGCGGTGGTCGAGCAGTGCGTGGCGGCGGTGGAGCGCGTGGTCGGCGATTTGAGCGAACCCAACACCGGCGTTCTGGCGGCCTGGCCGCTGGCGGTGGTGCGCGGGATTCCCAAGCGGCGTGATGACTGAGGAGCGCGAGCGATGGTATGGTTAATTTTCCTCGTTAGCGCGGCGGTGCTGGTGCTGGCGGCGATGAAGCTGGCCGAATACGGCGATGTGATCGCCTATCGCACCAATCTGGGGGGGATGTTCATCGGCACCTTGCTCATGGCCGGGGCCACCTCGCTGCCGGAATTTCTCACTGCCATTAACTCACTCCAACAGGACGTGCCGGGGCTGGCGGCGGGTAACATGCTGGGCAGCAACATGTTCAACATGCTGCTGTTGGGCGTGTTGGGGCTGGTCTTTTTCAGGCAACGTGTGCTGCGGCGCGTCGCCATGAAGCACGCGCTCACCGGCAGTGTGGCGACGCTGCTGATTGCCTTGGCAACCTTCTTCATTCTGGCGGATATTGATGCGCGCATCGGCTGGTTAGGTCTGGATAGTCTGTTGCTCATGCTGGCGTATCTTGGCGGCGTGTGGCTCATCCGCTCCAACGATGGCGGCGGCGGCGACGCTGGCGAGGTGGAGGAGATTCCAGGGATGCCCTCGCTGCGCCACGCGCTCATTGGATTTACGCTGGCATCGGCGGTGCTTGTAGCAGCTTCCCCGTTCCTCGTCAGCAGCAGCGCCGAAATTGCCGAGATCACCGGTCTGGGCGCGGGCTTCGTCGGCGCGGTGTTGGTGGCGCTCATTACCTCGCTGCCGGAACTTATCGCCGTTATCGCGGCGGTGCGCATCGGCGCATATGATATGGCCGTGGGCAACCTCTTCGGCAGCAATGTCTTCAATATGTTTGCATTGGGTTTCACGGATGTCTTCTACACCCAGGGGCGCTTCCTGGGCGTCATTGATCCCAGGTTTGCACTGGTAGGGTTGCTGGGCCTGTTGCTCACCTGCCTGGGGCTGATTAGCAACCAGGCGCGGCTAGAGCGGCGCATCTGGCTGGTGGAGATTGATGCGCTGCTGTTGGTGGTAGGCTATTTCGTAGGCGTAGCGTTGCTGTATGCCTGGGGAATAGGAATATAACGGTAGATGGTAGAGAGGAAGGTGGGGGATGGATGCAGAAATTCTCACCAGAGAGAAGCGTCGGCGTAAGCGGGTTAGCCAAAAAATTACCTTGATCATTCTCGGCGCGAATCTGGCCGGTGCGTTTTCGGCGGTGCTGTTCTTCTCATTAGCCGGATATGTCCGGGATACGAGTAGTGTGGGACAGTCTTTTGCCGGCACCGGGAACCTCATCATCCTCTTGATTGTGATTGGGTTTATGCTGGGTAATTTATCCTTCAAGCCGCTGGATCGTTGGTATGAACGGCCAGAAACCGATCTGCCCCTAACCCCACAGGTTCAACGGTTGGCACTGAACAATTCGCTCCATTCCACGTTGATTTCATTTGCCATGTGGATGATAGCCGGTTCCATTAGCACCGCTTCTGTCATTAGTGAAAGCGTTGGGGCCGCGTTGACCATATTCATGGGCATGGTAGGTGTAGCCGGGCCGATGACCGCGTTGTTGATTTACTTCGCTGTCGAGCGGTTGTGGAGCCGCGAGGTGCCGCTGTTTTTCCCTACCGGCCAGCCCAACGATGTACATGCGTTCCGCCTCTCAATGCGGCGGCGGCTCTTTGTACCCTCGCTGGTGGGGCTGATGCTGATGGTGGTGATGACATTGAATACTGTGGCGCTGGCCTACGAGTATCCCGCCCTCGCGCCGCAAGCGCAGGCCGAGCTCATCCAGATCGTACTGTACCGGCAACTGTTTCTGTTGGGGATCGCGGTGCTGGCGGCGATTTTGCTCACGTTGACCCTGGGCCGCTACATGGCCGATGCGGTGGAGACCTTGCAGCAGTGCATGGCCGACGTGCAGGCCGGTCGCCTCGAAGCGCGCCTTCCGGTCACCTCCAACGACGAGTTTGGTGCGCTTGCAGCGGGCTTCAATGCAATGGTTGAAGGCTTGCAGCAGGAAGAGGTCGTGCGGCGGCTCTTCAGCCTCTACGTTACACCGGAGGTGGCCGAGCACGCCATCGCGCACGGCGCGGCCCTCGGCGGCGAGCTGGCAGACGCTACGGTGCTCTTCTCCGACATTCGCGGCTTCACGACGATGGCCGAAGCGCTGGGCGCAGAGGCCACCATCGCCTTGCTCAACCGCTATTTCGAGGCAATGTCCGCCGCGATCACGGCGCACGGTGGTCTGGTCAACAAATTCGGCGGCGATAGCCTGCTGGCGATCTTCGGCAGTCCGCTGAATCCCACGCCCGATCATGCGGCGCCCGCGCTGGCGGCGGCGCGGGGAATGTTGGCGGCGCTGGATGACTTCAACGCGGATCAGTGCCAGCGCGGCGAGCCGGAACTGCAGATTGGGATCGGCATTGCCAGCGGGCCGGTGGTGGCGGGCAATGTGGGCAGCGAGGAACGGCTGGAGTACACCGTCATCGGCGACACGGTCAATCTGGCCTCGCGCCTGGAGGCGCTGACGAAAGAGCTGAGCATTTCGCTTCTGGTGAGCGCGGCCACCGTGCGCCAGCTGCACGCGCCAGACTTGCGCCCGATGGGGACCGTAACCGTGCGCGGCAAAAAGGAGCCGGTCCCGATTTATGGGTAGTGCCCGTTTTCTGTAAGCGCCAGGACGAAATAGAGATCGCCTTCCTGTTCGTGGGTGATCTCGAAGCCGAATTGTTGATAGAAGGCGATGACGCCGCGCCAGGTTGCAGTCGTCTCCAGGATGACGCGCTGATACCCCCGTGCTCTTGCGCACTCGCATAGCGCCTGGAGCAGCCTGCGTCCCACTCCCTGGCGGCGCATCTCGGCGGCCACCGACATCCTGACGATCTCCGCCGTTCCTTCCGATTTGGGGACAAGCGCGCCCGTGGCGACAATCCGGCCCTCATGTCGGGCGATCAGGAAGGTCGCCTGGGCGTAGGTGGCTGCAATATCATCCAGGTCGGGATTCTTGTTTGGATCGAGCGTCCCCCAATGCTCCGCCAGCCCCGCCAGAATCAATGCCTTGATTTCGGCTTGAAATTCGGGCTGGAAGGGTAGGATTGTCAGTTCCTGCAAAGTGTTCGCTCTCATGGTTGTGTTCAGGCGCAATCACTCCCCCGTATTTGTATCTCGTTCCGCAAAGGCGACCGCCAGCGCGCGCCCGGTGATGGCGGGATAGGTGCGCTCCAGTTGGGCACGGAAGTGGTCCGGATCAACGAAACTGGGCAGCCCCACCCGCTTGAGGAGGGCCAGCGCCACTGGCGGCTCCGCAATCCGCACGGCGAAGCCCTCCAGCGCCCGCGAATTGCCCCAGTAACCGTCGAGGCTGTCCGCCAGCGGCGCGACTGCCACCGCTTCGATGGCGTCGGGCGCGTAGGGCGTGAGCGCCTCGGCGCTGGCTGCACTCCCGGCCCGCCGCTGTCGCAACTCTGCTGCGACCTGTTCCTTGGTGCGTCCCCGCAGGGTGAAGAGCAGGAAGGGGTCGGTATCGAAGCGCTCGCCGAGCAGATAGTAGACTGCCGCAATATGTTTGCAGGGGTTGGCCCAATCCGGGCACGAGCACTCGCTGCCCAGGTCGCCGCGCGTGCTGGGGAAGAGCGGCACTTTCACCTGGTCGAAGATGCGCTCGATGTCGTCGGGCATCTCGCCGTTGAGCAATTGCGCGGCGTAGAGCGCCTGTCCCGCCAGCGCGTCGAACACCGTGGCCCACTGCCTGTCGTTGAGCGGTTTGAGCTCGATGGCGACCTTGTACGGCGTGCGCCGCGAGCCTTGCACGCGCGCCGTCACTTCCCCCGGCTTGATGTTGATCTCCAGCACCTGGCCGCGCCGGGCATAGCTCCGCCCCCGGCTCAGCCGCCCGCTATCCATCAGCGGCGTGAGCGCCTTGATCCAGCGGTCGCCCCACCACGTCTGCGTAAACTTCCCACGTTGGCTCTTCGCTTTGATCCCATCCACCTCTATCGGGCGTGTAGGCTCATACGTGGGCCAGTAACTATCGTAGTAACTCGAACGTTTTCGACTCATAGCATCATCCTCGGTTACGATTACGCATCACGCAGCACGATGATCTCGCGCAACTCGGCGGTGCTCAGGTTGGCGAGCCAATCCTCGCCCGCGCCGACGACGCTTTCCGCCAGCGCCTGCTTGCTCTCGATGAGCGCGTCAATGCGCTCTTCCAACGTCCCCGCGCAGATTAGTTTGCGTACCTGCACATCGCGCGTCTGGCCGATGCGGAAGGCGCGGTCGGTGGCCTGATTTTCCACTGCCGGGTTCCACCACCGGTCGAAGTGAAAAACGTGATTCGCAGCGGTCAGATTCAGCCCCACCCCGCCCGCTTTGAGCGAGAGCACGAAGAGCGGCGGGCCATCCTCCCCCTGGAAGCGCGCCACCATCCGGTCGCGCTGCTTGGGCGTCGTGCCGCCGTGCAGGTAGAGCGTCTCCACGCCGAAGAGCGTTTGCAAGTAGCTCTGGAGCCGCTGCCCCATCTCAGCGAATTGCGTGAAGATCAGGGCGCGCTCGCCTACGTCGAGCACCTCCTCCAGCATCTCCGTGAGCCGGTCGAGCTTGCCCGAACGCCCCGGCAACGCCGAGCCATCGCCCAGATAGTGGGCGGGATGGTTGCACACCTGCTTGAGCCGCAGTAGCGCCCCCAGGATGGCGCCGCGCCGCGAGAAATCGGATTCGCCCTCCGCCTCGGCTTCCGCCACTCTATTGAGCGAGGTTTCGACCACGGCCTGATAGAGCGTGATCTGTTCGGGCGTCAGCGAGCAGTAGGTCTTGAACTCGAACTTGTCCGGCAAGTCCTGGATGATCGTGGGATCGGTCTTGAGACGGCGCAGGATGAATGGGCCGACCAAGCCCCGCAGGCGGGTCGCGGCGTCGGCATCCTGGTAGCGCTCGATGGGCAGGGCGAAGCGCTGGCGGAAGCCGCTCTGCGAACCGAGCAGCCCCGGATTGAGGAATTGCATGATGGACCACAGCTCCGAGAGGCGGTTTTCCACCGGCGTGCCGGTGAGCGCGATGCGTTGCCGCGCCTGCAAGCGGCGCACGGCTTGCGTCTGTTTGGCGTGGGGATTCTTGATGTTCTGCGCCTCATCCAGGATGACCGCGTCCCAGGCGACCTCGGCGAGCGTGTCCACGTCGCGCCGCACCAGGCCGTAGGTGCTGATGACGACGTCGTGCGCCTGGATCGTCTCGATCAGGGCCATGCCGCGCTCGCGTTCCGCGCCGTGATGCACCAGCACCTTGAGCGGCGGGCCGAAGCGCTGCACCTCGCGCTGCCAGTTGCCCACCACCGAGGTGGGGCAGACCAACAGCGCTGGCCCCACTGGTGCCGCTTCGGTCTCGCGCTCGTGCAGCCACAGCGCAATCGCCTGGATCGTCTTGCCCAGCCCCATGTCGTCGGCCAGGCACGCCCCCAATCCCCACTGCCGCATGAAGGCCAGCCACGATGTTCCGCGCACTTGATAGGGGCGCAGCTCGCCCACAAAACTCTCCGGCTGCGGCACCTCCTCCAGTTGCTCGCCGTCGCGCAGTTGCTCCAGCAGCTCCGCCAGCCAGCCCGTGGCCTGGACGCCGCTCACCGGCAGCCCGTTGAGCTCCGTGGTCGCGCCCTGCGCCAGCGCCAGCGCCTCGGCGAAGGTGACGTCCTGGCGCTGTTGCTTCTTCCAGAAGGCGATGGCGGCTTCGATCTCCTCCGGCTGCAGGAGCACCCACTGCCCGCGCACCTGCACCAGCGGCAGCTTGAGCGCCACCAGCCGCTCGAACTCCTCGCGGGTGAGCGGCTCGTCGCCCAACGCCAGCTCCCAATCGAAGGCGATGAGCGCGTCCTTGCTCAACACCCCTTTGCCGACGATGTTGGCATCGGCCTTCATCTTGGCGCGGACGCTGAGGCGCGCGCCGGGTTTGTGCCACCACGGCGGGACGAGCACGCCGAAACCGCTCCCCTCCAGCAGCGGGCCAACCTCGCGGAGGAAGGCGTAAGCCTCATCTGCAGAGAGGGGGCAGGCTTGCGGGCGCGCCGTGCGCAGGCTCTCCTTGATGGGGGGGAAGAGCCGGGCGGCCAGTCCCAGGTTCGCCAGCACGTGCTCTTGTGCGTTCTCGAAGCGATAGCTGAGGTATTCCAGCGTGCCGCCGCGCGCGGCCCACACCTGCTCCACCGGCACCAGCAGGCTCGGATCGTCGTTGGCCTGGAGCAGGTAGCGCAGGCTCCAATCGGGCTTGGTCACATAGCCGGTATCGGGATCGGTCTCCGGCGGTTCCAGCCGGAAGCTCAGGCGGAAGGCGGCCTCTGCCGCGCCGCGCAATTGCGCCAGCCACGCCTGCCACGCCTCGTAGAGCGCAGCGAGAGCGCGGCGCTCCTTCGCTGTGACCAGGATGCTGCCCTCCGGCGCCCAGAGCGCCTTCCACCACGTCCCGGCGACGCCGTCCGGCGCTTTGCGCTGCCCGTCGAGAGCGTCGCGGCCCCAATCGCGCACGGCCACGTCCACCAGCTGTTTGAGAAAATCCTCCAGCAATGTGTGGGGCGCGGGAGCCTGGGCCGGGTCGGGGGCGACTTTAGGATCGAAGAGGGCGCGGGTCACGGGCGGGCAGGCTTCGGCTAACTGCTTGAGCCGGGCGCGGTCTTCGGGGCTGTCCCATACCGGCAGCCAGAGCGCGCGGTAGCGCCCCTCGGTCTCGGTAAGGCCGGGGAGGTAGGCCTGGCGGGCCAGCAATTCCAGGCCGAACTTGGCGACGGCGCTCCAATAGCGGAGATCGTCGCCCCACCGGCGGCTGTGTCGGTCGCCACGGGCCGTGGGCAGGGCGATAAGCAGGTCGAGCGCGGTGAGGGGCTCGAGCGCCAGGCCGGGCGCTTTCCAGGCGGCGAGGGTGACGGGCAGTTCGTCGTCCATCTCCGGCGCGTCCGCTGCGGCTTCCGGGATCAGCCAGGGCGGGAGCAGGGGCGCAGCACCGCGCGTGGGGAGAAAAAGGCCGCAAGCGGTATCGGGCACGGCAGCCCACTCCGTGGCGGGTAAGAGTGCGGACAACTGGGCGCGCAGCGCCTCGGCTGGGGCGGCATGGGGATGGGGCGGCAGTTTGGGCCGCCGTCCGCGCGGCTTGGGCGCGGGTGTGGCGCTTTCGGCCCACAGGAAAAAGCGTCCCTCGAACCAGCTGCCGTGAAAGACCAGGGCGGTCGTGAGCGGTTCTGGCATACTTATTCGCTCTCCCGTTCGCCCGGAATGTAGGGGATCAGCCCCTTGGCGTAGGCAATTTCCTGGATTTCACGGGGTAGAGCGCGCGCATCCATGATGAAGCCATCCACGGAAATTCTCCAGGCCAGCAGGTTGTCGTCCATCTGGCTGGGCCGCCACCAATTCGGATCCATCGGGCCGGTATTGAGCAGGTCGCGGATCTGCTTGGCTTTGCTACTCGCGGTGCTCTTGGCGATGCCGTGGGCGTCGGCGATTGCATCGGCTGTGATGTGAGCAGGTTGGGATTTATCGAATAGGAAGTTGATCTGCGCGATGGCATAGATGATGCCGCCGGCCCAGGTTTCAATGTGCCCGCTTACAAGTGGGGAAGGGCGCTTGCGGGCGAGCGCGGCGGTCATCTGGCGACAGAGCTGCGCGCATTCAGCGTCCAGATGCTCGGCGCAGAACGCATCGGTCAGCTCGGTGATTGCATTGTGGATTTCTTGCATCTTGTTCGGTACACGTTCGGACTTTGTGGTGGTCATGTTTCCTCCTGGGTGTTCTGCCGCTGTGATAGACAATCTCTGTGACACTTTACCACCGAACGGGAATTTTTCCAGGACTTCGCCGATTCCAGCGCCTGGATGATGGTCGCTACGATGGTCTCGGGCGGTTGGGTCAGGTCAACGATGAGGGCGTCGGTGGGTTCTTCCAAAGCCTGGAATTGACTATCCAGCAGTGAAGCAGGCATGTAATGGCCCTCACGTTGCGCCAACCGCTGCTGGATGGTCTGGTAGTCGCCTTTGAGATAGACGAAGCGCACGGCAGGATCGTCGCCGCGTAAGTGCGCGCGATAGGCGGTTTTCAACGCCGAGCACGCAATCACAGCGGAGGTGTGGTGGGCGCTCAGGCTGGCGATCAATGCTCGGAGGCGTTCCAGCCAGGGCTGGCGATCCGCATCGGTCAGCGGGATGCCCGCGCGCATCTTTGCCACGTTGGCGGCGGGGTGGAAGTCGTCGCCTTCGTAGAAGGGGCAATCGAGCGCCGCCGCCAGCCGGCTCCCGATGGCGGATTTTCCCGAACCGGATACGCCCATGATGATGATAATCATGATTTTCCTGAAAAAGTTAGGTCAAGTATCGCTGGGATTGGGTGAGTGTCAAATTCTGTGGCGGGGCGGCCCGTGGTGGTGAAGTGATGGGCGGTGCCCCTCGTTAGCTGCGGGGGAGCCGGGACGGGCGGATGCGGCAGATGGCTCGCGGCGCTGGGCCTCGCGTCCGCCAAAAAGGCCGAGACCTCACGAGGGAAGTCACGGCCCTTGCGCGCAAAGAGCGGGGCCGCTAAGCAGCCCCGCTCAAGTGTGCCGAGACCCAGAATTGAACTGGGGACACATGGATTTTCAGTCCACTGCTCTACCGTGCTGAGCTATCTCGGCTTACGGCTGTTATTCTATCCAAAGGCGCGAATTTGTCAAGCGTTGGGTCAGGCCGTCTCGCCGCGCAGGTAGGCGGCGATGGTGTGGGCCACCCCGCGCGCATCCGCGATGGCGGGGGCGGCGAGGTCGGCGCCGCGCACGATGTCCCCCGCTGCGAAGAGGCCCGGCACGCTGGTGCGCCCGGTTTGGGGGCTATCCACCACGATGCGATATTTGCGGTCGAGTGTCAGCCCGGTGATGTGTGAGGTGCAGGCATCGTCAACGCTGTAGCCCAGCGCCATGACGACGGTGTCGGCGGGGACGGTGATGGTGTCGCCGGGGATGGGCACGGGACGGCAGCGCCCACTCTCGTCCGGCTCGCAGAGGGTCATGCGCTGATAGGTTACGGCGCGCACGTGGCCCGCTTCGTCGCCGAGGAACTCGATTGGCCCGGCCAGCCAGACGAATGCACCGCCCTCTTCCAGCGCGTGCCGGTGATCTTCCGGCGGCGAGGGCATCTCTTCTTCGCTGCGGCGATAGTAGCAGGTGGCCGTCTCGACTTGCGGCAGCCGGAGCGCAGTGCGCAGGCAGTCCATCGCGGTGCCGCCGCCGCCCAGGACGTGGACGTGCGCGCCGATCTCCAGGGGCGCGCGCCAGGCAGGCGGCAGTAGTTCGGGCGCGACGTTGGTTCGCGTCAGGAACTCGGTGGCGTTGTAGATGCCCGCCAGCTCCTCGCCGGGCAGGCCCGGACGGAAATGTTGTTGGGCGCCGATGCCCAGGAAGACGGCATCGTATTCAGCCTGGAGCGCAGGGACGGTGAGGTCTTCTCCCACGGTGACGTTGCAATGGAAGGTCACGCCCAGCGCCTCGAGTTCGGCGATTTTGGCCTGGACGTGCTCGGCGCTCAGTTTGAAGGTGGGGATGCCATACTGGAGCAGGCCGCCCGGCATGGGGTATTGCTCGTAGACATCAATGTGGTGCCCTTGCCGGGCCAGCAGTTCGGCGACGGTCAGGCCGGCGGGGCCGGAGCCGACGATGGCGACGCGTTTGCCGGTGGTGGGAGCGATCTTCGGCGGCGCGGCGGGTGCGTGTTGCCGGGCGTAATCGGCAATGAAGGCCTCGAGGTGGCGGGTGTGGATGGGCTGGCCGCGTTTATTGAGTACGCAGGCTTCCTGGCAGAATTGCTCCGGGCAGATGCGCCCGCAGATTTCTGGCATGGGCGAGGTTTCGTGGTAGACGGCGGCGGCGGCGAGGATTTCGCCCTCGCTCAGCAGCGCCAGCGCGCGCGGGATGTTGTTGCCGAGCGGGCAGGCGTTCTGGCAGGGCGCGTTGGCGCACTGGAGGCAGCGTTGGGCCTCGGCGATGGCGGTTTCCGGGTCGTAGGGGAGGGTGACTTCGTCGAAATCGTGCAGGCGCTCCGCCGGGGGGCGCTCCGGGGGGAGCTGAGGCGGCAATTGGAGGCGTGCTTTACGGTCAATGGTCATGGCTCTTCCCTCCCCTGAAAATGGCTCACGGATTGACACGGATTTCACAGATTAGAAATTAAAAATATGCTCAACCCATTAAAAATTTTCATCATTGTTGATGTGGCCTAGCCACAGGGTGACTCCGTATGAAATTATGAAGGATGAAGCCCACACCAGTCACGGGGCTGGTATGCATGTGTATGCGTTATTTTACTCAGGATGACCAACGGGATGGCCCGCGCCTTCTGGTGAAGTCATCCAGGGTTTGCAACAGGCGCTTTTGATCCCAGTTGGGCTGCTCCGGGCTGGTCAGCAAATTAAGTCGCGCCAGGGCTGCCGGATCGTGAAAGGCATAGCCGCAGACATCGCAGCGCCAGGTGGGCAGGCGCGGGTCAATGAACAGCTGGCCGTGCCACAGGGTAACGTAGGCGCTGGTGGTGGACTTGAGCTGGCCCGCGACGCAGTTAGGACACCGTTCGGTCATGCAGGCGCTCCCATGACGATGGCGATGCTGCTGCTGGCCCCGATGCGGGTGGCGCCGGCCTCGATCATCGCGAGCGCCTTCTCGTAGGAGCTGACGCCCCCGGAGGCTTTGACACCCATCTCTGGCCCGACCACGCGGCGCATCAAGGCGATATCGGCCACGGTCGCCCCGCCCTTAGCAAAGCCGGTGGAGGTCTTGACGAAGTGGGCGTTGGCCTCGCGGGCCAGGCGGCAGGCGATTTCTTTCTCCTCATCGGTGAGGAGCGCGGTCTCCAGGATGACTTTGAGCAGCGCGTCGTGGGCGCGGCAGACAGCAGCCAGCACGCCGATGTCGCTGCGCACCGCGTCGAACTGGCCGGCCTTGAGCCGCCCGATAGCCAGCACCATGTCAATCTCGTGCGCGCCTTGCGCGATAGCGATCTCGGTCTCGTAGACCTTGGCCGCGGTCGCAGTCGCGCCAAGCGGGAAGCCCACCACGGTGCAGACCTTCACGTCGCTGCCGGCCAGCAGGTTGCTGACCAGGGGGACGTAGGTGGGGTTGACGCAGACTGAGGCGAAGTGGTGTTCGCGCGCCTCGGCGCAGAGTTGCTCGACCTGGGCCGGGGTCGCGTCTGGCTTGAGCAGGGTGTGATCAATGTAACGCGCCAGTTCCAAACGTTTCATGGAATAGCCTCCACTTCTGGATAGATATGATTGGGGAACGGACCAAAGCGGTTCAAGGGCCAATAGCGGAAGACGGCCTTGCCGATGATCTGGTCGCGGTGCAGCGGCCCCCAGGCGTGCGAGTCGCTGGAGTTGTTGCGATTGTCACCCAGGACGAAGTACTCGTCCGCGCCGAGGGTCCAGGCGCCGCTGTAGGTGGGGGGCCCGCTGATGTAGGACTCGTTGAGCACAGTCCCGTTGACCCACACGCGCCCGTTCCGCACTTCGACCTCATCGCCGGGGATGCCGATCAGCCGCTTGATGTAGGGCAGGCTATCGGCGTCGCCGTTGGGCGGTCGCAGCACGATGATGTCGCCACGCTCAGGCGCATGGAAGCGGTAGGAAATCTTGCTGATGATGAGGTACTGCCCTTCCTGGAGGGTCGGCTCCATGCTCACCGACTGCACCTCGTAACGCCCGGTCAGTCCGTTGATGGTGAGGAAGAGCAAGAGCGTGAGGAGCAGCGTCTCGCCGATGTCGCGGAACCAGCTGCGCAGCTCCAGGCGCTCTTTCTCCGGGGCCGCCGGTTGCGAGATGTGTGCGGGCGCTTCCGGCGCGATGTCCAGCTGCCGTGCAGGAGCCAGATGGCTTTCTTGCATATAGGTTATCTGGTTCATCAGGGCTGGCTCGTCAGCTCCGGGAAGGTGAAGTGGGGGATGACGCCCCAACAGTTGGGCGGCCAGTAGCAGAAGATGGATTTGCCGATGATGTTATCCACGGAGAGCATACCCCAGCGGTGCGAGTCGCTGGAGTTGTTGCGATTATCGCCCAACACAAAATACTCGTTAGCGCCCAGGAACCACTCGCCGGTGTATTCGGGTGCGCTGTGGATGTAGGGTTCGTGGAGGGGGATGCCATTGACCCAGATGCGGCCATCGCGGGCCTGGACGTGATCGCCGGGCAACCCGACCACGCGCTTGATGTACGGGATGGCGCTCCCGTCCGGCGGCTCCAGCACGATGATGTCGCCTCGTTCCGGGGGATGCAGCCAGTACGTGACTTTGCTGGCGATGAGATATTGCCCATCGTGCAAACTCGGCTCCATGCTTTGGCCGTGAACCTGGTAGCGCCCGGTCAAAGTGTTGATGACCAGGAAGATGATCACCGCCAGCAACAGCGTCTCCAGCAAATCCTGTAACCAGGAGCGGATGCCGAAGGCGCGGCCTAACGATGGCGGTTCTTCTGCCAAAGGCGCTGGTGTATCTACCAGGGACTCGGTACGTTCTTCAGTCAATTATGTTCCTCCACAATACGCTTGATTCTGGTGCGATTATAGTCTATCTTGAGGAGGTTGCAACTATTGGAACGCCCCCAAGCGGGCTTGGGGGCGGCGCAGGCGGCTACCTGAAGCCGGTCAGGCGGGTTCTTCCGTTGGGGGTGAGGGAGCAGGCGCGTCTTCGTCGTCATCCTCATCCTCCCAGCCGATGATCCACACAGCCAGCCCGGCCACAGCGACGGTGGCGATAATCAGCGCAGCCCACTGGCCCGCCGTGAGGCCCACGTCGCTGGCGGAGAAGATCAGAATAATCACCATCCCCACAGCCAATACGACCCACGAGGTCCATTGGGGGTGGTCACTCACGAATTTCTTAAGCGTTTCCATAATCTGTTTGCATATCCTCCCTAGATTGGCTTTCTGATGAGGTCTTCGCGCAATTGCTTGACCAGAATCTCTTGCGTGCCCGAACGCCACTCGCGGGCAGCCTCGCGCCACGCGCGCGCCAGCTCCGAGACGGACTTCTTCTCATAGCCGAAGACCTTCCAATAGGCGAGCAGGGCGTCGCTGGGATTGGGCGGCAGGAAGAGGATGGCGGCCTCGGCTTCGAGCTGCGCGCCCTCGCTCTCCATGGCGCTGACGAGCGCCCGTCCGGCAATCACCCGGTTAACGGCGGGAGCGATGAGAAAGTCGGTCACGCGAATGACCAGGTTCTCGATCTGCCAGCCCAGCAGGCCCACGGGTTGCCCCTGGTGCTCGGCGATGAGGAAGCCGACGTAGCTGAAGCGCTCGGCCACATCGGTGCGGGTGACTGGATTTTTGCTAGGACGCGCTTCGTTGACGAAGTTGGCTATGATTTGGGCATCTTTGAGCCGTGCTTTGCGAACTGCGATTTGTAATGCCATCGTTTCCCCCGTCTTCTCTCGTTAGCCTATGAATAGCTGAATTATACCTTGATTTTTGCAGATAGACAAAAGCACTCCCGCGCGAGCCTCCGTGGTTATGGGTGGACGATGCGATTGCATTCTACCCTCTCGATGCTATCATAGAGCGCGTTGAGGAGGTGTTCATGGAGCCGGGTTTAGCATTGACCGCCGCGACAAACTTTTCTTACGAGGCCCTGGCCCTGCTGGTCAACCGCGCCTATGCCGATTATTTTCTGCCCATCTGGCTCGATGCGGAGCGTTTCGCGCAGATGTGCCAGGAGGAGGATGTGGCCCTGGCGCATTCGGTGGTGGCGATGGTGGAGGGGGATGTGGTGGGGACGGCCTTGCTCTCGCGCCGCGAGGATTGTGGCTGGCTCAGCGGCGTGGGCGTGCTGCCGCTGTGGCGACGTAAGGGCATCGCCCGACAGATGGTGCGCTATCTGCAACGGCGCGCCGGCGAGATCGGATTGACGCATCTCTTGCTCGAGGTGCTGGAGCAGAACGATGCCGCCTTCGCGCTCTACGAGCGGCTGGGATTCCATTGGCGGCGCGATTTTCTGGTGCTCACCTCCGAGGCCGGCTATTTCACGCCAGCGCCTTTGCCCGCCGAGGTGCAGCCGGCCCCGCCCGCCACCTTGCTGGCCGATTATGTGCGCTTGCACGAGGTGGAGGCCAGCTGGCAGCGCGCGCTGCCCACGCTGTGGCATCGCCTGGGCAGCTTGCAGGGATTGGGCTATCACGAGGCCGGGGAACTGGTGGGCTACGTGCTCTACGATCCGCAGCGACATCACCAGGCCGTGCATGATCTGGCGGTGCGGCCCACCCATCCGCGTCGCCTGGAGATAGCGCAGACGTTGCTCGAGGCCATGCACGCCTCCCGCCCGCACGTCGGCGGCTACGTGGTGAACCTCCCCGCTGATGATCCATTGCTGGCGGCCTTTGCCCGGCTGCACTATCGAATCTGGCACCGGCAGTGCGAGCTCATCTGGAACGTGCCGCGCTCTGCTGGCGTGTGAAGTGTACACGGATTCCACATTTGCTGATTTGTAGATTTTTACAGGAGACACCGGTGCTGGCGCACACCATCCAGCACGAAAATTCTTATCAGCAGATTGGGCGGATTTAGCAGATTTTTGTTTGGCTATTCGCCATTCACCATTCGCAGATTCGCTATTTTTGAAGGAGTCATCATGTTCCTTCGGTACACCACCGAGGATAAAAATGTAGGCCAGGTTGGCAACCTGTCTTACGCTCAGGCTATTTTCTAGGGAGACATGATACGCGATGCATACTGAACACGGGACTCAGGTTACAGACCCCGCCGGGTTGCCCCAGAGGGCGCTCTGCTCCAGCTGCGGGCGCTTTGTAGGGCCGTATGAGACGTGCCCCTACTGCGGCGCGCGCCAACAGGGACGCCTGGCGGTGCGGGTGGTCAAGATCGTTGCGGTGGTGCTGGCGACGGTTGGCCTGCTGGCGCTGTGGTGGGCCGCGCGCCAACTGCCGATCCCCACTGTCACGGCGGCGGAGGCACAGGGTACGATGAACATGGCCTACGTGGAGGTGCAGGGGCAGGTCGTCGGCAACCGTTCTTATGATCCTCAGAGCGCCTATCTCGCCTTTCGGATAGATGATGGGACGGGTGAGATCTACATCTCCGCCTATCGCGATGTGGTGTTGGCGTTGGTGGCGGAGGGGCGCGTGCCCGCGCCCGGCGACGAGGTGACGGTCGCCGGGACGCTGCGCATCCGCGAGGATCGCGTCTCGTTGACGCTGAACGTGCCGGAGCATCTCGAAATCGTGCGCCCTACTCCTATTGACGTGCGCGCGGGCACGCTGACGGCGTTGGATGCGGGCTTGCGCGTCCGGGTGCAGGGGCAGGTGCGCGATATTTTTTCCCCCTACGAGGGGCTCACGCTGATCACCGTGCGCGATGACTCCGGCCAGGTGACGGTTGCTGTGGATCAGGTGGTGACGCAGTTGACCGGAGCGCTTCCCCCGTTGGAGATAGGGCAGCAGGTGACGGTGGTGGGCGCGGTGACGGTCTACCGCGATACGCCGCAAGTCGTGCCCGCGAGCGTCGCCGATGTGCAGATTGTAGGCGGCGCGCCCATCGCCGAGGCCCCAGAGACGCCGCCGACCGAGGAACCGCCCATCGCAGAGGAAACGCCGCTTCCCCCCACGCCTACGCCCACCCCCACGCCCGCTCCGCGCGCGCTGGGGTCGCTTTCGGAGGAAGAGGTAGGGGCCTGGGTGCGGGTGCAGGGAGAGATCGTGGTGTTGGAGGGCTTCAGCGCCGGCGTCAAGGCGATTCTGGATGATGGCTCCGGGCAGGTCACCGGATTGCTGTGGATGAATCTGTACAACGACCTCCCTGATCCGCCCGCCTTTGATGTGGGCGCGGAGGTGCTCATCGAAGGTGAAGTAGGGGTCTATCAGGGCGAATTGCAGGTCGTGCCGGAGATCGCCGCCGATGTCACCCTCCTCAGCCCGGCGCCTCCCTTGCCCTGGGTGGATCTCGGCTCGCTGACGGCGGCGGATGTGGGGCGGGCGGTCCGCGTGCGCGGGGTGCTCGCCCCACCGGAGACCTTCTCCGCCGGCCAGCGGGTGCTGATTGACGATGGCACGGGGACGGTGCTGGTGATCCTGTGGTCGAATGTGCTGGAGGAGTTGCCGCAGCCGCCTGAGGCGGGGATGATATTGGAGGTGGCGGGGATGGTCGGCATCTACCGCGATACCTTGCAGCTCGTCCCGCGCACGCCATGGGATTGGCGTCCATAGGGAAGGGAGGCGCGTATGTGGGAATTGTTAGGATGGGCGTTGGTGGGGACGGTGGCGGCTTCGCTGCTGGCGCTGGTGCCGGCCCTGCACATCTACAACGTGGCCGGCTTTCTGATCATGTTCAGCGCGGCGCTCTCGCCCTATCTGCCGCCGGAGTCGTTGGCCTTCCTCTTCCTGGGGTTGATCACGGGCTACGCGATGCTCAACACGATCCCCAGCATCTTCCTCTCGGCCCCGGACGATAGCTCGCTCTTCATCGTGTTGCCGGGGCAGAAGTATCTCCTCCAGCGGCGTGGCTACGAGGCGGTAGTGCTGACGGGCATCGGCGGGCTGGGCGGCCTGCTGGCGTTGGGGTTACTGACCCCCTTCGCCTCGCGCTTCTTGCCGGTGATCCGCGAGGTGCTGCGGGCGCACATGGGCTGGATTCTGTGGACGATCATTGCTTACATGCTGATTTCGGAGTGGCCCAAAGGGACCGAACGCGCCCCGGCGGGCTTGCGGCGCTGGTGGGAGGCGTGGCAATCGCTGACGGCGGGCTTGATCACTTTTTTCCTCTCCGGCCTGCTGGGCTTCGTGCTGATGTATCGCTCGATAGTGCCGGTGATGGTCTCGTACCAGAACCTGTTGCCCGCCTTCGTGGGGCTGTTTGCGATCCCCTGGGTGATCCAAAATCTGCTGGCGCGGGTGCAGTTGCCGGAGCAGCACATCGCTCGCAACGTGGATGCACCGTTGATGACAATTTTCCAGGGGACGGCAGCGGGCGTGCTGGGCGGCCTTTTCGCGGCCTTCTTCCCGGTCGTTACGGGGGGCATCGGCGGCTTCCTGGCCGGTCATGCCACCGCGCAGCGCGACGAGCGTGCCTTCGTCATCTCGCAGGGCGCCTCGAAGATCGTTTACTACGTGGGCGGCTTCCTGCTCTTCTTTGTGCCGGGATTGCACCTCACGCGCGGGGGAATGGCCTGGATGGTGAGCACGCTCTACACCAGCTACACGCCGGAACGCTATTATTGGGCAACGGCGGTGGTGATGGTCTGTGGGGTGGTCGCGTTTTTGCTCTCGTTGGGCTTCACGCGGGTGGTCATTGCCTTGACGCGCCGGGTAAGCTATCGCGTGCTGAGCTGGGGGACGCTGGTCGTACTGGTCATCGTGGTCTTCGCGATGACGGGCGTGGGTGGGTTGGCAATCTGCGCGGTCGCCACCGGCATCGGCCTGATCCCGGTGCTGTGGGGATCGCGGCGGATGAATGCGATGGGTGTCTTGCTGCTGCCGATTGCGCTGAACATGATCGGCGCGGCGGAGGGAGTGGCGGGGTTCCTGGGGCTGTTGTAGGGTTATTTTTGGAGGATCCGCCGGGTCTTGTTGCGCAACAGCACCGCTAGGGGAATCTCGTCCAACTCGTTGCTGAGCAGCGCGTCCAGTTCGGCGTTGGTGAGGCGCTTGTGCTTGAGAATCTGCCGTCGTTGCCGCAACAGATGTGGCAACATGCCCACGAAGCCGAGCCAGCCCTTCAGCGAGTGCCACGGGCGCTTGTAGGCCAGGAAATAGTAGCACTGCCCGTAGAGCAGCGTCCCCAGGTGTTTGAGCAGCAGCGCCAGCGGGATATTTTTGGTCAGCACCGCCAGGCGGTTGCGCGTCATCAGCGTGACGTAACGGGCGTGGGGCGTGCCCGCGCCGTGGCTCTGGTGCAGAATCTCGGCGGCGGGCGCGTAGAGATAACGATAGCCCAGCAACCGCCCGCGCAGCCCCAGGTCAATATCCTCCAGATAGCTCTCGAACCGCTCGTCGAAGCCGCCCACCGTTTCCAGGAAATCCCGCCGATAGAGCGCCGCCCCCGCGCAGATGGAAAAGACCTCACGCGGGGCAGCGTAGGCGGTCGCCGGCCTTCCTAGCCCCTGCTTGCGCGCCGATCCGTACCAGC
>Ga0209614_1000959_pt1 | contig 23465 bp, 13 predicted proteins | sample BlaSprsedimmetaG_FD_185484 | JGI IMG/M metagenome (GOLD analysis project Ga0209614, IMG submission 185484) | Hot spring sediment bacterial and archeal communities from California, USA to study Microbial Dark Matter (Phase II) - Blank Spring... ... | reverse complement strand
GGACTGTACCGGGTGAAGGAAATCCTCGAAAAACCGGATCCCGAAACCGCCCGGAAACGCCTGGTCACGCCGGGGCTTCCCGAGGACCTTTTCTTCACGTTATTCGGGATGTATGCGCTGTCGCCCGGGCTCATGGACATCCTGGAAAGGCATGTGAGGGACAACGTCCGGTCCGCCGGGGAAATCCAGCTTACCCCGGCGCTCGGGGAACTGGCCGGAACCGAAGGTTCTTTTGCCCTGGAAATCGACGGCGTCCGGCTGGACATGGGAACGCCTCTGGGCTACATCGAGACGCAGCTCACCCTCGCGCAAAAGGGCGTCTTTTCACGGGACGTGGCCGCGCTGACGGATCGCCCGCTCTGACGCTTCCGGGGCAACGCACCCCTTCCCTTACCGGTCGGGTTTATCCCCCGGCTGAAGATATTTTTTTCTTTCGTTATTTACCTCACACCCACGGTCTCCGTGGGTGCGCTCCCCAGCGATACGCATGATCCAAGAATAATAATGCGCGGATAATCGTTTTTGGACCAATTTTTGCTATTTTCCGGAGCGACGGGATTATTGTACGGAAAAGGAAAAGGAATGGATGAAAATCGATCAAAGGGGAGGCTGCGGACCGTCCTCGCGGGGATCGCCCTCTTATGGATCGGCGGTTGTACGATCGACAAGATCAACGCCCCTTCGTGGGACGTACGGCTTATCATTCCGCTTTTCCAGAAAACCTATACGCTGTTGGAGCTGGCCGAGAAGGACGACGACCTCGTCATCGATCAGGGACGGCTCTTTTTTCATGTTCGAGACACTCTTCCTCTTTTTGAGGTCGGACCGTATCTTTCGATGGAAGGGGGCGGGGATCGCATCAGGCTGGCGATCCCCCCACAAGTCTCTCCGGGATTCGAGATGACGGTGCTGGACACCCTGGTCCTCTCAGATGAAATGGTTATCCAGCGAGCCGTGATCGGCGAGGGAACCTTCCGGGTCATCGCCGAGAACCCTTCCGCATTGCATGTTGAATTGACCCTGTCAGTGCCCTCGATTCGACATGACGACATTCCGTTTTTTATGCGCGTCGAACCCTATACAGACGAAGAACGTTCGATACACGACCTGTCGGGAGCACGGATCACGCCGCCCGTGGTGGACGGCAGAAACCACATCCCGGTTTCGATTCATCTACGGCTACTCTCCGGATGGACGGAATGGGGCGAAACGTTGTCTCTCGCATTATCTCTCACCGATTTGGTTTTCGACGAGGTGACGGGCTGGCTGCATGACATCTCTGCGCCTTTGGATGCAGTCGAGACGGCCCTGGACCTGCCCGAAGAATTGGAAGGGCTTCGGGTGGGCCCCCTCGAACTTTGGATCGGCGTGGACAACGAGGCCGGGTTCTCGGGACGGGTCGAGTATACCGTCCTGGGAAAAAAAGAAAACACACACCCGGTCGCCCTGCACGGAACGGGGACCCTTCTGGCCGGACAACGGTCCAGTTTCCGCCTCACCGGGATGGAACAGATCATCAATGTCTACCCGGATATCATCGCCTTCTCCGGCCGGGTTTTGCTGGGCGGAGACGACGAGCCGGCGACCGTGAAAAAGACCGACCGCATCGGCGCGGATTGGTTCCTCGCGATCCCCATGATCTTCGCATTCGACCGACAGGAAAACCGGACCGGCCCTGACACCCTGAGGCTTTCCGAATCGATCCGGAAGAACATCAGAAACCACGTGGGGGAAGGATATCTTTGTCTGGAAGCAATCAATCATCTACCGATCGGTGCGGATCTCCTCATCATTTTATCGAAACATCCCGATTTTTATGAGCAACAGAGGCGTTCGGATTTACGGAAACGCTTGACACTGAAATCCGCACGCGTACGCGATCCCGGCGATCCGACCGGCACGATATCGAATCCGCTTCATGTCGTCGATCCCGTCACCAGCACGATGCGTTTCGGTATCACGGAGGAAGAAATCAAAATTTTCTATGAATCCGAGATCTACTGGGGTGTAAGAATATCCTACCCCGGATCGGAGGGGTTCATCGAGGTGCTGGGAGACGATTACATTTCGATCACAGCCTGGCTCGATTTCATGGCAATTGTCCGGACACCCGACGATGCGGGAGGAAATTGATGCGGCGCATGAAGATCAGGCGTGTGTTTTCTCTAATCGTCCCGGCTGGTTTTCTGCCGGGCATGCTTCTTCCCTGGTGTCTGCACGCCGAATCCACGGTGCGGGGGCTCTCGATGGCAGGGGCCTATACCGCACTCTCCCGAGGCGTGGAAGCGCCCGCTTGGAACCCCGCCAATCTGGGCCTGTCCGACAACCCGGGTTTTTCCTTGACGATTTTCTCGACGACCGTCGGGGCGGGCAATAACAGCTTTAACCTCAACGACATCGAGACCTATCAGGGCCGGCATTGGTCCGCAAAGGAGAATCAAGAGATCCTCGGCCGCATCCCGGATGAGGGATTCAACCTCTTAGGGACGGTGGCGGTCCAGACCCTTTCCTTTAGTACGGGCCGTATGGCCTTCACCCTGGAGTTGGCCGCGGATGCCCGGGCCCGGTTGGACCGGACGGTTTTCGCATTGATCCTGAACGGGAACGAACTCGACAAGGATTACACCTTCGACCGAACCGGTGCCATGGGCACGGCTCTCGCCTCGGCCGCATTTTCATTCGGCGTCCCGCTCGACATGGATTTCGCCGACGACTTCGCCGTGGGAATGACTTTCCGCTACATACAGGGACTGGCCCATGCGCATCTCGATTCGGTCTCGTCCCGCTTCCGGACCGATTTGACCCGCGGGATTCTCATAGATGGATCCTTTGACGCCGTTTCTGCCCTGGGAGGGTCCGGGTTCGGCATGGATTTCGGCGCAGCCGTCCGAACCGAGACCGGATGGTCGGCAGGGGTCTCATTTCAGAATCTCTTTACGGAAATCTATTGGAACCGGGGAATCAAACGGACCTTCGGTTATTTCAGGGGTGATTCAATCTGGGTCTTGAATCCGAAAGACGATGCGGAGGAATCCGCCTTCGAAGATTCGATCTGTACCGAAGAGGGTATTCCTTTTTTAGAAGGTCTTCCCGTCGTGATGCGGCTGGGCGTGGCCTATGAACGGGGACGTCTCGTTTTCTCCGCAGATTACCGGCAGGGATTCGCCGAAGGATCCTTTGCGACGAAGCGGCCGCGTTTCTCACTCGGCCTGGAATGGCACGGCATAAGATGGCTGCCCCTCCGGATGGGAATGGTTCTGGGCGGGCGGAGTGGATTCGGAACGGCTCTGGGATTGGGGATCCATCCCGGATCGTTCATGCTGGATGTAGGGCTGTTAAACCGTGGTTTGTTCTTCCCGAAAACGATGAAGGGGCTGACGCTCGGGGTCAACTTGGCCTACTTTTCCGATCACCCCGCAAAAAAGCCATAAACAGTTTGATTTTTTGGAATAGGTTTTGTAAAATTCAGTAATTTTAATGCGAACTCCACCTGCAGGGCTGTGACCATAGAAATAACATCCCTTCGGTATTCCGGTGTTCGCGATGGAACTCGACAACATGATGGAGGAGTTTGAATGACTGTACCCAAAGGCAATGCGGTCGTGTTCACGCAGGGCGGCCCGACCGCGGTGATCAATGCGTCCTGGGTGGGCGTGGTTCTCGGATTGAAAGACGCCCCGGAGATTACCGGCATCTATGGAAGCCTGCACGGCATCGACGGTATCTTGAATGAAGACTTCGTGGATCTCCGCGCGCAGGACGAGAAGACCCTGATGGCCGTTTCCAAAACACCGGCCACGGCGCTGCTTTCGACACGGCACAAGCCCGACGCGGAAGACAACCGGAAGATGGTCGCGTTGTTTCAAAAATACAATATCCGTTATGTGTTCGGTGCGGGCGGGAATGACACCTCCGAATCGCTCGACATCATGAATGACTCGGCCAAGGCCGGGGGCTATGAACTCCGCCTTTTTCATGTGGCCAAGACGGTAGACAACGATCTCATGGAAAACGACCATACGCCCGGATATGCCTCCGCGGCCCGGTATGTGGCGAACGCCTTCCGCGGCGCGGACATGGACAACCGGTGTTTCGGCGGGTTGTATCTCTGCGTCTGTATGGGCCGTCACGCCGGTTTCCTGACCGCCGCCTCGGCGCTGGGCCGCACGACACCCGAATCCGGCCCGCATCTCATTTATCTGCCGGAGAGGTCGTTCGACATCGACCGTTTCTGCATGGATGTGGAGGGCGTTTACAAAAAATATGGCCGCTGCGTGATCTCCGTGTCCGAAGGCATCGAAGACGCCGACGGGGTGCCGATCCTCCAGCGTCTGTCCTCGGACAAACTCGAGGCGGACAGCCACGGCAATGTCCAACTCTCGGGTACGGGCGCACTGGCGGACGCGCTGGTGGACAAGTTGAAGACTCATCTCGAGGAACGGGGCATGGTCAAAAAACTCCGCGCGCGGGGAGATACGCTGGGTTATATCCAGCGCAGCTTCCCGGATCAGAGTCCGGTCGATTATGAGGAGACGCTGGGGCTGGGCCGGTTCGCGGCGGCCTGCGCCCTCGGGGGCGAACCCGAAGGTTCCGCGGCCATCCGCCGGATTTCAGACAGCCCGTACCGATCCGAATACAAACTCGTCCCGCTCAAATCGGTCGCCGGCAAGACGCGTCATCTGCCGGACGACCATATTCATCCCGCCGGCAACGATGTGACCGAGGCCTTCATCCGTTGGGGCAGGCCCCTTCTCGGGGAGTTGTCTCTTTTCGGCGAACTGGATATGAACAAACGGGTGGCGAAGAAATAAGGGGACGTTTCCGGTTGCCGTCAGGGTTGTTTTCCCGGGGCTTTCCATGACGGAAAGCCCTTTTTCGTCCAAAATCAGACGGGTGTCGGCATGAAAATCATCACAACCGTCCGGGAGATGCAGGCCGAGGCCAGACGGATCCGGTCCGCGGGCAGGATCATCGGATTCGTGCCGACGATGGGGTTTCTGCACGCCGGGCATCTCAGCCTGATACGCACCGCGCGGGAGAAGGCGGATATCATCGTCCTCTCCATCTACGTCAATCCGACACAATTCGGACCGGACGAGGATCTGTCCCGGTATCCCCGCGATTTCGACCGGGATGAAGAGATGGCCCGCCGTGCGGGCGTGGACATCCTGTTTTATCCGTCCGATTCCGAGATATATCCGCCGGGACACCGGACCTTTGTCGAGGTAGAAGACATCACCCGGCGGCTTTGCGGTGCGTCGCGGCCCGCCCATTTCCGCGGCGTGACCACGATCGTAGCCAAGCTGTTTCATGCCGTCCAACCGCATGTCGCGGTCTTCGGACAAAAAGATGCCCAGCAGGCGATCGTGATCCGGCGCATGGCGAAGGATCTGAATTTTGATGTCGAGATTGCCGTCGCGCCCATCGTGCGTGAGCCGGACGGTCTGGCAATGAGTTCGCGTAACACCTATCTTTCTCCGGACGAACGCCGGGATGCGCTCGCTCTGTATGAATCCCTCAGGCTGGCGGAAGAAAGGATCCGGTCGGGAGAACGGAATGCCGGGGTGATTATCGAATCCGTCGCGGCGCATATCCGGTCCAAAACACACAACCGGATCGATTACGTCGCCTGCGTGGATGCGGAGACCCTGGATCCGCTCGAGACGGTTTCCGGCCGCGTGCTCATCGCACTGGCCGTATCGACCGGACGGACTCGGTTGATCGACAACATCATTCTCGATGTCTGATCGGGGACATTCATAAAATCAGGCCGTTTTTCTGGAATGTAAAAATTTGTAACAAGGCCAGGTTTTTGCTTTGTTTAACAGAAAAAGGATGCAAATGATTAAAAAAAACATTACTATTATTATTGGCCCTGTTCATGGATCGACCAGGCAGGCCGCTTTATATCTTCGCAGGAGTTCCGTCGCCAATCCTTTAAATAAAAACGGTTGCATGTGCGGTGACTCCATGGGTGAAAAACACGTACCTGGTGTAAAGGGAAAACCATGCAAACCTTGTTGAGCTACGGGACCGAACAGGTTGAATGGCAGGTCGCCTTGCTCTCCTTTCTGGTGGCGTTCTTGCTCGCGAGCCTGATCGCCGCCATGTATGAGCGCACCTTTCAGGGACTGTCCTATTCCAGGGGGCTGGTCCAGAGTATGATTCTCGGCAGCATCGTCTCCTGTCTCCTCATGCTCGCCATCGGCGACAACATCGCACGCGGCATCGGCATCGTGGGTTCTCTCGCGATCATCCGATTCCGGACCAATTTGAGAGATCCGCGCGATCTCGTGTTCCTTTTCGGGGCACTGGGCGTCGGCGTCGCCTCGGGGGTACAGAGTTTCGCGACGGCGGTCATCGGAGCGATCCTGTTTTGTCTCGTGGTCTTCGTCCTTTATGTTTCGCCATTCGGGACGCGCAGAAAATATGACGGGCTGCTGCGTTTCCAGCTGCCACCGGGGCCGGATTTTGTCTCATCCGTGCACGAGGCGCTGCGGCGGCATACCCAGCATTTTATGCTGGTGACGATGCGGGAGGTCGCCCAGGGGCAGTATTTCGATTATTCCTATCAGGTCAGGCTGTCCCGGGGTGCCGACAATCAGGCGTTGATCCGGGAACTCGAGGCGATCGACGGCATTCGCGGATTGTCTTATACCAATCAGGAAGCCACCGTGGAGGTTTGATTTCGGGGATGACCATGAAGAAATTAGAACAGACGCAGAAATTCAACTGGTATACGATTCTCTGGGGAGGTTGTCTCCTGATCGTGCTCTATCTTGCCCTGACCTGGCAAGTTGACAAAAAATATGTGGGCATCGTGGAGCGGAAGGATCATGTGATCCGGGCCCAGGAACCCGGGAGGATGAATCTCCTTCTGGTTGATATCGGCGATCCAGTCCATGCCGGCCAGATGCTCGGCATGCTCGATATAAGCGACCTGAAAACCAGCCTGGGATTGCTTAACAGGGAATTGTCCTCCATCCGGAAATTTGAACAGGCGAACCGGAGCCGGCTGGCCCTGGAGGTAAGGCGGATGGGTCTGGAATTGGAAAACGAAGCCGCCCGGTTGATGGACCGTCTTTCCCTGATCGAGTCCCGGAGTACCGAGCTGGCCGGACTGAATGCCGAGATCGAGCGGTTGAGCGGCGCCAGGCAGGCGGGTCTGGGGCACAGCCGGGATTTATCCGCCCTGATTCTGCAGCGGGACGCCCTGGCCAGTCTGCTCCGTGAGCAGGGCAAGGACCTCACGCGCCAGACCCGGAAACTGCAGGAGGCGCGGAAATCCCGCGATTTGCTCGATGCAACCCCTTTGGACAGCCTGACCCGGTCCCTGTTCGTGGAGCATATGGCCCGCGCCGAAGAGATCGAACGGATGACCGCGTCCATCGAACACCGGATGACCCTGCGGACGCTTTTTTCGCCGTGCGAGGGATATGTCACCGAAATCCTCGCGCGCCAGGGGAATGTGGTTCAGGATTTCGATTCCGTTCTCTGTGTCGAAGAAATTCCCCCGCGGTATGTCGATGTCTATATTCCCGAAAGGTCCGGAATCCAGCCCATGAACGGCATGGAGGCGAAAATCTATTCCAGACGGAATCGTGCATTAAATACGACAGGGCTGATTTCTTTCGTACATCCCGGGTTCGTCCGCGCGGATGAACGGCTGGCCTTCAGGGGACAGATGTTCTGGGCGCGGAAACTGCGTGTCGAACTGGATGAAGGACACGGCCTCCTCCCGGGTGAGGCGGTCACCGTCCGCATCAAAGTCCGTGACCGGCGCGGACTTTTCCTGGCAAACCCCGGCCCGGCATCCGCGGGGACAACAGAAGCGAACGGTCCTGACCGGATTCCCCCTCCCTTGAAGAAAATACAAGTTCCCCTTTCCCTGCGCGAAAAAAGCCGCTTCGAACCGTCGGGAATCACCTGGGTTCCCGCAAAGGGGAAATATCTGGTCGTCAGCGACGACACGGGTCTTCAGGATACGCCCTCGGAACACGCCCCCTTTCTGCATTACATGGACGAATCCGGGCATGTCGAGGCGGATCCCGTCCCGATTCTCGGCATCGATTCGGTGAACGATCTCGAGGCGGTGACCGCCCTGGATTCCGAGACCTTCATCCTCGTTTCTTCCCAGAATGTCAGCCAAAAAGGCAAACGGCCGGTCAGCCGGGAGCGCATACTCAAAATCCGGAAAGAGGCAGACCGGTTTGTCGTCCTGCGGTCTCTGGATTTCCTCTCCCTGCTGTTGAACTCCCATTCCGTCCGGGACCTGAAGGCCCTCGGTCTCGCCGCCGCCGACAGCGACGGCCGTCCCGTCCTCAACATCGAGGGCGCCGCCTATTTCGACGGCGCGCTTTTCCTGGGTCTCAAGGCGCCGGTTTCCCCGGACGGGGCGATCCTCTGGAAGCTGGAGGACGTGGACCGGGCGTTCGAGACGGGGAAGATCGCACCGGGTCAGCTGGTTTTGTACGGCACGGTTAAACTGGGTAAAGTCGGGGACAACCCGGCGGGCATCTCGGATTTGCATGTGGACGGGGACGGGGTGATGTGGGCGCTTTCCGCCATCCCGGGCGCGGAACCGGAAGAGCAGACAGGCGGACTCCACCGGATCGACCGCCTGGCCGACGGACGGCTTGCCGCCCGCCGCCTTCTGAGTTTCCCGGGGCTCAAACCGGAGGGGCTGGGTCTGCGCGAGGAAAGACGCGCGATGATCGTATTCGACCGGGATCAGGATGTTCCCCTGTATGCCGAGGTGGATCTGGAGGCACTATGCGATTCATGAAGCGATGTACCTCCCCACCGTCCCGTCCCGGTCTCTTCCTGATCGGAGGCTTCTTCATTTCGTGGACGGCGTGGGCAGGATTTCCGCCCGGCGGAGACCCCGGGTCTATTGCCGTCCCGACAGGGGATTCGGAGTCCGCGTTCGGCGTCCTGACGGAGGAAGAGGCCGTGGAGATCGCCCTCCAAAACAGCCGGAACCTCGCATCCCTCACGGCAAATTCGGAAATCGCCGGTTACCGACTCGATTCGAGCGGGCGGATCGGCAATCCGGAACTGCGTATCGCGGATGTGTCGACGCGTTATATCGCGGACGGGATAGACGAGATGCGCATCGGACTGCGATGGCGTTTCCCGAGAATGGGAGCCCTGCGTGAGGAGCGGCAGGAGGCGAGGGTGGATCTGACGAAACGCCGGGTCGAGGAAAACCGTTACAGACAGGGACTGATCGCCCGGGTCCGTAAAAATTACGCGGAAGTCCTCCTGGTTGACCGTTTGGCGGAACTGGTCGCCGAGGAGACGGAAATCGAACAGAGGCGGGTCCGCATCCTCGAGGAGATGGTCGGCGTGACGGGTGAGCGATCGGTCCTCCATTTGGCGAGGGCCAGGATGCGGCACGCCGAATCCCAAAATCTTCTTGCGCGCGTCCTCCAGAACCGGCGGGTCGCACGACAAAATCTGACACTGCGGTTCGGCATCCCCGAACAGGCATCCCTGTTGCGGGGAAAAATTCCGGAGGCGGTGCTTCCGCTCGAAGAACTGATTGACCTCGCTTTTGAAAACCGGCCGGAGACGGCCCTTGTCGAGGAACAGATCCGTCTGGCCGTGACCCAGAGGCGGACGGAGACGTGGAAACGCATGCCCTGGCCGACTTTCATCGATCTCTCCTACCACCGCGAGAAAAGGCGGAACGAAGACTGGGGTGAATTGCTGATGGGATTCCATCTGCCTCTTTTCGACTTCAACCAAGGCAATATCCGGGCGACCCGGCTGGCGGTCCTGAACCGGGAAAATGCCTCGGACGCCATCCGGGAATCCATCGCGGACGAAGTCCGGACCGCCTATGCCGTCTATCAGGATCTGTGGCTGGACTGGAAACGCTTCAGCCGGGATGCGGAAGAGCTGATCTCCCGGGCCGGGGAGATCGTCGCCCGGACCAGGGAACACCGGACCCTCCGGGCGGACGAAGTCTGCGAAATGGAGTTACTCATCGTCGAAACAAAAAAAAACCTCTGTGAAAAGCGGTGCAATCTGGCACATGCCCTGATCGACTTATACCAGGCCGCCGGCATCGAACACCCCGAACCGTGGAATGAATGAAGGTCAAAAAGCATGACGCGAGACGGCATATGAACAAACGGAACGGGCGTCCGGTCCTCTTTTCGGAAGAAGGAGCGGGAGATCAGCGGGGCGGGAAACCGGGTTGCGGGACCGGACCGGATCATGATTGGGGATTCCACGGATGATCGATGAACTGACCAAGACAAGACGGTATGAATTGAAATACACGATCGACGAACACCTGGCCGAAGAGATCAAGGCGGATATTCGGCATATCTGTTCGCTGGATGAAAATGTCGGTCCGGGTGAGACCGGGTATATCGTCAACAATCTCTATTTCGATACGCCGGACTTCCGGTTTTATTATGACACGAAGTTCAAGAAGGCGACCCGGTTCAAACCCCGCATCCGGTTTTACGGGGAACACGCGAAAGATCTGATCTGGCCGGAAATCAAGTACCGTCACGACAGCATCATCTGGAAGAAACGGCATTGCGTGCCCATCGGGGATTGGCCCGGCCTGCTGGAGCCGGCGAATGTCGTCGAAGAGACACAAATCAGGCCGCGGCTCGACCGGTTCGAGGAAATCATCCACTGGTACGGGGCCAGGCCCGTGCTCCATGTCCGTTACTTCCGGGAGCCCTATGTGGCGGACATCGATTCGTACGGCCGCGTCACCTTCGATCGCCGGCTTTGCTACAGGAAGCTCGAGGATACGGCCGGTTTAAACTATGATGAAAAGGACATGATGTATTACGATGATCCCCTGACCACGCGGAATGATTACTCCCCCGTGATTCTGGAGATCAAAGTAAAAACCCTGGTGCCGGTCTGGGTCGTGGAGCTGATCCGGAGACATCACCTGAATCAGCGCGGTTTTTCGAAGTATTGCTACGGAATCGATTATGTGTTGGAAACTCCGGGCTGCCGGATTCCGATCCTTGACCCCCTGTCTTCCCTCAAACGCAGGGCCTGAAAGATTTGATCGACACCGTGTGTTTATTAAAACGTCATTTAATATAAGGAACCCCCTCATGTTGCCGAAATCATTTCTTGCCCTCTGTCTGGCGACGGGCGTTTCCATCGTCCCGGCGGCCGCCGAGATCGTGATCAATGAGATCATGTACAACAGCCCGGGTGAAGATGTCGAATTCGTCGAACTTTACAATGCGTCGGATCAGTCGATCGATCTGACCGGCTGGTACATCCTCGACGACAACGATGCGCATCTCCCCTGTCTGATCAGCGGGACGCTCGAACCGGGAGAATATCTTGTCATTGCCCAGGATATTGTCCTGTTTCGTCAGAACTATCCCGGAGTCACGTCACTGAACCCGCAGGATTACGGCACGGGCAGCCAGGGGTGGGGGTTGGGAAACAGCGCGGACGCGGTCCGGCTCTACCGGCCCGATGGCACGCTGCATGACGCGGTTTATTATCAGGACCGGGGAGAATGGCCGGTTGCGGCGGACGGGGACGGGCCTTCCCTGGAATTGCTGAATCCGGCGCTCGACAACGCCCTGGCCGCCAGCTGGGCCGCGAGTACGGTCGACGGCGGAACCCCCGGCGCCAGGAACAGTGTCTTTGTCGGGGATCTTCCCCCCGTTTGCCGGGACGGATCCCGTCAGATCCCCCTGCCGGCCCATGACGATCGGGTGCCGGTCACCGTGTTCGCCTTCGATTATGAAGGCCCGGTGAGCGTGGAACTGTTCGTTAATGCAGAAGGAGGGTATTCGCCGCAACCTATGTCCGATGACGGCACGCAGGGAGATGCCGCGGCCGGAGATTCCGTCTTTACGGCGATCATCCCGCCGCATCCCGACGGGACCCTGGTCAAGTATTACGCATCGGCGACCGATCAAACGGGGCAGACCCGCACATGGCCCGCCCGTGCGCCGCTCGAATATGCGGCCTACACAGTTGGTCATGTTCCTCCGGGGCTGCGGATCACCGAGGTCCTGCCTATCAACGACACGATCATCCAGGATCCGTTCGGCGATTATGAGGACTGGATCGAGATCCAGAACCAGGACGACAGGACCGTGAATCTCGGGGGCATGTATCTGGGCAATGCGTTCGATCAGACGACGCGGTTCATGTTGCCGCCTCTGGACCTCGCGCCGGGTCAGTTTCTCCTCGTCTGGGCGGACAATCAGCCGGAACAGGGACCGCTTCATGCCAATTTCAAACTCTCCGGCTCGGGGGAGACTGTCGCGCTGTTTGAAACCACCGATCGGGGCAATGTCCTGATCCACGGCTGGAGATACGGGGTCACGGGGCGTAACATCTCCATCGGCTTCCCGCATCCGGAGAGCACGGCGCCCGAATTCCTCGCACTCCCCACGCCCGGAAGGAGCAACGCGGAAAGCCCCCTGTTTTCGCCCGTCTGCATCAATGAATTCCAGACCACCAGCAATTTCGGGGGCCCGAAAGACGACTGGATCGAGATCTACAACCGCGGCGCAGAGCCCTTTGATCTGTCCGGATGTTTTCTGTCCGACAAGCGCGGGAACAACACCAAATGGCGGTTTCCGGACGGGACCGTACTCCAGCCGGAGGCGTTTCTCACGGTATATGAGGATGTGCTGGGTTTCGGGCTGCCCTCCGAAAGGGGCGGGGTGATCATGCTGACCGCGGCGGACAGCATCACCGGCCTGGATTTCTATGACTTCGGGCCGCAACAGCCCGACCGCACCGAGGGCCGGTATCCGGACGGGGCCTCCACCTGGCGGTTTCTCGACAGTCCCACGCCGTCCGCATCCAACATCGCATCCGTAGTGCACGAGAACGGATCGTCCGGGATTCCGGCGGATTTCCGGCTCGAACAAAACTTTCCGAATCCGTTCAACCCGGAGACGGTCGTCCGTTATCAATTGCCCCGTCGGGAGCGGGTCCGCATCGGGGTGTATACGCTGCTGGGAACGCGACTCCGGATCCTGGCGGACGAAATCCAGGAGGCGGGATGCAGGGAAGTCGTGTGGGACGGGACGGATGATGCCGGAAAGGCAGTGTCTTCGGGGATTTATTTCTACCGGTTGGAGACCGAAGCGTTCGGTCAGACCCGGAAGATGATCCTGATCCGCTGAGGACCGCGGGAGGGCTCTCCCCGCCGGAACATCCTGCTAAGCGGTATCTCCGGCACCGTCGCCCTTCCGGCGTTTTTCCGGACGAGATCGTTTCTTTATTATTTTAAAGACAAACCTGTTTTTAGGGCATATTTATTGGGATCTTTCTGATGGTCCGGGGTTTCCCGACCCGGGACACCTGTTTTGGAGCGGGATTCCCGGCCCGTATAACCAATCAAAGCGGCGGCATATAAAATGCCGCCCTGCGGAGACAGGCATTATCAGGCTTGGTATTCAGTACACCCTTCCCCGTTTTCCCCGGCGGCCTTCGAAAAATCTCCGCCCGGAAAAGGGCGGAGCGTTCGCGGCCGGTGCCGCTCGCAGCGGCACCGGGAAGGAATGGCCCTGTGATGCCGCCTCACGCATCCGGATATCCAATGGACAGGGCGAAAGCATTTCATTCCTTCAGGGAACGCGGAGACCTTTTCAGGTGATTTTTTGTCAACCGCGGTTTTTTGGGCGCCTTTTTTTGAAAAAAGGTGCAAAAAGAACCTGCGCCTCCCTGACCACCCCCGCCAAAGATGCCCGACAGAAGATCTCGGGCATGACAAATGAGGGGTGAGGGGATGGCCCGTGAAAAACGCGAAAAAAATGGGGTTCCTCACGCGAATTTGTGCACCCAATTGGGTGAATCCAGCTTACCCATTCAGTGCATGAGTAATGTAACAAATGTAATTGAAAACTGATATCCTTTGGCTTGATGACATAATGACTTTGCGACATTGTTCAAAGCTTCAACAGATCCGTTATCGATTGGCAGATCAAACCATGACAGGATACCCAACGGTCACCCACGCTCATGTCAGGGTCGCGAACCATACCCTACACACGGGATGCTTGCCCCCTCGCAAGCAATAGCAGGACATTCACTGCCGGTGAAAGCGGCTATGGTAAAGAATGATTTTCGTAATAATAAAAAAATGTGTATATTTGTTCATTCGTTCTAATGCTCAAGGCAAATTGAAATGAAATTAAACCCAAAACAAATACGACTTATTCAAAATTATTTTAAAGACAAACCTGTTTTTAGGGCATATTTATTTGGATCATATGTTTCTGGTCATGTGAATCCGGATAGCGATATTGATATTTTAGTTGAGTTGGATTATTCAATTCCCATCGGGCTGCGATTTATAAAAATGCAATATGAGTTGCAAGAATTATTAAAACAAAAGGTAGATTTGCTCACAGAAAAAGCCATATCAAAATATATACGTCCAGAAATTGAGAATCAGAAACAATTGATATATGAGAGATGACAATCGGGACCTTATCAGGTTTCAACATATCATTGATGCAATAAGTGAGATAGAATCATTTCTAAAAGATCAAAATGAAGATGATTTTCAAAATGATACTCTATTGCAATCAGCATGCATCAGGCAATTAGAGATTATCGGTGAAGCATCAAGTCGTCTTTCAGAAACAACAAGAAAAAATATTTTGGATATCGATTGGAGAGAATTGATTGGTTTAAGAAATATTCTTGTTCATGAGTATTTTGGTGTAGATTTAACCATCATCTGGCAAATCATCAATATAGACCTCCCTGAATTAAAAGATAAAATAATATTAATTATCCATGAATTACAGAAGTGATTATTCCGATCGCCCGGGATCTCCATCCCGGGCGCCTGTTTGAACAGGGAGATCCGTCCCGTGATCACAGCGGGTAATTTTCCAGGTTCCTGATCGCACCTGGATTCCGCGTCGGTTCGAACAAACAGCAGGGATTTTTCCCTGCATGTCAACCCATCTTCGACAGTTGTAGGCACTTTTTGGGGTTTTCAATGCCCGTAAGTTCAATATATACAATAAATCGATTCCGATTTCCCGAGATTTCCGTAGGCATACGAATAGCATTTTAGTTCTTGACATTATTGCCCATACATTGTAGATTATAGGCATGTATATAAGAAAAATATCCCGAACCAACAAAGACGGTTCCAAGGTCACCTATGTCCAGCTTGCACATAACGAGCGGGTACCCGAAAAAGGGTTTGCCGTCGCCAAAGTGCTCTACAATTTCGGCCGACTTGAAGACCTCGATTACGACCAGCTCAAGCGTCTGATTCAAAGCATCTCCCGCTTCCTCAAGCCTGAAGATGTGCTGGATGCACAGGCCTCTCTTGAGCTCGATGAGCCGGACATCAAGTGGAAGTCCTGCAAGTCCTTCGGGGGCGTATATCTTCTGCAAGAGATCTGGAAGCGCTTTCGTTTCTCCGAGATACTCTCCAGACCCATTCGACAAACTGCCCACCGGACACCGATTCTTTCGGCCATCTTTGCCATGGTGGCCAACCGTTGTCTGGCTCCCTCAAGCAAGTTTGCTGTCAGTGACTGGGTTAAGAAACAGGTTCATATTCCGGATCTCCCTGAGATCGATGTTCAGGTTCTCTACCGGGCCATGGACTTCCTTTTAGAACATCAGGAAAAGCTTGAGAAGGAAATCTACTGGCGTGTCGCGGATATCCTGAACCTGGAAGTCGATATCCTGTTCTTCGATACAACCTCCAGTTACTTTGAAACCGAGCAGCTCAGCGCACTCAAGAAGCGCGGATACTCCAAGGACAAGCGAAAAGACCTGCCCCAGGTAGTGATCGGTCTGGCTGTGACCCGGGACGGCATTCCGGTCAGGCACTGGGTATTCCCCGGAAACACGGCAGACATGGAGACCATCGAGCGCGTCAAAAACGATCTTTCCGAGTGGCGTCTGAACCGTTTGATCTTCGTTCATGATGCCGGCATGAGCTCAGAAGACAACTTGCGTTATCTTCAGCGTGGCGGCGGCCACTACATCGTGGGACGCAAACTCAAAAGCGGTGAGAAAGAAGCCAAAGCGGCCCTTTCCCAGCGCGGCCCTTACACGGAAATCAATGAGAAACTCTCCGCCAAAGAGATCGCCCTGGGCCATGGTGAGAAGCGCAAACGACTGGTTCTGGTCAAAAACAGTGAAGAAGAACAGCGCCAGCGTACAGTCCGCCAGGAGATCATCGATACGGTTGAAGAAAAGATCACTGGGTTCAATAATCGCCGTGTCCTCTCTCACACCAAGGAGGTCTGTGACCTGAAGTCTCACGCTACTTACGGAAAATATGTCAAGGAACTGGCTGACGGACGACTGAAGGTCGACAAGGCCAAGGCCGCCAGCGAAGGCAAGTTCGACGGCAAGTTCCTGATTGAAACCAGTGACGACACCCTCTCAACCCAGGATGTGGTCTTTGGATACAAACAGCTCTATGACGTCGAACATGCATTCCGGTCACTTAAAACAACACTCAAACTGAGGCCCAACTATCACAGCAAAGACGAGCGAATCCGGTGTCATATCTTCCTTTGTTTTTTGTCTTTACTTCTGATCCGGATCGCTGAAAACCAGACTGGGAAAACCTGGTCTAACATCCGTGATGAAATGAGCCGTCTTTACTTTGGTGAATTCGATCGAAACGGCAGTAAGATCCGAATTTTGACAGAACCGACCAAAGATCAGCGAGCCCTTTTCCTATCACTCAATATCAAAGTCCCTTCCACAGTTGTAGACATACAGCCATAAACAATTTGTAGTAACACACTTTCATTTTCAAAATGGCATCCATGTCATTGTATTATATCACCTTAGAATCTTCTCCTTGCACCTACTACTGTCGAAGATGGGGTCAGGAGGGAAGGATGAAATTCAACGCCTGGCTTCTTTTTGGAATCATCGGGGTGTCGCTGTTCGGTTCCCAATTCGGCATTTATTATGGCCGCGCGGTGTGGGGGAATGCCGACATCTGGTGGACACCAAGGAATATGGCATTGCCGCCCGAGGACACGAAAAACGAGTTTGAGCTGTTCGTGAAGGGCGACCTTCTCCAGGACCATCTCGAACGGGGGTCCTTGTCGGCTACCGACCCGGACGGAGAGTCAAAAACATTGAACTCGGGTGATATCGCCGTGAGACTCAACAACCGGCACAAGACGAAGGCATCGCTGCTGCATGTCGCCGTGTTCATGGCCCTGCTGCTCGGCGCATCCCTGATGTCACTGGTCGTAGGCATAAGGCAAATGATGGCAATGACAAAAAAACCGTGAACCAAGCTCCTGCAGGAAACGTCCTGAAGGCTGCGTCAGGAAAGAGACGTTCGGCGACACAATGACGGTTTCTGATCGCATCGGGGGTACTGATCCCGCATATCCGGAGAGGATGATGGGATCCATCTCGGTTCCAATTCCGGGAGGTCCATCGCCTGCCCGGGGTGAATCATCGGCCGAAATGAAGAAAAACGAAACTTCCGGGAAGTTTGATCCCTCCCGGAGGGGGAAACTTCCGGAAAGCCGCGACTCCGCGCCGTCCCGCTACCTCATCAGGATCAGCTTCCTCGTCGCCGTGAATCCGCGGGATTCGATGCGGCAGATGTAAATCCCGCCCGCCTGATTCCGCGCATCCCATACGATCTCATGCTGCCCGGCCGGAACCACCCCGTCCGCGAGACGGGCGATTTCCTGTCCCAGAATGTTGTGGATGGTCAGGGTGACACGGCCCGAAACCGGCATATCAAAGCGCAGGGCGGTCTGCGGGTTGAAGGGATTGGGATAATTCTGATACAACATGAAAGAGGGGGTCCCGGTTTCTGCCTGCGGGTCCTTTCGGACGGACGTGGCGATGTCTTTCGCCCCCGGGGAGCCGTGAATTTCGGCCGAACGTTTCCAGTTCGTCCCCACGGCGGGATCGACACCCGGCAGGGGGCTGCGGATCACCATCGAATATCCGCCCCCGTTCGCGGAGACCGGCCAGGGGAATGTGTTGCCGTATCGCATGTCGACCAAAGTGTCTCCGTCCGCGTTCTCCAGCACGACCCGTTCCCCGCTGTTGTCCAGCTGTCCCTCGTATTGGCCGGCCGGGGCGAAACCGTAGCGGGAGATAAAATACTCCCTGTTCGATGCCAGGACGATGAAACCGCCGGCGGCGAGTGTCGTCCCCGCGGGAAACTCATAGGATATCCCGCGGGTGAACCGGACTCCGCCCAGGTCGTAGTCCGAGACGCCCATGTTCTGGAGTTCGATGAACTCCAGTTCCCTGTGGTTGATGTCGTTCCCCAGGTTCAGGGGGTGGTAGTGTATTTCTGAAATCCGCAGCTCGCGTACTTCCTCGCGCACCCAGAGCCGGATCCCGGCGAGCGGACTCCAGCCGCGATTGCCCATCACGCGGGCGTTCAGGCGGCCGCTTTCCGTGATGGCGATACCTCCCGTATACGCCCTCGCGGAGGGCGAGACGCCCCCGGTCTGCCGGTCGCTCGCCGTGAGTTTCGCGGTGACCAAAAAATCCGAGCTCTGGCGGGAGGTGTTGAGCGCATGAATGGCCAGCAGGTTGTCCCCCGCGACCAGCCTGTCAACATGGGCCGAAACGTCGAAGGTTTTTTCCTCCATCTCCGAATCGATCGGCCCGGAGGCCGTGCCGTTCCACGCCGGGTTCGGAGGCACGTTGTTTTCGAGAATCTTCGTGCCGTTCAGATAAACGACGATGCCGTCGTCGAACTGACTCGTAAAGGTGAGGGAGGTCAGGGTTGGGAGAAGGGTCGCATCCACCGTAAAGGGAATCCGCACATAACAGGAGGTGTTCGCCCCCGGATTCGATCCGTCCGGATCGTACATCTCCTGCCTCAGATCGAGGGAGATCAGGTTTTCGAAACCGGTTCCCGCCTCGTATCCGATCCCGCCGGGCGCGCCGGATACCCTGTGCCAGCCTGATGTGTCGAAATTCTTTTCCAGACTCCACGCCGATCCGATGTTCGATTTGGGCACCAGGGCGTATTTGGTCGCGGTCTTTTCGATCAGGGCGTATGTGCTGGAATTTTCCGAGGCGAGCGGGAGGTACGGATCCGATCCGTCCAGGGTATAATAGATGATCCCCTCCCCCTCCGCCGTGAGCGTGATCACCTCTCCCCCGGAAATCATCCCGGTGGTATGGCTGATCCGCGGCGCCGGCACATCCGGAAACCAGCCCTTGTCCCTGAACTGGTTAAGGACCATTTCCGTCCGGATCGGGGCATAGGTGTCGATCAGGAATTCGACGGCCGGGAGCCAGTCCTTGTGATAGGTGCGCGGCTGCGATACCTTGGAATCTCCCCACCGGGCGGATTCCGCGATGATGGCCGTTTCAATTTGATCCCGGCGTTCCTCGAGTCTCCGGGTCACGGCCTCCGGGGTCAGGGCGCCTCCGTCGAAAAAGAATCTGTAGACCCAGTCCGCGAATCGCAGCCGGTATACCGGATGATTGGCGAGCTGCTGGTGGAGCCACTGCGGGTTGAACTGGTCCCGCGTTTCTCCGCAACGGTACGGCCCGGTGCGGTCGATCCCCGCGCCCGGGATCCCCCCCTCCTGGAGAAACAGGGAATGCTCGGCGTCGTGGCGGAAGAATTTGAATCCGTCCTGCCGGGCCCGGTTGTAAAGGGCGAACAGGTTGTTTATTGCGGTGTTGCCCGAGAACGCCGAAATGGGCGAATCGAAATCGCCGGTATAATAGACCGAGATCATGTAGCAGATCAGATTGTCCAGATCCACGAGCACGGGACTGGCGGGGTTCCGGCTTCCGTCCGGATTCCTGCCCTGGACCAGATAATAATCCGCATCGGTGTTGAATCCCCGCCGGGCGATTTCCCAGAGCCGGTGCCAGGCATCGAGATTTCCGTCGTTGGCTTCGATCCCGCCCCTTTCCGGATCCTTCTTGATCACATCATAATCTTCCGTATCGCCTCCGAAATAGGTTTCGGCGTAATCGGCGTCCACGCGTTCCTGGGTCTGGAAGAGTCCCCAGTAGACGCCGTTGAGATAGAGATGATAATACCGGCTCCGCGTGTAGGGCATGCCCATATCGCGCTGGGTGTCCCGGGCGAACACCTCCCGGATCATGGTGTTGTGCCTGCCCGTGTCGTTTCCCTCGCCTTTGTAGGCCCAGGAATAATTCTGGCTGGTCCGCAGATCCACCTTGTCGAATTTGCTCACACCCTCATCGCCGAACAAAGGGAATCGCAGTTTCGTGGATCCGTATTCGCCCCTGAAGAAGATGCGGAAGGCGTGTTTGGGATTGTCGGGATGGCGGCTCCATCCGCCCCGCATGCGGATGCCGGCATCGATCTGGAATCCCTCGCTCCCGTCCGGGTTGATCAGCTCGACCGACGCGGGACGTTCCCAGTCTCTTCCCCGGCCGAAGGCGTTCATGAAAATGCCGGTGTCCCTGTCGAACAGATGTTCCAGGCCGGTCACGAAGGAGATCGTGGGAATGGCCAGCAGGGCCTCCGTGATTTTGTCTTTGTACCGGGCGTCATTGCACACCTTCGGGTCCATGCCGTAATCGATATGCTGCTCGCTGCCCCATCGGTTCGGCTGCGGCCATTGCGGCCCCGGCCGGACACCGTCCGGAGAGAGTGCGACGACCTTGCCGGCGAAGAGATAGGTGTGCGTATGGATCTGCGTGACGCGCACCCCGCCCGCCCACGCGGCCGCCCTCAGGCACACGGCCGGCGCGGTGAACCGGTCTGTTGTGTTTTCCGGATCGATCCGGATGACGGCCGGCGCGGTCACCGTCCTCGCGTTGGAGGAAAGCGAGGGATCCGATCCGTCTAGCGTGTACCGGATGACGGCGTCTGTCGTGTCCACGCCGAGGGTCACATCGAAAGGCAGGTCGAAGAAACCGCGCTCGACCGAAAATTCGATCCTCGACGGAAATTCCTCTCCGGAGAGGCGCGTTGCGGTCAGGGACAACAGACAGGCGATGATCAGGCCGGATACGGCTGTTTTGGTCGAAACGGGGGCGGTCCTGAAACAGGAAACATCACGGATTGTCATGGAAAACCTCGGGTGCAAGATGGCGGATGATGCGGATCGATACCGGATAATATCCTCGCATTTTTTACGCGAAACGCGTCTTCATGAACGGATCGGCTAAAGGATGATACGGCCCGATCGCTGAAACCGTTCCGGCGGGGACAATTTACGCGGGACGGGCGGAAAATGCAAGACTCTTTTTAACTGAGCTTTGGCAAATTTTAACCGGGAGCATCCGAAAAACGATTTGGTAAATTTGAGAGTCTGGGGACGTAGCTCCCAGCGAAAATATAAGGAATCCGATTCCGGGGTTAAATGTTTTCGGACTGCATCGCCTTTATGCGATGCGGGCGTTGATACGGGGCTTGGCGAAAGGAAGAAACCGCGGCGCATGAAGGCGCCGCAGTCCCAAAAGAATCAGTTTTGAAACAACGCTTTTGAATTGTTATTTTCCTATGTTAAAAAACCCATCCGTTTACTCATTACGAAGAAGCCGTTCTTCTTATGCAAAATTCCTTCATTTGATGAGCGTGCATTTTTGGATCCCGACGAATCCCTCCGCCCTCAGCCGGATCAGATACGTCCCCGAAGGGGCGGCGGCCGCATCCCAGACGAGGGAATGGCGTCCCGCTTCCCTGCGGCCCTCGAACAGGCGTTCGATCCGTTCGCCTTTCAGATTGTAAACGTCCAGCGTGCATTCCGACGGCGCGGGCAGTTCGAAGGTGATCCGCGCGCCGGCGTTGAAGGGATTCGGATACACGGGCGACAGGCTGTAGGCTTCCGGAAGCCCTCCCCCGGCATACCCGGCCCCGCTCTCCGTCCGCACCGTGACCGTCACGGTGAGGCTGTCCGACGCCCCGTCCGGATCGGTGACGCGGAAGCACACCAAGGTCGAACCGACCCATCCGGGCGAGGAGAAGTAAGCGGTCCGGTCCTGGATGAGCACCGAGAGCGTGTCGTTTTCGGGACGGATCGTCCAGGTCAACAGTGCGGCCGGTCCGTCGTCCACGGCGCAGGTGTCGAGCAGGATCGCGTGGATCTCCGCTTCCGGGAAGGTGAAATCGGAGAGATTCACGATGCGGGGCGGCCTGTTGGCCGTGCGGATCCGGACATGGACGCGCAGGGTGTCCGTCCACAGGCCGTCCGAGACGATCACGGTGAACGAGGTGTCCCGCGCGCCGGAGGGGACGATCCCGGAGATCACGGAATCGGCCGGGGTCATCCAGGCCGGGTAATCGAGGAAGGTATACGTCAGCACGGAATCCTCCTCGTCCACGGCCCGGGCCGTGTAGGTGAAGAGGGAATCCGTCCAGGCGGTCACCGAATCCGGGGAGACGAAACGCGGCGGATCGTCCACCGGGATGACCGTGAGAACCACCCGGGCCGAATCCGATAGCGCGCCGTCCGACGAGATCACGACGAAACTCGTGTCCCCGTCGCCCTGGCGCGGGGTTCCGGAGAGGCCGGCGCCTTCGGGCGAAAGCCAGGAAGGATAGTCCGCGAACGAGAACGTGACCGGGTCGCCGTTCGGATCCACGCCCTCCGGAATGTATCGATACGGGGTGTCCTCCCACGCGGTATCCACGCGCGCCGAGGTGAGGTGTGGGGCGTAGTTCGGGGGATCATTTTGAAGGAGAGAAACGGCGGCGACGATGCTCGTGTCCTGATAGGCCAGATAGAGGCTGCTTTCGAGGTAGACGCATTTGGGTTGATTCGCGGAAGCCCGGGTTTCGTCCAGGAGGACCGGGCTTCCCCGGAGGACCCCGCCCGCGTCGAGGATGCGGCCCATGATATGGCTTTCCCCTCCCGACGCCGCTTCCCAGACCACCCAGGCGTTTCCCCGCCGGTTCACGGAAACATCCGAAGCGCCCAAATCGGTTCCTTCAGCAATCCGGATTTCATCGCCGAGGAAAGTTCCCGATATATGGAAACGGCGGGCGTATATCCCGTCATCCCTCGTCCAGGTGATCACGGCGTTCCCGTTCGCATTCACCGAAAGGGCATTCCGTCTTGATAACCCGGCCGCCTGTGTGACCCGTAGGTTCGAGCCGATACGGCCGCCGTCGGCCGCGAACGGCTGGGCGTATATCTCGCCGCTTTGATCCCAGACCACCAGACAGCGGCCCGTATTGTCCGCGGCTACGGTGGGATTACTGGTTCCGCCTAAACTCTCATTCACTTTACTCCAGGTCAGACTGGTATAGATTTCATGCTGATGCCAAATGAACCATTGTCCCCAGACTGCCACGACCTGATTTCCCTGGCGGTAGACAACCCGTGCACGACGGTCTATGCCCGCACCATACGCGTTTTCGCTTTCGCTTTCGAATATCTGCAAATTGGAAAGGGGGGTCCCGTCGAGGGAATAGTGTCTGCCGACCAGCGACCGGGGACCGTCGATAACCGCATACCCATCCGGGATATCGAACCATGAAACGAAAAAACGGCCGTCTTTTGCCGTGATTTCAGGGT
>Ga0209614_1000958_pt1 | contig 23466 bp, 19 predicted proteins | sample BlaSprsedimmetaG_FD_185484 | JGI IMG/M metagenome (GOLD analysis project Ga0209614, IMG submission 185484) | Hot spring sediment bacterial and archeal communities from California, USA to study Microbial Dark Matter (Phase II) - Blank Spring... ... | reverse complement strand
CATTGTTTGTACCCGCGCGACGCGGCCATCGGGGTGTTCCAGTTGCAGGGTTACGCGCCCGGATTCGATAAAGTACAGTCCACGCGGTTTGTCGCCTTCTTGAATCAAGCGGTAACCGGCCGGAACATCCTGGCGTTCCATATAAGTCAGCATTTGCGCCACAGACGGTTCGGCGTTCACGGACACCGCTGGCGCAGCGTCCTCTTCTTGTTCTAGGCGCTCGAAAAGGCTGATGAGCCTGGGCGATTTGGGCAAAAACGCTTCGAACTGTTTTTTAATGGACTGCGGATGCGCGGAAAACCCAACTTCCGCGAAAGCTTGGAGCATTTGCTCCTCGCACCATTCGACGCCGTGGTCGAGATCGTCAAATGCGCGCCAGCTCCCGCCCGCTGCCTCTGCAAAGACATTCTTTTCCAGACGTCGTCGTATTGTCGCGCCGAGGTGGGTGAATACCAGCGTCATCTCCTGAGCCTGCGCCAGTTGTTTCAATTTCACCAGCGTCAGCTCCGCCGAGGCATCTAACCCCAGGACGTGCTGCATATCCAACACGATAAAGTGGGGCTTGAGTTGCTCTGGCGCGTCGAGCCGGTCACGGATTTGTTCGAAGAGTTTGTTCGCCGTGCCAAAAAAGATAAACCCTTGCAGTTTGAGGATGTAGACCCATTCGCCTTTTTGTTTCAACAGTTGTTGAAAGAGGCGCGGGCGGATGACAGCGCTGCGATACGTGGCTCTGGAGAGCGTGTGTTTGACCACGCTAATGCGGCTGTAGTCGATGACGAACAAAACGACGGCCACCAGCAGGCCGAGGCCGACGCCCTGCAAAACACCTACTACGTTCATCACGATCATAATGAGGCACACCATCACGTAGTCAATTTTTGTAAGTTTCTTCCAACCGTCATAGAGCCATTCCACCAGGAAGCCCAACCCAATAAAGATAATCAACCCGCTGAGTACGGGAGTGGGTAGGTAGGACAGCAAAGAAGCTCCAAATAGGATAATGACGCCCTGGATGACAGCGACGGTAAGTCCGATCCAACGACTGTTCGCTCCCAGGCGCACCCCGAGCGCAGAAAGACTTAAGGTGTGATAGCCGGGCGTACTCCCGCCCAATCCGGCGATGCAGTTGGCAAGCCCGGACGCTTTCAACTCGCGGTTCAAATCAATCTCTTCTTGAGCAATGACTTCCAGACTGCTGGCATTGAGCAAGAGTGAGATAAGGCTGATGAGCATCATGGTGCCGATGTTGCCCGCCTGTCCCAGGATAACGCGCCAGTCAATTTGCCCCAAAGCGCTAAGGGACAAAGGCTGCCAGAGTTGCCCGGAGGGGAAGTCGCCGAGCAGTAGCCCTTGCGCGGCGGCGGCAGTGATAGAGGTCTGGGTCAACCACAAGATAAGGTAAAACAGGCCGATAGCGGCCAAGAGCGCGCCGGGCAGAATCAAGAAATGGCTATGGCGGCGCATCATGATGATCAGCAGCCCGGCGAAGAGGAAGCCCGGCGCCCACATCAGCAGTGTCGCCGGCTGGAACAGCGTGGGAAGTTGCGCCAGAGGCAACGACACATCGATCAACATTCCTAGCCCCCCCTGGACCAAGAGCCAGCCCGTCCCGGCCAAAAAGCCGCCGAAGACCGGGTAGGGGAGATAACGCACCAACCCGCCAAGTTTGAAGCGCCCCAACAGCAGGAAGAGAAGCCCGGTCAGGAAAGTGGTGAGCATCATTGTCATGACCACGGTGGAGAAGATGCTTTCCATAGAGGCTGCCGCAGCGATCATCTGCGCGGTGATGGCGCTGATGGTGAGCACAAGAATCGCCGCTGGTGTGTCCTGTGGAATGGCTACCACGCCGGGGAAAGAACTTGTCAGCATGGTCACAAAACTGATGGCAACTGCTCCAAACAGCGCAAAGCCAATCCCGCGCGGGATAAAAGCGGATAGCTCCCCCGAAAAGAACATAACGGCGAGCGAAATCTCTATGAAGGCATTGATGATTACGATAACAATGCCCGCAGTGATGGCCGGCAAGGCATGTTTGGGCTGAAACGCTTGCTTGATTTGTGTAATGCGGGACGTGTTTGCGTTCATAGCGTTATAGCTCGACCGAGCACCCTAAACCGGGGACGTCTGTGGCGATCAGCCAGCCGTCTTCCACGACAAAACGCGCGTCGGTGGGATCGTTTTCCAGATCGAAATGCCCGTCCAGGTCTCCATAGCGGACGGCAGGGCTGCTCAGGGCGAAGGCCAGGCCCGCCGCGATAAGCAACGCCGGTTCGCTCAGGCTACCGACCATCGTCGTCATCTGCGCGGCGCGGGCGATGGCATCCACCCGCCGGGCGCAAGCGATCCCGCCGCACGTCGCCAGCTTGATGTTGATGCCGTGCGCGGCCCTGTGGCTGGCGAGGTCCAACGCCGATGCCGGCCCGACGACGCTCTGTGACGCCAGGATCGGCGTTTTGCTCTGTGCTGTGAGTTGCCGCAGCGCCTCGACGCCTTCGGTAGGCGCGATGGGCTGTTCCAGCATCTCCAGCCGGCCCGCAAGCGCGCGCGCCACGTCCAGCGCCTCGCGGATACTGTACCCGCCATCCGCATCTAGTCGCAAGATGCAATTGGGAAGTGCATCATTGACGGCGCGCACGCGGCGCACATCCTCTTCTGCTTCCATACCACCTTTGATCTTGAGGATGCGGAATCCCTGCCGGACGCGGTCGCGGGCCATTTCGACGGTCTCCTGCACTGTGCCCAGCCCGACCGAAACGGAGGTCTGGATCCGGTCGCGGAATCCGCCGAGCAGGCGGTGTAGCGGTTGGCCGGTCGCCAGGCCGAGCAGGTCGTGAAAGGCGATGTCGAACGCGCAGAGGGCCGAGGGCGTGTTCTGCGTCAGCGCGCTGAGTTCGGCGAGCGCGTACTCGGTGTTGAGCGGGTTCAGGTCACGGGCGCGGTCGGCGCAGGCGCGGCACGCGCGGGTGACGCTGTCGAGCGTCTCGCCGGTGAGCGCGGTATCGAACGCCGCACAGCCCCAGGCGACGTCGCCTTGCTGCGTTTCGATGCGCACGAAGACGGCTTCCGCACGCTCGACGGCGTCCTCGCTGTGATATGCCGTGCGGAAGGGGAGTCGTAACGGCAATTCCACCGGTATGACTTCAACGTGTGTGATTTGCATGGTTGGTACCTCCTCAAAAATAGTCCTGTTTCAACGCTTAAGGCGGATCACAATCCGCCGTCCCCGCAGCGCCGGATTGTGATCCGGCGCAAGCATTAGGGGTGTGCATTAGCCTTGCGGTTGGACTTCCAGGATTTCGTTTATATTCCGTTTGATGTTCCATTGCGATCTGCGCGGGTAGCGGCCCAGGTCGGTACAGGGTGGGTGGTAAGGGTACGCGTCGCCTTTTGTGTTGGTGAAGGTGATGGTACACTGCTCGGTACGTTCACCCTCCCGTTGGTTGTCTTCCAGGCGCACCTCGGGCCAGTAGATTTCGCTGTCCGACCCACGCGCCACGGCGGGCTGGACGTTTACCCATTCCCAAACGCTGTAGACGTACCAGGTCTGGAAAATCGGCACATCCTCGTAGATGGGAACGTCGCGGCACACGTACTCGTCGGTACAAGATTGTTCGTCCCGGTAAACGTCGTGATCGTCGCACGTGCCATCGTCGTAACACGTGCGCTCGGTGTGAGAGTAGACCGATATTGTGGTGCAGGATTGTTCGTAGCCGCAGCGTTCCTCGGTTCCTATCCGCACCTGATTGTAGCCGGAGATGCGCTCTTCCTGGCTTACCAGATCGGCGTTGGCCGGCAGAGACCAGCCGCCCTGCTCGACGTATTGGTATTCCTCGATGGCGATGCTGCGCTCCCAGGCGATGTCGGTAACGGTGGCCGCCTCTGTTCTGGGGATGGCGCCAATGATCCCGAAGCACGCGCACATACACGCCAGCGCCAGGACGATGAGTAATGGGATGAGCACCTGGGGCTTTTGTAAGAAAGGCGGCAGCCAGTTCAACCGCGCCGGCCCCTTTCTCTCGGGTTGTGGCGCTGCGTAACGGTGCGCGACGAGTTTTTCCTCGGTCGTTGCGCCGCAGGCCGGGCATTGTTCGGCGTTGGACTCCCGCCCGCACGCAGGGCAGGTATGCGTCGTGTAGCCCACGTCCCCGAGCGTTGCGCCGCAGTTGGGGCATTTTGACGTCCCCGGTTTGAGCCGCGACCCGCAATAGTCACATTCTTCGTCCGAAAGGTGCAGTTTGGGATCGACGCCCATCGCCTTGAGTTCTTCCGCGGTGAGATAGGTCGCCTTGCCGGTCGGTGCTTCGTACTGCTCGGCCCGCCTGGGTTTGCCGCAGCCCGGACAGCGTTTTAGCCGTCCGGGGATACCCGTCCGCCCGCACGCGCTACACTCCCACTGCGCTTCCAGCGTGCCCCGGTACACTTTTCCTGTGCCCGCGGCCTGTTGCTGCCCGGCCTTGCTGGGATCGACGTAACTGGTTTGTGAAACGATGCGTTTTTTGACCATAGTTTCTCTCTGGCTGATCGCTAAAAGCTGATTGCTGAAAGCTTACCTCTATTATACGTGGGCTTGTTAGCTTGACAAAATCGGTCTTTACGGTAGAATTTTCTTCGTTCGGGCCAACAAGGCACATCACATCGCACGAACATGCCGAAGTGGCGGAATAGGCAGACGCGCCACGTTCAGGGCGTGGTGACCTTATGGTCATGTGGGTTCGACTCCCACCTTCGGCACACAAAAGCCCCCGGAAAACCGGGGGCTTTTGCGTTGTCAGGATTCTACGTGTTCTGACTTGCTGGTGTGTCAATGTTCCGGGGTGTTGTCTGCTGGCGGCCAAATGAAGGGATTGACGGGAAGGTCGGCAGGTTCATAGATCACATACTCCAGGACGGTCGTTTGCCACTCGTAGATGGTCTCGTTGTGCGGTTCAATAGTATAGGCATAACCTGTTGGGAGGTAGGTTGCGGTATCGATATAAAGCGTCTCGGTCGTAATACGGATTCCGGATTGTGGGTTGTGCTGGGTATATGTGAGCTTGTATATGTCGTGATTATCCAGGATGCTCCTTTCGACCACGACGTTTTGAACGTCTGTTTGAAGCCGGTTCAATCTTTGCTGTAAGTCTTCGCCTGGAAGTGGGGCTAGTGGATCCATGTTGTCGACCGCATACGTCCTGCACTCTACTGTATCTTGTGCGGAGTCGAAAGTGTCGAATTTTGCACGATCCAGAGTGCAGAATTTCTCGGGTGTTATGTAGAACCATTCTTGTGGTTGTGTGAATCTAACATCGTTTGTGTTGTAACGGATGGTGATCTTCTCGACCGTAGCGATGCGGTTTTGTGCGGTGATCTCCATACGTTGCCATTCCTGGTATAGTCCGCCATGGCTGGTATATACCTGGTAGATGATCTGCCCAGGTTCAATGGCAAGAGCATCGATGGTGCGGGCCAGGATTTTGGCTGTGGATGGCCCGCGGAGTACCGGGCTGGCGACCATCGCTGCCAAAAGCATACATACTACGCATGTCGTCCAAACCCAACGGGGGATAATGGAGGCGTTCTGGACGAGTGTGCGGAGCCTGGGCAGCAACGGGAAATTCACGATTTCTCCCAAACTTGCACGAACTCGGTGAGGGAGCGGGGAACTTATTGGGGCGCCGTTCTCTAGTAGCCGGTTGCGTAACTGCTGTGCGAAGTCTGGCGCCGGCTTCGCCGTAGTCCCGGCTGCCATTTCGATTGCCAATCGCAGTAAAGGGTTGTTGTGTGCGATCTGGGATGTGGCTAAAAAGTGATCGATGTCTTCCGAGAGTGCCTGAGCAGTTTCTTTTGTTTTCATGGTTACTCCTTACTTCTCCGGTTCTGTTGAGAGACGTGCCCACATTTTACGGAGGGCGCGAAACAGGATGACGGCGACGTTGCTCTCACTGACACCCAGAATAGGTGCGATGGCGCGGTTGCTGAGTTCACAACCGAATTTCAGACCGATGATGTGCTGCTCGCGGTGTGAGAGGGTCCGCATCGCTGCATGGATGGCGAGTTGGCGTTCGGTGTGCAGTACATACGTTTCCGGATCGCATTGTTCGACGTAGGGGCCGGCTTCAGATGCCGTGTTTAGCGAAACCTCGTTGCGCCGCCCGTTGCGCCGGTAATGTGAGATGACGGCGTTCTTTGCAATGCGAAAAATCCATGCTTTTAAGGCGTTGTGTTTGCGGCGTTTGGGCCACGCGCGCAGCGCGTTCTCAAAGATGGTCGATGTAAGGTCCTCCGCGGTCGCGGTATCACCTACGCGGTACTGTACGTAACGGTAAATCTGTGGCAGGTAGTCATCGTAGAAAGCAGCGAAGGTGTCCATGTCGTCGGATATACCGTCTTCCGGATTGTTGTTGTCGTTGTTCATTGTGCACCTGTATATAAAGACGCATGATTGAGCGAAGTATTACACAGGCGGTGGTTGCAGTTCTTATAACGGCTATTTGCGCCGGACGTTGGATTGGTAAAACTATCCTCAGCGACGTTCGTTCTGTGAGATGTAGCAGGATTTGGAACTCAAACCGCCGTCCATTTCGTCGAATATGGGTGGCGTTGTCTTACCCACACTCGACAGCGCGAAGAACAGGCCCGGCTGCCCGGTGCTCTCGATGTTCCCGGAAAGTGCGATTTCCTGCCCGCGTTCTACGTATTGCCCCACACTGACGATGGCCGTATCCAGATGTCCGTACTGTGAACACTCGTTTGTTGCGTCTTGGTCGCGGCAGAGCAGAACAATATTTCCTAGAATTGTATCTTGGCGCACTTCTGTCACCCACCCGCTGTGCGCCGCCAGTACTGCTTCGAACTCAAGGTCGAAGGTGAAGCCGTCGGGATGATCGGGCAGGGTTTGCGATACGATACAGCGTTCCAGTCCGGCCGGCCACGGCAGGCGCAGCGTGGTGCGGTCTTGATCGGACGGAGGCGCGGTGCGCACAAGGGCGTTGTGCAACGTCTCACACGTTGGGCAACTGCCTTCGGGCCGGATGATGGCGAAACCGTCTTGAGGATCGTGCTCGTAACGGGGGAACCAAACGTTCCAGACCATAATCGCCTGGACCATACCCGTGTTGCGCGCCAGAGCAACCGTGCCGGCCACCCAATCGGCTTGTTGGGCTACGCTGGTGCCGCTCGCCCAGGCAAACATCTCCGAGAACTCGGTCACGCCTTCTTGCGCGGCATAGCCCATTTCTGTGTAGAAGATCTGTTTGTGACCTCCGAAGATACTGTAGTAGAGCCTGGTTTGAGGCAGGAAATACCAGCTATGGTGCGTGTCGGTGGGTCTGGCCGGATGTCCGATGTCGGCTGCTGGCGACGTTGCGCCGGCGTTGTGGTGTGCGCCGATGTAGTCCATGCAGTCCGTCGCGCCCGCTTCCGCCATACCCCGGAGGAACGGCTCGTCATCGCAGCCGGTGGGCCAGCATCCGGCAAAGTAGCCGGTCGGCGCGGGCGCGGCGCTGATGACGACCGTGTCGGGGTTAGCGGCCTTGATGGCGTCATAGGCGCTACACAGCAGCGCAGTATACGCTTCGGGACTGATGTGGCCGGGCGTCCATTCGCGGTCGATGTTGGGTTCGTTCCACACCTCGATGGCGTCGGCGCCGGCGGCAGCTAACGAGCTGACCCACGTAATGTATTCCTCGACGTAATCCTCCCGATGGATTGACTTTGGATCGCCGAGCGCAGTGAGTTGAATTTTGAATCCGAGGTCGTGACTTTCCTGGATGAAGACGTAGGCAGCCTCACCTGGGTGGTGAACTTGTCTTTTTGTCCACGTCATACCCGCGTACTTCATCGCATTGATGTACTGCGCCGAGCGGATGTGTCCACCGAGCGCGAATGGAGCTTCCCAATCTGCAGGGCGTGTGGGATAAGGCGTGAGCGGCAACGGCGGTGTGCCCGGTGTGGCTGTGGGCGGGAGGGCCGCCGTTGGCATCACTGTGGGTAAGCGAGCTGCGACGGTGTCTGGCGTTGGCGGCACTGGCGTTAGTGGCATGCAGCTTGTGGCGCTTGCCAGTGTAATGACTACGATGAGCAGCAAAACAAATCGGGTAGGGTGTGTGATCTTCATCATTCTACTTCTCTCCTGCCTTTTTTTGTGCTTCGGTGTACTCTCGCACAATCAACGTCAACGTATTATAATAGGGTTATCTCGAAGTGAACAGAGGGGGATAGAATGAAGATTGTCGATTTACGCAGTGATACCGTCACCAAACCGACGTCCGCGATGTGGGCAGCGGTGGCAAACGCCGACGTGGGTGACGACGTTTACGGGGAAGACCCCACCGTCAACAAATTGGAAGCAATGGCGGCGGAGCGCATGGGCAAGGAAGCCGCCATCTTCGTCCCCAGCGGGACGATGGGTAACCTGGCGGCGCTGTTGGCCCACTGCCGGCGCGGGGATGAAGTGATCGTCGGCGACAAGAACCACACATTCCTCTACGAGCAGGGCGGTATGGCGGCGCTTGGTGGCATTATCCCGCATACCGTGCCCAATCAGATGGAGGGGACGCTGTGCCTGAGCGATGTGCGCGACGCGATTCGCGGTGACGATGAACACTTCCCGCGCACGCGCTTGATCTGCCTGGAGAACACAAACAACACCTGCAACGGCGTCCCGCTGACGCGCTGGTATATGGAGCGGATTTCCGAAGTGGCGCGTGAGCACGGTCTGAAAATCCACGTCGATGGCGCGCGCATCTTCAACGCAGCGGCAGCGCTGGACGTAGATGTGCGTGAGCTGGTGAAAGATGCCGATTCGGTGACGTTCTGCCTTTCGAAAGGGCTGTGCGCGCCGGTGGGATCAGTATTGTGTGGAAGTGCCGAGTTCATCGCGGAGGCGCGGCGGGCGCGCAAGGTGCTCGGTGGCGGGATGCGCCAGGCGGGCGTGATCGCGGCGGCGGGCGTCGTCGCGCTGGAGCAGATGACGGAGCGCCTGGTCGAGGATCACGCGCGCGCTAAACGGTTCGCCGATGGGTTGGCGGAGATGGAGAGTGTGATGGTCGAACCGGTCTTCACCAACATCCTCTACTTCAGCCTCGCCCCACAGGTCACGTTGACGGCGGCAGAAGTGGCGGCCCGTTTGCGCGAGTACAGCATCCTAATCAATCCGCGTTCTGCGCGCAGTTTTCGCGCAGTGACGCACTACTGGATCGACGATGAGGGTATCGAGCGGGTGCTCAAGGCGTTGCGCGAGATTCTTGGATAAGTAAACGGTAGACGGGGAAGGAAACCCTGTTTACTGTCTACCGTCTACTGTCTACTGCGGTAGCTGCCCAGGCGGCGATGACGCTCGTCAACGGTACAGCCATCATCAATCCGACGCTACCTACCAGCGTGCGTAGGATCTCTTCGGCGATCAGCTCGCGGTTTATGGTGAGATACCACGGTTCCGGGTATAGGTAGAACAGCAGCAGCAGCGGTAGGGCAGCGCTCGCGTAGGCCAATACCAGTGTGTTGATCATCGAGGCCAGGTGCGTCACGCCGATTCTCATGCTGCGGCGGTATAGCTCGCCACGCGAGAGTTCGGCGTTGGCGGCGGCTAATTCGAACACCGTCACGGCTTGCGCCAGCACCACGTCATCCAGCACGCTCGCCGCGCCGATGATCATCCCCGCCAGGAGCAACCCGCGCATCTCGATGCCCACCCCCACGGCTTGCAGGAACATCGTCTCCTCGGAGCCGAAGCCGGTGAGGTAGGCCAGGCGTGTCCAGACGACGGCCAGCGCGCCGGTTACACCCAGCGCGACGAGCATCCCTAGCAGCGCGGCGTGCCCGGTAGAATTCCATCCCTGGATGAGGTAGAGCGTCACCGCCAGCAGCGCGGCGGTTCCGGCGAGGCTGACCAAAATGGGATTGCGGTGGGCGAGGATTTGCGGCATAATGAACCCGCCGATAAGCAACGCACTCAACGCGAGGCCCAGCAGCGCGCGGAAACCCTTGCCGCGCCCGATGCCCAGGGTAAGCGCGACGAATAACCCGACGATGAGCGCGATGGGGCCAAGCCGCACGTGGTCGGCTACCTGGAAGAACGTTTGCCCATCGGGGCGTTGCGAGATCATCACCAGCGCGTGCTGGCCTTTGCGGAAACGTACTGCATCCAACGTTGGCCCCATTCCGTTGTAATCGACCTTAATCGTTCGTCCTTGATACTCGCCTTTCGAGCGGATCTCCAGCTCGAGTTCCTGGAAAACCATAATCAGGCCGTTCGCATCGATGGTGGATTCTTCTCTGGTAACGTTTAGCACCCGCGCCTGCACCGTCGTTTCCAACGTGGCAATCTGCGCGCTGTAGGGGATCTCCGGTCGGGTAATGTGCAGGATGCCAATGAGCGCCGCAAGAGCGACAAGTAGCAGCACCGCTGCACCTTCGAGCACGTAATGGATCACGCGATGTGTGTGTGGTGATGAAGACATAGTTTTTTTGACCTCCGGAGCTATTATACCGTATTAGTCGCGTAGTCCCTAGTCAGATAGTCATAGAGTCTTTGTGCGAAATCAAGTTCTGACATATAATATCAATGTGAGACTGCACACCAAGGACAATTCAACTAAGAATCTATCCGAAAATTCACCAGGTGCGGTATTTTGCGCCTAAAGGCGTGGGTGAAAGGGTGTTTTGCGCTTGCGGGCGCCGCCCGCAAGCGCAAAAACACCCTCAAGAAAAAGCGGCTTAAATTGGTCTGCCAATTTAAGCCGCCCACTCCGCCGACAGCGTGAAACCGCGATAATTTTCGGATAGGGTCTATAGACATCAGACTAATAGGAGGTATTGCAATGGACGAACTGATTAAGCTGGTATCGAAAAAAGCCGGGATTCAGGAGGCGCAAGCCAAGACTGCTGTAGAGACTGTGATGGGGTTCCTCAAGGAGAAGCTGCCCGCGCCCATCGCCGGGCAACTTGACGCGGCGCTGTCCAACGAAGCCGTTTTGGGCCAGGCGAGCCAGCTCCTCGACAAGGGCGTGTCCGGGTTAGGTGGGCTACTCGGCAAGAAGAAGTAATGGGCGGCCTTGATGCGCTTATCAAACGCCTGGCGGAGGTCGCCGGATTGCCGGACGAGGACGCGGAGGCGGTGCTCGAAACGGCGCTGGACTACGTCAAGGCGCAGCGGCCTGACAAAGCTGAGAAGGCCGACACGGTGCTCTCGAATGAGAAAACCGCAAAGCGCGCCGGTGATTTGATCGCCAAACTCGCCGAGAAGGCGAAGCCTGATCAAACCTGACAGGTTGTGCGAACAAAGTTCGCCTGAAACCTGTCAGGTTTGGTATCCTACCACGCCCAAATTGCCCACAGGCCGATCATCACCAGCCCGATGGCGAGGCGAGCGACGAATGCCCAGCCCCACCCGAGCGCCATCCCTTTCGTGACCTCCCACGTCTCGGTGTGATCCCTACGGTGGAGGTACTCGATCAGGTAAAGCGCGGTCAAGGTCGCGGGGATGCCTACGAGCGGCGTGAGGAAAATACTGCTCAATAATCCCGTGATGAACGCGAGCACAATGGATGTCCAGCGCGCGCCGCTCTGCCGGGCCTTCCCGCCCACGATCAGGTTATCCACCACACAACCGATGATGGTCAGTATCGTAATCACGATGAAGAGCCAGAACCCGCTCCCGGCGAAGTCGAAGATGATGCCGTAAAGCAGCGCCAGCGCCCAGATCACCGTCACGCCGGGGAAGACCGGGACGACCATCCCGGCCAGCCCCACCAGCATCCCGAAGAGTATCAGCACTTTTATGACGATGGCTAACCAACTGGCCATGCGGTTTCCTCCGAGTTTTAATCATAGAGACACAGGACACGGAGCAAAGAACCTCTGTGCTCTCCGTGTCTCTGTGTTAGGAATCGAACGCTATGCTTACGATTGTAAAGCCGTTGCAGTTGCACGCAAATCGGAGGAAGCGTTTTGGGTTGCGGGTTGTGGGAGATTGAGTACACTTTTGTCAGAGCATTTAACGGGCAACTTGAAACTTGTGACTATATTGGAGGAGGGCCATGATGATTGAAATTGGCATTATGATCGAAGGTCAGGATGGGTTGAATTGGCCGCGTTGGCAGCGACTGGCGCGGGCGGTAGAGGATTTGGGTTTCGTGGGCTTGTGGCGCTCCGACCATTACACGAACACCAATCCGCCCGATAAAGATTCGCTGGAACTGTGGGTCTCGCTGACGTGGTTGGCGAGCCATACCACGCGCATCCAGTTTGGGCAGTTGGTCTCCCCGGCAGCGTTCCGGCATCCGACGATGTTGGCGCGGATGGCGGCCGCGGTCGACGACCTCTCCGGCGGGCGGCTGACGGTGGGATTGGGTGCGGGCTGGCAAGTGCGCGAGCACACCAACTACGGGCTGGATTTGCTGGACATCGGGCCGCGTTTCGACCGTTTCGAGGAGTACGTAGCGGTCGTCACGCGACTGTTGCGTAGCGATGCGCCGGTCGCTTTCGAAGGGCGCTACTATCGCCTGCACGATGCGATAGTGCTCCCGCGCCCGCAGCGACCTGGTGGGACGCCGGTGCTCATCGGTGGAAACGGGATGCGGCGCACGTTGCCGCTCGCGGCGAAGTACGCCGATGCGTGGAATGGCGTCTTTCTCACCCCGGAAGCGTTTGCGCAACGCAACACGCGACTCGATGCGCTGCTCGAGGCCGAGGGGCGCCAGCCTGCCGGTGTGCATCGCTCGTTGATGACGGGCATCCTCTTTGGGCGCGACGACGCCGAAGTGGCGGCGAAACTCGCGCCGCGAGGCCGCACCCTGGACGAATACTGCGCCTCCGGCGGCATCGGCGGCACGGTGAACGCCATCGTTGAACAGTTGGGTCGCCTGGCGGAGGCCGGCGTCCAGCGGGTGATGTTGCAATGGCTCGACATGGACGATATCGACGGGTTAGCCGCGCTGGCGGATGGGGTGTTGGATCAAGTGGGGTGAAGCCTATCACGAACAGGGCGTGAGGCCCGAATCACGAATAATGATGTTTGTAGGGGCGAGGCATCCCCCGCACGATGTCTGTCTGATCAGAACCGGTGGCTTTCGACGGTTCTGGAATAGCAGTCGCCTGGTGGGGGATGCCTCGCCCCTACCGTTGATTGCAACGGGACACAAATAAACGAATGGACATCGCGCCCATTCGTTTATTCGTTGAAAATTCGTGGTCGGCGTACCGTTACCCCCCGGCCATCATATGCACCACGCGCACGTCCGCGTTATCCGGCACCGTCGTTGTATCGTAGGCGTCGTGGCGCACGACCGCGCCGTCGATGACGACGATGATGTGCGGGAAGGTATAATTCATCGCCGTCAATACGTCGCGGACGGTCATCCCGTCATACCACGGGATGCGATGACGTTTGTTGACGGTAATGGTAGGGGCGAGGCATCCCCCACACGATGTTTGGTTGACCATACCCGACGGCTCTCGACGCTTTTGGGCTATCAGGCGCCTGGCGGGGATGCCTCGCCCCTACGTCGCACGACGGCGACAACATCCGGGTAATCAATCCCCAATTCGCGCAGTTTTTCCACCGTCGGCACGCCGTTGTTGGTCCAGCCGCGACGGGCGTAGACGGCGTCGATGAGGTGTTCGTATTGCTCGGTGCGGTGGGCGCGATGGGCGGCCATTTTCTCTTGAAGCGTTAGAGTCGTCATTTGGTCGGGGTCGAAGTCCAGCCACTCGCGGAGTTGGTTGTCGTAGCGCTCCTGGCGGGAGAGGTACTCGGCCTCCGTCACCGGCCCCATCGAGCGGTAGGGCGTCGCGTCGTGTTCGCGCAGGCCCTTACCCAGGCGGATGTTGAACACGCGCTGGAAGTTGTAGACGCGCTCGGACATAGCGATCAGGTCGTCCGCCGTCACCTCGCGGCCCGTGACGCCGCTGAAGATGTCCACGTAGTTCTGGACGTGGCCCGGAATCTTGGCCGGTTCGTCGGTGTAGGCGTTTTCCGGCGGGATCACGTCGTTCCACAGCAGCTTGCAGAACCCGCACAGCCCAAACCATGTTCGCCACATCGGGAAGTAGTGCAGTGCCTCGGCCTTATCCTCGAAGGTCGGCAGTTGGTTGTTGACCTGATCCATAAAGATCAGCCACGCCTCGTCGTGCTGCGGGCCTTTGTTGGTCAGCCCGTAGCCGCCCTGCTGCGCCAGCGACTCTTTGGGGATGTACTCGGAATACTCCAGCCCCTTCGCTTCCATACCGATGTCGTTCACGAACTGCGGATCGGCATCGAAGTGCTCGACGAAATACGCCTTCATCCGCCGTATCCCCTGCCCGAAGATCAGCCCGAAGCCTTCGCCGCGCGCCATTTGATGCAGCACTTCGAGCGCGGCCTCGGCGTTGCCGGGACTCAGGTCGAGGCCGCCGGTTTTCTTCAGGTCGAGGATGCCCGCTTCATAACACTCCATCACGAACGCCATCCCCGTGCCGAAGGAGATGGTGTCGATACCGTAAGCGTCGCAGTAGAAGTTGATTTCGAGGATCGCCCACGGCTCGAAGATGCCGCAGTTGCTTCCCACGCCCGCGACCGTCTCGTACTCCGGCCCATCGACGATGACGCACTGGCCTTTGTATGGCCCGGTGCGCAGCTTGAAATCATCCACGGCGTGCGCGCAGGCCATCGTGCAGCCGTACCAGCAGCCGTCGGGCAGCCCTTGCGTGTAACGCGCTTCCCACACGTCCCCGTTGATCTTGGGCGTCTCCGGGTGCGAACCGTAGCGAAAGTTGTGGACAGGCAGCAAATCGTAGTCGTCCATGATCTGCACCAAATACGCTGTGCCCCGGTTGCGCATACGGTTCTGGGAGGCATCGTAGGTGGTGATTTCCTTACGCATCTCCGCTCCGGTCTGCGTCAGCCGGTCGAGGTCGGCGGGATCGTTCGCGTCGCCTTTGAAGGGGGCTGTGCGTACCACCAGCGCCTTGATTTTCTTGTCGCGGAAGACCGTGCCGATGCCGCCGCGCCCGGCCTGTTTGTAGCGCAACGCCTTACGCCGGCGGTCGTAGAGGCTGAAGTTGAGGCAGCCCATCCGCGCGTGCTCGGCCCCGCGCCCGGCGGTGACGAACGAGACGAAGGGCTTGTCCGCGTCGTCCGGGGCGAAGTGTTCCAGCAGCCACGGCCCCAACTCGTGCGTGTCGGTGGGGCAGTCTTCCGGCGCAGCGAGCAAGCGCACCACGCTCGCCGGCCCATCCACGTAGACGATGACCTCGTCCTCGGCCTTGCCCTGCACTTCGATGGCGTCCCATCCGGCAAACTTGAGGTACGGCCCGAAATGCGCGCCCACGTTGCTGTCGATGACGATGTCCGTGAGTGGCGAGATCGTCGCGACGATGGACTTGCCGGAGCCGGGATACTGCGTGATCCCTCCGCACGGTCCCGACGCGATGACGATCTCGTTCTCCGGCGAATCCCAGCGTGTGTCGTCGTTGACGCCGTGCCAGAGCAGCCACAAATCGAAGCCGCGCCCGCCGGTGAATTTTTCCTTCATATCTTCCGTGACCGGTTTGGTGGCGATAGCGACGCCAGAGGCGGCGCCGTCTCCCACGTTGACGTAAAGCGTTTGTCCCGTGTATCCCCGCTCGATGGCCGGCGCGGCGTAAGCAAACTCACTCAAAACACGCAGTGTATCTTTCGACATCGTTCCCTCCTACAAAAAAAGTGATTTGGGATCAGTGATTGGGGGATTGGGTGATGCTTACCCTAATTCCTAATTCCTAATTCCTAATCCCCAGTCCCCAGTTACTAATCTCCTTCCGGTCTGTTGCCTTCATGCCTAATCTGTACTATATTTGAGTGCGGAGGATTTGGCAATGTTAGAACGTCATCATATTGAGCGCGAGATTTCCCCACTGGCGCGCGTTGCACGGATGGCGGCCCTGGGACTGGCCTTTGTCACGCGTGTCATCGCGCTGGATGTGCAGGGATTGTGGCGCGATGAAGTCGATCAGTGGCGCTTTGCCTTGCAACCGTGGGGCGAGATGTTGCGAAACTTTACCCGCGTGGGGTGGAACGGGCCGCTCTACTCGCCGTTGATGCGCCTGTGGATCGCCTTGACGGGCGACTCGGCCTTTGCGATGCGCTATTTCTCGTTGCTGTGGGGCGTGGTGAGCGTCGCGTTGTTGTACGTCTTGGTCAAACGCCTGGTTGATGAACGCGCTGCAATATGGAGCGCCTTGCTGTTGGCGCTGTCGCCGTATATGGTGTGGTACGCGCAGGAAATCAAGATGTACACGTGGGTGCCGATGCTGGTTTTGCTGGCGCTCTATGCGCTGGATCGTGCTTGTGTCCGGCCAAGTCGCAGATGGTGGGGGATCGTACTGGTTGCTACCACGCTCGCCTTCTACAGCCACCTCCTGGCGGCGCTGCTCATCCCTGTCGAGGTGTTGTGGTTCTGGTTGCATCCACGGCGGCAGAGACGGGCGTGGGTGGGTGGCGCGGTCACGCTAGGGTTGCTCACGCTCCCTTACCTGCCGATGTTACGCTGGATCGCCCCGCTGCTCCTCGCAGAGCGCGAGACCGGCTATCCGGCCTACTCCCTCGGCGAGATGACGCAGGCGTTGTTCAGCGGGTGGACGTTAGGCGTGGCGCAGGGCCTTTCCGGCGAAGCGTTTCCGCGTTACGCCGCGCTGTTTGTGGGGATCATGGCGCTGGTGGGGCTTGCGGTGCTGGCGTGGCGCAAACGTTTCGCCGCGCTAACGCAACTGTGGCTGTGGATGCTCGTCCCGCTGTTGATGCTGTGGTTGGTCTCGTTGCGCGGCCCGATCTTTACCGACCGCTATCTCATCTGGGCTGCGCCGGCCTTCTACGTGCTGGTGGGGGTGGGGTTGGCGACGATCCATGCTTTCCGGCGTTGGTCGGTTGTGGTTCTGCTGCCGCTTGTGCTGGTCATGAACGGTGTGGGGCTGTACCGCCAGGTCACGACGCCCATCAAGCCGCAATTTCACCTGGCGATGCGTTATATCGAAGCATCACGCGCGCCAGACGAGCTGCTACTGTTCCAGATTCCCTACAACCACCACGTCGCGCAATATTACGCCGAGATGCCGCTGAACCCGTGGGCCGAAGCGCCATTCACCAACTGGCGGCGGGAGGATAGTAATTATTACGTTTATATGCCGTATGTTGATAGAGAACTGACGTCAATGCTCTCCGGCCATTCCGGCGTGTGGCTGGTCTATTCGGAGGTGGCGCTGTGGGATGACCGGGAACTGGTCAAACAGTGGCTCGACACGCACGCACGGCTGGTCGAACAGCACTCCTACCACGGCGTGGAAGTCTTCCACTACGTTGGAGAGTTTCTGTCAACGGATTGAGCGGATTTTAGCGGATTTTTTACCATTCGCCATTTTTAAAGGAGGATTTTCGATGTTACGTCGCTTGCTCAGACTCTTTCCGCCGGAGACGTTTATCCCGATCCTGTTGGCCGTGGTGATCGGGCTAGGGGTGGGGTTGGGGATGGCGATCTACCAATGGCTGCTCGATGCAATCCGCGCACTGGCGTTTGGGCCTGTGCAAGGCGCGCTGAGCTTCTTGGGACGGTACAGCATCATCCTTATCCCCGTGATTGGTGGATTGATCGCCGGACCACTGCTGCATTATTTCGCGCGTGAGACGAAAGGCTACGGGGTGCCGGAGGTGATGGAGGCGGTTGCGTTGCGCGGAGGGCGGATTTCGCCGCAGATTGTGGTGAATGCGCTGGCCTCGGTCTTCACGATTGGGACGGGTGGTTCGGCGGGCCGGATCTCGCCCGTGGTGCAGATCGGCGCGGGGTGGGGGTCAGTCGTGGGACGTGCTTTGCGCCTCTCTCCGGAGCGCCTGCGCAATCTGGTGGCCTGCGGCGCGGCGGCGGGCATCGCGGCGACGTTCAACGCGCCGATTGCCGGGGTCTTCTTTGCCCTGGAAGTCATCCTCGGTGAGATGGAGACGCGCGCGCTTTCGACGATTGTGGTGGCAGCGGTCACGGGAAGCGTGGTCGGGCGCTACTTCTTCGGCGACCGGGCCCTCTTTTCGATTCCCGATTACGCGCTGGTGGACACGACGGAATTGCTGCTCTACGTGGGTTTGGGATTCGCCGGTGCGCTCGTTGGCGTGCTCTTCGTCCGTGCGTTACACTGGGTGACGCGCCTTTTGCAGCACTGGCAAGTCCCGGAAGTCCTGGAACCGGCGCTGGGCGGATTGGCGGTTGGGCTGCTGGCCGTTTTCTTTCCTCAAATTCTGGGCATGGGCACGCAGACGGTCGAAGCTGCGCTCCAGATGCAATTCCCCTGGCATTTAATGTTGGCTTTGTGCCTGCTGAAGATTGCGGCGACGGCGTTCACGCTAGGCTCGGGGGGCGCGGGCGGCATCTTCGCCCCCGCGTTGTTCATCGGTGCGATGCTTGGGGGCGCGTATGGCGCGCTGAGCCATCACTGGCTGCCGGACGTGGCCTCGGCGTCGGGTGCTTACGCGCTGGTGGGCATGGCGACGGTGTTCGCCGCCGCCGTCCGCGCGCCAATCACCGCCGTGCTCATCATCTTCGAGATGACGCGCGAATCTTCGCGCGGTGACTACCGTATCGTGTTGCCCCTTATGCTGGCGACGGTGCTCAGCGTCGTCGTGGCTTCGTTGTTGGAGACGGAGAGTATTTACACCCAAAAGCTGGTCAACGCCGGCATCGACCTCCGTGCGTTCCGTGAGTTCAACGTGATGCGCTCGATCACAGTGGAGGAGGCGATGACGCCGTTATCCGTATTGACGACGGTGACGACAACCACGTCCCTGCGCGAATTGGAACAGCTCTTCGAGGCGACGCGCCTGCGCGGGTTTCCGGTTCTGGATGCACAAGGCGATCTGTACGGCGTCGTCACCTTTGCCGACTTCCGGCGCGGGCGGCAGGTGGCGGATTGGGAAGAACGTACCGTGGCGGATATCTGCACGCCCGATCCCCAGGTGGTATTCCCCGACGAAAACCTGGAAGACGCCCTCCAGGCCTTCGGGACGACGGGCGTGGGGCGCATCCCGGTGGTGGCGCGCAACGACGCGCGGCAGTTGGTGGGCTTATTACAGCGTGAAGATGTTATCCGCGCGTATGCGCGTGCTACGCGCGACCTTGAGGAACGCCGTCGCCGGGCCGAGTTGTGGCAGATGCAGCGCGAATCCAGGGCACGTCTGGTGAAGGTCACGCTGCACAGAGGTGATGCGGCGGCGGGGAAAAAACTGGCTGAACTTGCGCTTCCGCAGGAATGTTTGTTGGTATCGATCCGGCGTGGGGGGCAAACGCTGGTGCCGCGCGGTGAGACGCGCCTGTTGGCAGGCGACGACGTTGTCGTGATGGCTGCGCCATCCTACGACGACGTGATCCGCACGATCCTCGCGCAGGGCGTCACCGCCCCGCAACCTTCCTGACCGCGACCTTCCCGGAAGCTAACTATAAGTGCCACCGCACGTTCACAGCCGAGCTTCCGGGAAGGTTAGCACGGGAAGTTATATTTTTACGAATCCTTAGGCGCTGCTAGAAGTCTCGGTACAAACGGTTCCAGGCGGTCGGAGGCCGGCCCGAGCGTGGGTGTCTACGGGATGCACAATACTTGCCCCGTGTGGATGAGATGCAGGTTGTAGATGCGGTTGGTGCGGGCGATGTCCCAGATGTTGGCCCCGTATCGCAGTCCGATGGCGGTGAGCGTCTCTCTGGACTGGACAGTGTGATAGGCGCGGCAGCCTGGCGCGGGCGCAGGAGCAGGCACGGGGATCAGGCTAGGGTCGAACTGGCGCGCTGCCGTTGGACCGGGCGGAGGCGTCCACGGCGCGTAGGGGATCGCCAGGTGGTTACTGGCGTGAATCCGGCGCGGATTGATCGTGGGGTTGCACGCCCCAATCGCGTAAGGATTGGTGGCGTAGGCGCGGGCGATGGCGTATAGCGTCTCGCCGCGCCTGACGATGTGGTATCCTTGAATAGCGGCGCAGTTGTAGCCGGACGGTTGTGCGGCCGGAGGCTGTGCCACTGCGGTTGGTGGTGGGGCCACCGGCGCCGGCGTCGTTGTTGGCGTCGGTGTAATTGGCATCACTGGAGCCTCTGTTGGGGTAACCACCGTCGGCTGTGGATCGCTCACGCCGCTGGCCTGCACGGTGATCCTCGCGCTGTGTATGGCCACGCCTATGCCTTGGCCGGCCTGATTGGACATATACAGGTCTTCCACCTTGATGTTGGCTACACCGCTGCCTATGCCCTTGAAGGTGATGTGTGCCAGCGCACCGCTGCCGCTTGCGGGAGGATTGGGGGCGACTTGTTGCATAATGTACTCGATGTTACCGCCAGTGACGGCATTGGCGCCTTCAAGCCCGCCGCTTAGAAAGTTGCCCGGTGTAATCTGTATGCCCTGTCTGTGGGGATCAGCATCTACCACTTCGAGCAGATTGGGGTCGAACGAGATCAATAGCTCGACGCCGTAAAGATTGGCGACGTTTTCTACCTGCACCGTTACCTCAGTGGTCTGCCCCAGGCCGATGGCTATCTCACTCGGGTCAAATTTGACCAGCGGTGTACTTTGCGCGAAGGCGCTGCCAGCCCACACCGTGATGATGGCGAACGTCAGCACTGTGCTGATCCACAGATTGCGCCGGATTTGGTGCTTGTTCTTGTGATGCTTCATCGTGCCTGTCCTCCTTGTTGACGCCTCGATGAAAATATCATTGTTATTATAAGGCATATTTACAAAAGTGAAAATAACGGCCCCTCGCATTCTTGGGGTATAGTGCAGAATATGGGGCAAGTAGCCGCGCTTTCCAAAGCGCGTGTTCGGGCGCGAAATGGATTTCGCGGCTACGGTTCCCTATAATTTGTCCTATATCCGCATTCTTGTCTTTTCTTGAAAGCCGGGTAAAATGCACTCCAGAGTCACTGTTGGAGAATAACGATGCCAGTTACCTATAACGAATTACGTCAGGAACTATCAGAACAAAAACGTCATCTCGTCACGCAGTTGGAAGCGACTGCACGCGCCGTCCGTGAGGATGGGGTGGGATACAGCAATCACATGGCCGATGTCGGTACAGAGGTCTTCGAGCAAGCGCGCGATGTGTCTGTGGCCCGTCAGCTCAAGCGTTCTCTGGAAGACGTGGAGCGCGCTTTGAGCAAATTCGACGATGGCACCTACGGCATTTGCGAGACCTGCGGTACCATTATCGAGCTTGCCCGCCTGGAAGCGTTGCCCTCTGCGCGTATGTGTCTGCACTGCCAGTCCCGCCGCGAAGGGACACGATGAACGTTACGGTTCGCAACCGCCTCCTGGTGTGGGGAGGCGCGGCGTTTGTCGTGGCGCTTGACCAACTTTCTAAGGCGTGGATCGTGCGTTATTTACCTGCCTATACCCCGGTGGATTGGATTCCCCAACTTGCCCCCCTGTTTTCGTTCACCTTTGTGCGCAACACCGGCGTCGCTTTCGGGCTTTTTCCACAGTTGGGCAACCTCTTCACAATCCTGTCGGCGTTTGTGATTGCGGGCATCCTCCTTTTCCAGCATGTCATTGCCGGGAACGACTTGTGGCTGCATGGGGCTTTGGGCCTGGTGACCGGTGGGGCGCTCGGCAATCTGATCGACCGGCTGGTACGCGGTTACGTGGTCGATTTTATCGACGTGAACTTCTGGCCGCTGCGCGAGTGGCCTGTGTTCAATATCGCGGATTCGGCGATTGTGGTAGGTGTGGCGATTTTGCTCCTCGACGCTTTTCTTCTCAGCGAAAGGAAGGCCGTGATTGATGCCGGAACCTGAACGCGCGGTCGTGGAAGCGCGGATGCGGCTGGACCAATTCCTGGTGCAGACCTGGCCCGGATTGGACCGGCAATCGGTGCGCCAGAGCGTGCGCGCAGGGCAGGTGCTTATCAACGGGCAGCCTGCTTCGAAGGCCGGACAGTACGTCGAGGTTGACGATGAGATCGCTGTCGACGGCATCGCCGCCGGTGGTCTCGACGCTGACGCTGGCACTGACGCCGGGCCGTTCGATCTTGACGTAAGCATACCTGCGTTGCCGTTGACGATACTGTACGAGGATGAAGCCGTACTCGTCGTCGAGAAACTGGCGGGTGTCCCCACGCATCCCGCGTCGCGTTCTGTTCAGCAACAGTCTGCGCAGACGTTGGCGGGGCAGTTGAGTGCGCTCTATCCGTCGCTGGCGCACGTCGGCGGCGCCGACCGGGCCGGCATCGTGATGCGGGCCGAGACGGAGGTATCCGGTGCCGTGTTGGTGGCTAAGGATCAGGCTACTTATCGCTTGTTGCAGCGCTACGTCAAACACGACCAGGTGGAGCGCGTGTATTCCGTGCTGGTCGAGGGGCACTTAACCGGTCAGGATGTGATCGACCAGCCTATCGGCAACGTGAAACGTGCCCGGCGGCGTATGGCCGTCGCCCGCGAGGGACGCCCGGCGCGGACCGCCTATCGCGGCCAGCGGCATTACAAAGACGAGAAGCGGGACTACTCGCTGCTGGAAGTGCAACCACTGACCTCCCGTCTGCACCAGATTCGCGTCCACTTTTCGTGGTACGGCTTTCCCCTGGTCGGCGACCGCGTCTATGGCTCACGCCAGCAACCGCTGCTGCCCGATCGTATTTTCTTGCATTTGAGCGTGCTGGCCTTCCTCCACCCACTCACCGGAGCCATCGTTCGCGTGGAATCGCCGCTCGCGCCCGAATTGCACTCCGTCCTGCGCTATCTCACCCGCCAGAAAGGGTCCTAACCTCAACGGCTTGAACGGATTTAACGGACAACAATCCACTAACTTTCAACGTATCAGCTCAATAAAAAGGGGAGAAGTGGGGGTTTGGGGGCGGGCGTACCGCCCCCAAACCCCCACCCCCAGATTTTTGAGAAGATACCTTTCAACTATTTTACGGAGGCGTCAAGATGCGTGAACTAAATATTGCTGTAGTGCAAATGGAACCCGAGTTGGCGAGAATGGAAGCCAACGTTGGCAAGATGGCGGACTTCATCGCGCGAATTGCGACGGAGCAGCCGGTCGATATTATCGTCTTCCCGGAGCTGTCGGTGACGGGCTATGAGGGCGGGCAGCGCTTCGCGCAGATGGCGCAGCGCGTTCCCGGCGCGGTGACGAACATCCTGGGCCAGCACGCCACCGAGTTCGGCGTCTACCTGCTGATCGGGATGGCGGTGAAGGAGAAGGTGGAGACGGTGCTCTACAACAGCGCCGTGCTTATCGGGCCGGATGGCGCTGTGGCGGGCGATTACCGCAAGGTGCACTTGCAGGCCGAAGAGCGCCTGGTCTTCCGCCCTGGCTACAAGATCGCACCTGTGGAGACCGAAGTGGGTACCATTGGCCTGATGTGCGGGTGGGACTTGACCTTCCCCGAAATCGCGCGCAACCTGGTGCTCGACGGTGCGGAAGTGCTGTTGCTCCCGGCGGCTTGGCAGGCGAAGGACGCCGATATGTGGCGCACGCTCTTGGTCGCGCGCGCTTACGAGAACGACGTCT
>Ga0209614_1000957_pt1 | contig 23472 bp, 23 predicted proteins | sample BlaSprsedimmetaG_FD_185484 | JGI IMG/M metagenome (GOLD analysis project Ga0209614, IMG submission 185484) | Hot spring sediment bacterial and archeal communities from California, USA to study Microbial Dark Matter (Phase II) - Blank Spring... ... | reverse complement strand
ATCATCTTGTTGAGCCATGTCGGCTAGTTTTTTACTAAAAAACTCCGCGTCCTTTGCGTGCTCTGCGGTTAAAGATGTTGAGACCTTACGATTGCGTAAGTCCTAAAAGTAATGCGTAATGCATCGAGCGATACATTACGCATTACGGATCAAGCATTACAACGATGCATCACTCTTTCTCGTAGGGCACACCATCCGCAGCGGGCGGATTCGCCTGCCCCACCACCCCGGCCAGCACGATCATCGTCACCAGATAGGGCGCCATGAGCAGGAATTGCGAGGGGATCGGCACGGCCAGAATCGCCAATCGCGTCTGCAGCGAATCGGAAAAGCCGAAGATCAACGAAGCGCCCAACGCCCCAAAAGGCGTCCACTTGCCGAAGATCATCGCCGCCAGGCCGATGAAGCCCTTGCCCGCGGTCATCAACTCGTTGAAGCGCGCCACCGAGCTCAAGACCAGGTAAGCGCCGCCCAGACCGGCGACCATCCCACCCATGATCACGTTGATGTAGCGCGTCTTGAAGACATTGACACCCAGCGTATCCGCCGCGCGAGGATGTTCGCCCACAGCCCGCGTGCGCAGCCCCCACCGCGTCTTGAAGATCAGGATGTGAATCCCGACCACCAGCAGAAACAGCAGAAAGACCGGAAGGGTGTTGTTGAAGAGCACCGGCCCGATGATGGGGATGCGGCTCAACAATGGGATAGCAATGGGGCGGAAGGTTGGTGGGCTGTTGAGCGCCTGATTGGTCTGCAAGTAACGCGAGCTGAAGTAGCTGGTCAGCCCCGTCGCCAGGATGTTGATCGCCGTGCCCGCCACGATTTGATCAACCTTGTAGCGAATTGCCAACACCGCCAGCAACGCGCCCATCAGCCCGCCCGCAAAGATCGCCGCGAACAGGCCCCACCAGAAACTCTGCATCACGCTGCCCACCAGCGCCGAGAGGAAAGCGCCGGAGAGCATCATCCCTTCGATGCCAATGTTGACAACGCCGCACCGCTCGCACATCACACCGCTGAGCGCGGCAAAGGTAATTGGCACCGCGCGCAGCAGCGTTGACTGCAACACGCCGGTCAGATTCATAGATTTGTCGCGGGCAGCCCAGGTGAGGAAAGCTAACACGAAAAGCCCTGCTACCACGCCCAACACTACGTAGACGTTCTTGAACCCCTTGGCCAGCTGCCAGGCGCCCATAAAGGCCGCGAGGAGCGCCAGGGCATACAGGCCCGCCAGCGAACCAAAGACCAGATCGCCAATCGGCAACGCATCGGCCTGCATGAAGACGAAAGTCGTGCGCTGATTAGCGGTTGTCCCTGGCACAAAGAGCGCCACGATAGCAAACGCAAAGACGAGAAATGCAATCCCCATCGCCTGCGCGCGTTTCTTTTCTTGAAGTTCTAGATTATTACCTTCCATGATAGCCTCCTACATCTGGCCCCAGCCACGGGTCAACACCAGCTCCTCGCCCTTCTCCAACCCACGCAAGCGATAGAGCGCCTGGATGATCTCCGGCGCAGCGATGAAGATGATGATGAGACCCTGCAAGATCTGGGTAATATCCAACGGCACGCGCGCGATCCCCTGCATGTTGCGCGCCCCAGAGCGCAACGCGCCAAAGAGCAACGACGCCAGCACCACCCCCCAGGGATGGCTGTTACCCAACAGCGCCAGCGCAATCGCGTCGAAACCGTACCCGGCGCTGAAGGCGTTGGGCATAAAGCGCAACACCCCCAACAGGTCGGTCGCCGCGGCCAGACCGGCCAGCCCGCCCGCCACAATCATCGTGATGACGATCGTCTTGGGAACGCTCATCCCGGCATAGCGCGCGGCGCGCGGGTTCTGACCCACGGTGCGGATCTCGTACCCGATGGTCGTCTTAAAGAGCAGCCAGTAGGCGAACCACGCCGCCAGCAGCGCCAGGATGAAGCCTACGTTGAAGCGAATGTCCTGATTGGAGGGTAAGAACTGCGCCAGCTGAGCCGATTCCTGGATAACGGGACTGACCGGACGCCCGTCGCCGCGCGCCATCGGCCCACCCACATCCAACATAAATTCGGCGAAGCGGAAGGCGATGTAGTTCATCATAATCGTGTTGATGACCTCATGCGCCCCCGTCTTCGCCTTAAGATAGCCCGGAATCGCGGCCCAGACCGCCCCTCCCAAAATACCCGCTACCAGCGCCAACGGCAGGTGAATGAACCAGGGCAGGTCCGTGATGGCATAGCCCACAAAGACTGTCGTCAATCCGGCGATGAAGTACTGCCCCTCCGCGCCGATGTTGAAAAGCCCGCCACGGAAGCCCACCGCTACCGATAGACCGGCGAAAATGTACGGTGTGGCATACCGCAGCGTCTCGGTGATGGGGTAGAGCGACCGCGCCCAGCGCGTCCCGTCCCCGGTCGAGATCCACTGACTCAACCCACGATACATCTGCGCCGGATCGCCAAAGGCCCCGGTGAAGAAAGCCGAATAGGCTCTGGAAATCACGCGCCAGCTCCGCACCAACCCAGCGCCAATACCCTCGCCAAAGGCATCCGCCACCGTCACATCAGTAGCGATGATCACAATCGCGCCCAAAACCAACGCCGTGACAATCGCCAGGAGAGGGATCAACATCCCCCCCAGCGCCAACTTGCGCTTGCGCGGCTGCTCCTGCTTATCCTGTGTCTTTTGCTTTTGCTCTGTCATGCCGCCACCTCCTCACCTGCCGCGACGGGTGCGTCCTCATGTACACCGGCCATCAACAGGCCCAGCTCCTCCTTGGTCGCCGTCTCTGCCGATACAATATCCATGACTTGACCTTCGAACATCACGATGATGCGATCCGCAAGCGAGAGCACCTCATCCAGCTCCGCCGAGACCACCAAGACCGCCGCGCCCTCGTCGCGTTTGCGCACCAGCTGCGAATGGATGTACTCGATAGAGCCTACATCCAGCCCGCGCGTCGGCTGCGAGGCGATGACCAGCTTCACCTCCCGGCTCAACTCGCGCGCCACAATCACCTTCTGCTGGTTGCCGCCGGAGAGATTGCCCGCCGGCGTGATGACGCTCGGCGTGCGCACATCGTACTCCTCGACCAGCCGCTCGGCGCGCTCCCGCACCGCCGCTTCCTGCATCAAGATCCCTTCCGCCACCGGCGGCAGATAGTAGGTGTTGAGGATCATGTTGTCGGCGACGGGATAGCCCATGACCAGGCCGTCGCGCTGGCGATCCTCAGGGATGTGGGCGCTGCCCATCTCGGTGATGATGCGCGGCGTGGCATCGGTGACATTGTGTCCCATCAGCCGCACCGTGCCGGAGGCGGGAGACCGTAGCCCGGTCAACACCTCGATCAGCTCCGTCTGCCCGTTGCCCTGCACACCGGCTACACCGACAATCTCACCGGCGCGCACATCGAACGAAACCCCGCGCAGCGCCAGATGGTGGCGATCATCCAATGCTCTGAGATCCTGCACCTCCAACACCACATCGGCAGGCTGGGCCGGCCCTTTTGGAACAGTAAGGATCACTTCGCGGCCCACCATCAACGAGGCCAGGCTGCGCTCGTTGCTCTCATCGGGCTTGGCATACCCTACCACGCGCCCGCCGCGCAAAACGGCGATATTATCGGAGATCTCCAGCACCTCTTTGAGCTTGTGCGAGATGAAGATGATGGATTTACCCTTGGAAAGCAAGGAGCGGATCACCTCAAAAAGCCCCTCCACCTCCTGCGGCGTCAAGACCGCGGTTGGCTCGTCGAGGATCAGGATGTCCGCCTTGCGATAGAGCAGCTTGGTGATCTCCACGCGCTGCTGCAATCCCACGGGCAACTCGCCCACCAGGGCGTAGGGATCAACATTGAGGCCATACTGCTCGGAGATTTCACGAATGCGCTGGGCCGCATCCTCCAGATCGAGGAAGATCCCGTTCTTGATGGATTCCATGCCCAGCATCACATTCTCCACCACGGTCAGCACTGGCACCAGCATGAAGTGCTGGTGTACCATCCCGATCCCTAAGTCAATCGCGTCGTTGGGGCCACGAATGTCCACCTTTTCGCCACGGACGTAGATCTCCCCCTCGTCGGGGGTGTAGAGGCCGTAGAGCACATTCATCAGTGTGCTCTTCCCGGCCCCGTTCTCGCCCAGCAAGGTGAGTACCTCCCCCTCGTTCAACGTCACATCAATATGATCGTTAGCGAGGACCCCAGGGAAGCGTTTGGTGATTCCTTTTAATTCCAAAACTGGGGGCATAAATTCCTCCTTCAAAAATCTAAAAATCTGCGAATCGGCAAATGTGAAATCAGTGTATACATGCACACATACGATAAGGGGAACTTCATCCGGCTTCAGTCGCTTGTTGTGTAAAACACAAAACGTAAAACGTAAACACCCTGGGGTTACGTCTTACGTTTTATTGCTACCATCAAACAAGGGTGGGGGCGATGCCGCCGAAACAGCATCGCCCCGATAGCCTTTACATATTGTCTGCTACGTAAGTAGCCCAGCCGGTGTCAATGGTCCCATTGATGATGCCCTGCTTGACCGTTTCAAGCTCATCCAGGATATCTTGGGAGACCACGCCACTGGCAATCTGGCCCAGCCCGACGCCATTGTTGGCCAACGTGCCGAGGTAAGTCTCGCCGTTAAAGCCGGTGAAGCCATCCGAGATCACCAGCTGAACTGTGTCAAAGACGGCCACATCCATGTTCTTCATCACACTGGTCAGGATCACGGACGCGTAGTTCTCCGCGCTGATCGTCCAGTCGGTGTCCACACCGATGATCCAGGCGTTCCCGGCCTGCAACACAGCTTCAGCCGACCCCAGACCCACCGGCCCGGCGACCGGCATGATGATGTCCGCGCCTTCGTTGATGAAGTCTTCCGCAACGCGGCGACCATCATCGGTGGAATCGAAGTTGCCCACGAACACACCCGTGTTATCTGCCGTGTTCCAGCCCAACACCTCGACGTTCGCGCCGTGCTGCTGGTTGTAGTAGTTCACGCCGTACTCGAAGCCGACCATGAAGATCGAAACGGGGGGGATGTTGATGCCGCCGAAGGTGGCAACCTTACCGGTCTGCGTCGCCGCAGCCGCCACGTAGCCCGCCAGGAAGCCGGCTTCGTCCGTGGAGAAGGTGAGACCGCGCACATTGTCGCCCAGCGAAGGGAAGTCTACGATGGCGAAGTTGACATCGGGATAACGTGCGGCGAAGTCTGCCGTGTCGTCGGCCAGCAAGAAGCCAACCGTCACGATGAGGTCGTACTCCTGATTGACGTACTGGGTGATGTTCGTCGCATAGTCGGCCTGTTGCTGGGATTCCAGGTAGGTGGCTTCAACACCCAGCTCTCTTGCAGCCCGCTCCATACCGGCCCACGAGGTAGCGTTGAAGGACTTGTCGTCCACGCCACCCATATCGGTGACCATACCCATCTTGACGGTTTCGGCATCGTCAACTGCGCCGCCGCAAGCGACCAGCAACATGCTGACCAATACCAACAGAGATACTACAGTTAAAATGTTCTTACGCATGGGAATTCTCCTCCTAAATAGTTGTATGTTTTACAGGGGACATGCCTACATTGACCCACTGAGGGGCCTGAAACTGCTTACACTTGTAAAAAATAACCACCTCCTTTCAGTGAGAGTTTTCTTTAACTTCAACCAAAGTTTACGTGCGGTCATTCCAACTTACAGGACGCACAAATTAACCTCGTCCCAGTTCTATTATACTCCTACTCAGGCAAAGATACAACTCAGAACAACTCGCAAAATATTGGACATGATAGGGATGGAGCGGGAATGCAACCGGGCAAATCACGCAGCGGCGCTTTCAACGGTGGCCTCCTCATGGGAGAAGACCAGCGCCTCCTCTTCCAAAGAGACTGCGATGGCGTCGCCCTTGGCAAAATCCCCGCTCAGCAGCTTGATACTCAGCGGGCTTTCGATGTACCGCTGAATGGCCCGGCGCAGGGGACGCGCGCCGAACTGCGCGTCATAGCCCTGCTGCGCCAGCCACCGCTGCACCTCCGGCGCGAGCGTGACCCGCAATCCGTATTCATCCAGCCGCTCCTGTACCTCGCGCATCTGCAAATCCACGATGTGCACCACATCTTCTAGCTGCAGCTGGTTGAAGATGATGACTTCATCCACGCGGTTGATAAACTCCGGGCGGAAGGTCTCCTTGAGCGCCGACATTACCCGGCGGCGCGCTTCCTCCTCCGCCTCATCGTCATCGCGCATGAAGCCCAGCGCCCCGCCACGGCGCGCGTAGGCCGTCCCCACATTCGAGGTCATAATCACCACCGTGTTGCGGAAGTCCACCTGATGGCCCTGCCCATCCGTCAACCGGCCCTCATCCAAAATCTGCAAGAGCGCGTTCCACACGTCGGGATGCGCCTTCTCGATCTCATCAAAGAGCACCACCTGGTAGGGACGCCGGCGCACGGACTCGGTCAGCTGTCCGCCTTGGTCGTAGCCCACGTAGCCGGGCGGCGCACCGAAGAGCCGCGACACTGTGTGCCCCTCGCGGTACTCGCTCATGTCTATCCGCAACAGCGCGTCTTCGTCATCGAAGAGGAAGGCCGCCAGCGCCTTGGCCGTCTCCGTCTTCCCCACGCCCGAAGCGCCCAGGAAGAGGAAGCTGCCGATGGGGCGACGCGGGTCCTTGAGACCGGCGCGCGCCCGGCGGATGGCGTCCGCAATCGCGTGAAGCGCCTCGTCCTGCCCGATGATGCGCTCCTTGAGCGCCTCATCCATACGCAAGAGCTTCTCCGCCTCGGTCTCCATCACCTGCGCCACGGGGATTCCCGTCCACGCAGAGACGATGCTCGCAATATCCTCCGCCGCCACCGTCTCATCGAGCCGGTGCATCTGCAACCACTCCTCGCGCTGCTTCTCGAAGATTTGCTCCATCCGCAGGCGCTGCGTCTTGATCTGTGCTGCGCGCTCATAATCGCGGTCCGTCGAGGCCGCTTCCTCCTCCGCCCGCAAGCGGTTGACCTCGGCCTCCATGCGTTTGAGGTCGGGCGGCAACGTGTAGAGCGTGACGCGCAGCTTCGCCGCTGCCTCGTCCACCATGTCAATGGCCTTGTCGGGCAAATGGCGATCGGAGACGTAGCGATGCGAGAGCCGCGCCGCTGCCACCAGCGCGTCGTCGGAGATGCTGACCTTGTGGTGCGCCTCGTAGCGGTCGCGCAGCCCGTGCAACATCTCAATCGTATCTTCCACCGAAGGCTCATCCACGAAGACGGGGGCGAAACGCCGCTCCAGTGCCCCGTCCCGCTCGATGTACTGCCGGTACTCGTCGAGCGTCGTCGCGCCGATGGCCTGGAGCTCGCCCCGCGCCAGCGCCGGCTTGATCATGTTGGAGGCATCCAGCGCCCCGACCGCGTTCCCTGCACCCACCACGGTGTGCAACTCGTCAATGAAGAGGATGATCTCCCCCTGCGAGCGCTGCACCTCCTCGAGGATGGCCTTGAGCCGCTCCTCGAACTCGCCCCGGAACCGCGTCCCGGCGACCAATGCGCCCAGATCGAGCTGTAACAGGCGCTTGCGTTTGAGGATCTCCGGCACATCGTCGGAGTCCAGCTTCTGCGCCAACCCCTCGATGATGGCCGTCTTGCCCACCCCCGGATCGCCGATGAGCACCGGGTTGTTCTTGGTGCGCCGTACCAAAATCTGGATGACCCGCTGGATTTCGGCATCGCGCCCGATGACTGGGTCGAGTTTGTTCTCGCGGGCCATCTGCGTGAGATCGCGGCTGTACTTCTCCATCACGCGGAACTGCGTCTCGGACTTGGGCGTCGTGACCTTGCGCCCCGCGCGCATCTGCGTGATCGCCTGCAGCACGCGCTCGCGCCCCAAGTTGTGCTCCTCCAACAGTCGGGAGACCTGCGTGTTGCGCTCGTGCGTGATCGCCAGCAGCAGGTGCTCGGTGGAGATGTACTCATCGTTGAGGCGTGTGGCCTCTTCCTGCGCCAGATCGAGCACCCGCTTGACCCGTGGCGTGATGAAGACCTGCTGCCCGCCGCGCGCGCCATAGATGCCAGGACGAGGGCTTTGTTGTAACAGCTGCTCCAATTGCTCGCGCAAGGTGTCGGGATTCGCGCCCAACTCCGTGACCAGGCTGGAGACCGAACCATCCGGCTGCTTGAGCAGCGCCAACAATAGGTGCTCCACATCCACCTGGCTATGACCATGTTGGGTCATCAGCTCCACCGCGCGCTGGGCCGCCTCTTGCGCCCGCTCCGTAAAACGATCAAAACGCATCATCGTGTCCTGCTCCTCATCCCCTACCAATATCTTCCATTATACATCATCTTTACAACCCCAAGCCATCGAGATTGGCCAGGGCCGCGCGCGCAGCCTCCTGCTCGGCGGCGCGTTTGCTGGGCCCCTCGCCCACCCCGATGACCTGCTCGCCCAGCAACACCTCGGCGGTGAAGGACTTGGCGTGATCGGGACCGCTCTCCTGAACGATGCGATAGGCCGGCGTGATGCCCATGTCGCCCTGGGTCTGCTCCTGCAAGCGCGACTTGGGGTCCACGCATTCATCTTCATGCAGAATGCGCCCGGCCTCCTGCGTAAACCACGGCGACAACGATGTCCAGACTTGCTCCGGGCCAGCGTCGAGGTAAAGCGCGCCCACCACCGCCTCCAACGCATCGCAAAGATTGGCGAGGCGCTCCCGTCCGCCGCCCTCCTCCTCACCGCGACCGAGGCGCAATGCCTGCCCCACCCCCAGATGGCGCGCCAGCTCCGCCAGCGAGGTCGCCCGCACCAGCGTCGCTCGCACGCGCGTCAAAAGACCCTCATCGCTGTCGGGGAACGCCTCGAAGAGCCAGGCCGCCACCAGAAAATCGAGCACCGCATCTCCCAGAAATTCCAGGCGCTGGTTGTGTACCTCCTCGCCACCCTCCTCGGGATGCTCATGGGCATAAGAGGGATGGGTCAAGGCAAGACGCAAATATTCAAGCTGGTCAAAGTGATAGTGCAGGCGTTGTTGAACCACGCCCAGAGGATCGGTATCCGGCATCTCAGTACCTCCGGAGAAAGCTATGAGGGTTTTTTATGCTCATCACAGCTATGATTATAGCATAGTTGACGCGAAAGAACATCCCCACAGCGGGAGGCAGTTGCCGCGATTGGCGCTGAAGGTATAATAGTCCTATGACAACAGAACGTTTGCAAAAGCTGATGGCCCGCGCGGGTTATGGTTCGCGGCGGGCCTGTGAGAAGATAATTGAAGAGGGGCGGGTGACGGTAGATGGGCGGATCGCGCAGCTGGGCGAGAGCGCCGATCCCGAAAGCGCCGTCATCCGCGTGGATGGCGTCCCCCTGCGGATGCCGGAGGCGTACCGCTACGTGTTGCTCTACAAGCCGCGCGGCGTGATCTCCACGGTGAGCGACCCTGAGGGCCGGCGCACCGTGCGCGACATCGTCACGCTGCCGGGACATCTGTACCCCGTGGGCCGCCTGGACGCCGACAGCGAGGGGCTGATCCTGCTAACCGACGATGGCGAGCTCACCCAACGGCTCACCCATCCGCGCTACGAACACGCGCGCGTCTATCGCGTGCTGGTGCGCGGCAAGCCCGACCAGGAGACGTTGGAGCGATGGCGCGCAGGCATCACCCTGGATGGCCGCCGCACGCGCTTCGATCAGGTCAAACCGGAGCCGGGCGATGCCGGGCACGAGGGGAGCTGGCTGCGCATCACCGTTCACGAGGGGCGCAAACATCTGGTGCGGCGCGCGTGCGCGGCGCTGGGCCACCCCGTCGTGCGGCTGATCCGCGTGTCAATGGGGCCAGTGCAGCTGGGCGATCTGCGCCCTGGGCGATGGCGCTTCCTCACCGTCACCGAGGCGCGCGCGTTGCAAAAAGAGGTCCAGAGCACCGCCCGTCCGGTGGCGCGCCAGCCGCAGCCACGCGACAAGGGCAAAGCCCGCAGCGGGTCAGGCCATCCCCGCTAACGGCGCAAGCCAAGCACGCAGTCACGGAAGAAGCGTAAGACACGATGAAACCGAGCACCATCGCCATAGACGGGCCGGCGGCCTCCGGCAAGAGCACCATCGGGTATCACCTGGCTCAATATCTCGACTACCTCTATCTGGATACCGGCGCGCTCTACCGTGCCGTGACCTGGGCCGCGTTGACGCGGGACATTCCCATTGAGGATGAAGCGCAGGTCACGGCTTTGGCGGAAGAGCTGCCCATTCAGGTGACGCCGCCCACAGAAGATGACGGGCGGCAGTACACCGTGCGGGTCGCCGGGCAGGACGTCACCTGGGCGATCCGTACCCCTGCGGTGGATGGGGCGGTCTCGCCCGTCTCGACCTACCCCGGCGTGCGGGAGGCGCTCACGCAGCGGATGCGGGAAATCGCCGCGCAAGGGCAGGTGGTCATGGTCGGGCGCGACATCGGCACGGTGGTGCTGCCCGCTGCGGATTTGAAGATCTACGTGGTGGCCTCGGCGGAGGCGCGAGCGCGTCGCCGCGTCAAAGACCTGGAGGCGCGCGGACAAGTGGCGGACTACGAGGCGGTGCTGGCGAACATCCGCGAGCGCGACGCCATTGACAGCGGTCGCGCCGCCGCCCCCCTCCGCCCCGCCGACGATGCTGTGCTGTTGGACAACACCGCGCTCTCATTTGAGGAGCTCTTCCGCCACATTGAGCAGCTGGTGGACACACGTGCGCACGTATAAACAAGGAGCCTTACCATGACAGACAAACTCGATCTCGTAATTATCGGCGGCGGGCCGGGCGGTTACGTGGCCGCGATCCGGGCGACGCAACTGGGAATGCGCGTCGCGCTGGTCGAGCGCGAGCACCTGGGCGGCGTCTGCCTGAACTGGGGCTGCATCCCCACCAAGGCGCTCCTGCGCAACGCCGAAGTCGCCCGCCTGGTGAGCAGCGGCGGCAAGGAATTCGGCTTCAGCGCCGAAAACGTCGCCCTGGATTACGGCGCGGCGGTGGATCGCAGCCGCAAAATCGCCGCACGCCTGGTCAAGGGCGTCGAACTGCTGCTGGAGAAGAGCGGCGTGGAGGTCTTCTGGGGAACCGGGCGCCTGACCGCGCCACACACCGTCGAAATCACCGCCGAGGATGACACCACGCAAACGCTCGAAGCCGAGCACATCATCCTGGCGACAGGCTCACGCGCGCGGCTGATCCCCGGCGTGGCAGCGGATGGCGAGCGCGTGCTCACGGCACGCGAGGCGCTAGAGCGCCGCGCGCTGCCCGCCTCGGCGATCATCATCGGCGCCGGGCCGATTGGCCTGGAGTTCGCCACGGTCTGGTCGGCCTATGGCACAGAGGTGACGGTGGTGGAGATGATGGAGCAAGTGCTGCCCGCCGAAGACCCGGAGGCAGCGCAGGCGCTATCGCGCGCGTTGCGCCGCCAGAAGATCAAGGCGCGCACCTCCACGCGGGTCGAGGGGATCGAGACCACGGCGGATGGCGTCAAGGTCACGGTCAGCAGCGACAAGGGCGAAGAGACGCTCTCCGCAGAGGTGGTGCTGGTAGCGATTGGCGTCCGGCCCAACAGCGAGGCATTAGGGCTGGACACGGCAGGCGTCGAGACGGAACGCGGCTGGGTCAAGGTCAACTCGCAGATGCAGACGAACCTCAAGCACATCTATGCCATCGGCGATCTCAACGGCCTGCTGCCGCTGGCGCACGTCGCCTCGGCGCAGGGGATTTTGGCCGTCGAGAGCATCGCCGGGCATGTTGTCACGCCCTTCGACAAAAACGCGATGCCGTGCGGGACCTACACCACCCCGCAGGTCGCCTCGTTCGGGCTGAGCGAGCAGCAGGCGCGCGAGGCTGGGCTGAATGTCGCCGTGGGAACCTTCCCCTTCCTCCCCAACGGCAAGGCGCTGGCGGTCGGGGAGAACCAGGGCTTCGTGAAGATCGTGGCCGATGCGGCGGAAGAGAAGGTCGTCGGCGCGGTGATCGTCGGGCCGGAGGCGACGGAGCTGCTGCCGGAATTGGTGCTGGCGCACACCGCCGGGCTTTCACCAGAGGCGATTGCGAAGACCGTCCACGCTCACCCCACGCTCAACGAGGCAGTGGCGGAGGCCGCGCACGGCGTCTTTGGCAAGCCGCTCCACATGGCGTGATTGCACCTCGACGCTGAGAAAGTGCCGTGGTCAAACAGCAGCAGGCGACCCTGACGCGGGTCTATCCGTTGCCCCCCTTTTGGGCGGCGGACTTTGCGCTGGCCCACCCTCCCACGCCGGGGAAGTTCGTCCTGGCGGAGTTGGGGGGCGCGCTGCGCGAGCCGCTCTATCCTGCGGGTCTGGCCGAGGCGCAATTTACAACGCTGGTCCGGCCCCATCATCCCGTGACACAGCTGCTGCCGGGCGCAACAGTGGACGTGTTAGGCCCATTGGGCCACGGCTTCGAGATCGAGGGCGCGCAGCGGTTGCTGCTGGTCGCCGAGGCGCTCTGGCTGCCGCCGCTCTTACCGCTGTTGGAGGCCGCGCCCAACGTCGCCCTGGTGATCGAGGCGACGACGCGGGCTTTGTTGCCCTCGCCCACGCGCATTCCGCCGGCAGTGGAGCTGCACCTCATCACCCAGGATGGCTCCGCCGGCCACCTCGGCACGCTAGAGCAGGGCCACGATAACGACACGCCGCTGCGCGAGCTCTTGCCCTGGGCCGAGCGGGCCTGCTTCGCCTGTGACCCGGTGCGCTATCCGGCGCTGGCCCGACTGGTGCGCGAGACGCGCCTGCATCCGGGTGCGGACTTCGCCCAGGCGTTGGTGCAGATGCCGCTGCCCTGCGGCGTGGGCGCGTGCGAGGTCTGCCGGGTGATGACGCGCCACGGCGAGCGGCGCGCGTGCGTGGATGGCCCGGTCTTCGATCTGCTGGCGTTGGACGTCACCTGAGAGCAAGCCATGAGCTGGATCGAGCTGGCGCCGCGTCACAAGATGGGTCTGCCGATTGCACTACCGGTGATGCCGGCGGCGGGAGCCTTCGGCTACGGCGACGCCTACCGGGGGCTGATTGATGAGACGCTGCTGGGAGCGGTGGTGACGCATCCGGTCAGCCCCCGGCCCCGGCACGCGGCGCAGGGGACCCGCCTGGCGACGCGAGGGCCGGACATGGTCATCCACACCGGTTGGCCCAATCCCGGCGTGCGTGCGGTCATCCGCGAGTACGCCCCGCTGTGGGAACGGCTAACGGTGCCGGTGATCGTCCACCTGCTGGCGACGACGCCGGCGGAGACTTCGTCGGCGTGCGCGCAACTCTCGCGGGTGCGCGGCGTCGGCGGGATCGAGCTGGGGCTGCGAAGCGGCACGGCTTCCCGGGACGCGCTGACGTTGTTGGAAGCGGCCGAGGAAGATAGCGAAGTCCCCATTATCGTGCGGGTTCCATTTGCGGATGTGGAGCGGTTGGCAATGCGGCTGGCGCGGGCCGGCGCGGACGCGCTCACGCTCACCGCGCCGCCGCGCGCGATCTTGCCCGTTGCGGATGAGGAGGAGCCGGGCGCGTTGACCTATGTGCGCGGACGCCTCTACAGCCGCAGCCTCTTCCCGCTGTTGTTGGAGCTGCTCTCGCAATGGGTGCGACGCTTGAATGTACCGGTGCTGGCCTGCGGGGGCATTGCCACGCCGGAGGAAGCCCGCGCCTGTCTGGCGTTGGGCGCGGCAGCGGTACAGATTGACGCGCTGCTGTGGCGCGAGCCAGCACTATTGACCCGCATCGCCACCACGTTAGCGGCAGATGCACAAACTACGGAAATCTCGGAGGAGAGGTATGACTAAGGGTACGCGGATTTGGTTGATTGTGTTAAGCCTCTTGTTGGCCGTTTCGTTGGCCGTGAATGCGTTGAATTTCTACCTGCTATCGCAGGCACGAGCAGGCGCCCTGAACGCGCTGAGAGCGGCGCAGGATTCACTGCGCGAACTGACCGCAACGCCCTTCACGACCATCGTGGGGATTGATCAGACGTTGCCGATCTCGGCGACCATTCCTCTGGACCAGACCTTTGTCGTGCCCATTGACATCATTTACCCATTAGACACGGTCGTCCACACCGCGATTCAGATCCCCCTGGTTGGAACGCAAAACATCGCTGTGCCCATCCAGGCCGACATTCCCATCCAAATGGAGATAGAAATCCCGATACAGATGCAGATCCCCATCTCTTTCACCTACCATTTGCAAACCGAAGTGCCCGTAACCTTTGAGTTGCCCTCTGGAACGGTGGAGCTTATCGAAGAAATCCTGGAACAAGCCGAGGGGGCGCTTAGGTGAAGATTATCCCTAGCCATAATGACACTTCACACTTGGGTTGAAGTGCCCCACCCGTTAGAATTAAAAGAGGCTTCGAGAAGATCGGAGCCTCTTTTTCCTGAGCCGTACGGCCCCTGCGGAGTGCGGGCTGCGGGCTGCCTTTTTTATCTACTGAAAGACCTTTTTAGTAGCCATTTTCGAGCTTTCGGGAGGAACAGTGAGCGAAACAAAAGATCCTCGTTTGCAGAAGCTGCACGCCTTGGAAGAGCAGGCGCGCCTGGGCGGCGGCCCGGAGCGGATTGATAAGCAACACGCCAAGGGCAAGATGACGGCCCGCGAGCGGCTGGCGCATCTCTTGGACCCCGGCACATTCCAGGAGTTGTTGGCATTTATGATCACGCCGGGGGACGATCCCTTCCCCGGAGACGGGGTGGTGACAGGGTACGGCGAAATTGACGGGCGCACAGTCTACGTGTTCGCCCAGGACTTCACCGTGATGGGCGGCTCGGTCTCACTGACACACGCACGTAAGATCTGCCAGGTGCTCGATCTGGCGATGCAGAGCGGCTGTCCGGTGATCGGCCTGTTGGACTCCGGCGGGGCGCGCATCCAGGAGGGCGTGCGCTCGTTGCAAGGGTACGGCGAGGTCTTCATGCGCAACGCGCTGGCTTCGGGCGTGGTGCCACAGATTTCGGTGATGTTGGGGCCGTGCGCGGGGGGCGCTTCATACAGCCCGGCGCTGACGGACTTCATCATCATGACCGAACAATCCTCGGTGATGTTCATCACCGGTCCGAATGTGGTCAAGGCGGTGACGGGCGAGATCATCAGCCAGGAGGAGCTGGGCGGAGCAGCGGCGCACTACACCAAAAGCGGCGTCGCCAGCCTGGTGGGGCAGGATGAGGAGCACTCGCTGGCGCTGGTGCGCACCCTGCTGAGCTATCTGCCCCCCAACAACGTCGAGGCCGCGCCGCGCGTGGCCCCGACCGACGATCCTCAACGGATCAGCCCGGAGCTCAACACCATCGTCCCAGAGGCCGCGAACATACCCTACGACATGTACGCGGTGCTCAACGTCGTCTTCGATAGCGGCTCATTCTTCGAGGTGCAGGGCGGCTGGGCGCAGAACGCCATCGTCGGCTTTGCGCGCCTGGATGGGCAGTCGGTCGGCGTGGTGGCACAGCAGCCGATGGTGATGGCGGGGGTGATTGACATTGACGCCTCCGACAAAATCACGCGCTTTGTGCGCTTCTGCGACGCCTTCAACCTGCCGCTGATCACCTTCGCCGATTCGCCGGGCTTCCTGCCCGGTTCGATGCAGGAGCACGGCGGCATCATCCGCCACGGCGCAAAGATCATCTACGCCTACGTCGAGGCGACGGTGCCGAAGCTCTCGGTGGTAACGCGCAAGGGCTACGGCGGCGCGTACATCGTGATGAGCAGCAAGAGCATTGGCGCGGACCTGCATCTGGCCTGGCCCTCGGCGGAGATCGCGGTGATGGGCGCGGAGGGCGCGGTGAACGTCCTCAACCATCGGGAGCTGAGCAAGGCCGAGGACCCGGAGGCGCTGCGCGCGGAGCTGGTCGCCGAATATCAGGAGACCTTCGCCAATCCCTACCGGGCGGCGGAAGAGGGCTTTGTGGATGCGGTGATCGAACCGGCCAAGACGCGGCCCACATTGATCGCAGCGCTGCGAGCCTTGCGCACGCCGCTGTGTCCGCGCCCGGCCAAGAAGCACGGCGTGATGCCGGTATAGCGGGAGTAGCAGATGGGTGAATTATTGGCAGATAGCCTCTGGCTGACCGTGGTGGGTATGGGCATGACCTTTGCCGCCCTCGGCACATTGGTGCTGGGGATGTACTTGATGACCACACTGTTTCGAGAAAAAAGAGCGCTGGAGGAGCTTGTGCCCGCTGTGGAGTCAATCGCTGTACCGAGCGCCGACGACACAGCGCGGTATCGAGCCGCAGCAGCGGCAGTCGCGGTGGCGCTGGCGCAGGTTAGACGCGCCGAGGGTATGCCGCTGGCTGCCGATGAGGGCGACGTTTGGGGCGCTTATGTGCGCAGTCGGCAGCTGACTCAGTCGCCGGGACGCGCCTGGGGACGCCAGTAGGAACGCTTAGACTACAACGGGGGAATTAGAAGATGCCTGTTTATCACGTTAAGGTTGAGGGTAAAGATTACACAGTAGAGGTTCCCAATCCCCACGAACGCCCGGTGCGAGCGATTGTTGATGGGGAGACCATCGAGGTTGCGGTAGAGACCGCCGAGGCGAGCACGGAGACCCCCACGCCCGCCTCGGCGAAGCTGGTCGCCATGTCGGAGCTCTCCAGTGCGCCGGCTGCGGCCTCTGCCGCGCCGGGGGCCGTCACCGCGCCGCTGCCCGGTACGGTGATCGCCATTGATGTGCAGGTCGGCGCACAGGTTGAGCGCGGGCAACAGCTCTGTGTGCTGGAGGCGATGAAGATGAACAATCCCATCCGCGCGACGGCGGGGGGGAAGGTGACGGAGGTCTTTGTCCGAATTGGGGAGCAGGTGCAGCACGGCGATCCCTTGTGCATGATCGAGTAGCCGCATGGACGCGCACGATTTCACCAAGCAGCCGGCCTCGCCGCTGACCCACCAGATCCAGGAGCAAGCGCAGGATTTGGATTGGGCCTTGGCGCACTTTACCTTTGTCGCAGATGTAACCACGTTGGCGCTGGAGTGCGATATTGCACACTCGCCGGCGATGTCGGTCGCCAGCTGCCACCGGCTCACCTTGCCGGCGTTGGCCTTTTTGGGCGATTCGCCCGACCTTCTGGCTACTTATGCGACCTTCCTGACCGATCCGGGAAGCGAGGTCTACCTGCTGGTGAACGCCGAGCAGCGCGCCATCGTCCAGGAGGCCTTCACCGTGTTGGAGGAGATCCCGGAATGGCAGCTGATCTTCGCGGGCGATGCCGAGCAGCTGGACGCGGGGCAGGCAGTGCGCTTGACGGCGCAAGATCTGCCCGCGATGCGCGCGCTGGCCGAGGCTGAGGGATTGATCGCCTTTGAGCGGGACCCGCTGGCCGATGGCCCGGCGTTCGGTGTGTGGGAAGGGCGCACGTTGGCCGCTATGGCGACAACGCATCTGACCCTGCCCAACGCGGCGGAGATCGGCAACGTCGTGACCCGCAGCAAGTACCAGGGGTGTGGGTACGGCACGGCGGTCGTCTCCGCACTAGTCCGCGAGCTGGTGCTCGAAACGGGCCTCAATGTGTTCCTGATGGTCTTCGAGAAGAACACAGCGGCCTTGCAGCTCTACGAACGGTTGGGCTTCGAGCGGGCGCGGCCCATGTACCTGTTGCGCTGTCTCATCGAGTGAATGTTTACACGTGCTCACGTGCTCGCGTGTAAACGTGAACACGAACTGTTTTTCGAGATGTGCTGATTTTAAGATTTTCAGAGGAGCCACAAACCTGTGAGCAACATTCCATTACATGAACTCATCGCGGGATTGTCGGCCATCACCTGGCAAAGTCTGGTGATGATGGCCGTTGGCGGCGTGCTGATCTACCTGGCCATCGCCAAAGAGTACGAGCCGGTGTTGCTCTTGCCCATCGGCATTGGCTGCATCATCAGCAACCTGCCGCTTTCGGCCATGATTGATCCGGCGGAAAACGGGATGCTGGTGGTCATCAAAGCGGCGGGAGTGGATAACGAACTCTTTCCGCTGCTGATCTTCATCGGTGTGGGCGTGATGATGGATTTCCGCCCGTTGCTGGCGCAGCCGCTCTTCGCGCTGATGGGCGCGGCGGGGCAGTTCGGCATCTTCGGCACGCTGATTTTGGCGATCCTCCTGGGCTTCCCCATGAACGAAGCGGCCAGCATCGGCATCATCGGCGCGATAGACGGGCCGACGAGCATCTATGTGGCGAACAAGCTGGCCCCACACATGCTGGGCGTCATCTCCGTGGTCGCCTACTCGTACATGAGCCTCGTCCCCATCATCCAGCCGCCCATCATGCGCCTGCTCACCACCCGCGAGGAGCGCATGACACACATGGAGTACGCCCCGCGCCCGGTCTCCAAACTCACCCTGGTGCTCTTCCCCATCATCGTGACCATCGCAGTGGGCATTTTGGTTCCGCAGGCCGCCCCGCTCATCGCCGCCTTGATGCTGGGCAACCTCTTTAAGGAATCCGGCGTCGTGCCCCGGCTGGCGAAGGCCTCGGAAAACGAGATCATCAACGTCGCCACGCTCTTCCTGGGGCTGGTGGTCGGGAGCACGATGACAGCAACCAGCTTCCTCAACCTGGATACGCTCAAGATTCTGGTGCTGGGGCTGTTCGCCTTTGGGCTGGATACAGCGGCGGGGATCGTTTTCGGGAAAATCCTGTATGTCCTCTCCGGCAAGAAGATCAACCCGCTCATCGGCGCGGCGGGCATCAGCGCCTTCCCGATGGCGGGGCGAGTCGTGCAGAAGGTCGCGCAGGAGGAGGACTTCTCCAACTTCGTGCTGATGCACGCGATGGGGGCCAACACCTCCGGGCAGTTAGGCTCCGTGATTGCGGGCGGGGTGCTGTTGACCCTGGTCCTGCCGATGGTGGGCGCTGGCTAAAGGCGCAACTTTTGTTTTCAAATCAACCCATGAGAAAGGGGGCTTTGTATGGCTAAAGGTATGGTGGTTATTGATGTGGACCGCTGCAAGGGCTGTGGCCTTTGCACGCACGTCTGTCCCGTCAACATTCTCACCCTCTCGCCGGACACTTTCAACGCGAAAGGGTATCATCCGGTCATCGTCACCGCTGCGGAAAAGTGCATCGGTTGCGCCTCGTGCGCGACGATCTGCCCGGATGTGGTCTTCACAGTTTATCGGCAGAAGCGGCAGCCACAAGCCGCTCCCGCGTAAGCGGTTGCGCCTCGTGCGCGACGATCTGCCCGGATGTGGTCTTCACAGTTTATCGGCAGAAGCGGCAGCCACAAGCCGCTCCCGCGTAAGGAGGCGCGCCATGGCTAAAGAATTACTCAAAGGTAACGTCGCTTTCGCCGAAGCCGCGCTGCGCTACGGGCTGGAAGCCTACTTTGGCTATCCCATCACCCCGCAGAGCGAGGCGCTGGAACATCTCTCCAAACGCATGGTCGAGGAGGGGCGCGTCTTCCTCCAGGCCGAGAGCGAGGTGGCCGCGGTCAACATGGTCTACGGCGCAGCCGCTGCGGGCGTGCGCACGATGACCTCGACCTCCGGGCCGGGCTTCGCGCTCATGGCCGAGGGGCTTTCGTACATCGCCGGCTCCGAAGTGCCCGCCGTCTTTGTCAACATGCAGCGGGGCGGGCCGGGCCTGGGCAACATCCAGCCCTCGCAGGCCGACTACTTCTTCATGGTCAAGACCGCCGGACATGGGGATTTCCACCCCATCGTGCTGGCGCCGGCCAACATCCAGGAGATGATTGACATGGTGGGGCTGGCCTTCGACCTGGCGGAAAAGTACCGCACGCTGGTCTACATCGCCGGCGATGGCAGCCTGGGGCAGATGATGGAGTCGGCGGAGCTGCCGCCGATGCAGGCGCTCCCCACCGAACGGCCTGACTGGGCCGTGACCGGCTGTGAGGGGCGCGATCCGAACCTGATCACGTCGCTCTATCTGGGCGCGAAAAATCTGGAAGCGGTCAACCTCCGCTTGCAGGCAAAACTCCGCGAAATCGAGGAGAACGAGATCCGCTACCAGGAATACGAAGTTGAAGATGCCGAAATCCTGCTGGTGGCCTACGGCACGGTGGGGCGGATCTGCACCACGGTAGTGCGCGAGGCGCGCAAGGCCGGGCTGAAGGTCGGGCTGTTGCGCCCGCAGACGCTGTGGCCCTTCCCCCTGGCGCGCTTGCGCGAGCTGGCCGGTCAGGTAAAGGTGATGTTCGTCAGCGAGATGAACGCGGGCCAGATGTTGGAGGATGTGGAGCGCGCCGCTGCCGGGCAGTGCCCTGTCAAGTTCTACGGGCGGATGGGCGGGGTGGTTCCGCTGACCGATGAAATTCTGAACGCGGTCAAGCAACTGGCAGAGGAGGTGCGCTAATGGCTGTTGACGTGAAAATCCCCGAAAACATGGAACTCGTCTACACATATCCCGAATCGCTGACCGAGGTGAGCACGCATTACTGCCCCGGCTGCACGCACGGGATCGTACATCGGCTGGTGGCCGAGGTGCTGGACGAGCTGGACATCCGCGAGCGGACCATCGGCGTAGCGCCGGTGGGATGCTCAGTGCTGGCGTACAATTACATCAAGACAGATTTCGTCGAGGCGGCGCACGGGCGCGCGCTGGCGATGGCCACGGGCCTCAAGCGCGTCAATCCCGACAAGATCGTCTTCACCTATCAGGGCGACGGCGACCTCGCGGCCATCGGCACGGCGGAGACCGTCCACGCGGCCAACCGGGGCGAGTTGCTCACTACCATCTTCATCAACAACGCCATCTACGGCATGACCGGCGGGCAGATGGCCCCCACGACGCTGCCGGGCATGGTGACGACCTCATCGCCCCTGGGTCGCGATTGCAGCATCGTCGGTTTCCCCATCAAGATGTCGGAAATCCTGGCGCAGACCGAAGGCGCGGTCTACATCACCCGCCAAAGCTCGGCGGGGTTGGCTGCGATCCGCAAGCTCAAGAAGGCCATCAAGCGCGCCTTTATGGTGCAGCTGGCCGGGCTAGGCTACGCGTGCGTGGAGGTCCTCTCCACCTGCCCGACGAACTGGAACCGCGATCCCTGGGAGTCCATACAGTGGGTGGAAGAGGAAATGCCCAAGTACTTCCCGCTCGGCGACTACAAGGTGACTGACGCCGTGCAGGCGCTCAAGGTGAAATAGGAGGACGCGCGATGAAACACGAAGAAACGATCTTTTCTGGTTTTGGTGGACAGGGCGCGCTCTTTGCCGGGCAGTTGTTGGCCTATTCAGGCATCGCTGAGGACCTGCATGTGACGTGGATCCCCTCCTACGGGCCGGAGATGCGCGGCGGGACGGCCAACTGTACTGTAATCGTCTCCGAGGAGGAGATCGGTGCGCCGATTATCAGCAACCCCACGGCGGCGGTAGTGCTCAACATCCCCTCGATGGACAAGTACGAGCCGCTGGTCAAGCCCGGCGGGCTGCTGGTGGTCAATGCCTCGCTGGTGGAGAAAAAGAGCGCGCGCGATGACATCCGCGTGCTGTACATCCCCGCGAGCGACATCGCCACGGAGCTGGGCAACCCTCGCATGGCGAACGTCGTGCTGTTGGGCGCGCTCGTCGCAGCGACCGGCCTCCTCTCATTGGAGACCATCGGCGCACAGCTGGCGGCGCACCTCTCGGAGCGGCAGCGCAAGTGGCTGGAGCCGAACCTGGAAGCGTTGCGCAAAGGCGCAGAACTGGCCCAGGCGTAGCGGATCAACACGGAAGATGGCGGGACAAGCCCAAGGTTTGTCCCGCTTTTCGTATCTACTCGTAATTACTCAGCCAGTGTCATTCCGAAGCCCCGTTTGTGACCAGCAAGATACATTCCAGACAGAAAGGGGCTGAGGAATCTCGTTGACGCCATGCCTTAAAATTCAAGAACGGGATTCCTCACTTCACTACGCTCCGTTCGGAATGACAAAAGGGTGATTTGGAGCCAGGCTGAGTAGTTACCGCCTTGCTATTCCCTCAAGATAGCCTCTAGACAATTTTCTGTTACACTGGATGTAACATCATGGAGTGGACAGCGAGCACAGATTGGAGGTATAGCATGACACAAAATCGGCCCACCATCGGGCTGGCGCTCAGCGGCGGCGGGGTGCGCGGGCTGGCGCATTTGGGCGTCTTGAAAGTGTTCGAAGAGGCGCACATCCCCGTGGACTATCTGGCCGGGACCAGCATGGGCGGCATTGTGAGTGCGGTCTACGCCGCCGGTTTACCCATAGACGAGGCCATCGCGTTCGCCCAGCGCATGGGCCTGACCGACATCGCCTCACCCCCCGACGATTGGCATGGGCTTTTCGGGCACAACAAGCTCGCCAAGCTCTTGGGCGAGCTGCTGGGCAGCGAGGCGCTCACCTTTGAGGATTTGCAGATTCCGCTCAGTGTGATCGCCACCGATATCGAGACGGGCGAGATGGTCGTATTCAACGAAGGGCCGCTCATCCCCGCGCTGCTGGCAACCTCCGCCTTTCCGATCATGTTCACGCCAGTGCGCTATCAGGGACGCTGGTTCGTAGATGGCGGGGTGCTGAACAACTTCCCGGTTGATTGGGTGCGGCGGATGGGCGCCGACCGCGTCGTGGGCGTGACGACGCCCCCCAGCGTGCAACTCAACATGGAGGACTCCGCCGATGAAGCAGCCGACGAGATGGAAATGGAGCACTCGCGGCTTTCACTGCGCGCGCTCTTCTCATCATTCTCATTGCCTGCGCTGGAATGGCATTTGCCGCTGCTGATTGCGGAGACGGCAACCGGCTATACCGTGAGCCTGGTCAGCCAGCAGCGCCTGCGCCTCAGCCCGCCAGATTTGCTGCTTGAAGTACACCTGCCGAACATGGGAACCTTCGCCACACAGCGCAGCGCGGAAGCGATTGCCGCCGGGCAGCAGGCTACCCGCGAGGCGCTCCCCGCGCTCCGCAAACTGCGGGATACGCCCAAACCACCTGGGGCGCTGCAAGCGTGGCGACGTTGGCGACGGCGGCTGGCGCGAGCCTGGGCCGCCTTTAACGCCCCCGATTACAGCTGCTTTCCATAGAAGACACCGCTGCTGGCACACACCATCCCGGTACAAAAATGTAGGACAGGTTGGCAACCTGTCCTACACCTAGCATTTTTGAAGGAGTCATCACGATGACAGATCAGGAAAAAGTCGCCGCCTTTGTCAGCGCGCACAACCTGACCGCGCCGCCCACCGCGCGCCTGCTCGATCTGGTCTCCGAGATCGGCGAGCTCGCCAAAGAGGCGCTTCGGGGCAGCGAGTACGGGCGCGCAGACTTCGCGCCCTCGCCGGCGTGGGCCGAAGAGCTGGGAGACGTTTACTTCGCTCTACTCTGCCTGGCCAACAGCACCGGGGTTGAGCTGACTACAGCGTTGGAACAGGTGCTGGCAAAGTACGCAGCGCGACTCTCCCGGCACGGTGACGCCGGCTCCGGGAAATAATGCGCTTCGCTAGGCTGGTTAGAGAATCAGCGTCGCGTCGCCAAACGAGAAAAAGCGATAACATTCCTCAATAGCGGCAGCGTAAGCCTTGCGGATCAGCGCCTCATCAGCGAAGGCCATGACGAGCGCCAACAGGGTGC
>Ga0209614_1000956_pt1 | contig 23480 bp, 18 predicted proteins | sample BlaSprsedimmetaG_FD_185484 | JGI IMG/M metagenome (GOLD analysis project Ga0209614, IMG submission 185484) | Hot spring sediment bacterial and archeal communities from California, USA to study Microbial Dark Matter (Phase II) - Blank Spring... ... | reverse complement strand
GAGGCGGGCGCCGACGGCGCGGAAGAGGTCGAGGGCTTGGGCGTAACTGGCGAGGGCGGCGTCCATTTCCTTGCGGAACTGCTGCACGTCGCCGATGGCCTGAAGCACGTTGGCTTCGCCGAGGCGGTCGCCGACGGCGCGGAAGAGGTCGAGGGCTTGGGCGTAACTGGCGAGGGCGGCGTCCCGTTCATCCCGGAACTGCTGCACGTCGCCGATGGCCTGAAGCACGTTGGCTTCGCCGAGGCGGGCGCCGACGGCGCGGAAGAGGTCGAGGGCTTGGGCGTAACTGGCGAGGGCGGCGTCCATTTCCTTGCGGAACTGCTGCACGTCGCCGATGGCCTGAAGCACGTTGGCTTCGCCGAGGCGGGCGCCGACGGCGCGGAAGAGGTCAAGGGCCTCTTCCAGACAAGCTTGCGCTGAAGGGATGCGATAGCTGCGCAGGTACAGGTTTCCCAATTCGAGGAGCAGTTCGGCGCGCACGTTACGTTCCGCTTCGCCATCGCCCAGACTACGGTAATCATCGACCAATCCTTCGAGCGTCACCAGCCGTTGCGATTTTTCGGTTTCGGGAAGTTCGCGCCATTCGAGTGTTCCTCCGCGTGGTTGTTGGTAGACAGCTTCTGCCCACGCCGGTTCCGGCGCGAATTCGAAGACGCCGCTGCGCCAGGCCCAAAAGTCGGGCGCGCCGCGCGCCATATGCGTCAGGTTTTCTTCGCGTAACCAGAAAACGACCGGATGGTGCAAATTGCGCAGAATGTTGCGCGTCAGGTTCAGGCGCTCCAGTACCGGCGGGTGGGGTTCGCCGTGGGGCATTTGCGTTTCCAGGTTGCAAACGTGCAGGCTGCTGTTGGCCGGCGCGCGGGCATCTTCTTCCAGCAGGCGCGCTATGACGCTGTCTCGGGGGCCGATATCCAACCGGCGCAATGCGTGCCCCTGTGTCGCCAGGCGTGCGAGCGCATCGTCGCGTTGCGCGGGCAGATTACAGCGCGCAAATAGCAGCGTAAACCCTTCGGCCAGTTCGAGCGCACGCGCAAGGTGCTGCAAGATGGCCTGATTCTCCGCGCTGATGGTCAAAGCGTCATGCATACGTTTTACACAACGAGACCGGTCTTGGTTCGTTCTTGCTGTAAAGCGACCTGGAATTTGGGTAGCTTGCGCACTGCCGGGTGAACGTCGTGCCAGGGCGGCATCCCATTGATGTATTCCAGCACGCTGAGATTGTAGAGCATCAACTCGTGGGCTTCGTCGGCTTGCACTTGCTTGGTTAAGTGAACGCGGGCCAGGAGCGAATAGTGCGTTTCGGGGATCATCCGGCTGTACGTAGCGACAAGTTGCGCTTCGGCCCGTTTGATCACCTCCAGCGTGATTGGGCGCGGCCAGACGTTGCCGGGCGCGTACACGCAGGCCTGGCGTACCATAAACATCAAATCGCGGGGATGTCCGCCGCTGGCCTCGCACAAATAGGTGATCGCGTCAGGTGTGCACAGCGTATCCAGATCGATACGCGCGGCGAGCATATCGCGCAGGTGGTCGAGTCCCGGTTGGTAAAGCCTGTTTTCGCGGTCGCGTACTTTGATCATCGGCAGCACGTGACAGTCGGGAAATATGCTCTGAACGACGGTAGCGCGGTCGGAATACATCAGTGAAATGGGCACGGTGTAGATCAAATGGCAGTCGAGGTCGCGCAATTGCTCGCCATGCTCGACGTAAAAGGCCGAGTGTGACGTGCGCCCATTATCCAGATCGCGGAAAACGATCCGGTCGAGGTTGTCCACAATCAAGACCAAACCCTGCTGGCCCTTTTTGCGAATCTGCGCGTGGGCGGCTTGCAACAGCAGGTTGACGTTGGCGATCAACTGGGAGATTTGTGGGTCTAGCTTGCGGCGGATTTCCGTCTTAACCGCGCGCCCGGTCTTGATTTGTGCAGTGGTACGCGCCAGCAAACGGGCCACTAATGGCAGTTCTTTTGGCAGACCGATGCCTAATTCTGCCTCGGCTGCCAGCTCTCGCCCGGTCTCCCTGAGTTTGTCTTCCGCGTACAACACCTCGTTATACCACGCTTCGATTTCTTGCAGCAGACTGTCCGGCAGGCGGATGCCCTTATTGTGTAAATCACTGATCACACGGCGCGCGATAGTAAGCAGCAGATCGGTGTATTCGATGTCGTTAAGGTCCAGATCGTCGTCCGATTCAAAATAGAGCACGACGTAACCTGCCTCTTCCAGCCGCGCTTGCAAGCGCAGCAGTTCGGTGGATTTACCGCAGCCACGATGTCCGGTGAACAGTTGCGCCGTAAACCGTCTTTCAGCCCAAAGAATCTTTTTGAGCATCTGGCTGACGACGTCCTCGTTGCCACGCACCGGCGTACAATCCACATAGCGCGGATCCCCTGCCGGCAGCGGCTGGACGGGATCGGCGTTGTTATAGGCATCTTTCAGTGTACGGGCTTGCGTCATAATGGCCTCCTTCCTCAACGGATTTAACGGATGGAACGGATTTATGATAGGCCCAAATCGCCAAACGTCAATTCACGCATTACGAATCACGAATTACGTAGCACCTATCCCCGACTGCAAAAACGCGATCCCTTGCCGGACAAACGCCTCCCCGTCCGGGCACGGATCGTGGAACATCCCTCGCCGGTAGGCGAATGTTCCTGGCGGATCGCCGGTGGATGAGTTGTAAGTCTCCAGCAGCACGTAGCCCTCGAAGGCGATAACTTTGAGCGCCGCGAAGACGGCGTCCCACGGGATGAGGCCGCCGCCGGGCACGCTCCGGTCGCTTTCGCAGGCGTGCAGGCCCCACAGTTTGGGCGCGACGGTGTGGATAGCTTGCGCGTAGTCACGGATTTCGGTGACGAGGTGGTAGGTGTCGAGCAGCACGTGCAGGTTGGGGTGGTCTGCCAGCGCGATGAGGCGCATCGCCTGCTCCGGCGTGTTGACGAGGTGCGTGCGGAAGTGGCTCATCGGCTCGATGACGATGCTGACGCCACGCTGTGCGCCGTACTCCGCCAGGGTGTGCAGGCCCTCGGCGGTGCGCGGGAGTTCGCCGGCGGGCGGGAGGCGGCGCTGCACCGTCCCCGGATGCCCGTAGAGCGCGCCCGTGTAGGCGACCGCGCCGAGTTCGGCGGCAACGTCCACCTGGCGCTTGTGCCAGGCCAGGCCCCGCGCGCGGTCCGCCGGATCGTCGGCAGAAAGGTCGCAGTCCACCGGCCAGAATCCGCCCGGACTGAGGGTGAGCGCCAGCCCCAGGCTTTCGGCGCGCCGGCGGCTCAGGCGTGGCGTGTAGCTTACGTCGTCACCCACCACCAGTTCGAAGACGTCCAGCCCCAGGACTTTGGCCGTATCCAGGATAGGCAGGCGGTCGTCTGACCAGCCGTCGGTGAACAGGTAACAGTGTGCGCCGTATCGAACAGGCAAATCGTACCTCCTGCGTAAATTGCGTATGTGGCGCGGGCGAGACACCCGCGCTACAGCCTCTTCAGAGGAACGTCTCCGGGAAAACTGTTTCAACGTGGTATAGATGCGCGCGCCTTTCTCGAAGTGTGTGCAGACCGGCGCCCAGAACAATCACGACGACGATGAGTTGCTCTATTTGGCCAGTGTGGTTGCGGAAATCGACGACGCGGGCTGAGACCGGCACACACGAGACTGGCTCCGTGAAGCCCGCGAGGGCTAACTGGTGGATGCCGGTGTTGTCCATCACCTGCAACGCCAGTTCTGCATTCACGCCCCAGGCGTAGACGGGAACGAGTGTGTCGGTGTGCCCGGTCGTCGACCACGTGATGGTAGGGAAGTTCCCCGTGCCGTTGTTAGCGATGACGGTTAGCCCGCCGGTTTCGTGGTCCGCCGTAACGATAATGAGCGTGTCCGCGCGGGAAGCCGCCCAGGTGTAGGCGATTTCGACGGCGCGGTCGAATTCGAGCACCTCGAAGACGTTACGCGCGATGTCGTTGGCGTGCCCGGCGTGGTCGATGCGCCCGCCTTCGACCATCAAAAAGAAACCATCGGGTGCCGTCTCCAGGATTGCCAACGCCGTTGTCACCATTTCCGAAAGATGCGGCAGCGTGTTGTAGCCGGGGTCGGCGCCGGTGAAATAATCGTATTCGTAGGGGAGGTGGGTAGTCCCGAATTGCCCGGAAACCGGCACGCCGAGGGGCGGCCTGACCGCCTGCATTTCTGCACGGTTCTGCACCACCGCGTATCCGGCAGCGGCAGCGTTGGATGGGTTCAGGCCGTTAGCGCCGCCGCCAAACAACACGTCGGGCCTGGTTTGGTAGAGGTAGTCGTAGGCGATGTTGTTGAGGTAGCTGCGGGACGTTTCGTGCGCGCCGAATGTGGCGGGCGTGGCGTGGGTGGCGTACGTCGTTGTAACCAGTCCTGCGCGCTTGCAGTGCCTGTGAAAGCGCTCTAACAGCGTTTCGAGTTCGCGACCGTCACCGGGCACGGCGACGGAAATCACGCCGTTGTTGACTTTGTGCCCCGTTGCTATGGCTGTGCCACTTGCCGCCGAATCGGTTACGTCACTGCTGGCCGAGTAGGTCGTCATGGTGCTGGAGTAGGGGAAGGATTCCATCACGAGTGTCCCCGCGCTACCATTTTGATACATACCGGCGGCGCGCACCTGTTCCGGTCCCATCCCATCGCCGATGAAAACGATGACGTTGCGCGGAGCGACGGCGGACGTGATGATGGTTTGGGATGTTGGAATGACCGCGTACGCGACGCTGGGCTGCGGCAGCACTGCGTTTAGTGCAATGCCGATCACGGCAAGAGTGACGATGAGAATCGTACCCACCTTTTCTTTGCCGTTCATTGGCTTTATCCTTTCTGTAAAATAAACCGTTCTTACACGATGAAGCGGATCGCCGCGACGATGACCATCCCCACGATGACGGGGCCGAAGAGGCTGCGCGTCTTCCACGCGACGATGAAGGTGGGAATGGCAGCCCACAGGAAGAGATTGTCGAAGCTCACGTCGAGGGTTTGGACTGCGTTGTTCTCGGTGATGACGAGTGCAGGCAAGAGCAGCGCCGCGAGCACCGCGACGGGCACGTAGCGCAACCACGCGATCACCAGCGATGGTAGTGGCTTCGAGGTGAAAAGCCACAGCGGCAAAACGCGCGGGATGTACGTTACGACCAACATGCCGAGCATTGTCAACAGAATCGTGTTTTGGTCCAGCATAGCGCCTCAGGATGCAGAATCAGCGAATGATCGAATCGACAAATCTCTCAATCTCCAATCCCTCAATCTGCAATTTCCAATTTCCTCATTTCCAACGCCATACCCAACGTTGCACCGGTGAGCGTGGCGACGATGACGCTCCAGTGTCCCAGGCCGCCCAGGGTCAGCGCGACGGCGAGCAGACCGGTAGCAGCGGCGACGACGCTATGCCGCCTGTCCTTGATCTGCATCACCAGCAGCGCGATGAACATCGCGGGCAGAGTGTAATCCAGCGCCAGCGGTTTCACGTCGCCGATCAACTGCCCGGCGACCGCGCCCACCCACGAGCCGAAAATCCACGAGAGCTGCGCGGTGGCGTTGATGGCGAATACTTCCCCCTTGGGTGGCGTATGTTCAGTGAAGCGCGCAATGTGGACGGCGAAGCTCTCATCGGTTAGTTCGTAGGCGAAGGCTGCCAATTCGCCTTTGCGCCAGTGCCGCATATACGGCGACAGTGCCGCCGACATCAGCAGGTGGCGTAGATTCACCACGAACGTCGTCAGGATAATCGAAAAGGCCGGTACACCTATGGCGAACAGCCCTACGGCGATCAACTGTGCCGATCCCGCGTAGACCAGGAGCGACATCAGCACGGTGTTGCGCGTAGAGAGTCCCGCCTGCTGCGCGAGGACGCCGTAGGCAAAGCCGATGGGGATGTAGCCCATCACAATCGGTACGGCCAGCGCCATGCCGCGCAGCCAGGTCCACCGGGAAGAAGAATTCGCTTCCAGAGACGTCATGCGTTGAGACTTAAGCCTCCGTATATCCGCATAAGGCGATGGCGCGCGGACCGGTGTGCACGCCGAGTACGGGCGAGACGATGCTGATCACCAGCTCGCGCGGGGCGAATTCGACCTGCACGCGTGCTGCCAGCGCTTCTGCTTCCGGCAACGCGGCGTTGTGCAGCACGGCGATCCGCATGGGTTTGCCGGTATCGAGTTGGGCGAAGAAGTCGTCGTATAGGGCCTGGAGCGCCTTCTGGCGGGTCCGCGCGCGGCGTCCGGCTTCGACTATGCCCGTCTCGTGGTTCACGAAAATCTGCGGCTTGAAGTTCAACAGCGTGCCGATAAACGCGCTCGCGCCGCCGATGCGCCCTCCTTTGTGCAGGTATTCCAGCGTGTCCAGCGTGATGATGTAGACCATCGTTTCGCGGGCGGCGTCGGCGGCGGCGATCATCGCGGCAGCGTCCCCGCCGGCCTCCCGCGCCCGCGCCGCCGCCAGCACTTGCCAGCCCAGGCTCATCGAGTTGGATTTGGAATCCACCACGTGCACGGGCATATCGAGGATCGGCGCAGCTAATTTCGCCGACTCGTACGTGCCGCTCATCGCGCTGCTGATCGTGATGGCGACGATCTCCTGCGCGCCCTGCCGCTGCACGCGCTCGTAGATATCGAGGAAATCCTGCGGTGTGGGTTGTGACGTCGTGGGATAAACCGGATCGCTGACCAACCGCTCGTAGAACGCTTCCGGCTGGATATCGACGCCGTCGCGCAACTGTTCGTCTCCCCAAATGACGGTCAGTGGGAGCACGTTGATGGCGTACTGTTCCCGCAGAGCCTGCGGTAAATCGCACGTACTGTCCGTAATCAGGGCTATTCTGTGGTCTGGCATGTCTCCTCCTTTGGGCTGGATACTGGATACTGGATACTGGATACTGGATGCTGGATGCTGGTTACTCGTTACTGGTTTACCGCAGTAGCAAAATGCCCACTGCGGTGGCGATGATGACGCCGACCGATGGCACGAGCGCCTTGTAGAGCGCCCCCCAACTCGCGCCGAAGTAGTTGTGTGTGAGCGCCAGGCACAGGTGCATCGGTGAGAGCATAATGCCGCTGAAGCAGCCGACGAACATCCACACCCCGGAAGCCAGGGTCTCGATGGGCAGACCGCTGAGCAGCGGCGCGACCAGCGGCAGGCTCAGTGCCATCGCCGCAGCCGCGGTTCCCGTCACCAGGCCCACCAGCATCGGCACGACAAAGGCGACGATCAACGGCGGCAGGCCGAGTGTGCCCAACGCGTGCGGGATTTGTTCCACCGCGCCCACGTCTTGCAGCACCTGTTTGAAGATCATCACGCCGAAGATGGACGAGAAGGTCGTGATGGGGAAGCTGCGCGTGAGCACGTCGCGCCATTGATCCGGCCCGATGCGCTTGACGATGATGAACAGCGTGCAGATAACTGCCAGGCTGATGAGCATGTTGAACTGCAAAATAACGACGACCGCGATCACCAGCAGGATCGGCCACGTGCTGGCGAGCAGGTCGAGCCACGCCATGCGCTTGCTCTGTCTGTTGTTCGGATGGCGCTCCTGGCGGATATCTGCCAACCCCCAGATGACGCCTCCGGCCATCGCGGCGACGGTGAGCGGCCAAGACGCACGGATGAAGGCGTAAACCGAGATACCTAACAGCGCCGAGACCATCAGCAGCGACGAGTAGAGCGGAAAGACGTACTCCATCGAGTGGCGGAACCAGTAGTTGATGTACGTTTTCCGGCTGGGCGTCAGGCCGAGTCGCGTGCCGATCTCGTTGACCATCGGCGCGGAGAACATCGCGCCGCCGAGCATCGGCATCAAGCCGATCATTGTGGGCATCAGCGCCAGCACGACGCGGCTGTCGGGCACCACGATTTGCAGCGATGCAACCATGCGTTCCATCGCGTGGGTGCGGCGCATCAATTCGGCCAGCAGCAGCACCAGGAAGACCGCTCCGGCGAGATTCCAGGTGTCCGCGGCGATCAATCCGCGAAAGATGGACTGGATGAGGCCCAGGAAAGGGTAGCTGAACAGGAGCGCCGCCAGTCCCGTATCCAGCAGCAGGATGAGGCCGAGGTCCCATTTGCGCATCAACAGGAAAATTGTCACGCCGAGGATGAGGGCAAATTTGAGTAGATCGACCATGGTTACCTGCCGTGAATCCTAATGCCCTGCGCCTGCGCGACGTCTGCCAGCGCCGCCATCTGCTCTTCGGTGGGCGGGGTCAGGTTGGCGGCGCGATAGTCCCAGCCCAGGCTATTGTATTTGTCCCCGGCCATGCGGTGGAAGGGCAGCAGTTCGAGAGTGATGGACGCCGGGGGGCTGGGGGGCGCGGCTTCGCCGGATGCGCCGTCATGTTGGGCCGCGCGCAGGTCGTGCAATTCGCGCACGAAGGCAGCGATGGCGGCGACTTCCTCCGGCGTGTCGTTGACCGTCGGAATGACGGGAATGCGGAAGAGGATGGGTTTGGCGCTCTCGGCGAGACGGCGGGCGTTTGCCAGCAACAGCGCGTTGGGCGCGCCGGTGGCATCGCGGTGTTTGGCGGAGTCCATGTGCTTGATGTCCATCATCACCAGATCGGTGAGCGGGAGGAGCGCTGCCAGGTTCTCCCACGGGACGTTGGCGGCGGTCTCGATGGCGGTATGCACGCCCGCCGCGCGGCAGCGTTCGAGGATGTCCCGCGAGAAGTCCGCTTGCAGGGCCGGTTCGCCGCCCGAAAGTGTCACACCGCCGCCGGAATTCTCGTAGAACGCCCGGTCGCGCATTATCTCGTCCACGACGGATTCGGCGCTCATCGCTTTGGCGGTGAAGATCAGCGCCTCGGCGTAGCAGACGTCCACGCACTTGCCGCACGCGACGCATTTCTCGCGGTAGAAGACGCGCGTGCCGTGTTCGCCGAACACCTGCGCGCCCTCCGGGCACACCTCGACGCACGCCCCGCAGCCGATACAGCGGCTGGGGAAGAACTGCACTTCTGGTTTGGGGCGGATGCTTTCGGGGTTGTGACACCAAAAGCAGCGCAGCGTGCAGCCTTTGAGGAAGACGGTGGTGCGGATTCCCGGTCCATCGTGAATGGAGAACCGCTGGATGTTACAAACGTAGCCTGTGGTCATGGTTAGTCCGGTAGTCTGATAGTCTGATAGTCTGGTAGTCATTAGTTGATCACTCGTGGCGGGCCACCATGTACTCGTCCAGATAGGTTCTGGCGTCGGTGAAGTGTCCGGCAAGGGTGCTGGTGCGCGCTTTATCCAGAGCGCGATAGGCACGCATCTCGGCAGGCGTGCCGCTGAAATTGGCGAAAAGCTGCCGGTAGTTTTGCCCGACTTCGTCCACGTACTGGATGAGCGCACCTGCATCCAAATTCGCGGGTAACTCGCGCGCGGCGAGTTGCGCCAGCCACGCCTCTTGCAGGGTGGGCAGATCTTGGCCGTACACCGTCACATAATCGCCGCTGGGGTAGAGTTGCGTGAATTTTTCCGCGCCGTAGGTGTCAATCAGATAGCGCACGAAGCTGCCCGCGCTGTAATAGGTTGTCAGGTCATAGATGTGGCCCTGGAAATCCATCGTGCCGGTGGGGAGGGGCAGCCGCTCCGCCCGGTAAAAAACGGCGCAAAAGTCATCCAGGTTGATGTACCCGGCGTTCTCATAGTTGGACATCCCGGTGTAGACGGCGACGCCCTCATGCAGCATCACCGAGGCCGGTTGCCCGATGGCGTTCCAGGTAAAGGTGTGCGTGGCCTCGTGGGTGATGATGTACTGGCGGTCGGCTTCATCACCGGTACCATCCCACAAGAAGAAGAGTCGCCGCAGTGAGGAGAAGCTTCGCCCGCGCAAGGCGACATCATCAGCCGCGAACAAGCTCTCCGCCACGTAGACGTCGAAGGTGCCGCCGAGTTGAATGCCTAACGGTTCCTCGATTTGTCTCATAGCCGTATCCACCATGGCTAACACCGCATCCAATTCCTGCGCGGGCAAGCTATCCGGTGGATAGTGCAAGGTGTACCGCCCGCGTGTTTCGGTCTGTGAATACGCTGTCGCCAGGTCTCCGGTGAGTATGGAGGGCTGCCAGGTTTCGTCGGCCGTTGCCTCATCCGTTGGCACAGCGGCGGTCTCCGGCGTCGTTGTGGACGCGTCGTCGCCGGGGATGGTCAACTCCTGACCGACCTGAATGATGTCGGAGTCCAGGTCGTTGGCTTCCTGCAAGGCTTCGACAGTTACGTTGTACTGCAAGGCAATCCCACCCAGGGTATCGCCAGCTTTGACGACGTGAATCTGCGCGTCCGGGGGCAATGCCATCGTTGTGGTCGCAGCGTCAGCCTCAGCCGTGGGAATCTTCAATTCCTGCCCGACCTGGATGAAGTCTGCTGAATCCAGCCCGTTCTCTGCGCGCAACGCCTCCACGCTGACGCCGTACCGCAACGCAATTTCACCCAACGTTTCCCCAGCCTGAACCTCGTGGGTGGCCGGTGCGCCCGCCGGTTGCGTCACCGGTTCCGGTGTTGCCGTCGCCGGAACGGGTTCCGTGTTTGTCGCTACGGTGGTCGGCGCTACGGTCGTCGCCGGAGTGGGTAGTATGGGTGTGATTGTGAAAGTCGTCGTGGGCGACGGCGTCACCGACGCGGCCGGTTTCGCCGCTTGCTGTGATAGATGGCCAATCAGACTGCCTATCACTAAACCCGCTAATACGACCAAAATGATGCCAATAATGACCGCGGGGCGACGTAAGAAAGCCAGTATTTTCTCAGGAGTTGTGTTCATAAGCGTTCCCATTCGGGCCAGACTCGGCTACCATGACCAATCTGGCGCCCAACCGTTATCTGTATGATTTAACCTCATGCCGGTTTTTTTGTCAACGTCCAAGACGTACAGATATTCGCCATAATTATAGACGATGTGTTTTCCATCCGTGGACCAGGCGGGACGCCCGCTGTCTCCGGTCGTCGTCAGGCGTTGGGGACGGCTGCCGCCATCAACCCGCACGCGCCAGATGTCATACGTTTGACCGCGTGGCGTGCTACCGAAGACGAAGGTGTTGTACGCCAGCCATTCTCCATCCGGCGACCAGGCCGGGAAGCGGCAGTGCTCGCCACTGTGCGGCAAGCTCCACGCCGTGTTGTCGCGCACATCTTGGACGTAGAGTTGCCAATACCCATTCGATTGCTTCTGCATGTAGGCGACGTAATTTCCATCCGGCGACCATACCGGAGCGCGACCTGTAGCCAGTTTGACGTCGCGGTTTCTAGCAATGTTGAGCACCCGAATCTCGCCGTTGTCGACGCCATTGCCGACTTCGTAGACGATGCTGTTCCCGTCGGGGGACCAATCCGGCATACGTTCGTCTCTATCCCGTGTTTGCGTCAGGTTTTCTACAGCGCGCCCCTCTGCATCGCTGACAAAAATATCGTAGTTGCCCTCGCGATCCGATTGAAACGCCACTTTCTGCGTCGTCGGGTGCCAATCCGGTTCGGCATCATCGCTGGAACTGTCGATGAGTGTACGTGTGTTGCCTGCCAGGTCAACCGTGCAGATATTCGACTTACCCACAGCCCCACAAGCATAGACGATCCAATCCGCCGCCGGGGCAATCGGCACCGTTGTGGGCGAAGCGGTGTTGGTTAGCGGAGTGGGTATTGGCGTGGACGTTGCCGGCAGTGGCGTGGCGGTGACGATAACCGTGACGGGCGGCACCGACTGTGCCGCTTGTGGGTCTGGCGTCGCCGTGACGACGACAAGCTCGGGGGTGGGAATTGCGGTGTTCACGGCGGGCGTTGGCATTGCAGGTTCTCGAAAATGATTCCACAAGATCAGCCCGACGATCACAATCGCGATCACCCCAATGCCTATTGCTCCCACCACACAACCTAAGCTGCCCACGTTCTTAAGCAGTCGATTTTTCTTGTCTGGTGACGGTGCGGGCGCCTGGGCCGTTGTTTTGTCCGGAGGATGTTGGGGGGGCGAACCCGGTTGCTCAAATGGTACAGTCTTGCGCTTAACCGGCATCCCGGCTCGTACGTACAAGGTGGTCTCCGTGCCCAGACGTATGGACATTCCGGCCTGCAACATCCGTGGGTGGTGAGGCGCGAGGCGCTGCCTGTTGACGAACGTGCCGTTCGCGCTGTTCAGATCGACGATGGCGCTGCTGCGCGCGTCGGAGTGAATCTCGGCGTGCCGGCGGGAAATCTGCGCGTTGTATAGCACGACATCGTTCTCTTCGGAACGGCCCAGGTGCAGCGTGCCTGGCGCGAGCGCGTACTCGTAGCCGTCGGGCGTCACGATCTTGAGCGGTTGGCGTGCCGGTGCGCTCACGGGAGCGGCCTCGCCGTGTACTGCGGCGCGTAAGGCCTCCGCCAATGCCCCCGCGTTTGGATAGCGCTCGTCCGGGCGTTTCGCCAGGCCGCGCAGCAGCACCTGCTCCACGGCGGACGGAATCTGCGCGTTGAGTTGGCGCGGCGGCGCGGGCTGTTGGTAGACGTGCCCATGTGAAATCGACACCGGCGTCTCGCCGGTGAAAGGGACGCGCCCGGTCAGCATCTCGTACAACACGACGCCGAGCGCGTAGATGTCCGCGCGCAGGTCTACCGTCTCGCCGGTAAATTGCTCCGGTGCCATGTATTCCGGCGTGCCGATCATCGTCCCCGTGCGTGTGAGTTTGCTGCCCATCACGGCCTTGGCGATGCCAAAATCCATCAGCGTTACGTGCTCATCTTCCCCCACCATAATGTTGGCCGGCTTGACGTCGCGGTGGATTACGCCGCGCGCGTGGGCGTAGTCCAGCGCGCGCGCCAACTGCTCCGTGATGTGCAGCGCGCGCTCGAGCGGCAGTGCTCCGCTGTGTTTCAGGATGTGATTGAGGGGTTGACCTTCCAGCAAGCGCATGGCCAGATAATGCACGCCATTTTGCTCGCCGATATTGTAGATCGCGACGATGTGGGGGTGATCCAGGCTGGCTGCTGTCTCCGCTTCACGGCGGAAGCGTGTCACGAACTCGCGATCGCGCGCCAATTCCGGAGGTAACACTTTCACCGCGACGTCGCGGTTCAAGAGCGTGTCCCGCGCGCGATAGACCATGCCCATGCCGCCCTCGCCGATAGATGCGAGGATTTTGTATTGTCCAAAGTGTGTGCCGATGAAATCCTGCATAATTCTACAACGGATCAAAATCCGCCCTCAGTGTCATGAAGTCAAACCATTCTTCTCACGTTTTCTAGGCATACTTTGCTGCCATCTCTTTGGCGATGCGCGTCCAGTCGTGCAGACGGCGCGGGTGTCCGGCGAGCGTCTGCAATTCGCGCAGCACGATTTGATAATGAAATCCTTGCAACTGCCGCGCGCCGTTCTCGAGATCGCGCCGGATGACGGCATCATCGTCCGGGAAGACGACGTCGCTGGCCTTCTGCCGCCACATAATGACGTAGTTTTGTCCCACGGCCTCCTGGACCTTCGCCAGGTCTGTCCACGCGCTGCACACGAAGATGCGTAGATTTTTCAGTGAAAGCACCCCCGCGATTTTGTGCGTGAGGTTTTCGCAGCAGCCGTAGGCGCTCAGCCCGAACTGCTCGATAATCGGGCGCTGGTATTCCAGGCAGAACGTGCGCCACATTTTTGGCGAGACGCCCTCGAATTCCTGGCTGTTCGCCATGATCCAGAGATTTTCGTAGCCGATTGCGCCGCCCGCGGTCGGATTCCCAACTGGATCGCTGCACGTCATCGGAGCGCATGGATTGGGCGTGAGCAGGCCCGTCGCGCGGACCTGGGCCATCGCGCCGAGTGTCGCGTCGCGCAGATAGGCCATCAGCCGGTGCATCAACGCCGGCGCATCGATCATATCGAGCATCATCTGGGTGAGGCCGCGCAGGTCGGCGGCGGGCATTCCCAATGTGGCGCCGAGGGGTGCGCCGCAGGTCAAGCGCACTTCGAGGATGTCGCCTAGTAGCTCGTGCGCACGGTCGAGCGCGGTCTGCGTTTTCGCCACGTTGTAATTGAAGGCCGGCAGGCGCAGCTTGTCGAAATCCGCCGCTGTCTGGAGTGGCGGATCGTAACCCCACGCGCCGCCTTCGATGCCACTCTCTTCGTGCGCGATGTCCACGCCCCAGATGTTCGATGGCGTGATATCGAAGTGGGCGTGGACGCCAAACCACGGCGATACCGGGCTGTCGTCGGCGATGTTGTGCTTGATGAGGATCCGGCGGAAGTGGCGTTCCAGATGCCGCAGCCAGGGATCGGTACATTCCAGCGCGCTGTCGGGCAGAATTTCGTCCCACGCGCCTACGGGCCGGCACCAGACCGGTGCGCGGTCGGGTTTGCGAAGCGCGTTGACGTCGCGCCAGCGCCGCTGAATGGCGGCATTTTCGTCGCTGGCAGCGATCTCCGCCACGCGGCGGGCCAGCTCACGAATGTAGTGTCGTTGTTGAGTGTTGTTCATATTGAGTGGCATCCGTGTTGATGGCACCGGATGTCCCGAAGTACAGGATCTTGCTCTCCATGGTCCTATTCTCCTTCAGGGAAATGCTTCAGGCCCATGTTGCGGATTTGGGCGATGTGATAGGTGTCGTGCGTCGTCATCCAGGCGATAGTATCTCCCCATGTGCACTGGAATTCCATTTTCTCATCCAGCTTGCTCGCAGGAAAGGCGCGCAATGCAGACACGTAGATGTTGTGGAATTCATCCATCAAGGCAAGTGTTTCCTCCCAGGCTTCTTGCGAGCGGATTTCGGGAAGTGCGGGCCAATTGTCTTTCTGGTAGGGATAGTCCGGTAGGTCAGGTACCTTCAAACACTCCAGCAACTGGTATTTCCAGTACAGCAGGTGCAATACGATGCCCCACACCGAGTACCCTTCGTAGGTGTCGGTGGAGGTGACCTCGTCCAACGTCAATTTGTCGAGCATCTTGCGCAACGGCGGCGCATTGAACGACATACCGTGGTACTCCCGCTCAGTGATATCGATAATCATTGCCAGATCGCTGTTCATTTGTGTGCTCCTTTCTTGGATGATTGGTAACTGGGAATCGGTAATTGGTAACTGGGAACTGGAATTGGTGAATGGATTGTTGGTCATCAACCGGCTATCGACTACCGGTTACCGATTACTCACTACTCATTACCGATTACTCATTTCCCTTCTCGAAAATACGCCTGATGCGCGCCATATCGAACTTTTCCGAACGGTCGTAATTGTAGATGCCGTTCTGCTCTTGTTCGATGTCGGTCAATTGCGTGTAGCAGAACCCGGCGATGTGATCGTAGCTCAGCAGCACGTCGGTCAAGGCCTCCAAGCGGGTGTAGAATTCCTCCAGCGTCTGCGGCGCGTCGCCGTACCCCCAGGAGTTGTCGGCGTAGACCAGGTCTTCGCGCGGAATCCACTTGATGCCGCCGTATTCGTCCACGATGTAGGGCTGGCCCGCGTAGGCGACCTCGCGGTCGGGATAGTTGCGGAATGGCCCGTGCTGCGGATGCGGTTTGAGTTGGTCGCGCAGGATGTCCGGGTCTTGCTGGTAGGTGTGCACCGTCCATAGATCGGTATCCACGTGGACGTAGCCGCTCGCGTCGTTGACCGGGCGCGTGGGATCGAGGTCGCGGGTGAGTTGCGCTGCGTCGCTGTGCAGACGATAGTGCTGGCGCGTGTCACCGGTGTCGCGCGTCTCGTTGAACGGCGTCCAGGCGATGATCGAGGGGTGATTGCGGTCGCGGGTGACGATCTCGCGCCATTCCGCGAGGAAGTTGCGCGCGCTCACCACATCCTTTACGTCCAGGCCCCAACTGGACGATTCGCCCCAGGTGAGATAACCGAGCTTGTCCGCCCAGTAATGGAAGCGTTCCTCAAACACCTTCTGGTGCAGGCGCGCGCCGTTGAAGCCCGCCGCCAGCGACAGTTCGATGTCGCGCTTGAGCGCATCATCCGTTGGCGCGGTCCAGATGCCGTCGGGGTAGAAACCTTGATCGAGCACCAGCCGCAGGTAGAGCGGTTCGTTGTTCAGGAAGAGGCGGTTGCCTTCGATGTGGATTTTGCGCAGCCCGGCGTAGCTCTGCACCGTGTCGATGACCATGTCGCCGTCGAGGACTTCGAAGATCAGATCGTACAGGAAGGGCGACATGGGCGACCAGAATTTCGCTGACGTGACCGGCAAGATGAGCGACGTCCCGTTGGCGGCAACGCTTTCGGCCTGGCTGACGATTGTATCGCCGTCCTTTAGCGTGGCGCGGAACCGTAGGTCCGATTTGAGCGCGTAGAAACTTGGTGTGACGACAAACCGGGCATTGTCCACGTCCGGCACGATCTGGCAGTCTCGCAAACCACATTCCGGCACAGCTTCCAGCCACACCGTCTGCCAGATGCCGGTCGTGCGGGTGTAGTGGCAGCCGCGCGACTTGAAGTCGGGGCACTGCTTGCCGCCGGGCTGTTCGCCGGAGCGCACGTCGTCACGCACGTAGACGACGAGGTTGTGCGTCTTAGCCGCTGACGCTTCCAAGCCCGGCGTGACATAGGCAGTGATGTCGTGGCTGAAGGAGACCGTGCCGCCCCAATGCCGGCCCACGGATTCACCGTCGATGAAGACCTCGCTCTCGTAATCCACCGCGCCGAAGTGCAGGATCACACGCTTGCCGGACCAATCCGCCGGAATCTCCAATGTTCGCTGGTACCACATCATCTCGATGAAGTCTTTGTAATTCACGCCGGAAAGTGGGCTTTCGGGGCAGAAGGGAACGGTGATCGTGCCGTCGAAACCGGGGCTGTTGGCAAACCCCCGCTGCGTCCCCGACTTGCCGAAGTCGAAGGTGTACGTCCACGGGCCGTTGAGATTGATCCACGGTTCGCGCCGGAACTGTGGGCGCGGATATTCTGGGCGTGGAATGGCATGTGTTGTTGTCATAGCTGTTCTCCAAAATGCATGATGTGTGATGCGTAAGGCATGATCCATGAATCATGATTCTTGATTCATGATTCATGATTCTTGATTCTTGATTCATGATTCTTGATTTGTACCTTGTGTTTCCTCATTTCAATCAAAGAGGCTGCCGAACAGTTTCTTGAGCACGCCGGATGGTTTTTGCCCGCTCACCCGTTTCGTCTGCCCGTTGATAACGACGGTGTAGACGTTGTCCTCGTGGCGGTAGTTGGCGATCCAGAAGGGGAGCACCACCAGTTTGTAGGAAAGGACCGACATCTCGCCTGGGAATGTCTGGAAGTTCTGGATATTGGGAACTCTGGCGATTGCCTGCATGTGCGCGGCTTTATTCCCCTTCTTGAGCACAATCTGCCGCGCCAGGAGCGATGCATCCGAAACCGATATTTCGTAGAGCATTGTGGGCCAGTTGGCGAGGTAGGCGCTGTCGTAGGGTACAGTTTCTTTGAGCAGAAATTTCTCGAAAACGCCGAACAAATCTTGGGGTAGCGTGTGGGTTGCCGGGACGAGGACATCATCTTCGAGCAGGTAGTAACTGCCCTCGTGGACGCGTTTTTGGTACCCACCGTACCCGTTGTTGTCTGGTTCGACGCCGCGCCAACGTATTGTCTTACTGATGTCGAACGTCCATGCGGGGAGATAGAGGCCCCGCACGCGCGTGGTACGAACCCGGTTGCCTTTGACGTTTTTGTCGAGCCAGCGACGGAATGTTTTCTCTGCATCTTCTACTGTGACGGCAAAGGGAATGATGCCTTCGGGCTGCACCATTTCTGGGGTTTCGATCTCGACGATGTGAGATGAACCACAGTAAGGGCAGTGTGTCGAGAGTTCCCGGGTGAGCACGAGTTTTGCCTGGCAGCCCTTGCACTGGCAGACGTGCATCCCTGGGGGCAACGCGTGGCCTTTGGCGGTGGCCAGCGCTACAATGAAGTCGTGTTCCTCTACGAGTAGGCCATCTTTGAGCGCGGAGAAAATTGTCTGGCGATGGCCGCAATACGTGCAGCGCACCGAAGTGTCACCCGGTTCGAATCCCATCACGCCGCCGCATTGCGGGCAGACGAAACGTCGCGCGTCGACCGGCTGTGGCGTTTTCTGCGTAGAAGCGCCAGCGACTTGTTCTTGGGCGGATTGCTGATCCGGATCGATGATGTCTTCCGGCTTGAGCCGTCCCTCAAGTACGGCCAGGCCGCGCCGCGCCACCGCATTGTTCGGATCGCAGGCCAGGGCTTGCTCTAAATGCGCGCGCTTTTCTGTCATGTCGTCTGTGAGTTCGGTCAGCCAGATGTAGGCTTGCGCTTTTTCGGTGTGCGTCGCGGCATAATCCGTCAGCAGCCGTTCCAGATAGCGGCGCGCCTCAGCCTTGTCACCGGCTTTGGCGGCTGCGATCCCGCGTACGAGCTGGCTGCGAACATCTCCAAGCATTGTCATCTCCTGCGATGATGTGCGAATAAAGAATCGGCGAATGAGCGAATCAGCGAATGAGTGCGGCGATGAATAACACCCCCACAAAATTCTTGCCCCTTACCCCTTGTCCCCCTTACTCCCTACTCCCGTTATTATAGCACGACTCGGGCAAACATTGCGCTATATCGAGAAAGGAGTACATTTTCTCAAAACGAGGATCAAAATCCGGAGGTGGAGTAATGGCAGATGTAGCTTTGATGGGCCTCGACATAGGGACATCCAGTACCAAGACGGTGGTTATTAGCCCGGACGGCGTTTTGTTGGGGATGGCGGCGCAGGAATATGCCGTGGAAACGCCGCATCCGGGATGGGCGGAGCAGAATCCGGAGACGTGGCTGAGTGCTGCCCTGGATACGATGCGTCGCGCGTTGGCTGTAGCCAACATTCCGGCAGAGCAGGTGCAGGCCGTCGGCCTCTCCGGGCAAATGCATGGGACGGTATGCCTCGACGCGCGCGGGCTTCCGTTGCGTCCAGCCATCATCTGGGCGGATCAACGCTCGGCAGCACAGGTGGCGGACGTGTATGCGCGCGTCGGGCGCGAGCAGTTGGCCGCGTGGACGGCGAACCCGCTGGCAACCGGCTTCATGCTGGCGACGTGGCTCTGGCTGCGCGAGCACGAACTCGATGTTGCTATAGCCACCGCGCATCTGCTGTTGCCGAAGGACTACGTCCGTTACCGGCTCACCGGCGAAATCGGGACGGAGCCGAGTGACGCCTCCTCGACGTCGCTCTTCGATACGGCGAATCGCTGTTGGAGCACAGCGTTGCTCGATGCGCTCGGATTGGACGCGCGCGTGCTCCCTCCGGTGGCGGCGTCGGCAGCGATCGCGGGTGGTCTGCTGCCGGAGATCGCGGCGGCGACGGGGCTGCGCCCCGGTACACCCGTCATCTACGGCGGCAGCGACCAGGCCATGCAGGCCGTGGGGCACGGCGTCGTCGCACCGGGCGTGCTCTCGTCCACGATCGGCACCGGCGGGCAGCTCTTCGCGCCCGTCGCGCGCCCGGTCTACGATCCGCAGGCGCGCCTGCATTGCTTCTGCCACGTTATGCCTGATATGTGGCATCTCGAAGCGGCGATGCTGGCAGCAGGTCTCTCGCTCAAGTGGCTGCGTGACAGCGTGCTATCCGGTCTCACGTATCAAGAGATTGCCGACGCTGCGGCAACCGTCGTGCCTGGCGCGGAAGGGTTGTTCTTCCTGCCCTATCTTGCGGGCGAACGCACGCCGCACATGGATCCCCGCGCACGCGGCAGCTTCGTCGGGCTCACGCTGCGCCACGGACGCGCGCACATCGCGCGGGCAGTGATGGAGGGCGTCGTCTTCGCGATGCGCCAGGGTCTCGCGTTGATGCTCGATCTCGGCGTGACGCCGGAGCGCATCATTGCCTCGGGCGGTGCGGCGCAGCACCCGTTGTGGCTTAAGGTACAGGCAGATATGTTCAATCGCCCGCTGTACCAGACGCGAACGCTTGAAGCTTCGGCGGTGGGGGCGGCGTTGTTAGCCGGGGTAGGGACAGGTATCTATGCGGATGTGGCAGATGCTGTGGGGCAGGCGGTGCGTTACTCCGAGACAGTGATCACACCGGACCCGGACAACGCCGCGCATTACGTGACCCTTGCCGGGACGTTCGCCGCGCTCTATCCGGCGCTCGCACCGACGTATCATGCTCTGTGGAAGTAGATAGTGTAGTGACGACTTCAGTCGTGAGCGTGGTCAAGAGCGACTGAAGTCGTCACTACGCTAGGATACTAAGATTCGCTGCGATTCCACCAGGCTCTCGTCGATCTCCCACCCGATGCCGGGTTGTTGGGGCAGTTCGATGTAGCCGTTGACCGGTTCGGGCTTGTGGGTGAAGAAGAAGTTGAGCTGCGTGTTCCACTTGACCAGGTACTCTTGCACCGGGCAGAGAGCAGGCGACTGCGACGCGCTGAAGTGGAGCGTCGCGTAGGTGGAATGGTTGTGCGGGACCACCTCGACATCGTAAGCTGAGGCCAGCGCCGCGATTTTGGCGACCTCGCTGATCCCACCGGCCCAGAAGATATCCGGTTGCAGCACGTCCTGCGCGCGTGCCTCGAGCAACTTGTGGAAGCCCCAGCGCGTGTATTCGTGCTCGCCGTTGGAGATGGGGTAGGGCGCGTGTTGGCGGATTTGCGCGCAGACATCGACCTTGTCCGGCATAACCGGCTCCTCGACCCAGCGCGGGTGGTACTCGGCGATGCGCTCCGCCATCGTGCGGGCGTACCGCAGGTCCCAGCTCATCCACGTGTCGAGCATCAGGTCGGCATCGGGACCGATGGCCTCGCGCACGGCTTTGACCAGCGCGACGTTGCGCTCGATCCCGGCGCGTCCGTCGGCGGGGACGGCGCGGAAGAACCACTTCTGCGCGGTGTAGCCTTGGGCGGCGTATTCCCTGGCGCGCGCGGCGGCCTGTTCCGGTTCCACAGAAAAACCGAGCATGCTGGCGTAGACCGGGATACGTTCGCGTGTGGGGCCGCCCAGCAGGGTGTAAACAGGCGCATCGAACCACTTCCCGCGAATGTCCCACAGGGCGCAGTCCACCGCGCTGATGGCCATCATCGTGACGCCTTTGCGCCCGTGAACGGACAGCCGGTACATCTTGTCCCACAGCAATTCCGCCGCCAACGGGTTGGCCCCGAGCAGCAGCTCCTTGAAATCCGCCAGGATGATGTGCGCGATAGCGGGCGTGATCGGCCCCGCCAGCCCGATGATGCCGGCGTCGGTTCCGATCTCCACGAAGGTCGCGCGAATCTGGTACGCGCCCTCGTCGCGCCGTTCCAGCCAGTGCGCGCCCTCGGCCCGGTGTTCCGGGTAGACGTCGATCGGGCGCGCAAGCCGCTCCTCCCAAAACTCACCCTCGAAGGGCATAACGCCCGTCAACTCCCGGCAACGAATTGCATCAATCTTCATTGTGTGACCTCCAAAATAGTAGACGGTAGACAGTAGTCGGTAGACGGGGGGAGTCCCTGTCTACCGTCTACCGTCTACTTAAAATGGCCTTGGTGCGATGCCGACCAGATAGCCGTACTTGGCCTTGAACTGATCCAGCGTGAGATTGGTCTGCGCCGCCATCTTGCCGAGGAGGATTTCATCTTCGGCGTCGTCAGACGTGAGGCGGATCATAAACTTGCGTGCCGAGCGGAAAACGAAAGAGTCGGTGTTGACCTTGCGGACTTCCGTGCGGCCGGTGGAGGGGTCCATCATCTGCGCGAAGGGGATGGGCACCATCTGCCCTTGCTGGATGGTGACCGTCGCGTGACTGCCCTCGTTGAGCAGGAAAGTGACGGCGGCTTCGCCCAAGCTGCGCGTATAGTCGATGTCATAGGCGATGGGATCGGCACAGCGCAGCTCGTAGCCCTGATCAATGTTGACGATGCTGGTGTTCATGTCGATGGACTTGAGTTCCTTGCGCAGTTCGTCCTTGAGAATGTGCGAGAAGTCCACTTCCGATAAACGGATGTGGCCATGTTCGTCAAGCTCGACGTTTTCCAGCCCGTCCAGGTCGCCGGGGAACATTTGCTCCACCACGCCTTCGGCCACCACGGCCACGCCGTGTGGTTTGTCATCGGCCTGGCGTTTGATGATCGTCGTAGCGAGAATGTCCACGACTTCTTGCAGACGGATTTCGCGGTCTTCCCATTCTTCGGGGATGAGCGTGACCGTCGCGCCGGAGCTTTTGCCGATGCCGAGCGCCAGATGGCCGGCCTTGCGCCCCATCGCGACGACGAGGTACCAGCGTTGGCTGGTGAGCGCGTCTTCCATCAGATTCATCACGAGGCGCGTTCCCAATTCGCGTGCCGTCTCGAATCCGAAGGTGACGATGCCTTCCGGCAGCGGCAGGTCGTTGTCGATGGTCTTGGGTGCGTGCACCGTCTGGATTCTGACGTTCATGTGCTCGTCTGCATAGCGCGCGACGCGATATGCGGAATAGGCTGTGTCGTCACCGCCGATGGCGAGCAGGCAGTTGATCCCCGCGTCGATCAAGGTGCGGCTGCACGTTTCGAGGTCTTTCTCCGACTTGGTTGGATTGGCGCGCGAGGTGCGCAGGATCGACCCGCCATCGCGGTGGATGCGGCTCACGTCGGTGATCGTTAAGGGCTTGCCGACGATGTGGCCCTGCATGAGGTACTTGAATCCTTCGTACAGGCCAATGACCTCCATGCCGTTGACGATAGCTTCGATGGTGGCGGAGTGGATTACGCCGTTGATGCCCGGTGCCGGTCCTCCGCCGACCAGAATACCGAGTTTCTTGTTCTTTGTCTTGACCATGAGATAATCTCCCCCTCTGAAAATGCCTGGAAAAATTCCCTGCTGACTAGGGCACAGTATAACGCAGGGTTTGAAATTCGTCAATATTACCGTCCCATCCACCCGCCATCGACGATCAGCGTGATGCCGTTGACGTAGTTCGAGGCAGCGGAAGCGAGGTAGACGACCGCGCCTTTGAAGTCGTCCGGCGTGCCCCAGCGCCCGGCGGGGATGCGCGCCAGGATTTGCTCGCTGCGGACGGGATCGTGGCGCAAGGCCTCGGTGAGGTCCGTGGCGATGTAGCCGGGCACGATGGCGTTGACGTTGACGCCCTTGCCGGCCCACTCGTTCGACAGCGCCATCACCAGTTGGCCGATGCCGCCCTTGCTCGCGGCGTAGCTCGGTACGGTGATCCCGCCCTGGAAGGTGAGCAGGGAGGCGGTGAAGATGATCTTGCCGTGACCGCGCGCCAGCATCTCTTTCCCGAACTCGCGCGCGAGGATGAACTGCGCGTTGAGGTTGGTCTCGATGACCTCGTCCCATTTGTCGTCGGGATAGTCCGCTACCGGTTTGCGGAAGATCGTGCCTGCATTGTTGACGAGGATGTCGATGGGCGGGCACTCCGCCTTCACCCGCGCGATAAAGGCGTAGAGCGCCGTCCGGTCTGCAAAATCGCAGGCGTAGCCGGTGAACGCGCGCCCCAACGCGACGACGTCCTGCTCCACCTCGCTGCCCGGTTGCAGCGTGAGACTCACACCGACGATGTCCGCTCCGGCTTCGGCGAGTGCTTGCGCGTAGCCGCGCCCAATCCCGCGCCGGCAGCCGGTGACGAGCGCGGTTTTTCCGTCAAGTTTGAAAAGGTCTAGGAT
>Ga0209614_1000955_pt1 | contig 23488 bp, 21 predicted proteins | sample BlaSprsedimmetaG_FD_185484 | JGI IMG/M metagenome (GOLD analysis project Ga0209614, IMG submission 185484) | Hot spring sediment bacterial and archeal communities from California, USA to study Microbial Dark Matter (Phase II) - Blank Spring... ... | reverse complement strand
CATCCTTCAAGTTACTAAACTTGAAGGTTTTGGAGGGGGAGGCATCCCCCTCCTTTATTAACAAATCAGCCAATTTTATCAACTATTCGTAATTAAATAAAAAAGGCTGCCCTTTTGAGACAGCCTCTTTTTTTCCGGGCTGGCAATAAAATTTTAACGAACCAGGCTTACATCTCCAAAACGCGTTTCGATGCGTACCCTGGATCCCCCCGGGTCACCCGCACCCACTGTTCCGGAAAGAGTAAGGCTCGTGTTTTCTTTTATTTTACTGATATTTCCGGCAGACGGGGTTTTGATATCGGAGAAACTGGCTTTTCCTTCGATTTTGTATGTGGCTTCCGGATCAATCCCCAGGGTATGCTGTGTATAGGAACTTTTTACTGAGATGGATTCAAATCCGGGAGGTATATAGCCCACGACACATCTTCCGTACCTGGTGTCCAGTTCCAGTTTGCGGATCAGTTCATTAATTTCGAGGGTTGTATAGGAACCTGTGCCCACAAAGTTGTTCACTTTACCTATTTTTACCTTGTCGTACCCGCTTTCCGATACAATACTTGACACGTTTTCCACCTGGAATTCCGAATGCTTGCTTTCAATCAGCAGGGCCTGGGCCAGGGTAATATCCAGCTCATAATACTTGATATTCAGAGCAAGCCAGTTTGCTTCATTGATGAAACCCTGACCGTGGGTAAGTGTGACCAGGCTGCGGGGTTTTTCATCGCCCCGCAGGATTTTGTGTGCCTCAAGGCGCCCGAATTTGATGTCGATATTCACCAGTCCGGTCAGTTCGGTGATGAACATATCGCCGAATCGGTTGGTAAGGTTCAGTGTCAGGTCGGAAGGAATTTGCAGTAAATAATCGATGCTGAAATTCTTGTTATCCGACCCCCACGATTCGGTAGTGATCTGGCCGAAGTTCCGGTCGAAGACCGTTTCCAGTCTGATCTGACTGCCTTCAACCTGTTCCTTTATACTGATCATTTCAATGATCTTTTCGGCTTTTTCAGGTTGCGTATGTGTGACACTGATGGTTACTTCCACGCGGATCCTGTTCTGATCCCAGCTTCTCACATCTATTTTTCCGAATTTGTTTCCGATGTTCAGAACGGTTTCAGCCGTTGCCGGGTATTCCTTCTCAATTTTCCTGGATTTACTCTGTGCCAGCATATCTCCGGAAAAGAAAATGAGTCCGGAGACCAGGAAGGCCAGAAAGCCTGCTTTATATCTGCGGTTGTCCATGATGGGTTGGTTTTGATGGTTCTTGTTCATGATATTTCATTTCCTGTGCCTGCTTCAGTTGCAGGAGCACATAGTTTATCACTTCTATGCGGGTTTCGTAATACGAAATGATGGCGTTGACCACCCTTTCATCACCGGGATGGGCAGAAAGTTCCTTCTGCAGGCCGGTGTAAATACTGTCCATGGAAGCCATTTCCCGGCGGAAGATTTGCATTGACAGGCTGTCGGGGGCCCATTCTTCCAGCTCCCGGTATTTGTTCTGTATCTGGGATGTATAGTATAGTTCCACTTCCCGGTATTCGGGTGAAAGCTTGCCCAGGCTGATCAGGTCCTTTTCCGGCGGTCGCACCACGTGTTCGAAGATCCAGAGTGATGAGAGCAGTACCAGCACCAATATGGCTGCCACTTTCGACCATTTGAGGACGAGGGTTCTTCTTCCGGAGGACCCTGCCACGCCCAGTTTCTGACTGAACCTTTCCAGGTGCCCTTCGGCCGGTTCCCGGTGGTCAAAAAACGACCGGTTTTCCCTGATGATTTTTTCCAGTGGGTCCATGTCAGCTCTGTTTTATTATTTCCAGCAGTTTTTTTCTTGCTCTGGCATATTGTGACCGGGAAGTAGACGGAGATATGTTCAGGATCCCGGCAATTTCGTCGTGGTCGTATCCTTCCAGCAGGTAAAGCGACAGGATGATGCGGTAGCCGTCGGGCAGGGAATCGATGGCATTCCTTATGATTTCCAGTTTTTCCCGGAGTTCTTCTTCTGAGAGCGAACCGTTTTCCTGGCCTGACTCATCGGCCACATCAAATTTCTCTTCCACGGGCTCGAGAATCATTTTTCTCTTTTTCAGGTGATCCAGCGACCGGTTGATCACGATCCTCTTCAGCCAGGCTCCGAAGCTTACCTCCTGCCGGTAAGTCCCGATCTTTTCAAAAGCCGAAAGAAAAGCTTCCTGTATCACATCTTCGGCTTCCAGGGTATCGTTCAGTATTCTGAGGCTCGTGTTGTACATCGACTTATAGTATAATTTGTAGATCCTGAACTGTGCCTGCTGGTCTCCCTGCATGCATCCGTTGATCAGATCCTGATGGATATTCCGGTAAGTGTCCTGTTCCGTATCCATGCATTCTGTTTTAAATACGCAATTATTGTCATGACGCTGCATGAAAACCGAAAAATTTTCATGCACCATAAAGTTAATGATTTTCGGAATGTGTAATTCCTTACAGCCAATTCGTATGGATCATGCCCTGGATGATTTCTCCCTTTTCATAGTCCAGTTCCGAACCGAACAGGCTGTGGGGAATGGAATAAACCAGCAGCAGGAGGATGGCGGCCATGATGGTAAGTGTACGCCGTTCTTTTTTCCGGTTACCCAGAAAAGCTACCAGGTATCCTGCAAAGGCAATCAGGGTTTTGGAGTCGGTCAGGTCCTGCCCCAGGGGAAAACCTGTCCAGAAAGAGCCAAAAGCAAATTTCTGTACTATGGGGCCGAGGATCATCCCTCCCGCCAGTAAGAACCAGAAGGTAACAAAGGTGTATGACCGGTATGCCGGTAAACGGAACAGGGCAAACAGCAGGGCTGCGGTGGAAAACAGCATGGCCAGGAACATCAGGAATACGTGGGGAACAAGAACCGCATCGGGTACCGGATCTTTGAAACGGATAATCACAGGGCTCTCTTCCGGCAGGGTGCGTATTACATCGTTCTTTTCCAGTACCACGTAATATTCCAGTTTCCCTGCTGCGGGTTGTACGGGTAAAACCCCCGCCAGTATCTCGGGGTCGGTTTTCATCCGCACCATATGGTGCTTACGCCACGGATCGCCGGTGGGATACCGGCGGAAAACCAGAGTTCCCCTGATGGTGGTATCGGGTATTTCAAGTTCCACCAGGGCATCGGAAGTGGTTACATGCGACCGGATCAGGTCCACCCTCAGGGTGTTCCCTTCCATTTCCGTTCTGATCTTTTTTTCATGGGTGGGTCCCGTAACCCGCTGGTATACAACAGCCGAAAGGGTCAGTACCGCAGCAATTAACCATAATACCACCTTTTTCATCCTTTCTACAATTGTATCAGTAAAACATGTACCTCGTCGCCCCTTTTTATTTCCACGTGTACCGTTTGTCCGGGCTTCAGCTGTGACAGACGGAACATATAATCGTCAATGTTCATGACGGGCTTTCCGTTCATGGCTGTAATAATATCTCCGTCCTGCATTCCTGCCAGGTCGGCCGGTCTGCCTTCGATCACGTAATCGGCCCGCAGCCCGTTTTTTACCACTCCGGCGAAATCGGGCATGATCCCCAGCGATACTTTCCTGGCATGCCTGCCGGCGCTGCCCTGTTTGGGGCCCGCTTCCCGGTAGGTGAGGGCATGGGGCATCCTGTCAAGACGAATGACCAGGTCGAAAATGAATTCACAAATTTCTTTCATTCCCTCAAAACGGAGCTTATCGGGTGTATCAAAAGGTGTATGGTAATCGAGGTGCGGGCCGGTGGAAAAGAAAAATACGGGTATGTCCCTGCTGTAAAAGGAAGCGTGATCGGAAGGACCGTATCCGGGTGCCGAAAGTGCCAGGGAGAAAGACCGGTTTTCCCTTAACAGGCCGATCAGGGAATCGGCTTCCACCGATGAGCCGGTTCCCCCGATCTGCAGGTTTTGTTTTTTATTCAGCCTGCCAATCATATCAAGGTTGATCATGGCTGTGTACTTACCGTTAACCACCGGCTCTTCTTCAAGAAAATGGTGCGATCCCAGCAAACCGTGCTCTTCCGCACCGAACGCCACAAACAGGTAACTGCGGCTGAGGGAATCACGTATGGCTGCCAGCCGGCCTGCCAGCTCCAGGATGCCGGCTACTCCCGATGCATTGTCATCGGCCCCGTAATGCACAGCGGTGGTGTCGGGTCGGCGTGAACTGCTGTTCTCACCGCCCAGGCCGAGGTGATCATAGTGAGCCCCGATCACCACAATCTCGTTTTTCAGTACCGGATCGCTTCCTTCCAGATAACCAACCACATTCTGAGTAAAAGCCTTTATTTCTTCAACTCCTGCGCCGGCATCCAGCTTTCCGGCCAGCTCGAATGAAAGGGACCTTTGCAGGCTGTCGAGCTTCGTTTTCAGAAGGGAAAGGGTATCTGACCCGGCACGGATCATGTGATTGGCCACAGCCGGTGTAATGTACAGAACGGGGATACCCGCTTCGGCCTGCCGGGGATCGCCGGCAGGAAAATCTTCCCGCTGCCCGGTAATCAGCAGCACCCCACCGGCTCCCCTGTCCCGTGCCATGATCACCTTGTCGCGGTCATCATGATAGGCAGCATACCTGCTAGCCGGATTGTCCGGTTCAGGACTTCCTCTCAGCAGCATGACCCATTTACCGCCGATATCCGTATTCCTGTAATCGTTCCACGGACTTGTCCCGTTGCTTATGTCAAAACCGTATCCGGCAAAAACCACCGGGGCATGCAATTGGCCCTCTGATGAAAACAGGGCCGGAGTATAATCGGTTCCCTGCACGGCAGAAAAATCGTCATACCGGAAATGCAGGTCGCCGGCCGGTTTTTTATCCAGCAGGATTTCGAAAGTCTGGAATCCCTCCTTTCCGGGAAGGTTAAGTCCTGCTTCCGCAAATTCCTGCCTGATGTACCCGGCTGCTTTTCTGTCGCCCGGGGTGCCCGGATACCGGCCTTCCAGCTCATCGGAAGCCAGATAATGTACGTGGCGTTTCAGTTCCTGAACGGTGATGGCCGGTTCCCTGTGAATGCGCCGGCAGGAAACCAGCCCGGCCAGTACCAGTACGGCCAGTATAAAGTGTTTGTTTATATATGCAGACATCATAATATAAAAGCTGAGGAAGCTCCAAATATAGAAAAATCATATGTCTTCCGAGTACCGGCTGCATTTTTAATTTCACAAAGAATTAAACAAAAAAAACAGCAGAATTTTTTGCACATCATCTGAATTTGTTATATTTGACCATATAATTAAACCATAAAATTAATATTTATGGTTTAACTAAATATTTAATCATGATTTCTCCGGATAATTCTGTCTCCCATACTGCCACGGAACGCAGGATCCTGGATGCGGCAAAACGGGTGTTCGGAAGAAAGGGACTGGACGGGGCCCGGATGCAGGAGATTGCCGACGAGGCCGGTCTGAACAAAGCCCTGCTGCATTATTATTTCCGCAGCAAGGACAACCTTTTCCGGGCGGTATTCCGGGAGGTGTTTCAGTCGTTTTTTCCGGCTGTGCTTGAAATGATGGGAGAAGAGGGCTATTCTTTCGAAGAGAAGATACGCCGGTTCGTGCATTCGTACATCGAGCTGATCAGGCAACATCCCTATCTGCCAGGGTTTATCCTGCATCATATGCAGGGTCCGGGCGAGGGACCGGAAAGGGTGGTGGATATGTTCCGTGCTACGGGTGTGGATCCCGGTGTGTTCTACCGTGAGGCGAAGAAAGAAGCGGAAAAGGGAAACATCCGCCCCATCGATCCCGCGCAACTGATACTGAATATTATTTCCCTGTGCATATTTCCCTTTATTGGGGCTCCGGTTATATCGGTCTTCCTGTTTCCCGGAAAGGACTATGACCGTTTACTGGAAGAACGCAAGGAAACCGTCAGTGATTTCGTAATTCATGCCATCAGAAAAACATGAGCACAAAGCATTTCCTTATTATCTGCATTCTTTTTCCGGGCTTTACCGGAATATTTGCCCAGAAACTTCAGGAATGGGATCTGGATTCCTGCTGGAAAAGGGCCGTTGAGGCACATCCCCTGTCGGGGGATGCAGTCCTCATCCGGTCGTCCACTGCCCTGAAGGTCAGGAGCCTGTCATCAGCATTCCTGCCTGCCGTGGAACTCGGAGCCCAGGCCACGTACCAGTCGGATGTGGTATCCATCGACCTTGACCTGGGGCTTCCGGGTGTGGAGTTTCCTGCTCCCACACGCGATCAGTACAGGGTATACCTTGATCTTCACCAGACGATCTACGACGGAGGGTCGGTACGCCTGCAAAAAGAGCTGGAACAGGCCCGGGCAGGGGCAGAAACGGGGCAGACCCGCGTCAGCCTGCATCAGGTTCGGCAAATGGTCAGTGAAGTATATTTTATGATCCTGCTTCTTCAGGAGCAGGAAAAAGTCCTGATGCTGTCGGATACCCTGTTGCAGGAAAGGATCAGGCTGGCCCGTTCGGCTGTGGAAAACGGAGTGCTTACCACGACCGATTTCCTGGACCTGCAGGCTGAGCAGTATTCCCTGAGGCAGGAGATGGAGGAGGTCCGCTTCAACCTGCTTTCGGCACGCGGGGTGTTGGCCGAACTGCTCGGAGTGGAGGAAGAAAGCATCGGTGCCCTGCGGCTCCTCCGTGCAGAAGTTGATCCGGAATCTCCCGTTCGCCGTCCTGAGCTGGACCTGATGGATGCCCGCCTGGAAGGGCTCGAAAAAACATCGTTGCTGTTGAAAACCCGCCTCAGGCCGAAGCTGGTGGCATTCGGGCAGGCGGGATACGGGAGGCCCGGATTGAATATGCTGTCGGATGAATTCGATCCTTACTTTATGGTGGGGGCCCGCCTTAGCTGGAATATTTTCGACGGCTACCGTACCCGCATGGAAAGACAACGGGTACGCGTTGAGGCCGACAGGCTGACCCTGCAACAGGAAACGTTTACCGAACAGGTTCAAAGAGACCTGATAAGGCAGAGGAATGAAGCGGAAAAATACCGTCATTTGCTCGACACGGACCGGGAGATTCTGGCCCTTCGTCAGGAACTGACCCGCTCGGCCGCCAGCCGTCTGGGACAGGGGGTGATCACCTCGGCCGAATACCTTCTGGTATGGCATGCGGAGAAAACGGCCCGGATCAGGGAAAAAACCCACCGGGTGATGCTGGCCAGGACCATAGCCGAAATGCTCCTGACACTGGGAATGGAAAAGGAAAAACCATGAACGAATCATATATCCAACCTATGAAAAAACTGTTGTACATGGCGCTAATCCTCCTGGCGGGAGGATGCCGCGATAAAGCACCCCTTCCCGAGGCATACGGGAATTTTGAGGCTCTGGAAATACTGGTGCCGGCACAAACATCGGGTGTGCTGGCGGAGTGGAACCTGGAAGAAGGGCAGGAGCTCAAAAAAGACCAGGTGATCGGTCTGGTGGATACGCTTCCTCTGCACCTGAAAAAACGGCAACTTCAGTCCCAGGTCAAAGCAGTACTTACCCGGCTGCAGAGTGTGGATGCCGAGGTGAAAGTGCTGGAAAAACAGCTGGAAATGCTGGAAAAAGACCTGGGAAGGACCGAAAACCTTCTGGCCGACGGGGCAGCTACCCCGAAACAATATGATGACCTGCTGGGGAATATGGAAGTATTGAGGCTGAAAAAAGAAGCGGTGAAAGCACAGAAAACCACCATCCTGGCCGAGCGGGAGGTTCTCAATATGCAGATCCTCCAGCTGGACGACCAGATTGACAGGTCGGTGCTGACCAGCCCGGCCGCGGGAACCGTGCTGCAGAAATATACCGGGGTAAATGAAATGGTGGTTCCGGGGAAGGCACTGTTCAAACTGGCATGTCTGGATACTCTGTACCTGCGGGCTTTTCTGGGGGCTACACAGCTCGACGATGTTCGCATAGGGCAGGAAGTGGCGGTGCGGTTTGACCGTGACGAAAATTCTGATCATACCCTCCCCGGAATGATCACCTGGATATCATCCAGCGCCGAATTTACCCCAAAGATCATTCAAACGAAAGAAGAGAGGGTGACGCTGGTATACGCGGTGAAAGTGGCCGTGAAGAACAACGGCATGCTGAAGGTGGGCATGCCGGGGGAGATGGTATTGTTAAAGGAATAAAAAGATGGAATTTCTGGAAGTTATCCGGGTCAGCCGTTCGTTCGGGCCGGTAAACGCCCTGAAGGAAGTTTCTTTCTCTGTGAACAGGGGAGAACTGTTCGGGCTGATCGGTCCCGACGGGGCGGGAAAAACCACTCTGTTCCGTATCATCGCTTCCCTGTTCCTTCCCGATGAAGGAAAGATTCTGGTCAAAGGTTACAATGTTGTAAAGGATTATAAACAGGTAAGAAGGATCACCGGATACATGCCCGGGCGGTTTTCCCTGTATCATGATCTGACCGTAGAGGAAAACCTTTCGTTTTATGCTACCGTATTCGGGACCACACTGAAAGATTCGGCGGCATACATCCACCGGGTCTATTCTCCCCTGAAACCCTTCCGGAAAAGACTGGCGGGAAAATTGTCGGGAGGAATGAAGCAAAAGCTGGCCCTGTCGTGTGCCCTGATCCACCGGCCGGAATTTCTGTTGCTCGACGAGCCTACTACCGGCGTGGACGCTGTTTCCCGCAAAGAATTCTGGGAGATGCTGGAAGAACTCAGGAATATGGGGGTCACCATTCTGGTGTCCACTCCCTATATGGATGAAGCCGGCCAGTGCGACAGGGTAGCCCTGATCGATCACGGAAAGCTGCTGCAAACAGGCAGTCCTGCTGAGATCGTGCATAATTTTTCGGCGAAACTGTATGCAATCCGGGGCCGGAATCTTTATGCCCTGCTGGGCAGGTTGCGCATGAGCCCCGAGGTGAAATATGCCTTTATGTTCGGAAGGGAAATCCATCTGGTTTTTTACCGGGTTCCCGGCCGGCCCGCCCGGTGGCTCGAAAATTTGTCCGGATCACCACAGGGAACCTTTTCCATTGAACCGCTGGATCCCGGGATGGAAGACTGTTTTGTAGAATTGATGGGGGAAAATCATCCGGTTGACGGGAAAGAAAACATATAAACGGAAAAGAATCATGGCAGCCCATACCCCGCCGGTAATCAATGTGAAGGAAATGACCAAATCATTCGGGTCGTTTGTAGCCGTTGACCGCCTGACTTTCCAGGTGGAAAAAGGCGAAATATTCGGCTTTCTGGGAGCCAACGGAGCGGGAAAAACCACAGCGGTGCGTGTTTTGTGCGGCCTTTCTTCCCCCACATCGGGGCAGATCACCGTGGCCGGGTATGATGTGTGGACTCAGACCGAACAGGTCAAACGGAGCATAGGGTATATGTCGCAAAGGTTTTCCCTGTATGAAGATATCACCGTGTATGAGAACATCAGGCTGTTCGGCGGGATATACGGATTGAGTCGCAGGCAGATCAGGGAAAGGGCAGGAGAGCTGCTTAGCCGACTGGGACTGGAACACCAGCGCGATGCCCTGATCGCATCCCTGCCCTTGGGGTGGAGGCAGAAGCTGGCTTTTTCCATTGCCATTATCCACCGTCCGGGGATCGTTTTTCTGGATGAGCCGACGGGCGGGGTAGATCCCATCACCCGGAGGCAGTTCTGGGATCTGATCTATGAAACCGCACAAACCGGGATCACCGTTTTTGTCACCACTCACTATATGGACGAGGCAGAATACTGCGACCGGCTGTGTGTGATGGATGAAGGCCGGATCGTAGCCATGGATACCCCGTACCGGCTGAAACAGCTTTACGGGGCACAGGATATGAACGAAGTATTCATTAAAATAGCGAGGAAAGAGATATGAAAGAAAAATTCGCCCTGATACTGGATATGGACGGGGTGGTGGTGGATAACGGAGAATTTCACCGCAAAGCCTGGGAATCGTTTTGTTCTAAATACGGCCTGCTGGAAAGGTTCCGGCATGGGGCTCTTTTCGGGAAAACAAACCGCGATTACCTCACCACCCTGTTTGACCGTGAAATGACCGATGCGGAGGTGGAAAAGTATGCCGGGGAAAAAGAAGCCCTCTACCGCGAGCTGTACCGCCCGCATATCCGGCCGATGCCGGGGCTGATCCCGTTTCTGGAGAAGGCAGTCAGGGAGGAAATGCTTATCGCCCTGGCTACTTCCGGTCCCCGGTCCAATGTGGATTTTGTGATGGACGAACTGGGCATACGCCACCTGTTCAACCTGGCTGTTGACGATTCCATGGTGAGCCGGGGCAAGCCCCATCCCGATGTGTTTCTGAAAACGGCTTCCCTGCTGGAAATATCCCCTTACCGGTGCGCGGTGATCGAGGATTCGGTGCACGGACTCGAGGCGTCGGTGAATGCAGGAATGCTTCCCATTGCCCTGAACCATCCCGACCCCGGAGAAGTGAAGCAACTGGCAGTACTGGCCGTGCCCGATTTTACTTTCCTCGATCCCTCAGTCATTAAGAAAATGATCCTAAATCACCGGCCATGAAACGTTTTCTGGGTTTCGTGTGGAAGGAATTCCTGCATATCTTCCGGGATTACCGCACCATGCTGATTCTGTTCGGTATTCCGGTAGCCCAGATCATGCTGTTCGGATATGTCATTACCAATGAACTGAAAGATATCCGGATTGCTGTGCTCGATCACTCAAAAGATGAGGTGACCCGCGAGATCACCCGGAAGATCCTTTCCTCTGGTTTTTTTATTCTCGACAGAACCCTTGATTCGGCCGGCCAGATGGAAGAAGTGTTCAGGGAGGGGAAGGTTAAGGAGGTGGTGGTGTTCCCTCCGGGTTTCGCTGAAAATATGCAGCGCCTCCCGGGAGTTGATATTCAGCTGATTGCCGACGCTTCCGATGCCAATACGGCCCAGCTCGTGGTGAACTATACATCGGCCATTATTCAAAATTACCTGCAGAACAGGATTTCGGAAACATCCCTTCCGGTGAAGGTAAACGCCGGGGTACGCATGTTCTATAATCCTTCCCTGAAAGGGGTGTACATGTTCGTACCCGGCATCATGGCCATGATCCTGGTGCTGATATCGGCCCTGATGACTTCGGTATCCATCGCCCGGGAAAAAGAGTTCGGAACCATGGAAGTATTGCTGGTCAGTCCGCTCAGGCCCTCACAGATCATTCTGGGCAAGGTGACTCCTTACATGGCTCTCTCTGTAATCAATGCCGTTTCCATTATCCTCCTGGGGAATCTGGTGTTCGGGGTCCCGGTGCAGGGCAGCACGGTATTGCTTCTGGCAGTCAGTATCCTGTACATTTTCCTGGCCCTGACCATCGGGATCTTTATCAGCACCCTGGCCCGTACCCAGCAAATGGCCATGTTCATGTCGCTTTTTATCATGATGCTGCCCACCATCCTTCTTTCGGGTTTCATTTTCCCAATAGAAAACATGCCGAAAATCCTGCAGTGGTTCAGCGCTTTGATGCCCCCCCGCTGGTTTATCGTCGTTATCAAAAGCATTATGCTTAAGGCAAACGGGCTGTTATATGTGTGGAAAGAAGTGCTGATCCTGGCGGGGATGAGCCTCCTGTTTCTCGTGATGAGTTTTGTACGCTTCAGAGTCAGACTGGAATAAGATAAAAATGCCGTCTGTCGGGTGAGCAGTGTAATGATATGATTTGAAATACATAACAAATTGACCGGCCTCATGAGAACCATTCTGTTTCTTCTCCAGAAAGAATTTCTCCAGATATTCAGGAACAGGCTGATGCTGCCCGTGATATTCGTGTTGCCGCTGGTACAGATGCTGATCCTGGTGCATGCTGCTACCCTGGAGATGAAAAAAATCGACCTGGTGGTGGTAGACCGCGACCTGAGTTCCTGGTCGGGAAGGCTGGCGCAGAAATTCATGGCTTCGCCTTTTTTCAGGGTTCATGATGGAGGAAACAGCCGGGAGGATGCACAGGAACTGCTGAGGAAAGGAAAGGCCGATATGGTGATGGTGATTCCCGCCGGTTTTGAACGGAACATGATGAGGGAAGGGGAGGAGAGTGTTCAGTGGCTGGTGGATGCCATAAACGGAACGGCAGCCGGACTATCCCATGCCTATGCATCGGCCATACTTGCCGGTTTTCACCGGGAATGGCTGCAGGAAACAGGTAACACCGCGGGAATGGATATTCACTCCGGAATCAAAGTTCAGGAACGGTACTGGTATAATCCGAAACTGAACTACAAGATTTTTATGATCCCCGGTATCATGGTACTGCTGGTAACCATCATCGGCATGTTCCTTTCGGCTCTGAACCTGGTGCGTGAAAAGGAACTGGGAACCATAGAGCAGATCAACGTAACCCCCATACGCAAATATCAGTTCATTACCGGGAAACTCATTCCTTTCTGGGTTATTGCCCTGTTCGACCTGAGTGTGGGACTGAGCCTCGGTTATTTTCTTTTCGATATGCCTGTTCTGGGCAGCCTGCCGGTATTGTTTGCATTTACTTCCCTCTACCTGGTGGTGATCATGGGGCTGGGCCTGTTCATTTCCACCATGGTTTCCAATCAGCAGCAGGTGATGTTTATGGGCTTCTTTTTCATTATTGTATTCATTCTGATGAGCGGCATTTTTACTTCCACGGAAACCATGCCGGCATGGGCGCAAACGGTCAATATAATCAATCCTCTGGCCTATTTTATGCGGGTGATCCGCATGATCGTCCTGAAAGGTTCCGGACTGGCCGATATCGGCCGTGAGATGATTTTAATCGGGATATATGCGGTGTTGGCTATGAGCCTGGCCGTGTGGCGCTATCGCAAGGTTGCCTGACCCCGGGGCCGGCAGTCTGCCAGGGTTACTTTCCCCTTCGTTCGTACAGTCTTAAAAAAGAGTTTTGTCCGGCAAAGGATTTTTTTTTACCTTTAAATACATAAGAACCAAAACCGGATACAGGTTATGATGATCAGAACGATTGGAATAACGGCCATACTGATGCTGATAGGTTACAGCGCACGGGGACAGACTGATCCCGATATTTTTTTCCATGCGGTCAATACCGGAAATACGGAAAAGCTGACCGAGTTACTCGAACAGGGCGCCGATCCCAACATGAAGTCTCCGGTGGGAGCCACCCCACTGTTCCATGCGGTGTGGTCGAACCGGGTGGAATCGGCCGAACTACTGATAAAATACGGGGCCGATGTTAATGAAATGTGCACTGAACACGGTCTGCCCATCGTTCATGCTGCCCGGATGGGAAACCCGGGAATGATCGTGCTTTTTCTGAATCACAATGCCGATCCCGATTCCCGTGACGGGGACGGTAAAACCGCCCTGATGGTGGCCATTGATAAGGAACATACCCGGGCTGCGTGCGTACTGATCAAAAAGGGGGCTGATGTGAATGCCCGCGGACCCAAAAACCACACACCGGCCCATTATGCTGCCATGCACAATGACGTGAAGACACTGGAAAAACTGAAAAATGCAGGGGCCGACATGAAATTGACCAACGATGAGGGGGAAACTCCTTTACAGATTGCAGAGAGGCTGGGCCATGCCGAGGCAACGGAATTACTTGAAGAAAAAGAAGATGACCGGTAAGCCCGTATTAATAACAGCCATGTTCCTGAATACTGTCTGATACTGATATGGAAATTCTGGTCGAGAAGCTGAACGAAAGGATCAAGGAACTGCGGTGTATTTATCAGGTAGAAGAATTGCTAACTGATCCGGGACAGGACCTGGACCCGGTGTTTCTGCGCCTGCTCGATATTATTCCAACCGGCTGGCAGCATACCACCATTTGCGAAGCCTGTATCACCTACGAGGAAAAAGAATATGTGCGACCCGATTTTGTCCGCACCCCCTGGTTCCAGGAAGCCGACCTGGTGGTGGACAATACCATGGTGGGGAATATCCGGGTGCATTATATCCAGAAGATTGACAAAACAGGCGGCATGCTGTTCCTGCCGGAAGAACAAAAACTGCTCGATGCCATAGCCGACCGCCTGAGCCATTTCCTGTTTTCCAGGCGACTCAAAAATACCCTGGAATACATGGAATCACCCTACCGTCAGCCTGCCAAAGGCAAAAAACTGCTCAGTGACAAGCCCGATGTCCACTGGAGATGGAGATACCGTATGGCCCGGGTTCTGGCCGGTCATATTGATATGGAACGTTTCGGCGTGAAAGCAATCTACCTGATCGGAAGTACCAGGGAAGCGAAGGCCGGGCCCCACAGTGATATCGACCTGCTGGTGCATGTTGACGGATCGGAACAACAGCAGGCCGAACTGAAAGCCTGGATGGAAGGATGGGGACTCTGCCTGGCAGAATTCAACTACCTGAAGACTGCAGAGCCGGTGAAAAACAGCCTGATAGACCTGCACCTGATCACCGACGAGGATATCAGGAACGATACCTCCTATGCTGTTATGATCAAACCCGGTAGCCGGAACGCACATCTTCTGAGAAAGAAAGAATAGGTTATGGAACAGGCATCGGGAGGGGAAAATCCCCTGGTATTCTTCGTAACCGATCTGCACGGCAGGATTTCCCGCTATACCTTACTGGAAGAACAGATCATAAGGGAAAAACCCGGTCTGCTGCTCTTCGGAGGCGATCTCCTGCCGCACTTCCGCGGACCCGATAATCCCGAAATGTTTGTGGGTGGTTTTCTTACATCCATGTTTCTTCGCCTGAAACACCGGCTTAAAAAGGATTATCCCAGGGTAATGATGATCCTGGGAAACGATGACCCGGCCTGTGTGGTCCCGGATATACTGAAAGGGGAGGAAACAGGATTGTGGACCTATATGCATGGCCGGACGATCAAACTGGCAGGTTACAGTTTTTACGGTTATTCCTTTATTCCGCCCACTCCGTTCCTTTTTAAAGACTGGGAAAAATATGATGTTTCCAGGTACACCGATCCGGGATGCATTCCTCCCGATTGCGGAAAACGGTCGATAGTACCCGATTACGATCCTGCCTGGGCCAATATGGCAGAAGACCTGAACACCTGGCCGGGAGATGCCGATCTGTCGCGTTCGGTTTTTCTTTTTCACAGCCCTCCGTACCGGACAGGCCTCGACCGGGCGGCGCTCGACGGGCAGACCGTGGATCATGTTCCCCTGGATGTACACATCGGATCCATTGCCGTATACCGTTTTATTATGAACCGCCAGCCCTTTCTTACCCTCCACGGCCATGTGCATGAATCGACCCGCCTTACGGGAACCTGGATGGAAAAACTGGGCCGTACCGTGGCCATCCAGGGAGCCGGCGATACCGATAAGCTGGTTCTTATCCGGTTTTACCTGGAATACCCCGAACAGGCCGTCCGACTCGAACTGTGAAAAGACAACCGACCCGGGAAACTTCCTGAGCCCCCGACTCCCCAGCTCCACGTTCAGCCTACATCATCATTATCCCTCTGCTTCGGGCGTCGCTGATTGTCTCCGGGGTCCAGAATCCTACCTGCACTTCGCCGATATGCCGCTTTCTGAGCATGAACATGCACAACCTCGACTGGCCGATCCCTCCGCCCATACTCTGGGGGAGCTGCCCTTCCAGTAACATCCGGTGAAAGGGAAGATTTTTCCTTTCCATGCAACCTCTCACGGCCAGCTGCCTCAGCAGGCTGGCGGGATCTACCCGTATCCCCATGGAGGATATTTCGAAAGCCCTTTCCAGAACCGGATTCCACAGGATAATGTCCCCGTTCAGCCCGGTGGTCCCTTCTTCATTTTCGGTGATCCAGTCGTCATAATCAGGGGCCCTGCCGTCGTGCAGGGTGCCGTCGGATAGTTCAGTACCTATCCCGATAATGAACAGCGCCCCGTATTGCCTGGCGGCTTCGGTTTCCCGCATCCCGGGCGATAGCCCGGGATACCGCCGGCGCAGCTCCTCTGCATGAAGAAAGGTGATGTCTTCGGGCAGGATGGGTTCCGTTTCCGGGAAACGGCCGGCCACCGTTTTCTCGGTGTGCCTGATCACCCGGTAGATCTTTTCCACGGCGGCCCGAAGGGTTTTCAGGCTGCGTTCTTCCGGGGTAATGTGTTTTTCCCAGTCCCACTGATCCACATATACCGAATGCAGGGGACCGGTTTCTTCGTCGGGCCTGAGCGCCCGCATGTCGGTAAGTATGCCCCTGCCTGCTTCAATTTCCAGTTCCTTCAGCCGCAACCTTTTCCACTTGGCCAGCGATTGCACCACTTCGGCCTGCTGTCCGTTAAACATCCGGAGAGGAAACCGTACCGGCCTTTCCACCCCGTTCAGGTTATCGTTCAATCCCGAATCATGGGACACGATTAGGGGTGAGGATATGGGAATCAGGTCGAGTTCCCTGGCCAGTTCACGGGAAAAAGTTTCTTTCACCAGGCGTATGCCTGCTTCGGTTCGGATGATCTCATTTGCTTTCATTCGCTTGCATTTTTATACTAGTTAGGAAAAGATGGCAGGTGAAAAAAAATGCCCGCCGGGAATGGCGGGCATGGAACAGATTCATGGCATCCGCCGGGAGGAGGTGCTTTATTGTTATTGTTATTATTTATCAGGATCCGCTGCATGTTCTTTCTTTTAAAATATAAAAAAAAACCTTCCGTTTCGGGAAGGCTGTATGGTTTTTCCAGTGTTGATCCGGTATTAACCGTACAATAGCCTTCCCGCCTCAATACAATTATTATTATTGTTGCTGAGATTAAGGAAGAGGCCGTTGTACAGGCAAATGCTCATGATCATGTTTTACAGCATAAAAGTAGAATGTCCGGTTGACATTTGCAAGAAAATGCCCGGGAAATTGCATCCTTTCATTCAGAATTTTTCTCAGTGGCAGGCTTTGCTGCTATGAAATACCCCTGTGAGGTCTTGTTCTTTTGATCATCCTGCTATATTTGCCATTTGTTGTTAAACGCAGAATTTTTTTCCATGAAAAAACGGATTGTTTATGCTCTTCTGGCCGTTGTGCTTACGGCCTGTTCTGTTTATGCCCAGCTGCCGGCAACCCATGAGTTGTATCCGGGTTCGTGCACCAGTATCATGGCAGGGAAAAAAGCCACCACCGACGGTTCGGTGATCACGGCCCATGCCTGCGACGGGAACTACCGCACCTGGCTGAATGTGGTTCCTGCCGCGGATTTTCCTGAAGACACGGTTCATCATGTGTACTGGGGAAGATTACATACCGAAACCGTGTGGGATACCCGGAACCTGGAAAAGAAGGGGGAGATACCTCAGGTGCGGCATACCTACGCTTACCTGAATACGGCCTATCCCTGCCTGAATGAAAAGCAGGTGGCCATTGGCGAGACCACCATTTACGGCCGCAGGGAATTGAGGAATGAGAAAGGCCTCTTCCTGATCGAGAACCTTCAGGAAATAGCTCTTCAGCGTTGCTCCACGGCCCGCCAGGCGGTGGAAACCATGGGCAGGCTGGCCGAAGAATACGGCTACGGCGATTATGCCGAATGCCTTACCGTGGCCGATCCGAAGGAAGTATGGCATTTTGAGATCTCCGGCGCCGGGGAGAAGGAAATCGGGGCTCTCTGGGCTGCCGTCCGTATACCCGACGACCACGTGGGGGTTTCGGCCAATATTTCCCGGATTGCAGAGATCGATTTTGACGATCCGGATAATTTCCTGTACAGCAAAGACCTGAAGAAAAAATCGAAAAAACTGGGATACTGGGACGGGGAGGAACCCTTTAAATTCTATCAGGTGATATCGGGCAGGAAGCCCTTTTCCATCCGGGAGTATTATGTGCTCAGCACCCTGGCCCCTTCGCTGAAACTGGATTATGAAGCCGACGAGCTCCCTTTTTCCGTGAAACCCGATAATAAAGTATCGGTGAGGGATGTGATGAAATACTACCGGAATACCTATGAGGGCACGCAGTGGGATATGACACGGAACCTGCTGGTGGAAAAGGTCACCAAAGACGAAGAAGGAAACGAGGTGCGAGATACGGTGCTCAGCCCCGTGGCCAACCCGTGGATGAGCCGCGACCTGATCACACTTTTCAATACCCTGAAACCGGAAACGGTGGAAAGGCACCGGGCCATTGCCATGTCGTGGTGCAGCTATACCCATGTGACCCAGTGCCGCGACTGGCTTCCCGATGCCGTGGGTGCCGTGGCCTGGTTTGCTTTCGACAATCCTGCACAAAGTCCGAGAATACCCATTTTTTCTGGCACCCTCTCCCTGCCTGCCCCGTTTGACATCTGTGGCCAGCACCGCTACCGCACCGATGCCGCCCTGTGGTCGTACCGCGTGGCCAACCGCCTGAGCACCGTTCGGTGGCAGGAAACCAGGGAAATGATCGAACAGGGTATCGCCGAATACGAGGATAAAGCCTTTTTCGAACTGCCCCGGTTGGAAGAAAAAGTGGTGCAACTGGTGGAAGACGGAAAGAATGAGGAAGCCAGGGAACTGGTGACACGTTACACCCGAGATTTTGCCTTTGCTACCATGAAAAGGTGGGAAGTGACAGGCCAGGACCTCTGGCATCGTTTCGGAACGGGATTCTGAGAGGATCCTGACACTCCGGCTTTTCTGAAATCCAGGCCGGAGAAATGCCCTTTATTGGTTTTATCCTGCCCCGGCTGGTATAGCCAAATCAGGGAGGTGTGTGGGGTGTCCAACTGCCAGTGTTCCGTTTTTTCGGCTTTCTGAAGGAATACATCCCATTCATAGACCGGTTCTATATTGCAGGATCAGCCGGATGAAATGATGGAAATTTCCCGAATGTTTTATATATTTATTGGTAATCTTTTCAGTATGAAAAATTTGTTTCGGTTTTTTCCTCTCTTTTTCCTTGTTTTATTCCTGGCCCTGTTCCTGATTACCGGCTTTACCACGGGATTGGCCGACCTGAGCCGGGAACTGAAGGGCCAGTATGACTACAAGGACTTTGAATCGGCTGCAAAATGCCGGTCGTGCCACGGTGGACTGTACGAGCAATGGTCGCAGGCCATGATGTCGCAGGCTTTCACACACCACTGGGACGAGATCGAATACTTCGACCTGGCGGTGGCCCATGCCGAAAAGGACCCTTCCCTGGCCGAGGCAGTGGACGGCTGCAACGGCTGCCATACGCCCATGGCTTACCTGGCGGGCGACCTGCCCCCGGCCCGGCCGGAAGAAAATACCATGGCCAACGAATCGGTCTCATGCGAGGCATGCCACCTCATACAGGGTACTACAACCGATCCGCCTTTTAACTACAGTTACATGATGGAGCCGGGGAACACCAAATACAGCTCCCGTGGAAAGGGAAACGATTCGCCCGCACATCGCATTGTATCCAGCGAATTCTTCCGTACAACCGAATTCTGCGGCACCTGCCACAACGAAAAAAGCCCGTTCGGTGTGTGGGTGAAAAGTACCCAGATAGAATGGAAGGAGGGTCCCTATGCCGAAGAAGGTGTGCGCTGCCAGGACTGTCACATGCCGGAGGCCCCTTATCAAACGGCCATGATGGGCAAAACATACAACGACGCCCGCCTGCACCTTTTCCACGGGGCCCATGATCCAGGTAAGGTGAGGGGAACGGTGGAGCTGAGGATCCAGCCCGATATCCGCCTGGCCGAACCGGGAGAAACAGTGGTGTTCACGGTGGCCCTGTTTAACCAGAAAACCGGCCACAAATTCCCCACCGGTTCGGTAGAAGACCGGATTCTGTGGCTGCAGGTGGAAGCCACCGATGCTTCCGGGAAAACATGGATCCTGCCGGTGGATAAAAAAGGGTTTGAAGGCGAGGAATATACCATTGCCGGCGAGGAGCTGGCTTACCAGGATATGGGGATTCCACTGGGGATAGAGAATTTCGAAGGAGTGCAGCGCGACGGCATCCCGGCCGGAAACCGTATATTCCGCATGCCCTATTTCGACCCCGAAGGCCGGATGACCATCATGCAGTGGAATACCGCCTCGCTGGGCGTGGATTACCGCATCGGCCCCCGGGAGACCCGGATGGAAACGTATACTTTCCGGCTTCCCTTCGAAACGGCTCCCGGGATCATGAAAGTCAGAGCCATACTGAATTACCAGTTACTGGTAAAACCCGTGGCCGGTTTTCTGAACGTGCCGGAAGATGAGTCGGAGATCAAAACGGTGAACGAGCATGTTACCAGCCTGGAAATCCTTCCCTGAGGGGTGGTTACAGGAAGGGGAAAAATGGGAATTGTTCTGTTTATTGTTGAAAATTATTGAGTTATGAAAAAACCGTTTGTTCCGTTTGCCTGGCTGGCAGTGAGCCTGCTGCTTTTTGGGCTGCCGGTGGAAAAGGCTTCAGCCATACCGGCCTTTGCCCGGAAATACCAGATCAGTTGCCAGGTGTGCCATTCTCCGGCCAGCCCCCGCCTGAAAGCTTTCGGCGATGATTTTGCGGGAGCGGGCTTCCGGATGACCGAATACCAGGCACCCAGGTATTTCATTCCTTCGGGTGACGAAAAGCTCAGCCTGATCAGGGATTTTCCCATTGCCGTCCGGCTCGACGGACACATTTCGTACAACAATGCCGGAGCCGGTTCTTCCGATTTCGGTGTTCCCTTTGCCCTGAAGTTGATGTCGGGTGGAGAACTGTCCGAGAAACTTTCGTATTATTTTTATTTCTATCTGAATGAACGGGGCGAAGTGGCCGGGGTGGAAGACGCCTTCCTGATGTTTCACGACCTGTTCGGAACAGGGGTGAACCTGTACCTGGGCCAGTTCCAGGTGTCCGATCCCCTGTTCAAAAGGGAGCTCCGCCTTACCCTGGAGGATTACCATATCTACACCGTAGCTCCGGGTAATTCGTCCATCGGGTTGAAATACGACCGGGGGATCCTGATCGAATACGGCCTGCCCACCGGTACCGATATCGTGGCCGAGGTAGTCAACGGGAACGGCCTGGTGGGGGCGGGGCCGGGGCATTTGTTCGACAGGGACAAATACAAAAGTGTATTGCTGAGGCTGAACCAGGTGGTGGCCGATGTGCTCAGTTTCGGCTTTTTCGGCTATTTCGGAAAGGAAGAACTGCCCACCGATGCCGTGCCCCTGATCAATACGGCGTGGATTTACGGCCCCGACATGTCGCTCGATCTGGATGAACGCTTCATAATCAATGTGCAGTACGTATGGAGGGCCGATTCCCGGGCCGTGACCGCTACCGGTCCGCTGGTGGTGCAGGAAGATGTTCTGACCCACGGGGGCTTTGCCGAGCTCATTTATGCGCCGATGGGCGACCGCAGCAACTGGTATCTTACCGCTCTGGCCAACTTTGTGGAATCCGACCTGAACATGCTCGATTACCGCTCGGTTACCCTGCATGCCGGATATCTGTTACGCAGGAATATCCGCCTGGCGGGAGAATATACCCGGCATTTCTCTGCACAGAAATACGGAAGGGCCAGCGTGGGGTTTGTGTCGGCATTTTAAGAAGCCGGAATATTACATGCTGTACAATGCCGGATGCGGCAGCACTTCATCCTTCATCCTTCTCAAAACCCGCTCAGCTTCATTGTCACCGTGGGGATCAGGAGCAGGAATCCCAGTGTCATCAGGATCAGGATAAAGGGGGCTGCCCATTTCACCCATTTTTCATAGGGAATGCGGGCAACGCCCAGCACCCCGATCAGCACGCCCGAGGTGGGGGTGATCATGTTGGTGAATCCGTCGCCGAACTGGAAAGCCATGACAGTAGCCTGCCGTGAAATACCGATCAGGTCGGAAAACGGGGCCATGATAGGCATGGTGAGGGCTGCTTTGGCCGAGCCCGAGGGTATAATGACGTTGATCACCGTTTGAATGAGGTACATCACCGATACCGAGGCTACCTTTCCGAAATTTCCCATACCCCGCGACAGTCCGTGCAAAATGGTATCCACCACCTGCCCGTCTTCCAGAATCACAATGATCCCCCCGGCCAGTCCCACGATCAGCGCTGCCGACAGGATATCCTTCACCCCGTCGAGGAAGAGCCGGGTGATGTCGTTGGGCGATTGCCCCAGGGCTATGCCCGAGAACAGGCCCATGGCAAAGAACAGGGTGGCGATCTCCATGATGTACCAGCCGTATCCCATCACGCCCACGATGAGGAACAGTATGGTATAGGCCAGCAGGTTCAGAATGAAGAAATGCACCGATTTGCGAAGGCTCAGGAAAGCGGTAACGGCAAACAGACCCGTGCAAACGGGTATGACGGGGAAAGTGAGGGCGGTGCCACTGCCCGAGGCCGGATCGCCAATGGTCAGGGTGCTTACGGGGAAGGAAACCGAAAAAGCCACCAGACCCGCCAGGATCAGTCCGTAAGCGAACCAGGCCGATACCGGGGTGTAATACCGGATGTTTTCTACCTGAGCATTTCCCTTCTCCCTCCAGTAGGCATCGGTTTTATAAACGGGTGACCGGGAAGGGTTCTTTTTGACCTTCCTCGCGTAGCGCAGCACGAACCAGATACCTGCCGCATTGATCACCACCCAGCAGAACAGGCGGTATTCAATGCCCGAGAACAGGGGCAGGTCCGCCAGCCCCTGGGCGATACCGATGGTAAAGGGATTCAGGATGGCTCCGGCAAAACCCAGACCGGCAGCTACAAAGCAGAGGGATACTCCTACAATGGAGTCGTATCCCATGGAGATGGCCAGGGGTACCATGATGATCACAAAGGCAATGGTTTCTTCGCTCATGCCGAAAACTGCCCCGAAAACACTGAAAAGCAGCATAATGAGGGTGATGATGATGTTTTCCACCCCGAAGATCCGGAAAAAACGCAGGTGTTCCAGCCGGCGGGTGAATTTCAGAAAGGCAAAGATCCCCACATCAATGGCTTTGCTGTGGTTCATGATCCAGAAAGCCCCGCCGATCATCAGGATGAACACGATGATGCCGGCCTGGCGCACGAACCCCTTGAATAGCGCGGAAAAAATTTGCCAGGTCTGGGGCTGGCTGTCGACCGGCCGGTACACCATTTCCGTGCTTTCTTCCCCGTTCACTGTTACGGTTTGCTCCGTGTACTCCCCTCCGGGGAGGATCCAGGTGAGTACGGCGGCGGCAATGATGATATAGAAAACAATGACGTAGGTATGCGGGATCTTCTTGCCTCGGAACATAAACAAACGATTTTGTTTCGGGAGCAAACATAGTGAAAATTTGTTTAGGGGCTCAGGAATTGAGTGGTTCAGGGGTGGTGTTGTGTGGGTGAGTGGGAGAGCCGGAATCCCTGATTTGGAAAAAACCCGCGGTATCACGACCACGGAATTTTTCGGGACATGCGGTATAAATTATGAAACTTTTTATATATATCAAAAATTAATTGATAATAATAAAAATCCATTACATTGACAGCAAGTTGATCACAGAGCATATAACTACGTAGACAACTGGCTTTGTTATGACATAATCAGCAATTATTTGTATATTTGAAAAAAATGCTGTTATGGAATTGTCAGAAATTAAACAGGCTATTGAAAAACTCAGTGAAGAGGAGCGTCAACAGCTACTCAGTGATTTAAAATTAGAGCATTACCAGCAGAAAGGTTACCTATCCCTGTTGTTAGAGAGAGCAGAAAGGGATATGGTCA
>Ga0209614_1000951_pt1 | contig 23592 bp, 20 predicted proteins | sample BlaSprsedimmetaG_FD_185484 | JGI IMG/M metagenome (GOLD analysis project Ga0209614, IMG submission 185484) | Hot spring sediment bacterial and archeal communities from California, USA to study Microbial Dark Matter (Phase II) - Blank Spring... ... | reverse complement strand
GACCAACTACCTGACCAACGCCATCAAATACGGCGGCACCCCTCTGGAGGTAACCGTTGGGGCAGAGCCTGCATTCAACGGCATGGTCCGGTTCTGGATAAAAGACAACGGAAATGGCATATTGCCCGAAAACCAGCACAAACTGTTTAAGAAATACATCCGTCTGTCTCCCGAAAAAGCCGAGGGGTATGGCCTTGGGCTTTCCATTGTGAAACGTATTGTGGAAAAACTGGATGGAACGGCTGGTGCTGAAAGTTCAGGCAATCCGGGCGAAGGCGCCCTGTTCTGGTTCGAGCTTCCGGCTGTATGAATTCGGCTTCTAAAATCGTGTATTTACAATGTTGGTGAACTTTGAGCCAAAGGTATAGGTAATGGCAATGGATGTGGAAAAGTTAAAATCGGTGGCCATTTCGCGCTGCCGCAGGAGCACTTCTTCGAGGGTTGCTTCTCCTTTAGGCAGCGAAAGCTGGTCTCTCACCACATCATAAACGGCAAGAAACCGCAGGGAAAATCCTTCGAAAAGCCTTACGGAGGTCATACCGAAAAATTCAATTCTTCGGCGCTCCAGGTCGTGCAGGTATTGCGAAGCTTCCAGTCCCATCTCCACACTTCCCCAGGGCTGCTGTATATTTACCACACCTTCGAACTGGTGGTTAAAAAGGTTTTCCTTTGTCTTCCCGTAAATGGTTTCTTCGTAGTACTTGTGATACGCATATCCAGCCATGTAGGTGAATTTAACCGATTTGCGGGTTGAAATCTGATAGGGGAAAATGCTGTACTCGATTCCTGGACTGCCAATTACCTGATGTTTGAGGTTACGTCCATTGGTAGTGTAGTAGGTTCCGAATATTCCTGCCGACCAGTGGTCGCCGAGACTTTTGATGGCATAAGTATCCAGGCCGTGGCGGTGTTGTTTGCTGATTACCGGTTCATCGCGGTCGGTTGTTTCAATTTTTACCCTGTCGAGGTTGAAATAGGGCCTGATTCTAAACTTCCACTTTTCCGTTACACGGTCGGCAAAGAATCCCCAGCGGGAGTCAAATTCGCTTTTGTTCGATTCCAAATCCAGTTCCACACTTCCCAGGTAAGCTTGAAAAACCCAGTAATTCCAGGGATCGGTTTTTTCTTGTGTAATTTGCTCTTCTCCGTTATCTTCATACTGAATTTTAAAACGGGTTGCCATGGGGGTTTGCAAAGCAAAGGAAGCAAGTCCTAGTTTCAAAAATTCGGTTAGTAAAACACGGCTTTCTTCCGATGTGGCATTATGGTCGATGTGGTGGTTCAGGGTATATTTTGTGCCTGCAAAAGCGCGGCGGCCAATAAACGAGAACTGGTATTCGCGGCCTCCGCCGGCAGTCCTTTCATCAGTAACAAAAACATGGATATCGGCCAGCTCGGGGTCGCGCACGTAATTCACAAAGGTTAACTCGGTTCTAATGTAATCGAAATCGCACCGCCGGCAGTCGATATAAACAAAAGGCGCCTCGCCCGGCAACATTGCCATAACGGTTTTCGTTTCCTGTGCCTGTCCTGAAACCAGGCCTGTAAACAACACGAAGAACAAAAAACATTTTGGTACTGAATGGTTTGACAACAACCTGAAAATGGGTAATGCGTATCGTTTCATTTCGATTTTATCTTTAAAATACAAAAATAATATTCTGTGGCAGAAGTGTAAAGAATTTGTAGATTGACAGTATGAAAAATAACGATTAATTTACTCCTTCTGCCTGAAAATCTGATATATACTTTTGGGGATGTCGCTTTCTCGTTTTCCCTTTTTTAAATTACCTGAAAGCCGGACGAAGAACCTTCACACACCTGTTTTGTTTCATTTATTTTTTCACCTTTGCAGCAGATTTTTAAACAAATATGAAGAAAATACTTAAAAGCACGGCATTTATGGCCATTGTGTCCACGTGGCTTTGGTCCACTGCATTTGTAGGGGTAAAAATTGGGTTGGAATACCACACGCCTCTTCAGTTTGCAGGGATTCGCTTTTTTATTTCCGGGGTATTGATTTTTTTGTTTTTCGGGCGTGCATCGCGGTTTTATTCTGAAATAAAGGCCAATGTAAAGCTGGTTCTTTGGGTTTCGCTGGTTCAGATTTTTATCCAGTATGCTTTGTTTTACAGCGGGCTCGATTTGGTACCCGGCGCACTGGGTGCGATGATTATTGGTTCTTCGCCTTTGTTTGTAGCCATTGTGGCGCATGTTGCCCTGCGCAACGATAAAATGACTCCGTTGAAAACCCTGAGTTTTTTGATTGGTGTGGCCGGCATTGGCATCATCACTCTGGGGCGCGCAAAAGTAGAAATGAAGGGTGAACTGGAGTTCTTGGGAATTGCCCTGCTGCTGGTGAATAATTTGGTGGCCGGCTATGCCAATGTGCTGGTGTCCAAATCGTCAAAAACCATTTCGCCACTGGTGCTGAGTTCGTCCACCTTAATGATTGGCGGATTTTTGCTGATGCTGGTTTCTCTGCCGGTGGAGGGTGTTCATCACGGTCCGTTTCCGCCGGAATATTTTGCCGCCCTTGCCTGGCTCAGTTTTTTATCGGCGGCGGCCATTTCCATCTGGTTTGTTTTGCTCAGGCGGCCAGGTGTAAAGGTTTCGGTTCTGAATGTATGGAAATTCCTCATTCCGGTTTCGGGCGCAGTTTTAAGCTGGCTTATCCTTGAAAACGAACAGCCCGACGCGACCTCCGTTTTGGGGATGGTCACCATTGCCGTTTCGCTGCTGGCTCTGGGGGCGGCCAACCGTCGTGAAATACACAAAAAAAGCCGGCAATCGTTACAGAAGCCGGCTTGAATTTATGAATTTATATCAATGTCGTTTAGTTAACGCTGTCAAGTCTAAAGACGTTGATAGGTTCTGCACCGCAGACTTGTCAGCGTGCCCCCGAGTGCTCGGGGCTGACAAAGTCGAACAAAAACGATTTAAATATTTGCTAACCTAAACGACATTGGAATTTATATTGTTATTTGTCGAGTATGAGTACCTCAATTTTCCTGAAGTCGGTAGGGTGGCTTTCAGCCTGAAGGGAGATGGTTCCACCGGTAATGATGATGTCTCCGTCTTCGGGCAATAGCTTTTCAAAATACCCATCACGCGGGTCGAGCTGTGGTTTTTCGTAGCTCATTACCTCTTCGCCATCCACAAAATGACGGATAACTTCTCCGCCGTGTACTTCCACTTCCACCGATACCCACTGGTCTCCATGGTAGGTTTTTGAGTTTGAATTAGTACAGTGTTGTTCAATCAGCTGTCCGTTCATTACAACGTTTGTGCCGGGTGTGCACAGGTTCATGGTGGGGCGTTCGTCGGTGCCGTTTCCACCCAGCAGCTGCACTTCAATGGAAACCGGAAAATCCTGGTTCAGTTCCATCGATTCGGCACTTTGTCCGTGAATCATGAGTCCGTTGTTACGGAATGCCCAGCCGGGGCCGCCTTTTACCTGTTCGTCAACAAACCGGTATTCTACCCGCAGCCGGTAGTGCGAAAATTCATCTTTGTAAAAGATGTGACCAAACTGGCCTCCCCATTCTTCCCAATCATCGTAGCGAACGCGCAGCAGCCCGTCTTCCACCCTGAAGGTGTTGTTGAGGTTGTATCCCAGTTCGTAACCAGTAAACTTGATTTGCCAGTCGTTCAGATCTTTTCCGTTGAAAAGCTGAATCCAAACTTCTTCTGTTTCTGTTTGTGCTGATTTTTCACTGCCCTGTTGCGACCGCTGGTTTGCTCCGTAGGACGTTAACAGAAAAAACAGACTAATAATGAATGTGAAAGTGATGTTGGTGTTGATTCTTGTTTTTTTCATTCTTTTTTCTTCTTCTTTTATTATTGTAATGCAAATATATAAAATCTGCTTAAAGTATTGTATGGATGCAGTATTTACTTACCAGAAAAAGCCTTGCTTTCCCATTTGTGGCATGCGTTTTTTGATTTCTTTAACGGGGTTACCGAATAATTTTATATATTTCCAGAGAGAAATTCACCGGTAAAAAATTCCTTGGCGGAAATGTATAAAAGAACAAACAATCCGGTATTTCTCTTGTTTCTAAGCGTATGAACAGAATAATTTATAGTTTATCAAAACATATCATTTAAAAATCAAAAAAATATGGAAAACAAAGATCCGCATAATTCAAAAGGAGAAAGCAAATGCCCGGTAACCGGACATGGTGCCGGTGGTGGAACAAAAATCCGCGATTGGTGGCCCAACAGGTTAAATTTAAATATCTTGCGTCAGCACACTTCAAAGTCGAATCCCATGGGGCAGGACTTTAATTATGCAAAAGCGTTTAAAAGCCTCGATTTGGCTGCCGTAAAAAAAGACCTTACGGAGCTGATGACCGATTCGCAGGAGTGGTGGCCCGCCGACTGGGGACATTACGGACCGCTGTTTATACGAATGGCCTGGCACAGCGCTGGAACCTACCGTGTTACCGACGGGCGGGGCGGTGGCGGTACAGGGAACCAGCGGTTTGCGCCACTGAATAGCTGGCCCGACAATGTGAGCCTCGATAAAGCCCGCCGACTGCTCTGGCCTATCAAGCAGAAATACGGCAAGAAACTCTCTTGGGCCGACCTGATGATTCTGGCCGGAAATGTGGCCCTCGAATCGATGGGGTTCAAAACATTCGGTTTTGCTGGTGGCCGCGAAGACATCTGGGAACCGGAAGAAGACATTTACTGGGGCTCGGAAGGCAAATGGCTGGAAGACCAGCGCCACGATGACAAAGGGGAATTGGAAGGTCCGCTGGCTGCCGACCACATGGGACTGATTTACGTGAACCCGGAAGGGCCGAACGGAGAACCCGATCCCAAAAAGGCCGCGCATTACATCCGGCAGTCGTTTGCCCGCATGGCCATGAATGACGAGGAAACCGTTGCGCTGATTGCCGGCGGACACACGTTCGGGAAAGTACATGGCGCCGCTCCCGACAGCAACCTTGGCCCCGATCCTGAAGCTGCTCCCATTGAAGAAATGGGCCTCGGCTGGAAAAATAAATTCGGGAAAGGAAAAGCAGAACATACCATTACCAGCGGCCTTGAAGGAACATGGACCAAAACTCCGATTCAATGGAGCAACAACTTCCTGGAAAACCTGTTCGATTACGAATGGGAACTGACCAAAAGCCCGGCAGGCGCCTGGCAGTGGAAACCCAGAGGACAGGCCGGTGCAAACAGTGTGCCCGACGCCCACATACCCGGTAAAAGGAACCAGCCGTTTATGCTCACTACCGACCTTTCGTTAAGGGAAGACCCTGCGTATGAAAAAATTGCCCGGCGTTTTTACGAAGACCCGGAGGTGTTTGCAGATGCGTTTGCCCGTGCCTGGTTTAAGCTGACACACCGCGACATGGGACCGAAAACGCGCTACCTCGGATCTGAAGTACCCGCAGAAGATTTGCTCTGGCAGGACCCGATTCCGGAAGTGACGCACAAACTGGTTGACGACAACGATGTGGCCGACCTGAAAGGCAAAATTCTGAACTCAGGACTGACCGTTTCTGAACTGATTTCGGCAGCATGGGCATCGGCATCTACCTACCGCGAATCCGACAAACGGGGAGGTGCTAACGGCGCAAGAGTGCGTCTGACTCCGCAAAAAGACTGGGAAGTGAATAATCCGAAACAGCTGGCAAAAGTGCTGGATACCTTGGAAAACATTCAGAAAGAGTTTAACAATGCCGGCGGTGAAAAACAGGTTTCGCTGGCCGACCTGATTGTGCTTGGCGGATGTGCAGCCGTAGAAAAAGCCGCGAAAGACGCTGGTTTCGATGTGTCGGTACCTTTTACACCCGGCCGAGCCGATGCCTCGCAGGAACAAACCGACGTGGAAGCGTTCGGTTACCTTGAGCCTCTGGCCGATGGTTTCCGAAACTATGTAAAAACAAAATACATGGCCACAACCGAAGAAATGCTGATTGACCGTGCTCAATTGCTTACGCTCACACCGCCGGAAATGACTGTTTTGGTTGGCGGAATGCGTGTGCTAAATACGAATTTCGACGGTTCCAAACATGGGGTTTTAACCGACAAACCGGAGGTGCTTACCAACGATTTCTTTGTGAACCTGCTGGATATGGGCACGGAATGGAAACCGGTTTCGAAGGAGGATGAAGTGTTTGAAGGCCTTGACCGGAAAACCGGCGACGTGAAATGGACCGGCACCCGTGCCGATCTAATTTTTGGTTCCAACTCGGAACTGCGCGCCCTGGCCGAGGTTTACGGCTCTGCCGACGGACAGGAGAAATTCGTTAACGACTTTGTGGCCGTTTGGAACAAGGTGATGAACCTCGATCGCTTCGATTTGGAATAATACCGGTTTTTCAAAAATAGCATTGCAGTTATTTATTCATAAAGGCGGTTCGGCAACGAGCCGCCTTTATTTTGATGGGGAGTTTTATTTTACGAAAGTTTTCAGGAAATATTACTTTTGCACCTCAAAACATTGTAACGGGATGAGGTGTTCTGTTACCTATTGAAAAAGCCGGTTTATGAAGAAAAAAATCATTCACTTAGAAAATATCACAAAAAATTACAAGGTGGGAACCCAGATTGTAAGAGCGCTGCGTTCGGTTTCGGTCGATATTTATAAAGGAGAGTATGTGGCTATCATGGGGGCCTCAGGTTCAGGAAAATCCACCTTAATGAACATCATAGGCTGCCTCGATACTCCAACGGGGGGCACCTATATTTTAAATGAAAAAGATGTGAGTCGGATGTCGGATAATGAGCTGGCTGAAATACGCAATGCAGAAATCGGATTTATTTTTCAGGTATTCAATTTATTGCCCCGGAGTTCAGCACTGGATAATGTGATGTTGCCCATGGTATATGCCGGGGTAAAAAAACACGACAGAAAAAACAGGGCCACCAGTACATTAACCGACGTGGGGCTGGCCGACCGGATGGATCATAAACCCAACGAACTTTCGGGGGGTCAGCGGCAACGGGTTGCCATCGCGCGGGCGTTGGTGAATAATCCCTCCATTCTGCTGGCCGACGAACCCACAGGAAACCTCGATTCTGTAATTTCTGAAGAGATAATGAAGCTTTTTGCCGAAATACACCGGAAAGGAAATACACTGGTCATGGTTACCCATGAGAATGATATTGCAAAACACGCCCACCGGATTATAAAATTAAAAGATGGCGAAGTTGAGTCGGATGAAATAAACCCAAATCCGATTTATTAGGTTGTATAACCATGGGGAAAGATTTTAAAATATATACAAAAACCGGCGACGATGGCACTACCGGTTTGGTGGGAGGAAGCAGGGTGAAGAAATATGACGTGCGTTTGGAAGCTTACGGTACTGTGGATGAACTGAATGCCGCAATAGGATTGATTCGTTCATATAAACTGCCTGCCGATGCTGAAAATTACCTGCTCGAAATTCAGAACAAGCTTTTCAATACAGGCTCGCGGCTTGCCTCCGATGAAAAGGGAAATGCATTTACAGAAAAACTTTCCATTACAGAGGACCATATTTCCTTTTTGGAAAAAGCCATCGATGAAATGGAGGAGGATTTGCCCGAACTAACGCACTTTATTTTACCCGGCGGTGACTTGGCCGCTGCACAATGCCATGTGGCACGTACCGTATGCCGCAGAGCTGAAAGGCGCATTCTGGAGTTCTCCGAGCTCGAAAAAGTTCAGCCCGAAATCATAAAATACATCAACCGGTTGTCCGATTTTTTGTTTGTGCTGGCGCGTAAACTGGCCGCCAGCAGCGGGATAGAGGAGAAACCCTGGAAGCAGTTTTAAAAATAAAGTATCCCACGGGTTTTCGTATCATTTTTTTATTATATTCGCGGCATTGTAAAAAACGAGTATAACCGCTTAAATCCATTGAAATGTATTGGACACTGGAATTAGCTTCAAAGTTGGAAGATGCGCCCTGGCCGGCGAGTAAAGATGAATTGATCGACTATGCCATTCGGTCGGGCGCCCCGCTTGAAGTGATTGAAAATTTGCAGGAAATTGAAGACGAGGGTGAAATTTACGAAAGTATCGAAGATATTTGGCCCGATTATCCAAGCAAGGATGATTTCTTCTTTAATGAAGATGAGTATTAAATCTTGGCAGAAAAGAATAAACAGGAAGCAGGTTTTACGGCCTGCTTTTTTGTTTTATACACTGGCCAGTAAACCGCCATCCACATAAAGAATATGTCCGTTTACATAGTCGCTTGCCTCATTTACATTTTAGAGTTTCTCTGCCAGTTTTTTCAAAGGTATCATATCGAATTCTCCAAAATGTTCTTCTCCTTTAAATTCAACAATAAATTCGCGGTTTAATAAAAACAGTTTGCTGTTGAATTTATCTTGTGAGAACGTATTCTTTTCTGAAAATTTTTCAAAATTAAAATCTCTGAAATTGAGTTCGCAGGTAGAAAGTTCCCATTCGCCGTCATCGTTAGTGTAAAGCAAAGGAAGACCGTGTGTGCGGCAAATCAGCGGGCGGGACTCATAGATGGTGCATGCATGGTCTTTCAGAAAAATACAAACATCGGAACTCTTTTCGTTCAGATGAGGGTTTTCTGTTTTAAAATCGTTGCTTTTTAGCTCTTCAAGAATGGAATAAAACTCAACGGGTAAAATGCTGTAATCCATGCAGCACAAATCGCATCCCTTTTTGCATAACAAATGTGCTGCATGTTCCCGGGAAAGGGAACGGGCAATATCATCTACTTTTTTTCTGAGGGCACGGTAATCAGTAATCCATTTGTGCTTTTTTTTCTCCATATTTTTTATGAATTTTCACGACAAATTACGTTAAAACTGAGCAGAAACTGAAACAAACCTGTATTTTTACCCCTTCTGAAAAGTTAAAATGAATTGAACATGAACAGAGTATTCAACGCATTGATTTTGTTGCTTATGGTTTTTTCGGTTTCAGCACAACATTCCAATTTTAATTTTCTCGATTACAATCTGCCGGTGGAAGAGCGGGTTGATATTCTGGTTTCGCAAATGACTTTGCAGGAAAAAATTGACCAGATGGTTTACAATGCTCCGGCTATTCCACGGCTGGGCGTTCCGGAATACAACTGGTGGAACGAGAGTTTGCATGGCGTTGCCCGGGCAGGTTATGCCACGGTTTTTCCGCAGTCGATAACCATTGCCGGCTCGTGGGACAAAGATTTGATGTTCCGTGTGGCTACAGCCATTTCCGACGAGGCACGGGCCAAACACCACGATTTTGTACGACGCGGAAAACGGGGCATCTATCAGGGACTGACATTCTGGTCGCCCAACATAAACATTTTTCGCGATCCGCGGTGGGGTCGCGGACATGAAACGTATGGTGAAGATCCATACCTCACCGGTCAAATGGGGCTGCAGTTTGTAAAAGGGTTGCAGGGCAACGATTCCCGTTATTTGAAAACTGTAGCCACTGCCAAGCATTACGCGGTTCACTCGGGCCCCGAGCCGGTAAGGCACGAATTTAACGCCATTGTGGGCGAGCGCGATTTACGTGAAACTTATCTTCCGGCTTTCCGCACCCTGGTCAAAGACGGTAGGGTTTATTCCATTATGTGTGCCTATAATCAGTATAAAGGACTGCCTTGCTGTGCCCATCCGTATTTCGATGATATTCTCAGGAAAGAATGGGGTTTCAGTGGGTATGTGGTGTCCGACTGTTGGGCAATTTCCGATTTTTTTATGTTTCAGGATTTTTCAGCCAATGCGGCCGAAGCCTCGGCAGCCGCAGTGAAAGGGGGAACCGACCTCAATTGCGGAAATTCATATCCTCATCTTGTAACTGCTGTGGAACAAAATTTAATCGGGGAAAAGGAGATCGATGTGGCGGTAAGAAGGTTGATGACTGCACGATTTAAACTGGGCATGTTCGATCCCGATGAAGTGGTTCCTTACGCCCAAATTCCATTTTCGGTGAATGCCTCTGATGAACATGCCGAACTGGCTTTGGAGGCTGCCAGGAAAAGTATAGTTTTGTTGAAAAATGAATCGGTTCCGGGTCAGGAAAAAAAGATTTTACCGCTCTCAAAAGAGATTGAAAAACTGGCGGTTATCGGGCCCAATGCCGACAATTTTGAAGCTCTGCTTGGAAATTATAACGGTATTCCCAAAAATCCGGTAACCGTTCTCGAAGGACTGAAAAGCAAACTGAAAAATACCGAAATTCTTTATGCCGAAGGAAGCCATCTGGCCGAAGGCGTTTCCAATCTGCATCCCATTCCGGGTGAATTTCTGCTAACTGAAGCGGGAGAATCCGGCGTTGTGGGGGAATATTTTGATAATGCCCAACTGGAAGGTGAACCGGTTTTTACCCGCATTGACAAAAACATAGATTTTTACTGGGAATCCCATGCGCCATCTCCCGTGTTGCCCGACGACGATTTCAGCATCCGCTGGACAGGTTATCTGGCGCCACCGGTAACCGGAACTTACCGCATTGGTTTTTGGGGAATGCCTACGCTCGACATTTGGCTCGAGGGCGAAAAAATTCTGCAGTTTAACAGCGAACACCACGCCGCTCACCACGAAAAAGCGGTGGAACTGGAAGCCGGCAAAAAGTATAAGTTCGTGGTTGAATACAAAAACTGGCACGGCGATGGCGATGTGCGGTTTTTATGGGCAATGCCCAATCCTGATATGCTTCAGGAAGCGGTTAATGTCGCCAAACAGGCCGATGCGGTTGTTTTGGTATTGGGGCTTTCACAACGACTGGAAGGGGAGGAAATGCCCATTGAAGTGGATGGTTTTAAAGGCGGCGACCGCACCCACCTGATGTTGCCCAAAGCCCAGCGGGAGCTGATGGCAGCCATCGAAAAAACGGGAAAACCGGTGGTTTTGGTTTTGCTGAACGGCAGCGCTTTGGCTGTGAATTGGGCCGACCAAAATATCGAAGCCATTCTCACTGCTGGCTATCCCGGACAGGAGGGTGGACATGCCGTGGCGGATGTGCTGTTCGGTGATTACAATCCGGCCGGTCGGTTGCCTGTGACCTACTACAAATCGGTTGATCAATTGCCGCCTTTCGAGGAATACGATATGATTAACCGTACTTACCGCTATTTTAATGATCAACCGCTGTATCCGTTTGGATACGGATTGAGTTACACCACTTTTGAATACAGCAACCTGCAAATTCCGGCGGAGGCCATAACCGGCGAAACGGTAAAAGTGAAGGTGAATGTCACCAACACAGGCAAACTGGCCGGCGATGAGGTGGTTCAGCTCTACCTGAAAGACGAAGAAGCTTCCACGCCACGCCCGTTAATTCAGTTGGAAGGTTTTGAACGTATTCATCTACAGCCCGGCGAATCAAAAACAGTGGAATTTGAATTGCAGCCCCGTCAGTTTTCCCTGATTGGGCCCGACGAAATTCGGATTATTGAACCAGGCTGGTTTACCGTTTCTGTTGGCGGCGGACAACCCGGCGCAAAAGGCGCGGTTTCGGTTTCTGAAAAGATAAACCTGACAGGTAGAGTGGTGCCAGTGGATTAGTGCTTAATGAATTTATACTTCATAAAAATTCTTTATTTCACAAACGGAGCGTTGTTCAAATAGTCGAAACACAGTTTTACTCCCTCGAACTGGGTCACGCCTTCGCGGATGTTTTCCAGTTCCACATAAAATTCATCCAGTCCGTTTTCGTAGGCTTTGTTGAAGATGTTTTCAAAATTCATCATGCCCGAACGGCCTAAGATTGAACGGTCTTTGATGTGCAACACCGGGAACCGGCCGGGATATTTTTCAAAATATTCCAGTGGGTCGTTTTGTCCCATTACGGTCCAGTACACATCCATTTCGAAAAATACAAGCGAGGGATCGGTACCGTTTAACATCAAATCATAAATTACATCGCCCACCGGCATCCACGGGTTGGCTTGCCTTCCCTTATCTTCTTCCTTTACCACGCGTCCAAATTCCATGTGGTGATTGTGGTATCCCCATTTTATGCCGGCTGATTTTGCAATTTCGCCTGCCTTGTTGAACGACTCACAAACAACGGCAACATCATCATGATTATCAATGCCGGGCATCATTGGCTGCACCAGTGTTTTTACGCCAAACTTCACATGGTCTTCCACAGCCTGTTTCCAGAAATCGGTTACTTCGCCCAGGTTTTCTTTGGTAATTTTTCTAACGGGAGGATTCACATGCGAACCGGTAATTTTCAATCCGGCATCATTGGCCAGTTTGCGGTATTCGGTTACGGAGTATTCCCCCATTTTTCGGTCGCGGTAGCCTGCCAGCTCAATGGTGCTGTAGCCAATATCAGCCACTTTTTTCAGTCCGTTGGGCACATCCTGAGTCAGTTCGCGGCCCAGCGAATAGATTTGCAAACCGATTTCTTTTTTCGGAGCAAATCCACGGCCTGCCGAAACCGATGCAGCAGCCGGTTTTAACGAACCGCCAACCATACCTCCTATGGTAAGCAGTCCCATCTTTTTCAAAAATTCTCTTTTTTCCATTTCAATATTTTATTGGTTTTAAACTGTTTTTAATACAAAATCGCCTGAAAAATACAAAAGATTACCATTCTATCACCAAAAAAATGAAAGAAAATGCTTGTAAAAGCTATTTTGTGTTATTTCGACACAATAGAAAAGAAAGAAGAGGAGTATGTGTGGTTTATTGCAATTGTGCCAAAGTAGAGCTACATTTGTACAAAGTAAAAACTGAAGCACATGCAGCTTTTTTATGTTCCACAGATTACGAAAAATGAAATTGTACTGGATGAAACCGAATCGAAACATGCCATCCGGGTTTTGCGGTTGAATGCCGGCGACAAAATTCAGATTGTGGATGGAAAGGGAGGTTTTTATACAGCCGAAATTACCGAACCGCATCCCAAAAAGTGCAAACTCAGCGTAACAGAGTCGTTCCGCGAATACGGGAAGCGTAATTTCAGTCTCCATATTGCCATTGCGCCAACCAAAAATATCGACCGGATTGAATGGTTTCTGGAAAAAGCCACTGAAATTGGCATCGATGAAATTACGCCGCTGCTATGTGAACGCAGCGAACGGAAATCGGTTAAACCGGAACGGCTCGAAAAGGTGCTGATTTCAGCCATGAAGCAATCGGTTAAGGCATATCTCCCCAAATTAAATCCGCTAATTTCCTTCAAAGAATTCATTTGTAAAGATGAACTTGGCGACCGGTATATCGCCCATTGCAATCAAACCGGATTGCCACACCTGAAAAATGAGATCAAAATCGGAACCTCAATAGTAGTGCTAATAGGCCCCGAGGGCGATTTCAGTCCCGAAGAAGTCGAAATTGCCAGGGAGCAGGGTTTCTGTGAAATTTCACTTGGAAATTCACGATTACGCACAGAAACAGCCGGAGTAGTTGCCTGCCACATTGTTAATTTAGCCAATGATTAACCGGAATCCTTTCCTTTAAATTTTTTCAATTCAGCGGGGAATTGTAATTTTCGGCCAAATTTAATGAAATGAAGATAGTTATTATAGTGTTTTTGATGCTGGCCGTTTCGTTAAACGGATTGACGCAGCCGGTGCGAATTGCCCTTTTGAAATACGGCGGTGGCGGCGACTGGTATGCCGACCCGACAGCCCTGCCCAATCTGATTGACTTTTGTAACCAGCATTTAAACACAAACATTCACCCCGAACATTCAACGGTGGAAGTGGGCAGCACCGAAATTTTCAACTTTCCGTTTGTGCACATGACCGGACACGGGAACGTCGTTTTTTCAGAAAACGAAGCCATGAACCTGCGCACATACCTCGAAGCCGGAGGATTTTTGCACGTGGACGACAACTACGGTTTGGATGAATACTTCAGGCGCGAGATTAGAAAGGTATTTCCAAACAACGATTTGGTGGAATTACCAGCGTCTCACCCCATTTTTCACCAAAAATATTCGTTTAACGAAGGCCTGCCGAAAATTCATGAACACGACAATAAACCTCCACAGGCATTCGGTATTTTTATTGAAGACCGCATGGTTGTGCTTTACACCTACGAATCGGACATCAGCGACGGCTGGGAAGACGAAGCCGTGCACAATAATCCGCCAGAAATACGTGAAATTGCTCTGAAAATGGGAGCCAATATCATCTCTTTTGTTTTTGACCAATGATATTTACTGAACTACAGGAAACTAAAAGTGAATACATACGTTAACATTCAAAATTAAATTAAAACAGAAAAAAAATGAGAAAATTAAAATTAGCATTTACACTGTTTTTTGCCATTGCAATGGCAGCTAACGCACAAGACTACAATACCGGGATTGGTGTAAGAGGCGGGCTTTCCAACGGGCTGACCGTTAAGCATTTTATTGGCAGCAACACTGCACTGGAAGGGATACTTTCTACCCGCTGGCAGGGGTTCAATATCACGGGGCTTTATGAAATTCATGCCAATGCATTCGACACACCCCGGCTGAACTGGTATTATGGTTTTGGAGGTCACATCGGCTTTTGGGATGGGTACAAAGGGCATCCCTGGTTTAATGACGGTACCTATACCATTATCGGTATAGATGGAATTATAGGAATTGAATACAACATCGAACCTATTCCGTTTAACATCAGTTTAGACTGGAAACCCGGTTTTAATATTATTGGATACACCGGTTTCTGGGGCGATGAGCTGGCCCTGTCAATCCGGTATATATTTTAATCTGATACATTATCAAAAAAGGCTGTTCAGCATTTGCCGGACAGCCTTTTTTATATGCACGTGTTTTGGTTATGCCTTTTCTAATTTCAGCGTTTCGGTGGGTTGGTCGCAAACTTCTGTAGGACCAAAATACTGGATAGGACCGGGATAAACATAGCTTGTTTCCAGCGCCCATTCGCCGCGTTTTGAAACGAAATATTTAAAAGGAGCTCCATCCAGTTCAACCAATGCTTTCTGAATCACCGGTTTCATGTGTCCGTGCCTTCTTTCCATATTCATCATCATGGTAATTGGAACACCTCCGGCAATCCACTCTTCTGCCGGAGCAGTGAGGTTTCTCACCGATGCCATATACCCGGTTTTGCCTTCAGAAATCAGTACCGATGCCGTGTATCCTAGCGAGTAACAATAATCGGCATCGAAATTGGAAGGTGCGGCACAACGTCCTTCATAGCCGAAAAAGTGGTACTGGGTACTGAATTTACCGGAAAATTTACCTTCTTTTTTCATGACAGCCAGTTTTTCGGTTACCATTTCGCCCAGCAGCTTTTCAGTATCAATGAGCGATACCTGCACGTTTCCGTGTGGATCGCGGTCGAGGGTAAGCTGTGTGGCAATGCCCTGCGGAAGGGATTTAAAAACATTAGCCGATTCTTTGGTGAGCTGTGAAGCCACCCAGTTGATTCTGTGGCTTTTCTTGAGCATTTTAAACTCTTTTTCGGTTTCGGTTCCTTCTGCCAGCAGGTCGTTCAGTTCCGAAATCAAAATTTTCATTTCCGGAATGAACTCAATCAAACCTTCAGGAATAAGCGCCACACCAAAGTTTTTTCCGTCTTCGGCGCGTTGGGCAACAATTCCGGTAATGTAGTCCACAATGTCACCCAGGGTTTGTTGCTTATCGGCCACTTCTTCGGAAATAAGGGTAATGTTGGGCTGGGTTTTCAGGGCACATTCCAGTCCGATGTGCGAAGCAGAACGCCCCATCAGTTTAATAAAGTGCCAGTATTTTTTGGCCGAATTGGCGTCGCGCTGGATGTTGCCAATCAGTTCGGAATATACCTTGGTAGCCGTATCGAAACCAAAAGAAGCTTCAATCATTTCGTTTTTCAGGTCGCCGTCGATGGTTTTAGGACACCCGATTACCTGTACTCCTGCGTTTATCCTGGAATAATATTCGGCGAGCACACAGGCGTTGGTATTGGAATCGTCACCGCCAATAATTACCAGTGCATTCAGGTTCAAATCACGGGCAATTTCAAGGCCTTTGTCAAATTGCCACTCTTCTTCGAGCTTTGTGCGCCCCGAGCCAATAATGTCGAAACCGCCGGTATTCCTGTATTCATCAATAATTTCGGCAGTTAATTCCATGTATTTATGATCGACCAGGCCTCCGGGTCCAACCAGGAAACCATAGAGTTTGCTTTCGGGGTTGATTTTTTTGATGCCGTCAAAAATGCCTGAAATGACATTGTGTCCGCCGGGAGCTTGTCCGCCCGAAAGAATTACGCCCACATTTACCGGGTTTTTTGAGCTGACCTTGTCGTCTTTTTCAAAAGTAATCAGAGGCATTCCGTATGTGTTTGGGAACAGCTCTGCAATTTCTTTCTGGTTGGCAACCGATTCTGTTTTGTCACCTTCGGTTAATTTTGCTGCAACTCTCAACGATTTGGGTAGTTTGGGCTGGTACTTTGCCCTTTCTTTTTGTAATGCACTAATATTCATTTTATTCAATTTTTGGATTTCTATTGTAATTTTTCAAAAATAAAAAATTCCGAAGGGAAAGTTGTGGTAAGAATTTCAATCTGTGGCGATTTAAAGAAAACTTAAAAGGATATGCACGGATTTCATGCTGTTATTCAGGCTTCAAACGCTGCATGTCGGTTCTCTTTTTCCACTTTTCAAGAGCCAGTTTTTGCAGGTCTTCCACTTTGTCCGATTCGTCCACAATTTCGAGCCCTAGCAGTGTTTCAAAAAGGTCTTCCATGGTTACCAGGCCTACAACACTCCCAAAATCGTCGGCTACCATAGCCAGGTGTTCCCGGTTTAAAATGAGGGTATCCATGAGTTTAGCCACGGTAAAATTATCTTCTACGAATAAAATATCGCGTTTTATTTCCGAAGCTTTCACCGAATGTTTGTCCTGTGCCAGATTTTCCAGAATGTTGTCTTTGAGAATAACACCGGTTATGTTATCGGGATGTTCGTGGTAAACCGGAATGCGTGAAAACACCATCGGATTCAAATTTTCATAAATTTCGTGCATGGTTTTTTCTTCATCCACCATAATAATGACAGAACGCGGGGTCATTATATCGCGCACTTTCAGGTTTTCGAGGCGAAGCAGGTTTTGAATGATTGACTTTTCTTCGCGGTCGATGGCGCCGCTTTTAAGTCCTGCATCGGCCATAGCAGCGAAATCGGCACGGCTTAACACGCTGCGTCCGTTTTCGGTTTTCACCATTCGGGTAATTCCTTTGCTCAGATACACAAACGGAGCCAGAACAAACATCAACACCCGTAATGAATTCACGGTAAAGGGAGTTAATTGTTTCCAGAAGTTAGCTCCAAGGGTTTTGGGAATAATTTCGGAAAGAACGAGAATAGCCAGTGTTAACGAACCTGCAATCAACGATTCGTAGGTGATGTTAAAGAAAAAGAAATTTACCTGATGCGTTCCAAACAGTTTTCCGGCCTGAACACCAACACCCATAGCGCCAACCGTATTTGCAAAGGTGTTTAGGGTGAGAATGGCCGACAGCGGTCTGTCGATGTCTTCCTTCATTTTGTTCAGCCAGTGGCCCACATGGGGCTTGTCGCTTTGCATTCGGCTGATGTAGGAAGGCGTAATACTTAAGAGTACCGCCTCGAGCATAGAGCAAAAAAATGAAACAACAATAGCTAAAACAAAAAAGAATATTAATGTTGTCATATTTAGTTTTTAAACCCCGGAAAGAACGTTTTACATATTCTGTTCATTTTACCTGCCGGATCGTCTTTCAGGTTTATTTTTCATTTACGAAAATATACATTTCAAACATGATTTGAAAGCTTGCTGAAAAAAAATATAAAAGAAGCACAAATTTCATTTTTGTCTGTTAATTTTGTTTGTTTCTTGCATTTGTAAAAAAAATAAAAACCAAAAATGATGAAATACCTTGTAATATTGATTATTCTCGCAATGACAACACCATTAATTTATGCCCAAAACAACGATCCTTTCCAGTGGCTGGAGGAAGTGGAAAATGAGAAAGCGCTGGAATGGGTGGGAGAGTGGAACAAAAAAACACTGGATGTGCTGCAGGCGCAACCCGGTTACCAGCACATATTTGAAAAAAATCTGGAGATACTGAACTCCGACGACCGGATTCCGGCTCCATCCATTCAGGGTGATTATGTGTACAATTTCTGGCAGGACCAAAACTACCAGCGTGGAATATGGAGGCGCGCAACCCTGAAAAGTTATCTCGGCAGAGAACCGGAATGGGAAATTCTGCTGAACATTGACGAACTTGCCGAAAAAGACGGAATAAAATGGGTTTTTAAAGGGGCGTCGGGCCTGTTTCCCGATTACAACAAATTTCTGGTGAATCTCTCCAAAGGCGGAGGCGATGCAGTGATTGTTAAAGAATTTGATGTGCGGACAAAATCGTTTGTGGAAAACGGGTTTTATATTCCTGAAGCCAAGGGAGGCGCCAGCTGGGTTGATGAAAATACACTGATGGTATCGACCGATTTTGGAGAAGGGGTTACTACATCAGGATATCCTACACAGGTAAAAATCTGGAAAAGGGGAACCAACCTTGCCGATGCACACGAAGTTTACAAAGGGAAGGAATCCGACATGGGCATTTGGGGATATTCCATGTTAACCCACGACAGGGTTTACCAGCTAATAACCCGGCGAACTTCATTCTACGAAGGGGAATACTATTTTCTGGAAAACGGAGAACTGGTTCAGCCCGATTTGCCGGCTGACATCGACATGAATACCATTTTTAACGGACTTGCCATTTTTCAGTTGAAATCGGACTGGAATGTGAATAACCAGACTTTTACCCAGGGAGCGGTAATCAGCATTCCTTATAACGACCTGATTAAAGGGAATAAAAATTACGAACTGGTGGTGAAGCCCGAAGAAAGGGCAAGCATTGCCGGAATATCGAATACCAAAGAGCGGCTGCTGGTAAACATGCTTGTGAATGTAAAAAGCGAACTGCATACCTACCGGTATGATAATGGCTGGAAAAAAGAAAAGATTGATGCTCCTGATTTCGGCACCATTTCAATGGGTTCCACAGATGAATTCAGCGACCAGTTCTTCTTTTATTATCAGAACTTTCTGGAGCCATCAACACTGTATCACGGAGATGCCGCCACAGGGAAATTCACTAAGGTAAGGTCGCTTCCTTCCTGGTTTCCAACCGAAAATTACATGGTGGAGCAGTATGAAGCTACATCCAAAGACGGTACACGGATTCCTTATTTTGTGGTACATTCAAAAAACATGGAGTTTAACGGGCAGAACCCGGTTTTGCTTTATGCCTATGGTGGTTTTGAAATCCCTCAGCTGCCCCGCTATTCGGCAGCAACCGGTACAGGCTGGCTCGAGCAGGGTGGGGTTTATGTGCTGGCTAACCTGCGGGGTGGCGGCGAGTTTGGTCCCGGCTGGCACCAGGCCGGACTGAAAGAAAACCGCCAGCGGGTATTCGACGATTTTCATGCCGTGGCCGAAGACCTGATAGCCAAAAAGATTACCTCGCCCAAAAAACTGGGCATTTACGGCGGCAGTAACGGTGGTTTGCTGGTGGGCGTTGGTTTTACCCAGCGACCCGATTTGTATGGCGCCGTGGTTTGTGCAGTGCCGTTGCTCGACATGCAGCGCTACAATAAACTGCTGGCGGGCGCTAGCTGGATGGCCGAGTACGGAAATCCAGACATTCCTGAAGACTGGGAATACATCAGCAAATATTCGCCTTACCACAACCTGAAAGAGGGAATGGACTATCCCGAAGTGTTTTTTACCACGTCAACCCGTGACGACCGGGTACATCCCGGTCATGCCCGGAAAATGGTAGCAAAAATGAACGACATGGGGTACAAAATATACTACTTCGAAAACATCGAAGGAGGTCATGCCGGCGCTTCGACCAACGAGCAGCGCGCAAAAATGAATGCACAGATTTATACTTATCTGCAGATGAAGTTGATGAACGAATAGGCAAAGTCAGGTTTTTTGAAGTAAAAATATCAGCATTTTGAACAGTGCAAATCAGCATTTTGTTTTTCGCAGGTATTTTCATTTCAGCTATGTTTGCATCATACAAACCTTTAGATAGAAAACCAGTTAGACGCTTTTGAAGGTTATTGAGTAATCCCGGTATGACGCGCCGGGATTACTTCTTTTTTAGGCCCTTATGAAATCAGTTTCAATGCATCTTCCACATCTTCCACCGGCAACTGGCAGGTTCCTTCGTGGCAAACATATATCCATGTTTTTCCGGCAGCAAACCGGTCTTTCAACACGGGTACGTTGCTTTTTCCAGTGCTGAAGGCCCAAAGTACGTTGGGCCGAAAATCTGTCTGCATTTTCCTGATTTTCGTTTCGGCTTCGCTGCCACACACCACTACCTCGAAGGAAGGTTTTGCCATTTTCAGCATGGCATTGCCCCAGTTGGCATAAGCCTGCGGATATTTGGGAAACAGCGGGGTAATGTGCTGCAACATCTTCTTTGCCTGAGTCATGTACTGCGGATCTCCCAGTATAAGTGAAAGTTTGTGCAGGTTATTTGCCATAACCGAATTCGCAGCCGGTATTACATTATCTTCGTTTTGAAAATGGTTGGTTACTACCTGATCGGCATCCCGTTCCGAAAAATAGAAAAGCCCCGAATCCGGATCATAAAAACGGGTGTGAGAATAGTTGAGCAGCTGTGTGGCAGCATCGAGCCAGTCAACACCGCCCGTAACCTCAAACAGAGAAACAAACGCCTGAATAACCAGTGCATAATCTTCCAGAAAACCATTCACCCGGCTTTTTCCTTTTTTCCAGGTATGAAACAAACGGCCATCGGGTTTCATCATCTGTTTTTTGATGAACCTGCCATTTTCCAGAGCTGGTTTCAGAAACCGGTCGTCGTTGAAAGCCTTGAAAGCGTCTGTCAGTCCCTGAATTGCAAGCGCATTCCAGGAGGCCAGCGTTTTGTCGTCAAGCCCTGGGCGGTGTCTTTTATTCCGTTCTTTCAGCAAAAGTTTTTTCCAGTGGTGCACTTTCTTTTTCAGTTCCGAAAGTTCCAGGTTGTTTTCCCTGGTAAAATCTTCGTCAGACCCGTTACGTAGCAAAATATAGTTTCCTTTCTCCCAGAATCCCCTGGGGTTGACATTGAAATATTTAGAAAAAAGAGCGAAATCGTCTTTCAGAAGTTCTTCCAGCTCACCCTTTTTCCAAACGTAAAATTTCCCTTCTTCTCCTTCACTGTCGGCATCGAGCGCTGACCAGAAAGCACTGGAATCATCGGCTAATTCGCGCAGAATAAAATCAGCTGTTTCGTAAACCACCGTTTTAAATTCATCACTTTTAAACAGCTGGTAACCTTTTGAATATAGACTCAAAAGCTGTCCGTTGTCGTAAAGCATTTTCTCGAAATGCGGCACTTTCCATTTTTCATCCACCGAATAACGGGCAAAACCTCCGCCAATTTGGTCGTAAATTCCGCCCCGTGCCATTTTTTCGAAGGTGAGTTTTACAAAAGCAAGCACCTTCCTGTCATTTTTGCTGAAACCGTAGTGCATTAAAAAGTCGGTATTAACCGGCATTGGGAATTTGGGATAACCGTTCCGACCGCCGTTTTCGTTATCGAAATGGTCTTTCCATCCGTTCACCGCTCTTTCAATTAACGGAGCCGAAACAGCATATACATTTTCTACAGGAGCCAACAGCGAAACCCTGGTTATTCCCTGTTGGAGGCTTTCTGCATATTCGTTTGTTTTTGCCCTGTTTTCCCGCCTGAAGTTTGCCACAGCCAAAATGTTTTTCACCCAGGTTTCTTTGGGGAAATAAGTACCTCCCCAAACGGGCCGTCCATCGGGAAGGGCAATTACATTCAGCGGCCAGCCACCCTGTTGTCCCATCAGATGAACAGCCGACATGTAATAATGGTCCACATCGGGGCGTTCTTCGCGATCGACTTTAATGCACACGAAATGTTCGTTCATCACCCCGGCCACTTCTTCATCTTCAAAACTTTCGTGCTCCATAACATGGCACCAGTGGCAGGCTGCATAACCAATGCTAACCAGCAGCAGTTTGTCTTCCTGCTGCGCTTTTTTCAGCAACTGGTCATCCCAGGGATGCCAGTTTACCGGATTGTGCGCATGCTGCAGCAGGTATGGCGAAGAAGAGTGAATGAGCGCATTGGTATGTGATTTTTTCATTTTTATCCTGTTTTTTCGAACGGTGAATTCATTTACTACCTCAAACAAAACAGGTTAAATAAGGTTCTTTATTTCCATTGCCGTTTTCGCTGAATATTGTACCTTTCTGCCCTGAAAACAACATGTAAACGATGCAAAAAAACATTTTCAACATACCGGTTTTTATTCTGATTTTACTCATTGGGCTCGTGGTTTCCTGTTCCGAAGAGCCGGAGCCTGAGCTGCGTACCAGGGAAATGGAATGGGCTGAACTAGACTCCATTATCAGGAATCTGGAGGCTGACGGATTGGATGTGGATACTACCGACCGGCTGGTGTTTTATATTGTGAGAAAGCCGGGCGAAGGACCAACGCCTAAACAAGGCGATGTTTGTTCCGTTGAATACTGGGGGTATTTTAATAACCGGTTGTTCGACGACTCCAAAATTTTCAACAACAATTTGTGGGTATTCCCTTACCAATTTAAAAAAGAGGTACACGAGGTTTTGGGCCTGATTGATGTGATTGGATACATGAACCAGGGAGCCGAGGTCGATATGTACATTCCGTCGGACCTGGCTTATGGTTCAAAAGGCAAAGACAATATTCCGCCTTATACTACTCTGTTTTACAAAGCCAAAATGCATCATCTGGAACCACAGTAAATAAAAAGTTGCTGAATAACATCCGATAATTTACCTATTATACAACATATTTTTGATCGAACTAAAAAATTTGATTGTACCTTCGGGTAGATAAAACAAAAACAGCAGTAAATTCCAAAAAATGGAAAATTTTTTTAAAAGTTTCATGAAAAAAATCACGGGTTGTGACCTTGAAACCGGCGATTTTCCCGGGCCGGTTGTAACTATTTCCCGGCAATCGGGCTGTTCGGCTCAAAGAATAGCAATTAAGCTATCGAAAATTTTAACCGGCTACAGTTATATGGCCGATACCAAAACCGACGCCGAATGGAGATGGGTTGACAAAGTCATTTTCAAGGAGGTAGTGAACCACATGATTGAAGAGGTAAAAGCCGGTGATTTCAATGATACAGAGGAAGCGGTTAGAATGTTGGAACAGGTGGCGCAGGCATTTTCAGACGAAACCATTTACGACATTTCCGATGTTTTGCTGATTGAAACCTTTAAGGGGGTCATTTCCCGACTTGCTTGCCAGGGCAGGGTTATCATTGTAGGCCGTTCGGCGGGAGTGATTCTTAAAGAAGTTCCGAACAAACTGAATATCAGGCTTGAAGCACCAATGGACTGGCGCATTAACCGCATTATGCAGTTAAAAGATGTGAGCCAGGCAGAGGCAGTTAAATACGTAAAAGAAATGGATGACAAGCGCGATGCTTTTATTGAAAAAATCATTGGCAGAAAAGCCAACAACGACGATTTCGATGTGATATTCAATTATTCATCCATGCAGGATGATGAAATCATAGATGCCACGGTGAATATTTTGAAGAACAAAAAGATTATTGCCCATTACGAAGATTTTTAAACTGATTGTTATACATTTGCAAATGATAAT
>Ga0209614_1000950_pt1 | contig 23614 bp, 17 predicted proteins | sample BlaSprsedimmetaG_FD_185484 | JGI IMG/M metagenome (GOLD analysis project Ga0209614, IMG submission 185484) | Hot spring sediment bacterial and archeal communities from California, USA to study Microbial Dark Matter (Phase II) - Blank Spring... ... | reverse complement strand
TTAATCCATAAGGGAATGGCCGAAAAGTGGATTTCACCTTTGGAATAGTGGTTAAAATCTGAAGCAGCAACTTCCGAACCCTGGTAAATGAAAGTTTTTGCCAGAGGCAATCCGCTGACAACGCCTGTTTTCAGGTTTTCTGAAAATGCTTTTTCCAGCGAAAAGAAATAGAGCGCATCGCTGAATGTATTTCCCTGAATTTGGTTCACCGGGCTGGCATACTGAAAATTTACCGAAGCTGTAAAATCCTTTCCAAATGTTGTAAATGCCGATAATCCTGACTCCAAAGTCAGTTGGTGTTTGGGTTCAATCCCGTAACCGGCCGCCAGATTATTGGGACTGGAAAAAACATCAAAAATTTTCAGGTAGGGATGAATTCCTGCTTTTCCAAAACCCATTGCCGCACTAAGTTGAATGCCGGTATGACTGATTTCACCCAGGTTATGTTTCTGATTTTCAAAAAGACCGCTTTCGTTTACAAACATCAGATTTCCAATGGCATCAGAAGCATGATGGTAAAATATCCGGGCAGAAAGAAAATGATTTTTAAACCGGCGGGAATACTCAAAATTAAACTGGTTATGAGTTTCAGGTTTGAGGTTTGCATTTCCCGAATTCAGCGTAAAAGGATCTTCCACCGATGTGTAGGAATTTAACTGGTAAAATCCCGGCCACGAAAAGGAGCGCCTGTAATTCAGTTTCAGGGTTTGTTTTTCATTCAAATTATAAATGGCTGAAAAATTTGGCAAAAGGAAAATTTCTTTCCGGGCTTTTTCTTCATTCAGTTTTGTATTTTGGTTTTCAAGCCGAAGCCCCAGGGTTGTTTCCAACTTGGACGTTTTATAGCTGAACGTTCCGTATCCTGCAATTACAGTTTCATCGTACCGGAACGTTGCTGAATTTCTGTCATTCATAGTTGTGAGACGCGTCTGGAAACCGCTGTTCAACTTTGTTTTTTCGCTTAACGGAAGTGTATAGTCCAGCTTAACATGAATATTTTGGTTTTGTGGCCGCATCTTGTTTTCATGAAAATAGCCGGTTTCGGGGTTGCTGAACCGGGTGGCGTTTTCAGCTTTCAGGTTGTACAGGCTCATGTCGAGCGCCAGTTCATGGCCGGACGCTTTATCGAAAAAATGATTGTACCAAACCGAATAAAACCCGCCGCAATTGAGGTCTTCATCCTCTTTTTGTGCCAACCATCTGGTTGTTTCTGCTCCGGTTGTCTGCAAATCAACATCGCCATCGAGTTCCTGCGAAAACGGATTGTAAAACCCATAAAAATTCAGTTGCTTCCGTTCGTTAATGAACCAGTCGAAACCGTAATGGAACCGGTGCGACCATGTTTTTTGACGCAGGTTTTGGGTTGAATTGATTTCGCTGATTTTAGAATTGCCGGAGATTTCCCTTTGATACGATTCCGTAATGTTGAAATAATTCAAATTGCCGTTGTAGGAAGTAAACAGGTTAAAATTTCCAGTGCCGTAATTCAGGCTGTACGCCGGCGCTAAAAATATTTCCGAACCGGATGTGGGAATCTCCGCGTAAACATGACCAGAAATGCCAGAATTCCTTTCCCCGGAAAGCACTACATTAATAACTCCGGTAACGCTTGCATCGTATTTTGCCGGTGGTGAACTGATGACTTCTATCTTATCGATTTTTGAAGCCGGCAACTGGCTCAGGTAGCTGCGGTCGCGTTCTTTCCCGTCAACAAGAATAATAATGTTCTGGCTACCTTCCACCGAAATGTTCTGCTGCAAATCTACCTGCACTCCCGGAATCAGTTTCAGAATGTCGGTTCCGGTGTTGGACGATTCGTGCATTTTCCGGCTCACAAAAAACGTGGTTTTATCCGACGCCGGTTTGGCTTTTATGCGTTCGGCAACCACATCTACATTTTTTAATTGATAGCTGGAGTTGAGTAACTGAACAGAACCCAGATTCATATTGCCGTTCACTTCCTCTTTTTTTGACCACGATTCAAAACCCAATGCACTTATTTGAATTTGGTAAGTTCCAGGCACCACACCGTTCAGAAAAAAAATTCCTGCATCGTTTCCTGCCGCGCCATTTAAAATTTGGGTTCGGGTTGAATCGAACAGCGCCACATTGGCAAATGCCACTGTTTCTCCGTTTTCAGCGGAAATAATGTTGCCCGAAATGGTGAAACCGGATTGTGCCGTAGCCATTAAAGAATTTAAGATAAATACGAAGAGAGGGAGATTAAAAAGAGTAATTTTTAATGATTTTTTCAGGTTGTACTTATTCGTTTTCATCTCATTAAAATTGTTTATTTCATTTGTATTCGATGGAACTCCCGATGAATTTTAATTCTTCTTGTTTGTGAATTTGAAGAATAAAAATTCATCGTCGTTTCATTGCTGTAAATTTTTGATTTCGATACAAATGGACGGAAACGAAATGAGTCAAACTAATTTCCGGGATACGATGCAAACTTTTGTTGTGGCTTGATAAAAGAGGCGTGTGGAGTTGTTACAGAAGGTAAAAAGTTGTGATGAACGGATTAGCTGAGTTTTTTGAAAAGCTGGCTGAAATTTCGGGTATTGTTTCTGGAAACCGGAATTTCGGAGTCGGTTCCCTGAAGCCGTAACCGGTATCCCAGACTGTTTCCTTTTTTCGATTTGATTTTTTTCAGGTTGATGATAAACGCCCGGTGGGTTCTAACAAAAAACGGAATGTTTGCCAGTTGTTGCTCCACATCGGTAATGGAATTGCGAATGACTTTTTTCTGTACTTTTTCGCCGGAAAGTAAATAGAAATTGACATAGTTGCTTTCCGATTCGGCGTAAATAAACTGCGAGGGATAAAAACTCAGCGACTCTTTTTTGAGTTGTGAACTGATTTGCAGCAGTTTTTCACGTTCCGGTGGGCTACCGGAAACGGTAGAATCATACTTCACTTCCGGCGAAATCCACTGCAGATAGTTCAGGGTGGTGAAAAACATAAACGGGATAATGCCAATGAGAAAAGCATTTTTCACCGAGTCAAAGAATGTGGGGAAGTTCCAGCGGTTTGCCGGTTCTTCCAAAATAAAAGCAGCAAGAAAAATGATCACACCCAGGGCAAACAACAGGATAACGATGGTAAGCAATTCCTTAAAAAGTGTCCATTCCGTTTTTTTTGAGAACCAGTTCACTCGTACCAGTAGGGTTATAATACCAAAAAGCGAAACGCCTGAAATAAAAGCATAAACGGCCATGGTTGCTTCGTAGCCAAGAAACCGGCTTGCATGGGAGCCAAGCGGTTTGTAGAGCAGTGCAAATACCAGTGTAAAACCAGCAATGAGCAAAGCCCCTTAAAGCGGACGCTTCAAAATATAATTCTGGGGGAATTTATTGGAATACAGGTTTTTAAGGTGCATCTTACTTCGAAATTTCCAGCATCCGTTCGATGGGAACGCGGGCTTTTTCAATCACATCGGCAGGCAATGTTACTTCCGGTTGTTCGTATTTCATGCACACATACAATTTTTGAAGGCTGTTCAGTTTCATGTAGGTGCAGTCGTTGCAGCCGCAGGTGGAATCGACCGAAGGCGCGGGAATGAACAGTTTGTCGGGACTGGCCTTTTTCATCTGGTGCAGAATGCCGCTTTCGGTAGCCACAATAAATTTTTTGGCCGGACTGCTTTTGGTGTAATTCAGCAGCGAAGTGGTGGACCCGATGTGTTTGGCCAGCAGAAGTACCGGTTTTTCGCACTCGGGGTGTGCAATAAATTCAGCATCAGGATATTTGTCCATCAGGCCGATGATTTTTTCTACCGAATACTGTTCGTGCACCATGCAGGCGCCATCCCACAAAACCATGTTTCTGCCGGTAACGCTGTTCAGGTAATTTCCCAGGTTTTTGTCGGGGCCGAAAATCAGTTTTTCATCTTCGGGAAAGCTGTCGATGATTTTTTTGGCGTTGGCCGAGGTACACACAATGTCCGACATGGTTTTGAGTGCGGCCGTGGCATTTACGTAAGTAATTACCTTGTGGTCGGGGTACTGGGCTTTAAATTCTGCAAAAGCTTCAGCGGGGGCCGATTCGGCCAGGGAACATCCTGCTTTCAAATCGGGAAGAATGACTTTTTTGGCTGGATTGATGATTTTTGCGGTTTCGGCCATAAAATGAACACCCACGAAAACTATCATATCGGCATCGGTTTTGGCTGCTGCTTGTGCCAGTCCAAGACTATCGCCCACATAATCGGCAATATCCTGTAAATCACTTTCCACATAAAAATGGCTGAGGATAACCGCATTTTTTTCTTTTCTGAGCCGGTTAATCTCTTCAACCAGTTTAACATCCGGATTTACCGGTTCGTCAATAAATCCTTTTTCCTCCAGCATCCGGTCTATTTGTATCTGTTCCATTTGTGTCATTTTCTGAATGTTCCCCTTGAATCAGACAGCAAAAATAAAAATTCATTTGCAAAAAAACCGCTAAATGTCTGGATTGTTTGGCGGAAAGGCATAAAAAGAGGCTGTCCTTTTGAGACAGCCTCTTCTCCTATCCGGTTAATTGCTCCATTAAGCTAATAATGGAAAGATATAACCTTGCTTACAGCAAATGTTTTTTTATTACTTATTCTGCACTTTCGTGACTGAAATAAATGCCATGTGCAAGTTGAGGTACTCCATTGTATGAGCCCTTCGTTGCAATAACTGTCAATTTGTCTCCAACTTGAATGCCTTTTGTCTCCAAAAGGAATTTTCTATCATCTCCGGTTGCACCATACCCCGGATAACAGCCATACAGGTAAATCTCACTATTGCCATCTTTCAGGTAAAGATTACCGTATGTTTCGTTAGCAATCGATGTAATTTCACCAGTTACCATAAAGTAATCCTGGCTGGAATCGGGTTTGGTCAATACCTCGGCAATGGTAGCAGCAGTTACGGGAATCACGCTTTCCAAAACGGCAGAACCCACTTGTGGAGAATTATTATAAGCGGCACGTTTGCCAACAATTGTGATGATGTCACCCTCTTTTAATCCTTTTTCCTCGAAATCCTGAATACCATATACATAGGTTTCTCCGGAGAAATCCCTCAGGTATAAATTGCCATATCTGGTATTGGTAATGTTGGTGATTACACCTGAAAGTCGATATTGGGTGTTGCCCACCTCGGCGGCGAGAAATTCTGCAATCGTTGCTTTCAAAATCGCTCCTTTTTGAGTCAGCGTTGTTTCTGTACTGTAGTTTTTTGAGCCGTCGGTGGTGCGGAATGTGAGAGTAGTTTCACGGTCTCCACCGGTATTCGCAGCGGCATTGAACTTCACAACTACTTCTTCGCCTGCCGATTCAATAGACGAAATTGACAACCATGACTTTGCATCTTCAGGAATATCTACAGATATGCCTTGTCCTTTGCAGGTAAGGTATGCTGTAAATTCACCCCCCTCGATAGGAAGTGCCTGGTTTTCAACAGAATCAACTTTCACAAGTGATTTGTTGATAGTGATAACCGTGACATTCACCATTTGAGGATTTCCCTGGTAAGATGACTTTGGTCCTTCAATCGTTACTTCATCACCAACTTCAAGTCCAAGGCTCAGGAAATTTCTTGTTGCGCCCTTCTCATCAAGCGTACCGTATATAAACACAGTCCCCGTTTCATCAGTCAAATACCAGTTGCCATATAAGGTATTTACAATGGAAGTACAAACACCCGTAACACGGAAAGTTTTTCCATCGGGGCCTGCATTTACTTCAGCCGCTGTGACTTCAGATATTTTCGCCAAACCTTGCATGATGTTAATTCTCTGCGTTTTGCCTCCACTGTGAAGCAGAACTTCCGCTGTACGACCATCTATGGCAGGCGGGGCAGAAAAGGTAAGTTCTGACTCACCGGCACTTCCTGAAGTTGAAGACATAGTCAACCACTCAACCTCATCTTTGTCGGTAGTTACCTTCTCTGCAGTCCAGCTTTCTTTAGCCGTTACAGTAATAGTTGTTGAACCGCCATCCTCTGGAATAGCAACGTATGACGACGATACTTGCACTTCATCCAGTAATGTCATAGTTTCCTCATCGGCACAACTTGCCATCAGGGCAAGTATTGCGATGAATAGTGGAAAAAAATATTTTAATTTCATATTATCTATACTTTTAAATTAGTTGAAAATATATTTGATACCAATAGAAGCATACCAGGTTTGACCCAATGAGTAACTTGGAGTGAAAGTTTTAGTATCACCATGGATTGAAGAGGGTGTAGAGAATGTAGCCACACCATCAATATCAACACCTTCATATCTGAGGATACGTGCTTCTGAACCAATTTCTGGGTTCAAGTATTTACCTACTCCCCAACTGGAGTTGAACAGGTTCATCATGTTTTTGATATCAAAGCTAAGTTGCAGTTTGTGTTTGTTATTTCCTGCATTAAGAGCAAAATCATGTTTGTAGCCGAAGTCAACGCGATGTACCCAGGGAGAGTAAACGCTATAGGCTTCTGCATACTTGCCTTGTTGATTTTTCAAATAATCATTGGCATGCACATAGTCCATAAAACGAGTTTGATCGTCTGCTGAAACAAAGCGGAACTGATTGTTTGCCACTTCATCGTCAGTTGGAACATAGATTGCATCGTAGTTATAACCGTCACCATTAATATCGTTAACCGTCATATATGAATAGTTAGCTCCACCGCGCCAACCTTCATAGATAAAGCTGTAGTGGTTACCGCTTTTGTCGTGGGCAGTAAGCGATGCCACAAGACGATCGGGTGTGGTGTATTGCGAATTGTGCAATTTGATGTGGTTAGGGCCTTCTACTGTTGGAACGTAGGTAAATGCAGATTCTGCATTCGATCCTGGCATGCCGGTTACATCTTTGGCAACTGTGTGTGTATAGGCAGCCATCAGGCTGAGCCAATCTGTTGGCTGAGCATTGAGCGTAATGTTGCCTGACCAGCCATAACCACGGCTGGTGTTCTCCAGTACAAATGCCTTTGTGCCGGTACGATAACCATCGGGATATATTGGACGATTGTCAACACCATTGAAACGGGCAAAACCACCTACAAATGGAGTACTCCAGTCGGAAATAGAAACACCGTTGATGGTTTTGTTGAAGATTCCTTCTATGGTTGCAGATAACGGGAAAGATGTTTGGAATGCATAGTCAACAGCAAGCGACGTTTTCCATACTTGTGGCATCTTGAAATCAGGATCTACGGCCGCAATAGCCGAAGGAACTGTCCCGTCTTCGGGTGATATGGTTGTTGGATATCCCAATGAGGCCAATTTATTATAAAGAGCAGAGATATTTGCATTTCCGTTGGCATCGGTCACAAGACCACCTGCAAATTCATCCATTGAGAAACCTCTCCTTGCAGCGTTTGCAGCATTGATTTGTGCCTGGTATTGTACCATCCCGCCGTTGGTAGGCATATTGGTGAAGAATACAAGAGGTAAATTACCCGAGAAAAGACCGGTACCCCCGCGTACTTTCAGGCTATTGTCTCCATAAGTATCCCATACAAAACCTATACGTGGAGAGAATATGATATTGGCAGAAGGCCATTTGCCTGTATCAATACTACGACCAGAATAATCAAGTTCCTTAATAGCTTGATTCGTCATTAAGTCATTATTGTTAAAGAAAAGTCCATCAAGGCGAAGACCGTATGAAAGTTTAAACTTTTCACTAATACTCCAATCATCCTGCCCGTATATGCCAATCTTATTGGTTCTCACACGAGCTGCGGGATTGCTTTCGCCATCGTAACCATAGGTAAGGTTTACAATTTCGGGTACTCCTCCACTTAAGAAATCATCGAGACTGGTGTAGCGATAGTATCCGGTACCGTTACGCATGTAAGCATTATCTGCCATCTTATATTCGTATGCGATACCACCTATGATTTTATGATTCCCTAAATAATAAGTTAACTCATCCTTAATGTTCAATACATTATTGTGAACACCGTTGTTCCAGGTGAAAAGTTCATATCCTAAAGAGAGATAGGCTTGTTCATCTTTCAAAATATCGATGAAAGGGAATTCTGTTGAATTGGTTCCGCGAATATCGTCAAGTTTTGAGAATGTGGCCAAAAATTGATTGGACAAGTTATCCGCTAAACGGCTGTTCAAGTCAAAAGAGTAGGAATGTACGAGGTTGTCCATCGAATACATCGAGTTGGCATACGACATGGAGGCTTGCGACATTCTCGCCTCAGAGACACGGGTACCCCCATCCATGGAAGTAGCGTTGGGCGATCTCCATGAAAGGTTCTTTGTGTAGTTGTAACGTAATGCCAGACGATGTTTGTTCGAGATATTCCAATCCAAACGGGCAAGCAGCTTGGTATTGCTTTCATCTGCCGGGAAATTTGTGTAAGATCCCGTTTCATATCCATATTCACTTCTTACAAAATCAGAAACTCTCTTAAGATCGTTTTCTGTGGTGCGGGATATATAATTGTCCGGGTCAGCAACACCATCTGTTGAAGCTCTCCAGCGATTGGCTATTGTTGGTGTTTTTGCCATCTCGGCATTTACGAAGAAGAACAATTTGTTTTCGATAATCGGACCACCTAAAGTGAAACCGTATGTTGTATTGCGGTCTTTCTCACGTGCTCCTTGTATTTGCATACCATTAACAGCATCTCCGCGCATGTTCTCATTTCTGTGATATGTGTAAGCGCTGGCTTTAAAGGTATTTGTACCCGATTTTGTAATCGCGTTCACACCACCACCGATAAAGTTCGTTTGACGCACATCGTATGGCGCGATTACAACCTGCAATTCTTCGATAGCTTCAATAGAAATTGGGTTACCTCCTCCTGGAAGAGCTGAACTCAAACCAAAGTTATTGTTGAAATTAGCTCCATCCACTGTAAAGTTAGCTGTACGGCCATCTGTACCGACAAAGCTCATACCATTACCTCCATAAGGAGAAAGTCGGGTAACGTCCATAATGCTGCGGCTTACTGTGGGCAAATTATCTATCTGACTGTTTGTGATATTGGTCACTGCCCCGGTTTTCTCAGTAGAGAATTTTGTGCGGGTTGCCGTAATAAGAACTTCATCTAATGATAATGATTCTTCTGAGAGTACAGCATTCATTACATAGTTTTCACCCAAACTCAACGTTACGTTGTTCTGTGTGTAGGCACCATATCCAATGAATGTAACCTTTACAGTGTAAGGTCCGCCTACCCGCATACCATTTAGGTTGAATCGCCCTTCCATGTTGGTTACAGTACCATAAGTAGTTCCTGAAGGGGTGTGGGTAGCAACCACCGTCGCACCTATTACCGTTCCTTCAGCATCAGTAACACGCCCACTCATACTGGATGTGGTTACCTGTGCATGCATTATAGTAGCTGATGAAACAATGAGCGCTACTAATAAAACCTTGATTTTTTTAATCATAAATAGTTAACTTTAATTTAGTGGTTATATAAATAGAATTACGTTAAATTTTGTTGCAAATAAAACTCTTTAATGTTTAAATCGTATTAAACTGATGTTAATTTTCAATGATAGTTTTGGTTCTCTGTTGCCATACCATTTTTTTGGTTCAAAGTTTTTGCGTTGATTTTTAATCGTTTAATAATTCATCTGTGTTTTTCCCAAAAGCGGCAAGTTCCCATTATTTTTCCTATCGTCCAAACATGGAATTTAATAGTTATCAAACGTTTTTGCATATTTTTTAACAACTTATCAAATGGAAATCAACAATGGGTGATATGTTATTAAAACAATACGAAAAAGTGTAAAAACGCTGGAAAAATCATAACTCTATTCTTCCAGAAGACAACTTCTTTTTGTGCATAACCCATTTTTCCCCGATGGATATTTTTTAAAATGAAATTCTTTTAAAAAAAATAAAATTTCTTTGTGTTTGAAAACAGCTGGTATTTAACTATTTATAACAGAAAGATAAAATATTTTTAAAATATATGGTACTTTGTGTTGCATAGTACTAAAATATTTACATATATTTGCAATGCCAATAACAATGTAAATGAAAGTAGTTTTTTTAAAAAAGTTCTTTGCAAACTGTAACGATTAGAAAAAAGCAACGTCATAAGAACAGAAACAACAGAAAACAAACTGAAAAAACAAAGATGAAACTGGAAAATACAAAAGCGCAAATGAGGAAAGGGGTCCTGGAATACTGCATCCTTTTGGTTTTGGACGGTGAGCCGCTTTATGCAAGCAATATCATTCAGGAACTTAAAGAAGCCAAAATGATTGTGGTTGAAGGAACGCTATATCCATTGCTTACCCGATTAAAAAATGCCGGCTTGCTGGCATACCGTTGGGAAGAATCCACCCAGGGACCGCCCCGAAAGTATTATGAATTAACCGATAAGGGCCGTAAGTTTTTGGGAGAACTGGAAGGCTCCTGGGCCGAACTGGTCGATGCTGTGGGCAAAATCAGAAAAAACAGGGCTTAATTTTTTTAATAAACCAGAACAGAAAACTCAAAGAATTTAGAAGATGAAAAAAACATTCACAATCAATATCAGCGGTACCGTTTTCCATATAGAGGAAGATGCATACGAAGTACTGCAAAAATACCTGGTGAAACTCAAAAATCATTTCGGAAATGAAGAGGAAGGAAAAGAGATTCTGGCAGATATTGAAGCCCGGATTGCCGAAATATTTACCGAAAAATCAACAGGTGAAAAAGATGTTATTACACTTGCCTGGGTGGAGCAGGTGATTGAAACTATGGGAACTCCCGAAGATTTTGTGGAAGAAGAGGGAGAAGAAGAAGAAGTTTACACCGGTACAACAAAACGCAAGCGGAGGCTTTACCGCGATCCTGAACATCGTGTTATTGGCGGTGTTTGTGGAGGATTAGGTGCCTACTTTAATATGGATCCGGTTATTCTGCGGATTATTTTTGTTGTGTTACTGATTGTTACTTCTATAGTCCCTGCCCTGTTGGCGTACCTGGTACTTTGGATTGCTGTACCGAAAGCTGTTACAACAGCTCAACGTCTGGAAATGCGTGGACAGGAAGCTACAGTAAAAAACATTGAAAAGTCGATTCGCGACGAAGTAAAGGAGGTAAAAGAGAGCTATAAGAAGTTTAAAGAATCGGACACCTACGCCAAAGGCAAAAAAAAAGTTGAAGGAGCAGGAGAAGTAACCTATAATGTGGCTAAACTTCTGCTTAAAGTAGCAGTAATAATCATTGGCGTTATACTAATTCTTTCAGGCTTTTTCGGGCTGCTTGGTCTAATTTCTTCTCTGGTAATCGGTCATTCATTTGTTCAAGGCTGGCCAATGATTTGGAGCCCTGAAATTAATTTCCCCGATTTTCTCAATTACCTGGTTGAGCCTGGTGCAGTAAAACTTGGAATTGTTACGGTTGGATTTTTAGCCGGAATTCCGCTGCTTGCCATGCTCTATGTGGGATCGAAAATGGTTTTCAGGTATAAATCGAACAACACGGCCATTGGCCTTTCAATGGTGGGTGTATGGCTCCTTTCGCTCATCGCACTGGTAATAATTTCCACCAGCCAGATTAGCAATTTTAAAAACCAGGCATCGGTGGTTGAAAGTTCTACTATCGATTGTGACAGTTGTCAGACGCTTTATTTAAAACTGGCGGAAGATAAATACAAAGGATATGCAGCCCAGGGGTGGGACCTGAATAAACTGAAAGTGATGATGGTGGATGGAGAACGTGTAATTCTTGGAAATCCGCGACTCGATGTGGAAAAAGCCAGCGGCAATTCTTTTGTGGTTACCGTTAAAAAATCGTCTCGCGGACGAAGCCGCGAAATTGCACGCGATCATGCCTCCGACCTGGTTTACAAATACCAGGTGCAGGATTCGGTTTTGTTACTTGAATCCTACTTTTTTCTTGAAGAAGGAGATAAATGGCGTGACCAGGAAGTGCTCATCACCGTGAAAATTCCCGAGGGAGGAACCGTTTTTCTTGACGAGCGGATGGTAGATATCATTTACGACATTGATAATGTAACGAATACGCTGGATGTCGATATGGTTGATAAATACTGGGAAATGAAACCCGATGGCCTGACCCTGAAGCAACCGAAAGATAGTCTTGAAGAACTTCCTTCGCAGGAAAACTAAAAATATTAAACAGCGAATTGGGCCGTGTTTTCACTTTGGGTGGAGACATGGCTTTTTTTGTTTTTTTGCTGGGAAACACAAACCGCTTTTGTCCGTATAATCCTAAATAAAAACAGAACGATATGATTTTGAGGACTTTTTATTCATTTTGCCTTTTCATTTTTTTGCTCCCTTTCATTTCCTGCGGACAAAACAGCGATCCTTTTTTTGCCCGGCGCAACCGGATGGTTAAAACACAAATTGAAGCCCGCGGCATAACCGATTCAAAAGTATTGGATGCATTCAGGAATGTGGAACGGCATAAGTTTGTTTTACCCGAATACATTGCTTATGCATACAACGATTCACCACTGCCCATTGATGAAGGACAAACCATTTCTCAACCCTACATTGTGGCATTTATGACCGATGCATTGAATTTAAAAAGAACCGATAAAGTGCTGGAAATAGGAACCGGTTCGGGTTACCAGGCTGCTATACTGGCTGAATTGTGCGACTCTGTTTTCACCATCGAAATTTTTGAAAAACTGGCAAGTAAAGCCCAAAGGGTATTTGACGAGCTGGGTTACGACAACATTTGGTGCAAAACCGGCGACGGATTTATGGGCTGGCCTGAACATGCTCCGTTCGATGCCATAATTGTTACCTGTGCTCCCACCAACATTCCCGAACCGCTGAAAGAACAACTGGGCGAGGGTGGAAGAATGATTATTCCGGTGGGCAGCGATCCGGTGCAGCACCTGGTACTTTTACGAAAAAGAAAAGGAAAAATTCGTGAGGAGCGTGTATTGCCGGTAAGGTTTGTACCCATGATTGATGCCGAAGGTAAAAAATATTAAAATCTATTATTCGGATATTTCTTTTATTTTCGCATTTTCTTTTATTTGAATAACACGTTTTATGTGGCTGAAAGTTTCAAGCATCATACTCAGGAATAAGATTCTTTTATTAAGCATTCTGGCAGTTATTACGGTGTTTTTAGGGTATCATGCCCGTAATGTGGAAATGTCGTACGAATATAACTCCCTGCTTCCGAAAAAAGATCCGGCTTTTAAAGAGTACCAGCAGTTTGTCGAGGTATTTGGAGAGGAAGGAAATCTGATCATACTTGGCATTCAGGATACCGGGTTTTTTCAAATCGACCGGTTCAGAAAATGGGAGGAGCTGTGCGATGAACTTTCCCGGGTGGAAGGAGTGGAAGATCTGCTGTCGGTTTCAAATGCTTACAACCTGGTTAAAAACACCGAAGAACGCCGTTTTGAAATCGAAGAGCTTTTTCCCGACACCATTACTTCGCAGGAAGAAATGAACCGCAGGGTGAGCACCTTTCGTAGTTTGCCTTTTTATCAAAAGCTGGTTTATAACCCCGACAGCCATGCCTATTTGCTGGCCATTACAGTGAATAAAGACAAAATGCTGTCGAAGGAACGGGAAAACATGGTAAAATCAATCCAGCGAATTGCCCGTAATTTTGAAAAAGAGCAACAGGTTGATTTGCATTACTCTGGTTTGCCTTATATCCGCGTTATTAATTCCATTCAAATAAAAAAAGAAATTTACTTGTTCAGTGCACTGGCGCTGGCTATTTGCATTGTGGTCCTGTTCCTGTTTTTCCGTTCGTTTAAAGCGGTGTTTTTTCCTGTGCTTATTGTGCTGACCGGAGTTGTTTGGGCCATGGGAATGCTGGCTTTGTTTGGGTTTAAAGTCACTTTGCTTTCAGGAATGATTCCCCCGCTGCTGATTGTTATAGGGATTCCCAACAGCATTTATATGCTGAATAAGTTTCACCACGAGTATGTATTGCATGGCAATAAAATTAAGGCACTGCAGCGCGTAATTGTTAAAATCGGGAACGCTACTTTTTTAACCAATCTGACCACGGCATCAGGTTTTGCTACTTTTGTTATTGTAAAAAGCGATATTCTGAGGCAGTTCGGTGTTGTGGCATCATTAAGCATTATGGGGCTGTTTGTTTTGTCGTTACTGCTCATCCCCATCATTTTCAGTTTTATAAAACCACCATCGTCGAGGCATGTAAACCACCTGAACAACAAATTTGTATCGGGCATTATCCGCAAGTTAATTTATATTACCGAAAAGCACCGGAAGGTTGTTTACGTGGTAGCCTTATGTATTCTGGCCGCCGGAGTTTATGGCATTACGCTGATGAAAAGCTCGGGTTACATGGTGGACGATATTCCCGAAAGTGACCCGATTTACAAAGACCTGAAGTTTTTCGAATCGAATTTCGATGGCCTGATGCCACTTGAAATTATGGTGGATACCAAACGGCCAGGCGGAGTGATGCACCTTTCCACCTTTTCCAAAATCAACCAGCTTGACGAGCGTTTGGCTCAGTATCCCGAACTTTCGCCCTCGCTGTCGTTGCTAAATCTGCTTAAATTCTCGAAACAGGCTTTTTACAACGGGCACGAAAACTACTATGCCCTGCCCAACAACCGGGAGCAAAATTTTATTCTGCAATATGCTTCGCTCGAAAACAATGACGAGGGGTTACTGCGGTCTTTCATCGACAGTTCAAAGCAGATCACCCGAATCAGTATTCGCATGAAGGATGTGGGCACCAAGCGTATGGAGGATTTATATGCCCGGTTCAATGCCGATATCGATTCCATTTTCACTTCCGACAATTACGATGTAACGGTTACCGGCTCAAGTGTCACTTCATTTAAAGGAACACAATACCTGCTCAGAAACCTGTTTACCAGTCTGGGGCTGGCCATACTTCTTATTTCGGTGTTTATGGCCATTATGTTTTCTTCGTGGCAAATGGTGATTATGTCGCTTACACCCAACGTTATTCCACTGATTTTTACCGCTGCCCTTATGGGATACACCGGAATACCTATAAAAGCCTCCACCATTCTGGTGTTTAGTATTGCATTTGGTATCTCGGTTGACAATACCATTCATTTTCTGGCCAAATACCGTCAGGAGCTCATTGCCACCGGCTGGGATATCCGTCGGTCTGTTGTTCTGGCGTTAAAAGAAACCGGAGTTAGTATGCTCTACACCTCGGTAGTGTTGTTTTTTGGCTTTGGTATTTTTGCCCTTTCCGGCTTTGGCGGAACTGTGGCTATGGGGGTTTTGGTTTCCCTTACCCTGCTGGTAGCTGTAACCTCCAACCTGGTGTTGCTGCCTTCGCTGCTCACCGGACTCGACAGGCTTACTACCACCCGATCGTTCAAAGAACCATTGCTTCATATTTACGATGAAGAGGAGGATATTGAACTGGAAGAACTGAAAATTAAAGACAATAATAACCATACCTGATAAACATGAATTCAGCTGAAGAACTCCGAAAGTTAGTGAACAAAGAATTTGACAGGCGCCTGGCACAATTGAATGCCCGAACACCCAAAGAGCTTTATGCTCCGGTAAACTATTCGCTCGGTGCCGGCGGAAAAAGATTAAGGCCTGTTTTATTGCTCATGTCGTTCAATCTTTTTTCTGATGAAATTGAAAAAGCCCTGTCCACAGCCATTGCCGTTGAAGTGTTTCATAATTTTACGCTGCTGCACGACGACATTATGGATAAGGCTGAAGTGCGCAGGAATAATCCAACGGTTCATGTAAAATTCAGTGAGAACAACGCCATTCTTTCCGGAGATGCCATGGCTTTTCTTTCCTATCAGTACCTTACGGAAAACCGTACCCCGCAATTGTTCGATGTGGTTAATCTGTTCACCGAAACGGCATTGCAGGTATGCGAAGGACAGCAATACGACATGGATTTTGAAAACCGGATGGATGTAACGGAAGAGGAATACCTGGAAATGATACGGCTCAAAACAGCTGTGCTGCTTGGTTGCAGCCTGAAAGCCGGCGCCCTGCTGGCAGGTACTGCTGGCGAAACTGCACAACGGCTTTATGATTTTGGCATCAACCTGGGACTGGCTTTTCAGCTTCAGGACGATTGGCTTGATACGTTTGGTAACCAGAAAGATTTTGGAAAAAAAATCGGTGGAGATATTCTGGCCAATAAAAAAACCTGGTTGCTTATAAAGGCATTGGAAAAAGCATCGGGTCAGGCAAAAACTTCTTTGAATTACTGGTTGAATGCTAAGGAATATACAGAGGAAGAAAAAATTAATTCGATTATAGCGGTTTATAATGAATTGGGAATAAAAGCGCTGGGGGAAGAAAAGATAAAGTATTATTTTAACACGTCTGAAAAAATAATGCAGGATTTGCCTGTTTCTGAACTACGGAAGGCGTCCTTGCAAAAATTTAGCAGAAGCATGCTTGGCCGCAGCGTTTGAATAATTGCAAGGGAACTGGTTTCTTTTTTGAATTTAAAAATATAATAAATTTGTTTCGCTAAAAAAAAGCGGTATCTTTTCACCACTTTTAAAATTCATTAAAACAGATGGATCAAAGCAAAGGAAAAATCATTCAGGTAATCGGCCCTGTGGTTGATGTGAGTTTTACAACAGACGGGAATGAATTGCCTACTATTTACGATGCCCTTGAAGTTATGCGCGAGGGGGAAAATAATTTGGTAATTGAATGTCAGCAACATGTGGGTGAAAACACCATCCGTTGCATTGCCATGGATTCAACCGATGGCCTGAAAAGGGGAATGGATGTGATTCCATTGGGAAAATCCATTACCATGCCAAAAGGTGAGGATGCATTGGGCAGGTTGTTAAACGTAACCGGCGATGCAGTTGACGGGCTTGAACAACTCCCGAAAAACGGATTTAAAATTCACAGCGATCCGCCCAAATATGAAGACCTGCTTACTGAAACCGAGGTGCTGCTTACCGGCATAAAGGTTATTGATTTGATTGAACCGTATGCCAAAGGTGGTAAAATTGGCTTATTCGGCGGGGCCGGTGTTGGCAAAACCGTCTTGATTCAGGAATTGATCAATAATATTGCTTTGGCTCACAGCGGCTTATCGGTATTTGCCGGAGTTGGTGAACGTACCCGGGAAGGAAACGATTTGCTGCGTGAAATGATTGAAGCCAAAATTGTTGATTATGGCGATGCATTTCGTGAATCAATGGAGGAGGGAGGATGGGATCTCTCGAAAGTAGATGTAAACAAATTAAAGAGATCGAAACTGGCTATGGTGTTTGGTCAAATGAACGAACCTCCCGGTGCCCGTGCACGAGTTGCCCTTTCAGGTTTGGCTATTGCCGAAAGTCTGCGCGACAGCGCTGCCGGGACAGGTGAAGGACGCGACATCCTCTTTTTTGTCGATAATGTTTTCCGGTTTACCCAGGCAGGGTCCGAAGTTTCGGCACTACTGGGCAGAATGCCCTCGGCGGTGGGTTACCAACCTACGCTGGCTACCGAAATGGGAAACATGCAGGAACGCATTACCTCAACAAAACACGGCTCAATTACTTCAGTTCAGGCAGTATATGTGCCTGCCGACGACCTGACAGACCCCGCTCCGGCAACTACTTTCTCGCACCTCGATGCCACTACGGTACTGAGCCGAAAAATTGTTGAGCTGGGGATTTATCCTGCAGTTGACCCACTCGATTCATCATCCCGTATTCTTACACCCGAAATTGTGGGAGAAGAACATTACAACTGTGCACAAAGTGTGATTAATTTGCTTCAACGCTACAAAGAGTTGCAGGACATTATTGCCATCCTTGGTATGGAAGAACTGTCGGAAGAAGATAAACTGGTGGTACACCGCGCCCGACGGGCACAGCGTTTTTTCTCCCAGCCGTTTGTTGTTGCTTCACAATTCACCGGCATCGAAGGAAAGCTGGTGTCTATTGAGGATACCATCAAAGGGTTCAGGATGATACTAAACGGCGAAATGGATAAGTATCCGGAAAGTGCGTTTAACCTTGTTGGTACAATTGAAGACGCCATCGAAAAAGGAGAACGTCTGCTTACTGGCAGATAAAATAGATTTTGAGCCATGTTTCTTGAAATTATTACACCCGATAAAAAAATTTATGAAGGCGAGGTAAAACGAGTCAGGTTACCCGGCAGCAAAGGATTGTTTGAAATTTTGAATAACCATGCCCCGATCATTTCTACACTTGAAAAAGGAACCATACGCATTGTTGAAGAAGACGACAGGCAGCGCACATTTAAAGTGAATGGCGGCCTTGTGGAAAATAAAAGAAACCGCATTATTGTTTTATTGGAATCGCTTTGAAAATTAAATACCTGGTCATACGCTTCAGTTCCATTGGCGACATTGTGCTTACCTCGCCGGTTGTTCGCTGTTTGAAAAATCAGGTTATCGACGCTGAAGTTCATTTTGTTACAAAGAGCCGGTTTGCCTGTCTGGTCAATCAAAATCCTTATATCGATAAAGTACACCTGTTAACCGGTAATATAAATGACTTGATTGCCCGGTTAAAAGAAGAAAACTTTGATTACATCATCGATCTTCATCATAACCTGCGAAGCAGCAGAATAAAAAGCAGGCTGAAATGCCCTGCATTTACGTTTAATAAACTAAACATTGAAAAATACCTGTTGGTTAATTTCAAAATTAACCGGCTGCCCGAAATACACATTGTTGATCGGTACCTGGAAACTTTATCGGTTTTCGATGTGGTCAACGACGGAGAGGGGCTTGATTTTTTTATACCTGAACAAGAGAATTTTAACCTGAAGGAGCTGCCAGAGGAGTTCCGCAAAGGGTATATTGCTTTTGTTATTGCCGGAACCCGGGCTACCAAAAAATTGCCTGAACAAAAAGCTGCTGAGATTTGCAACAGCATTGATTTTCCTGTAATTCTGCTGGGCGGAGAACAGGAACAGGAGGCAGGTGAATCGATTCTCCGACAATCGAAAGGAAATGTACTCAATTTTGCAGGGAAAGTGGGGCTAAATCAGTCGGCCAGCCTGGTGCGCGATGCCAGCCTTGTGTTATCCAACGATACCGGGCTGATGCATATTGCTGCGGCATTCAACAAAAAAATTCTGTCCTTTTGGGGAAACACCGTGCCTGCTTTTGGAATGACACCATATAATGCACATCCGGCTTCTGAAATGATGGAGGTGGCGGGATTAAAATGCCGCCCCTGTTCCAAATTGGGTTATCGAAAATGTCCCAAAAAACATTTCAAATGTATGGAAGATCAAAATGTTGAGCGGGCAGTGCAATGGATTAACCGAAATTTTTGAATTGAAGCCCTCTATCCAAAAGCCTCCTTTAACCGCTTCAGTCCTTCCTCCAACACACTTCGCGGGCAGCCGATATTCAGCCGCATCCATCCATCGCCACCAGTACCGAAACGTTTACCATTGTTCAGGCCCACCTTTGCCTTTTCCACGCTGAATTTCATCAGTTCCTCGTCGTTCAGCCCGTATTCCCTGAAATCGATCCAGATTAAATAGGTGGCATCGGGTTTCATCACTTTTACTTTGGGGAGGTTTTCGCCGATAAATTTTTCAAGGAAAAGGTAATTCTCCCAGAGGTAGTCCAGCAACTGTCTGAGCCATTCATCTCCGTGAGCATAAGCAGCTTCCAGCGCTACCGAGCCAAAAATATTTCCCATGCCCAAATGGCCTACATTCAATACTCTTTCGTACCGTGCATGTTTTGTTTTATCGGGAATAATAACCAGCGATGATGCTAACCCAGCCACATTAAACGTTTTGCTGGGGGCCATGCACACCACACAGTTCTTTGCAGCCTCTTCCGAAAGGGATGCAAAAGGAATGTGAACGTGTCCTTTAAAAACAAGGTCAGAATGAATCTCGTCGGAAACAACCAGCACACCTTTTTCAGCACACAAATTCGAAAGTTCCTCCAACTCTTTTTTGGCCCAAACCATGCCTCCAGGGTTTTGCGGATTGCAAAGCAGCAACAATTTGGTTTTTTTAGTGATTTTCGATTTCAAATCTTCGAAGTCGAAAGTATAACGACCATTTTTCAGTTGCAGCGGATTTTCAACCAGTTTTCGTTTGGTTCCTTTCACACATTCAAAAAACGGAAAATAAACCGGGGGCTGCACAATGACTTCGTCGCCGGGCTTTGAAAAGGTTTCGATGGCGACTGTAATTCCTGCAACTACTCCCGGGCTGAATGAAATCCACTCCCGTTTGATTCTCCAGTTGTGTTGCCGGTGCATCCAGCCCGCAATGGCCTCGTAATAGGAGTCGGGTTTAAACGTATAGCCAAATATTTCATGCTCCACGCGTTTTTTTATGGCATCCACTATAAAATCAGGCGTTCTGAAATCGGTGTCGGCTACCCAAAGAGGCAAAACATCACTGGTTTTAAAAATCCAATCGCGGGCATCGTATTTCATGCAGTTGGTGCCTTCGCGCGGGATAATTTCATCGAAATTGTATTTTTTTTTCATCATTGTCAGGCATTAAGCGGTAAATCAATTTTTCGTAAAAAAGGTTGTTTGGCTTCGCGTTCTACCTTTAACACAAAATTAAATAAAAATAACTTAATGAAAATAATAAATTTGTGGCACAGTATTTGTTATTCGCAACTATTATTTTGTAAAAAACTGATATGTAGTTATTTGAAATTAATGTTAAGAATAATATCAAAATTAAACGTTAACTTCACATTTATTTAATGCAATATTGATGTATGTTTTACAGCATAATTTGAAAAAAGGATATATGTTTGCATCGTGGTTCTGAATTAAACAAAACAGAAATTAAAGAGTCACAGAAAAAGATTCGGCACGGACTGAATCAAAAAGAATAAAAACAGTTAAACAATTAAAATTGAAAAACATGAAAACAATTAAATTAGCACTTGCAGCAGTAGTAATAGGAATGGCAACCGTTGCAACAGCCGTTGAGAAACCAAAAATGAATGTTATCCCAATCAGCAACGAGAGAGCAATTGTGTCGGTATTGAATGAAAATCCGGCCTATTTCGAGGTAAGTATTCTGGCAGAAAACGGAGATTTGGTTTATTACAAACAAACCAGCAACCCAACTACAGATTACAAGCAGATTTACGATTTTAAAAATCTGGCCGACGGAAAATATGCTTTGAACCTGAAAGTGAACGACACAAGGGTAATCAACGATTTCGAGGTGTCGCGCAAAGGAATTGAAGTAGGTGAAGCAAGAGTTCGTTTTGCTCCGTATTTCGATTATAAAAACAACGAACTGAAACTTTCCTATCTGAACTTTGATAAGGAAAGTTTGAATCTGACAATTTACAACAACAACGGACTGGTTTACGAATCAAGAATCGGTCGCGACTTTAACATTACGAAAGGTTACGACCTCTCCAGACTGGAATCAGGATCATACCGCGTAACGTTAAGTTCTTTCAGTAACGAATATCAGTTTGATTTGGTGAAATAGATTGGATAAAGGTAGAAAAGGAGAGGCTCTGCTTAGGCGGGGCCTTTTTTATTTTACCCAGGTGTGTTGATAACTTTAATGGTCAGTACATACTTTTTCTGTTACAGAATCTGTTTTTAAACGTAACTTGTAATTTTACAGCAATTTAACAGAAACGTTAAAAAACATGTTAAAAAACACATCAAATAATAAATGCTTACTTTTGCAGAAGACTTTAATGTCTTTTTTAACAAAAATTGAAAATTATGGAAACAAGAGTAAATCAAAATCAGATTGTTATCACAACAAGTTCTGAGGATGAGAAACAAAAGCTCCCGGTGAATATTTTACTTTCGCTGGCAGCAGGTGCAATTGCCGGAGTGGTAATTATTTTCGGACTCTTCTGGGGCGCCGAAATGCTTTTTGGCCTTTAATAGGGGTGAAAATTATAAATAACGATAGTGAAAGGCTCTGTCATACGACAGGGCCTTTTTTTGATAAAAAAATGTGCCCTTTTAATTATCCTTTTAAAATTTCTTCAATAGCGCCCAGTTCATCATTGCTAAAATTTCTGTTTTTCAACATCTCCACATTGTCGTCAATCTGGCTTACCGAACTGGCCCCAATAAGTACAGAGGTAATTCGTTTGTCTTTCAGCACCCAGGCCAGGGCCATTTGCGCCAGCGATTGATTGCGGTTTTGGGCAATTTCATTCAGTGCCACAATTTTATCGTGTGCCGAATCCACATCCTCTTTTTTCAGAAAAACCTCACGGGTGGCACGCGAACCTTCCGGAATGCCCTTCAAATATTTGTTGGTAAGCAATCCTTGCGCCAGCGGTGAAAACGGGATACACCCGATTCCTTCTTCCTCCAGCACATCCAGCAGGCCATCTTCCACCCAGCGCTCAAACATCGAATATTTGGGCTGATGGATGAGACAGGGCGTTCCCAGTTCTTTTAAAATTTTTGCGGCCTTGCGGGTCATATCTGCCGGATAGCTTGAAATACCCACGTAAAGTGCTTTCCCCGAGCGCACTGCCTGGTCGAGTGCCATCATCGTTTCTTCCAGCGGCGTATCGGGATCGGGACGGTGCGAGTAGAAAATATCCACATATTCGAGTCCCATGCGTTTCAGACTCTGATCGAGGCTGGCCAGCACGTATTTGCGGCTGCCCCATTCGCCATACGGACCGGGCCACATCAGGTAACCGGCTTTCGACGAAATAATCAGTTCGTCGCGATACGCTTTAAAATCCTGCTTCAGAATTTTTCCGAAATTTTCTTCTGCCGAACCCGGAGGTGGTCCGTAATTGTTGGCCAGATCGAAGTGGGTTATGCCCAAATCGAAAGCCCGGTGCAGCATGGCCCGGCCGTTCTCCAATACATCAATTCCACCGAAATTGTGCCACAACCCCAGCGAAATTGCCGGCAGTTTCAACCCCCACTTTCCACAACGGTTGTAAGTCATGTCATCGTAACGCGATTCTTCTGGAAGATAAATCATAATGTGTTAATTTTAAGTATATTATTAATTTTTTGTTATTCTGCTTTTTTGGTTTTTTACTGGTTTTCTTTCATCACCCAGTAAAACCCTTTCAATCCCGGCCTGATGTCGTCGGCTTTCAGCAACACCAGAATTTTATCGATATAGGCCAGTGCTCCCCAACCCACTGCAAGGTAGTAAAACCAAAGATAAAATCCCCATACAAAAAGAACAAAGAAGAATGCCCCTTGTAAATAACCGGCAATGACTCCGCCGTACAGGTGCAATCCGGGAATTTTCCCGAAACGGACAAAAGCCACAAGATAACTGATTGCAAAAATGGACAGGAACACATACAACAGCCAGGCATGTGGTTTAATTTCCTGCCATTTAAATAAAAACAGGCCAAGTAATGCCAGAACGTATGTCCCCATATCGGCCAGGTTGTCGAGGGCAGCGCCAAACCGGGTTACCTGGTTCATTTTTCTGGCCAGAAAACCGTCGATGATGTCGCTTACCAGGTTGATGCAGAAAAGGATGACAAACCATTTTTCAATCCCTGAAATGGCAAGTACCAGAATAACGGGGAACATGACCAGCCGGTAAAAGCTGATGATGTTTGGAAAATTCAGAATATTTTCTCCTTTGTAGAATAATTTCATATCAAAGCATTAAAAACAGAACAATAAAAACACTCAGGGGAATAAACAGATTATCAACTCCTTTCCAGCTAAACAGCTCGGCAATGGTGCTTACAAAAGCCACCTCCACTGCTACCATAAAC
>Ga0209614_1000946_pt1 | contig 23672 bp, 20 predicted proteins | sample BlaSprsedimmetaG_FD_185484 | JGI IMG/M metagenome (GOLD analysis project Ga0209614, IMG submission 185484) | Hot spring sediment bacterial and archeal communities from California, USA to study Microbial Dark Matter (Phase II) - Blank Spring... ... | reverse complement strand
ACAATCCTGAAAAACTTATTTTCCTGAAGTAGCAATAAATAACTCCATAAATAAAAAAGAAGCCGCCTCAAATATGCTTTTGAGACAGCCTCTTTTTTTTATATTTGCATTACCTGCCAACCGTACAGCAGGCACTGGAAAAATAAAATGTCCATGAACCAGGAACAGATACCCGGCCAAAATGTCGATCCTTTTGATCTGTTTGAATCGTTATTTGAGGGGGCAGGCACGGGAATGGTCCTGTTCGACCTGCAGGGAAACATCACCAGGGTAAACCATGTATTTGTCAGTACGCTGGGTTATGAAGCTGCCGAACTGCAGCATATGAACTACCTGGACCTGACACTTCCGGAAATCCGAGAGCAGGCAGAGGAGTTATTCAGAAAAATGGCGGACGGCAGCATTCCGCATCACCAGACCAGGCAGAAAACCATCCGAAAAGACGGGAAGACCCTGGAAATGGAACTGACCTTTTCCGTAGCTCCGGACAGAAAAGGAAAACCTGCCTACATACTGGGAATGGCGGAAAACATAACCGATATGGTCCGTTCCGAAAAAATTACGCAGGTACTTTTCAATATCTCTGCCGCCGTTAATTCCAGCAAGGACCTGAAAGAGCTGATCGCAGTCATACAGGAAGAACTCGGTCGTATTATCGATACAAGTAATTTCTTTGTGGCATTGTACGACAGGGAATCCGATTCCCTTTCCCTGCCTTATTTTGCTGATGACCAGGACCATTTCGAAGTGTTTCCGGCCGGAAAAACCGCCTCGGCCTATGTAATAAACAAGGGGCGACCCGTTCTGTTGAAAGAAGAAGATATGGAGCGGCTGGAAGAAGAGGGGCTGATCGAACTGGTGGGAACCCGTTCCAAAATATGGATGGGGGTTCCCCTGAAGGTAAAGAATGAAATCATCGGCCTCATCGGCCTGCAGCATTACAGGGATGAAAATGCGTACAATTCCGACGACCTGAACATGATGGAGTTCATCTCCGGGCAGATCGGCCTGGCTATTGACCGGAAAAGGATCGAAGATGAACTGAAAATGGAAAGGGTGTTCTTCATGCAGATCTTTGAAAATTCTCCGGAGGCAATTGTAATCGGTAACAGGACAGGAAATATCATCAATGTAAACAAAGGGTTCACTCATCTGTTCGGTTACAGTAAAGAAGAAGTCATCGGAAAAAATATCAACGATCTGATCACACCCGCAGAGTTGAAGAACGAAACACTGGAACTGCGGAATATTATTGACCGGAACGAAATGTTCTTTCTGAATACCGTGCGAAACCGGAAAGACGGCACACCTCTCAACGTATCCCTGCTGGGAAGCCCGTTCGAGGTGAACGGGCAGGAACTCACCTGTGTGATTTACCGTGACATATCCGACCAGAAAAAGATCGAGGAAAAGCTCATGCAGGCCAAGGAGAAAGCCGAAGAATCGGACAGACTGAAAACGGCTTTCCTTGCCAATATGAGCCATGAGATCCGTACGCCCATGAATGCCATCATAGGTTTTACCGAATTGCTTTCGGTACCCGATCTGCCCGATGAGGACAAAAACGATTACATTGCGGTGATCAGAAGCAGCGGAAATATTCTTCTGAAACTGATTGACGATATCATCGATCTGGCTAAGATCGAGGCCGACCAGATCAAAATAGAAATCAGTACCTTCCGTCTCAACCAGATCCTCAAGGAAGTATATGCCTTCTACAATGAAGAAATTCTGAATCTGGACAAGAAAGACATCGAACTGATCTTTGAACCCGGGGAAAGTGATGAATTTTTCATCACCTCCGACCCCTTCCGGCTGAAACAGATCCTGAACAACCTGGTTGGCAATGCCATAAAATTCACGGAAAAGGGATACATCCGGATGGGATACCGCCGTTCGGGCCCCGGGAAGATCAAATTCTTTGTGGAAGATACCGGGATTGGCATTCCGGAAGATAAACACAAACTTATATTTAACCGGTTCCTCCAGGCGGATAATACCAAAACGCGAAAATACGGAGGCACCGGCCTGGGCCTCACCATATCAAAGAAACTGGTCAACCTGCTGGGAGGGGAAATCGGACTGGATTCATGCCCAGATAAAGGCTCAACATTCTATTTCACCATATCCACGAACCTGGGAAATGCCACCGGGATAACCTATTCGGCAGAACCGGCCGGGCTGGATAAAATTGATCTGAATAACCGCAGGTTGCTGGTGGTAGAAGATAATCCGGCCAATTTTCAGCTCATCAGGGAAATTCTCAGAAATTCGGGTGCCGATGTCCTCTGGGCCGAAGATGCTGCCTCGGCGCTGGAACTTTTGCAGGAACAGGATCATCAGGTGGATATGGTTCTGATGGATGTGCAGATGCCGGGAATAAACGGATACGAAGCCACAAGGATCATCCGGGACCGGTATCCCGACATTCCCGTTGTTGCCCAGACCGCTTATGCCATGGCAGGCGAACGGGAAATAGCCATGGAGGCAGGCTGTGTGGATTATGTATCCAAACCCATCAAACCCTCCCAGTTAATGGCCGTTATTCATAAATGCATAAACGGTTCCCGGTAATAAGCTGGCAAAGAGATTCATAACACAGACTTTCTGTTCATGATCAGCGGCCGGGTTTTCACAACGGCGGAGGAATCACCACAAACCAGGGATTTTCAAGAGAAGGCTTATTGTAACGCAGGGGCCGGTGATCGGCCATGCGCAACACCCGGCAACCCGCCGCCCGGGCAATGGCCTGGCCTGCCGCCGTATCCCATTCCATGGTTTTTCCCAGCCGGGGATACAGATCGGCTTCGCCCCGGGCCATCATACAGAACTTCAGGGAGCTGCCTCTCGAAACGGTCAGCAGGTCGGGATGCTCTTTTTTCAGCAGTCCGATAAATGCACGGGTTTCCTCGTTCAGATGGCTGCGGCTGGCTACCACCCGCAGCGGACTACCCGGCTTTTGTTCCTGAGGCTTCACCTCAGCCGCCAGTCGCTCCATCTCCCCCGCATCCAGGCAGCCTTCCGGGATTCTCAGGGAAAAAAGCTTCCCGTCAGTTCCTGTAAAAAACATTTCCCGGCGAACGGGGACATAGATCACGCCGAAAAGGGGGTCTCCCCCTCCAATCAGGGCAATGTTCACCGTAAACTCACCGGTACCGTCAATAAACTCACGGGTCCCGTCAAGAGGATCCACAAGCCAATAATATTCCCACTTTCTGCGTTCTTCATAGGGAATATCGCGTCCCTCCTCGCTCAAAACCGGAATACCTGTATCCATCAACTTTGAGGTAATCACGCGGTGTGCACGCATATCGGCTTCCGTAACCGGGCTCAGATCGGCTTTTTCCCTGACCTGCAGTCCGGGTTCCGCCAGTACCCGCATGATCTCTTCTCCCGCTACCACGGCAGCCGGCAGGGCAGAGTCTGCAAATAAACCGGGTGTAACCGCTATCATCTTTTCAGAAATAGATCAGGCTCAAAATGGTAACCGTAACCACCATATAAAGAAACGTCAGGGGCGCTCCCACACGGAAAAAATCGCGATAGGTATATCCGCCGGGTCCGTATACCATCAGATTAGTCTGATATCCGTGGGGTGTCATGAAGTTGGCTGCGGAAGCATAGGCCACAACCAGTACAAAAGGAAACGGATCCAATCCCAGTTCAACGGATATGGTGAGCGATATGGGGAAGATAAGCGCTACGGCCGCCTTGTTGGTAATGAGGGCCGCCAGAACAGTGGTTACCAGGTAAATGCCCAACAGCACCCCCACGTCCCCCAGAGGTGTGAAAACCGCAATAAACATGTCGGCTACCAGGGAAGCGGCCCCCGATTTGATCATGGCCGTTCCCAGGGCCAGCGACATCACAATGATCAGTGCCAGATCATAATCGATGGCTTTGGGCAGATCTTTGGGATTGGACATCTTCAGGGCCAGGGAAAGTAACAGCAGGATCAATAGTCCCATGAACAGGGATATCACATTCAGGGCCGAAAGGATGATGGCAGTGATCAACCCGCCCAGCAGGATCACCACCTTGTAATCTTCCAGTTTTTCAAACTGTTTCACAGTGGAAATAAAATAAAAATCCTGTGTATTGTACGCCCGGCTCAGGAAATCACTTCCCCCGAACAACAGAAGCACGTCGCCTGCCTTGAGCCTGACATCCCGCAGGGTGGAAGTGATCCTTTCCTCATTCCGGTGAATGGCGATGACCGCTGCATCATACTGGGCTCGGAAATTCACATCCCGGAGACTCTTGTTAATGAGATTGGAGTTATGGGATATCACAATTTCCACCACTTCCGTGTGCTTTTTCCGGCTCAGCATCCCTACCGAAGGCAGGGTCAGCCCCATGTTATTCTTCATCAGATCGGCCACCAGATCCTTGTCGCCCGCAAATACCAGCATATCTTCCTCTTCGATCACCATGGAATTCGACACCACGAACATATGTTTCCCTTTTCTCACAATTTCCACCAGGTGAAGGTCCCTGATGTTTCGCAAGCCCGATTCTTCAATGGTCTTCCCCACCAGGGGCGAGCCGGGCCTGACCACCGTTTCCACCAGGTATGTCCGGTGCTGACCGGTAAACTCTTCCAGCAGTTCGGGACGCGATGGAAGAAGTTTTTCTCCGAAAATATAGAGATAGAAAAAACCGATGACCACCATGGGTATGCCCACCCACACAAAATCAAAGATCCTCAAAGGGGCCAGATCGGGGATGATTTCCTGGTCAATGAGCAATCCGTTCACAATAAGGTTGGTGGAGGTTCCGATCAGGGTGGCGCATCCCCCGAGAATGGCGGCAAACGAAAGCGGCATCAGCAATTTGCTGGGCGATATATTGTTGCGTTTGCACCAGGTATTCATATAGGGCATCATCACCGCCACCAGAGGGGTGTTGTTCAGCAGGGCGGAGAACCCCGATACCAGCAGGATCATCCTTCGCATAAAGCCCTTGTAGCTTCTGGCCTTACGGAATAGCTTGTCGAAAATGATCTCAATCACCGGGGTTTTTCTTATGATATCCCCCAGCAGCAGCAACATGATGATCACTGCGATCTGTTCATTGGCAAAACCGCTGAGCATTTCCCTGGGGGTGAGCACACCGAAAAAGCCCAGGGTAACCACTGCCACCATAAAGGTAAAGGAAGCCCCCAGCAGCTCCTTGTACAAAGATACGAGGATAAAAACGATTACCGTAAACACCAGGATGAGCTCGAAGGTAATCATGCGGGTGGAAGCAGGGTTTTGAAGGGTAAAATTAAAAATAATATCCGACATAAAAAGAAACAGGCGGAAAGCACGCCTGCCGCCCCCCGCCTGTTATGGTATGCCTTGCCCGGCTTATTTCATCCGGTCTTTGAAAGGAAGAAAGGTCATGAAATCGGCATGGTGTACGATATACGCCTCCGTGCTTCTCTTCACCATGTCGCCTTCATGGGCATGGGCGGCAATGATATGGCAAACTTCGGCCGGCACACCGCAGGATTCGGCCAGAGATACTCCCGAGAAGGGATGGCGCAGATACCGGCCATACTTCCCCTGAACAGAATTCCCGTTCTCATCCAGCTCGTATTCGAGCAGTTTTCCCACATCGGCCAGAATGGCTCCGGCAATCAGCACATCCATATTTACCGGCAATTCGTCGCCGAAAAACTCGCGCACTTTCAATCCTGCCTCCCGGGCTATGTGCACCACCGCCCTTTTGTGGTCCATGAAGCTCACTTTCAGGTCGGGACCGCACAGCAGGGTAAAAGGTATGCGCTGAAGATCATCGGCCGACAGCACACTTTTTTCCAGAGCCTTTTCCCAAGTACGGGCTGTTTTTTCCCTCAGGCTGTCATCTTCAATCCATTCCAGCTCGGGCCATAGTTCCATGATTTCATTCTTCATATCATGCGGAATTGAGTTTTTCAATAATGGCATCGGTCATCTGCCGGGTAGTGGCGGCTCCGTGTTCAATAACCGACGGAGCGCCCGGAAGTTTCATCATGTCGTAGGTTCTCACTTTCCCTTCCAGGATCACCTCGGCAATGGCTTTTCTGATGCGACCGGCGGTCTCCTTCTCTCCGATGAAATCGAGCATCATGCAGGCCGCTTCGATCATGGCTACAGGATTGACAATGGAAACCTCGTACCCGGCGTACTTGGGAGCCGATCCGTGGGTAGGCTCGAACACCCCTACCCCGTCGGCTGAAAACTGGGCGCTGCAGGCGAATCCCAGTCCGCCGATCAGTCCGGCAAAGGCGTCGGATACTATATCGCCGAACATATTACCGGCCACGATCACCCCGTAATCCTCGGGATTTTTTGTAAGCCACATCATCTGGGCATCGATGTTGGTGTTCCACAGCTCAATGTCGGGATACTTATTCTGCCTGATCTCCCTGGCCAATTTGTACATCATGCCCGAGGTCTCCCTGATCACATTGGGTTTTTCACACAGGGTCACCGAACGGTATCCGTTTTCCCGTGCATAGGCAAAAGCTGCATCAAGGATCCTGTAGGTAGCTTTCTTCGAAAAAATTCGGGTCGATACCGACAGTTCCTCCCGGGGAACATGACCGAAATTCTTAACGAATTTGGGATGCGTTTTCAGGGCTTCATATACCTGATCCGGTGGATTGCTCCACTCCACTCCTCCGTACAATCCTTCTGTATTCTGCCGGAATATAACCACATCCACCACCGGTTCCTCCGGTTCTCCCGTGGGCCCGCGGCGGATAAAGTTCAGTGGATTGCCGGGGTAGGTATGACACGGCCTGACACAGATATCCAGGTTGAAATGCTGTCGCAATCCCACAATGGGACTTGAATAGACCAGCCCTTTGTCCCTCAGGGCGGGATCCAATTCTTCCAGCGCTTCATCCTTGGGTTTGGAGGTGATGGCTCCGAAAAGGCCGATTTTGTGCTTCCCGATCAGCTCAAGCGTCCGTTCGGGCAGCGGATTTCCTTCCCTGCACCAGAATTCCCAGCCGATATCCCCTTCCACATAATCGGCCCGGAAACCGGCCGCTTCCAGCACCCTGACCGCTTCTTCCAGTACAATCTTTCCAATGCCGTCACCCGGCATCTTAACAATGGTTCGTGTTGCCATGGTGAAAAGAAATTTGTTTCAGGGACCAATTTACATATTTAACCATTTTCTCACACAATACTGTACAACACATTTTTAACCATCGAAAGATGGATAATTTTCCTACCTTTGCATTTTTATGCAAAAATCTGCCAAAAAGGAGGATGATATATTCATGAAGGGAAGTTTGAAGCCAAAGGAAGTATGGAGCCACTTTGAGAAGATATGTGAGATTCCCAGGCCTTCAAAAAAAGAGGAAAAGATTCTTGCCCACCTGATCCGGTTTGCCGAAAATCACGGTTTATCCTGGGAAAAGGATCCAACGGGGAATTTACTCATCCGCAAACCTGCCCATCCCGGGTATGAAAACCGGAAAACGCTGGTGCTCCAGAGTCATGTGGATATGGTCGGTGAAAAACTGGGTGAGGTAAGCCATAATTTTGAAAAGGATCCGATTCAACCCGTGGTGAATCATGAATGGGTAACGGCACAGGGTACCACCCTGGGTGCGGACGACGGAATCGGTATGGCTGCACAGCTGGCTGTCCTGGAATCGGAAACCATTGAACACGGACCGCTCGAATGCCTGTTTACCGTTGATGAAGAGTCGGGCATGACCGGTGCATTCGGTTTGCAACCGGGTTTTCTTACAGGAAAAATCCTGATCAACCTGGATTCGGAAGACGAAGGAGAACTGTTTATTGGTTGTGCCGGAGGGATCGATACCCTGGCCCGTTTTTCACCGTCGTATGAAGAAGTTCCCGGTCATTATATGGCTTTCCGCATCACCCTCAACGGGTTGAAAGGAGGCCATTCGGGCGATGAAATACATAAAGGTCTGGGAAATTCTGTTAAATTGCTGAACCGGTTTTTCTGGGAAGAAAGCCGTGAATACGACCTTCGCCTGTGCTCTTTCGATGGAGGCAACATGCGCAATGCCATTCCCAGGGAAGGGCAAGCCCTGCTGGTGGTTCCGCGGGAACGGCGCGAAGACCTGATCAAACACCTTGAAGAGTACGAAAAAACCGTACAGTCGGAATACCGGGTTACAGAACCCAACCTGAAATTCACAGCCGAACCGGTATCAAAACCGCCGCACATGTACACCAGGGCATTCCAGGATAACCTGGTCAAAGCCCTCTATGCCTGCCCTCACGGGGTGTATGCCTGGAGCCAGGATATACCCGGGCTGGTGGAATCATCCACCAACCTGGCTTCCATCAAACAGAACGGGAACGGGAACATCCTGGTCACCACGAGCCAGCGCAGTTCAGTAGATTCGGCCAGGAAAGATCTTTCACAGAAGATCCGGTGCGCTTTTGAGTTGGCTGGGGGACAGGTGGAACAGGCGGGAGGTTACCCGGGATGGAAACCCGATCCGGACTCGGAAATTGTCAGGATCACCACACAGGCCTATACCGACCTTTTCGGTGAAAAACCCGTGGTAAGGGCTATCCATGCCGGGCTGGAATGCGGTCTGTTCCTGCAGAAATATCCCGACCTGGATATGATCTCATTCGGGCCAACCATCAAAGGGGCCCATACCCCCGACGAAAGGATCAATATCCATACCGTGGAAAAATTCTGGGACCTTCTGCTGGAAGTAATGAAAAGGATACCTGAACACACCGGATGACGCCGGGTAATCAGATATCCACTACCTCAAAATCTGCTTTGGCCGCACCGCATACCGGACAGGTCCAGTCATCGGGAATATCTTCAAATGCCGTTCCCGGCGCAATGCCTCCGTCGGGATCGCCCAGTTCGGGATCATAAAGATACCCGCATACCTGACATTTGTATTTTTTCATAGGCTTCTTGTGGTTTGCCGGAGTTACAGAAAATCAAAACCGGAACCAATCCGGGGCACTGCAACCGCCGGGTATAAAAATACAAATTTTTCCCGGCAGGCCATGCCCTGCATCATATCATAAAAAAATACATGGGGAATCACAGCGATTCATTACATTTGCACAAATCCATAATCCGAACCCCTGAAAATCGCCCGGCGTTAGAAAATATGAATGATTCCTCCCACATCCATTCTATCATACATAGGTTTCCTGCCATCAGCCTGAACGACATGGACAGGGTAAGGCTCATGGACCGTACCGATATCAAATACCTTTTACATATCAGCCGGCTGCCCGGTATACTGCAAGCGGCAGAAAAACTCTATCAGATTCTTGAGATCGGGAACGACAGAATTTTTGAGTACCACAGCCTGTATTTTGACACCCCCGACTTCCGGATGTATCACAACCATCACCGGGGAAAGACAAAACGGTACAAAGTGAGGTTCAGAAAATACCTGCAAACGAACCGTGTGTTTCTGGAAGTAAAATCGAGGAAAAACAACCGCCGCACGCGAAAAAAACGCATTCCGGTGGCTGATGTGGAACACCGGCTCACTCCCTGGGCCATGGATTTCATCAGAGAATATATTCCTTTGACAGACAGTACCCTGGAACCCAAGCTATGGACCCGCTTCAGCCGGTTCACCCTGGTACACCTCACAGCCCCCGAACGAATCACCATCGATCTGGATCTCCGCGTTAATCATGAGGACGACCGGTTCGGGTTTCCCGGCCTGGTCATAGCCGAAGTCAAACAGGAAGGCAATACCCCGGCATCCGATTTCAGGCGCATCCTGGCTTCGGAACATATCCGCCCCATGGGGCTGAGCAAGTATTGCCTGGGATGTGTGCTGCTATACCCCCGGGTAAAATCAAACCGATACAAACAAAAACTGAGGATCATATCAAAACTTGGCCGCCATGAACAACCTCATTATGCTGCAGCAAACCCTGCAATTGTTCGGAATTGACTACATCAACCCCGAACGTTTTCTGGAGCTGATCTTCCGGTTCTTCTTCAATCTGCTGATGGTATTTACCATTGTCAGGTTCTTTTATTATCCCCTGGCCAGGCGAAAAGATTATTTCTTCACCTTTATCCTGGTGGGTGTCATCGTGTTTCTCCTCTCCTACTCGCTGATCAATGTAAGGAATCTGACAACCGGCATTGCCCTGGGCCTTTTTGCCATTTTCGGCATTCTCAGGTTCCGCACCAGCCAGATCCCCATCAAAGAGATGACCTACCTGTTCCTGGTCATTGGTGTTTCGGTGATCAATGCCTTGGTATCGCGGCACACATCCTATGCCGAACTGCTTTTTGTGAACCTGTCCGTACTGCTGGTCATCTGGTTGGCAGAAAGGTTCATCCTTGATTCCGGGGAAAACCGGAAAGTGATTGTTTATGAGAACATCGAACTGATCAAGCCTGAAAACCGGCAGGCGCTGATCGATGATCTGAGAAAACGTACCGGTTTGCATGTAACCCGGGTACAGATCGGAAAAATTGATTTTCTGCGTGACAGTGCGCTGATCAGGATATTTTACACCGATACCGACAAGCTGTCGCACATGGATGACGAGGAAGAAGTTCAGCTTGATAACGACCGTATCTCCTGACCGCAGAACGGCGGTTCATGATTGTATTTCCCTCAGGTTCTTACCTGCCATACGGAATCGAGCACGGTTCCGTCTACCCATTTCACCACGGCAATCACCCGGTCGCCGACCCCGGACGTTTCCGGCACACCGCATACGGCTTCCGCTTCTTCTTTCAGTTCGGCGATGGTCCGGATGGGCAGATCCGTTCCCTTCACCTTGTCGAGCAGATCTTTCCGCAGGGGATTGATGGCAATGCCCCTTTCAGTCACCACCACATCGATCATTTCACCGGGTCCGCACAGGGTAGTCACCCGGTCTCTGATCACCGGAACCCTGTCGCGGAACAACGGCACAGGAAGAATCACCGTTTTGGAGAACAGGCAGTTCTGCCATCCGCCGATCCCGTGCAGAAGGTACCCGTCGGAATGGCTCACCACATTCGCGTTGAACTCCAGATCGATTTCCGTGGCTCCCAGGATCACCACATCCACCATGCCGGCAAAATTGCCTTTTCCATGGTAGTTGTAGCTGGTAAACGGACTGGTCCACACATGCCGGGGGTTTTCGGCCATGCTTCGCACCCCCTCCAGGTCGAAGGTTTGCCCGTCGAGGATATAATCCACCAGGCCTTCCTCCAGCATCGAAACCAGGTACTTGTTGCTGCCACCACGGGCAAAGCGGGCCTTAATGCCGCGTTCTTTCATGATCTGGCGGAAATATTCCCCCACCGCCAGGGAGGTACCTCCCGCCCCGCTCTGGAACGAAAACCCGTCGCGGATAATCCCCGTCACATCACAGAAACGTGCAGTTAACTCGGCCAGGTACAGGCGGTCGGGGCTTTTTGTAATGCGGGTAGTTCCCGAAACGATCTTTTCAGGAATACCGATATGCTCCACTTCCACCACGTAATCCACATAATTTCCCTGTATCTGCCAGGGAATACATGGAAAGGGAACCAGGTTATCGGTCACCACGATCACTCTGTCGGCATACTGTGAATCGGCCAGGGCAAAACCCAGCAATCCACAGGCCGAGGGTCCCGAAAGGCCGTTGGCGTTCCCGAACGGATCGGCAGCCGGAGCGCCGATCACGGCAATATCGATCTTCAGTTCACCATCCTGAATGGCCTGGTAGCGCCCGCCGTGCGAACGCAGCACACCGGTCCCCCGCATTTTCCCTTCCGAGGCAAATTTCCCAAGGGGTCCGTTCATGCTGCCTTCAATGTGGTGAATGGTCCCGTCTTCCAGGTATTTTATCAGGTATCCGTGGCAGGGGAAGGATGCGGAAGGCACCCAGCGGATATCTTTGATGCCCAGTTCATGGATGGCATCGAACAACTGGTTGGCAACCAGATCGCCGTCGCGGAAATGATGGTGTGTGGAAACGGTCATTCCGTTCCGGATGCCGGCCCTGACCAGCGCCTCCTTCAGACCGGGAACCAGCTTGTTTCCGTCGGAAGGGTAATCGGCACAGGTAGCAATACGGGGTGCATGTTTGTTCTTCTGCGGCTTGTACTTTCCGATTCCCTGGTAGGGAACCGCAGGTTCACCGTTCACCGTTACGGGAACCAGCCGCCCGGCAGCGTTTTTAACCAGATCAGTCTTCATGCGGTTCGTTCCTCCATTCTTTTGACACGATTCCCATTTCAACAGCCAGGTCCATGATACGCAGGGCCCTTTTTACAACCGGGGGGTCGATCATTTTGGTTCCCACCGACACCACCCCCAAACCTTTCGATTCGGCTTCCTCATAAGCAAGAACAATCTTCCGGGCTTTTTCAATCTCTTCGTTCCCGGGTGCATATCCGGCATGGATCACAGGGATCTGCCTGGGATGTATACAGCCCATGCCCTCGAAACCCAGTTGTTTGGAATGTTCAATGGTACGGGCCAGGCCTTCCGTATCGGCCACATCGGAGAACACTGAATCGATGGCCTGGATACGGGCCGCCTTACAGGCGTTTACCAGTCGCGACCTGGCATAAAACGATTCCGTGCCCTCGTCGCTGCGCCGGGTTCCCAGATCAGCCGTATAATCCTCAAGCCCAATAGCCAGGGCCACCACCTGCTTCGATGAACAGGCAATGCGGTAGGCCATTTCCACCCCCAGGGCGCTTTCGATAATGGGCATCAGGAAAACGGGTTCCTTCACACCATGGTCTTTTTTTATGGTTTCAACCACCGCTTCCAGTTCCATGATCTGTTCAGGATCCTCGCATTTGGGCACCAGAAGGGTGTGCACCCGGTGAGGGATCACATACGGCAGGTCTTCCCTGCCGGCCGGCCACTGGTTGATCCGTACCATGCGTTCGGCTCCGTAAAAACTGACAGCCCGCAGGGCGTTTCTCACCAGCACACGGGCTTCGGCCTTTCTGGCCGGGGCCACCGAATCTTCCAGATCGAGAATCATGCCGTGTGGTTTATGGATGCCGGCATTCAGCATCATTTTTGGAGTGTTTCCCGGCAGATAGAGACGGGAAAAACGGTGCCTTTCAGGAAAGGAAGGATATTCATTCTCCTTCAGCATGGGAGGCAGAAATTCAGGAATATCTTTTTTTATCTGACGGGCAGCCGCTTCCAGGCGGGCCATGATCACAAAGGGAAGGGCTCCCTGGTCTTCCACCCGGATACGGGCATGGGAAATGCCGAAATACCGCATGCCTTCCTCCACCAGTTTCCTGATGGATGCACCGTACATTCTCTCCACCCTGGAATCCAGCTCAATGCGGATACCGCCCGAATCTGCGGATTCCATTTCCACCAGGCAGTCAGATCGGATATCTTTTCCTGCATTACCGGCCTGTACAATCATGTCGGGATGGTTTTATGTGGTTAAAAATAAAAAAGCCTGAGCGAATCTACAACAGGAAGCTCAGAAGGATCCCGGCAGCCACAGCCGAACCGATCACGCCCGACACATTCGGGGCCATGGCATGCATCAGCAGGTGGTTTGTGGGATCCTCTTTCAGTCCCATATTCTGAACCACCCGTGCGCTGTCGGGCACCGCGGAAACCCCGGCCGCACCAATCAGGGGATTCAGCTTGTTATCGTTTTTCAGGAAAAGGTTCATCAATTTTGCAAAGAGGATACCTCCGGCGGTGGCGATCATAAACGACAGGGCACCCAGTCCGAAGATCAGCAGCGATTCGGAAGTAATAAACACATCGGCCTGGGTGGAAGCCCCCACGGTCACGCCCAGCAAAATGGTCACAATATCGATCAGTGAGGTACGGGCAGTCTCGGCCAGCCGCTTGGTCACAGTGGATTCCTTCAGCAGGTTCCCGAAAAAGAGCATCCCCAGCAGGGGCAGGGAACCGGGTGAGATAAAAGCCGTAAGAAGCAGCCCGATAATTGGAAACAGGATCTTTTCGGTTCGGGAAACGGCACGCGGAGGCTTCATGCGGATCCGCCGCTCCCGCCTGTTCGTCAGAAGGCGCATGATGGGAGGCTGGATCACAGGCACCAGGGCCATGTATGAATAAGCGGCAATTGCAATGGGCCCGATGAGGTTTTTTACATATACCGGGTCTCCGTCCGGAGTGTGTCCGATAATATTAATCCCGTTGGCCAGTTTTGAGGAAATGAAGATGGCCGTAGGACCGTCGGCCCCACCGATAATCCCGATGGCCCCCGCTTCGGGCGGTGCAAAGTCCAGCATCAGGGCTCCCAGAAAGGTAAGGAAAATACCCAGCTGGGCCGCCGCACCCAGCAACATCAGCCGCGGGTTGGATATCAGCGAAGAAAAATCGGTCATGGCGCCGATGCCCAGAAAGATCAGCGGAGGATAGATCCCTTTGATCACGCCGAAATAGAGGTAGTTCATAACACTTCCCTCTTCGTAGATACCGAGCTGCAAGCTAAAACCTTCCGCCTGGAAAAAAGGAATGTTTCCGATAATAATCCCCGTACCGATGGGTACCAGCAACAGGGGCTCATAATCGTATTTTATGGCCAGGAAAATGAAAAACAATCCCACCGCAATCATGACCAGATGTCCCGGTGTGGCATTGTAGAAACCCGTGTATTCAACAAACCGTTTCAACCCCCTGAAGGCCTGGCCCGACGGTTCCGGGTCAGGCTGAACCTGTTCCACGGCGGTTCTCTTTTCCGATTCACCGGCATACCCCTGTTCCGGAGAAAAAAGGATCAGCCGCAGAAGGGAAATAAACACCAGGATCACCAGTATCGTAAGGAATTTTTTCATACCGCATCAAATGGTTTCGATTAACACGTCGCCCTGCAGCACTGCATCGCCGGGTTTTACCCTGACCGACTCGATCACCACCTCGACTTCGGCCTTAATGATGTTTTCCATTTTCATGGCTTCCATCAGAAGCATTTTCTGGTCCTTTTTCACAATATCGCCCTCTTTCACATACACCTCCACAATATTTCCGGGCAGGGGGGCCCGCACCGGTGTGGGGCTCCCTCCCTCCTTTTTGTCAATCCTTTCTCTGGGCGGTTCTTTTAGCGGCGAACGCATCAGGATGGGTGTTTTGGTTTTTCTCACCTCCCGGTGCAGTTCCACCGTATAAGGCGTTCCGTTCACTTCCAGTTTGATGGTATTGTCTTCGAAGCTGTGGATTTCCACTTCGTATGTATTGCCGCTGATGGTAAATTTGTAATTCTTCATGGCATATTATCTGAGATGACCTACTCCGTATATTTTTGAACTCCAGGGAGAATACGGTTTCGATACCCTTCGGATGGTCAGCACATCGGGTTCGGCATCGTGTATTTCTTCCAGGTAGAGGTAAATGGCTGCTGATATGGCCGCATTGACTTCACCGCTAAGCTCGGGCATTTTCTCTGGCGGTTCCTGCCCGTATTTCCTCCTGAACAGCCTTCTCAGGTTCATGTGGATGAAAAGGGGCAGGACATACCGGAAGACAAGATACAGCGATACCAGCGACAAAAAAACAATCAGGTAGCCAACCAGTGAAATGATCAGCCCGCCGGTATCAACGGCTCCGGGCAGAAAAGTCAACAAAACCGGATGAATAACAACAGGTTTTATCATGGTTTACAGCGGAATATTTGAATGTTTTTTCATGGGATGCACCTCCTTCTTGGTTGCCAGGGTCTGCAGGGCCCGGATGATCCGGAAGCGGGTATTCCTGGGCTCGATCACATCGTCAATGAAACCGTATCTGGCCGCTTCATAGGGATTGGCGAATTTCTCCCGGTATTCATCCTCTTTCTTAGCTACGTAGGCTTTCTGCTCGTCGGGATCTTCCATTTCCGCCAGCTTTTTCCCTTCCAGTATCTCGATGGCCCCCTGGGGACCCATGACGGCTATCTCGGCGGTGGGCCAGGCATAGTTCAAATCACCGTGCAATTGCTTCGACGACATGACACAGTGGGCCCCGCCGTATGATTTTCTGAGTGTCACCGTGATTTTGGGAACGGTGGCTTCGCCATAGGCAAACATCAGCTTGGCTCCGTGGGCAATGATCCCTCCGTATTCCTGGGCGCTTCCGGGAAGGAACCCCGGCACGTCCACCAGGGTTACCAGGGGGATATTGAACGCATCGCAGAACCGCACAAAGCGGGCTGCCTTGCGGGAAGCATCGATATCGAGCACACCGGCCAGGTAAATGGGCTGGTTCGCCACCATGCCCACCGGCATGCCGTTGAATTTGGCAAAACCCACCACAATGTTCCGGGCAAAATTCCGGTGCACTTCCAGGAATTCGCCATAATCGACAATCGATTCGATCACCTCCTTCACATCGTACGGCTGGTTGGGGTTGTCGGGGATAATCTCGTTGAGCATGTCTTCTTTCCGGTCGATGGGATCGGTACATTCCGTAATGAACGGATCCTCCAGGTTGTTCTGTGGCAGGTAGCTCAGCAGTTTCCGGATAATCAGCAGTCCTTCCTCCTCATCTTCTGCAATAAAATGGCTTACACCCGACTTGGTTCCGTGTACTTTGGCCCCTCCCAGGTCGTCGGTCGAAATCCTTTCACCGGTAACCATTTTGGTCACCCTGGGTCCGGTTACGAACATATAGCTGTTCTGCTCGCTCATAATAATGAAATCGGTCAGGGCGGGAGAATATACGGCTCCTCCGGCACACGGACCGAAGATGGCCGATATCTGGGGGATGAGTCCCGAAGCCAGAATATTCCGCTGGAAGATATCTGCATATCCGGCCAGGCTCAGCACACCTTCCTGAATTCTGGCTCCTCCCGAATCGTTGATCCCGATCACGGGGGCCCCCACCTTCATGGCCTGGTCCATTACCTTGCATATTTTCTCGGCAACGGTTTTCGACAAGGATCCGCCGAAGACTGTAAAGTCAAAGGCATACAGGTACACCACCCGGCCGTCAATGGTGCCGTGTCCCGTGATCACCCCGTCTGAAAGGTAATGTTGTTTATCAAGGCCGAAATCGCGGCAGCGATGGGTTACAAACATGTCGTATTCCTCGAAGCTGCCTTCGTCCAGCAGCATTTCGATACGTTCGCGGGCTGTATGTTTGCCCTTGTTATGCTGCGCCTCGATCCGTTTTTCTCCTCCTCCTTTTTTTGCTTCTTCACGCAGTTCGATCAGTTGCTTGATCCTATCCTGGATATTCATGGGTACGTTCTTTACAAAAGGTTAATGATCATGATCCGGATGATTCTCCGCAGAATTCTGTCAGTACTCCGAATGTGGAACGCGGGTGCAGAAACCCGATCTGCAGGCCTTCGGCTCCGGGCCTCGGCTGGCTGTCGATCAACCGGACCCCTTTATCCCCGGCTTCCTGCAGGGCCGAGTGCACGTCTTTCGCCGCAAAAGCAAGGTGGTGAACGCCTTCTCCTTTCTTCTCTATGAATTTGGCGACGGGACTGTCGGGTGCAGTGGGCTCGAGCAATTCGATCTTGGTGGATCCTATCCGGAAAAACGCCGTTTTCACCTTCTGATCGGGCACTTCCTCAACATGGTAACATTTGAGGCCCAGTACATTTTCATAAAATGGAATGGCCTCCTCCAGATTCTTCACCGCAATGCCGATGTGTTCTATGTGAGTCAGTTCCATGTTCTGTTTTTTTGGTTTCGCCAAAATTACTACTAATTAAAAGCCGCTGTCATGATTTTTGTCTGGTTTTTTCTTTGATGGCACTTGTTATTAAACATATAAGCAGGCTTTAGCAAACTATGCAATCTTTTTTTTATTTTTTTTCCCGGAAAAACGGACATATTCCATTTTTTTCGTATTTTTATTTTAGATTTATATCATATTTTTACGATCCAGATTAACGGGAAACAAAAAAATGTGTTATTTTCACGCTGTTGATAACTTGTTAATAACTGAAATGATGTAAACAAGTCCGCTTCCTGAAACCACCGGTTATACCGGGTGGAGAATTTCGGGAAGGTCCACAGCGTTGCCAGCCAGCCCAAAAAACACATCAACCCCCCGTTGATGTTCCCTTCGGGTATTTACCCTTCAGGGCCTTCCACACGTATGTTAAGGTATTGAACCTGGTTAGGTTTATTTTATAAACTGAACAGCTCGGCTGTTATGAAAAAAATACCGGCCTCCGGGCCTGAGGAATTTTAAAATCTGAAGAGATGATATATATCATACTTGATGAATGCGATTTGTTACTGTTTTACACGAAACCTTTTCAGGATGTATCCGCAGCATGCCTATCCGGCCTGACGGGTTTCAGCACGAACCATCACAAAAAATAACCCTAAATCAAATAACCCTTAAATCCTAACAAACCATGTTACAAAGTACAAGCACGCTCAATGTTCCCAAGGAGGGACAGGTAGCACAACCCACAACCAAACCCGGGCTGACCGATGCCCAGGTGGAGTTCCTTCGCGAACTGGTCATCAAGGGAGGACCGGAAGTGCAGGACTATGACAGACTGGTGGACCTGGTCAACGGACTGGACCCCGAGCAATATCCCGCGTTCAGGGAAATAATTGCCCCGGCCCTGACCGAATACTCCCTGCAGGGATGGACCCTGCACAAACCGTTCGGATATGCTGGCGACTTCATGGTGATTGAGAAGATTTACCAGCAATATGTCAGCCCGAATTTCCTGTACCGGAACTGGGACCGGTTTTATCACATTCAGCATGCAGCCAGGGCGGTACGGAACCGCAAGGAATTTTTCAAACAGCTGTGTGCCCGGCTGGAATCGAAAAACAACAGTGAAAAACATGTGCTGATACTGGGCAGCGGCCCGGCTACCGATGTATTCGAATATCTCGACAGCCGCCCCGACAGCAAAATCCATTTTGAACTGATCGACTGGGACCAGAACGCCATTGATTATGCCACGGAAAAGAACCGGGAGCATCTGAACAAAATCACCTTCCACAAGATGAATGTGCTGCGCTTCCGTTCGCACCTTTTATACGACATGATCTGGAGCGCCGGCCTGTTCGACTATTTCAAGGAAAAACACTTCGTATACCTGCTCAGGAAATTCGAACCCCTTGTGGCAGAAGAAGGCGAAATGGTGATAGGGAACTTTTCCAGGAAAAATCCTACCCGCTGCCTGATGGAAGCCATGGGCGAATGGTACCTGAACCACCGGTCGGAATACGAACTGATGAAGCTTTGCCTGGAAGCAGGAATCCCGGAAGACCGGGTGATGGTCGACCGCGAACCACTGGGAATCAATCTTTTCCTGCGTATTAAGGGGCGCGGTTAGAGAGGGGTATTTCCGGAGGCGTTCATTCCCGTATTGCAGGGATTGTCAGATTATCGTAGATTTGCTCTATATTTGAGCAGATACCGGATCTATGAAGCTGACAAAGTCCGAGATCCTCACCTTTCTCGGGATCAGGAACCCTGCCCAGAAGGAGCTGAGCGTGCACCCCGTGACCCTCCGGTTTACGGGGGAAATGGAGCACTTTGAAAAGGATTTCCTTGACGATTACTTCAAACGGATCATCGGTCCTTTCCGGTTCTCCCTCCTGCTGGCCATCATTTTCTACGGGAGCTTTGCCGCACTCGATGCCATTGTTATACCAGAACTGAAATATCAGTTCTGGTTTATTCGTTTTGTCCTGGTCATTCCGGTCATTCTGGTGCTGTATATCCTTTCATACAGCCGCTTCATAAAAAATTACCTCCAGCCCCTTGTGTCGGTGGCCATGTACCTCACCGGACTGGGCATCATTGCCATGATCATATATGCCTCCCGCATTGTAGAACGGGATACCTATTACGCAGGGCTGATCCTGATTCTGATCTTCGGGTATGCCTTCACCCGGATCCGCTTTATCTACGCCACCTTGGCCGGCTGGCTGATCGTGGGCACCTACGAGGCAGCAGCCATCTGGCTGACCCAGACTCCCACGGAACAGCTGTACAACAACAATTTCTTTTTCATCAGCGCCAACATCATCGGCATGTTCATCTGTTACCTGATGGAGCTGTCGGCCAGGCGCGATTATGTGATGCGCCACCTGCTGGAAGAGGAACAGGATAAAGTGAAAGCGGCCAATGAAATGCTGGAACACCGCGTGCAGGAACGTACCGCCCAGCTGACCCGTACCAACCGGGCACTGAAAAAGGAAATCGAAATGCGGAAACACTATGAGCAGGAACAGGCCAAGCTCGAAGCCCAGCTGCTCCAGCTCCAGAAGATCGAAACCATCGGAACCCTGGCCGGAGGCATCGCCCACGATTTCAACAATATCCTCACACCCATCCTGGGATACACGGAAATGGCCATGGAAGAGCTGGACGAGGAAAGTACCCTGAGATACGACATTGAGCAGATTAATCATGCAGCCATCAGGGGAAAAGACCTGGTTCAGCAGATCCTCACCTTCAGCCGGCAGGTAGAAGTGGAAAAAAAGCCACTCTACCTGCAGGAAGTGATCCAGGAAATCATGAACCTGGTGAAAGCTTCCTTTCCCTCCAATATCGAGATCAAAATGGACCTGGACCCCCACTGCGGAACGGTCCTGGCCGACACTACCCAGATCCACCAGGTGATCATGAACCTGTGCACCAATGCTTACCACGCCATGATCGACAGAGGAGGCATTCTGCATGTCAGGCTCACTGAAAAGGAAGTGGATGCCGAAAAAGCCGCTGCCGTCCCAAACCTGGAAAAAGGGAATTATGTGCTGGTGACCATCAGCGATACGGGACATGGAATGGACCACGCCACCATGAACCGCATTTTCGAACCCTTCTTCACCAAAAAAGAAGTGGGGGTCGGATCGGGGCTGGGTCTTTCCGTGGTACACGGCATTGTAAAAAGTTACAAGGGAGCCATCGAGGTGGAAAGCCAGCCCGGAAAAGGCAGCACTTTCCGGATCTATCTGCCCAGGCATGGCAAAGGGCCCTCCGATCTGTTCACCGACAAGGAAGTCCTCGAAAAGGGAAAGGAAACGATCCTGTTCGTGGACGACGAGGAAGAGATCACCTACATGGGGAAAAAGATGCTGGAAAACCTCGGGTACAGGGTCAATATCCAGACCGACACCCGAAAGGCCGTGGCCGAATTCGAAGCCAACCACGACAAATACGATCTGCTGGTCACCGACCAAACCATGCCCCATATGCTGGGAACCGATATGGCACGTCAATTCCGCCAGATCAGGCCCGATCTGAAAGTGATCATCATTACCGGTTACAGCAACAGCATATCCAGTGAAATGCTGGAAAAGGAAAAAATCGACGAACTGGTGTTAAAACCTATCAAGCTGAGCGAATTCAGCAAGGTGATACGCCGGGTACTTGATAAAGACAATACGGCAGTAATGTAATCAACTAAACCTGTGACATGGCAAAAATTCTGGTAATTGACGATGAACCTTATATCCTGCTCATGATCAAAAAGATGCTGGAACAGGTGGGACACGGAGTGGATCTGGCCTCCAACGGAAAAGAGGGGCTGGAACTTCTGCTCACCCGCCCCTTCGATCTGCTGATCACCGATATAGTCATGCCCGAAAAGGAAGGTCTGGAAACCATCCGCGAGGTGCGGAAAAAATATCCCGGGCTGAAGATCATTGCCATTTCCGGCGGAGGCAGGCTCGATTCAAGCGAATACCTTGAGCCGGCACGCTATTTCGGGGCGGAAAAGATCATCAAAAAGCCTTTTCAGAAAGGGGAACTGCTGAATGCCGTGAATGAACTGCTGGGCGGAGAATAGCCCCCCCTTCTGCTATACGATTTTCACGTCGATGAATTTCGAATTCATAAGGCGGGCTACAGCCATGTAATTGGGCTTGAACGAAATCGTTTTCCCTACTTTGTATTTCTGCCGCAATCTGGAATTCAGGTTTTGCCCCACATCGTATACCGTCAGGTCGGAAGTGGTTCCCATAAACTGCACCTGTTTGTCTTTCGGTTCCAGATCGTCCGTATCCACATCCAGTATCCCGAAATCGAGCAGTACCCGGTAAGTCTTTTCCATTTCCTGCGTTTGTTCCAGGTCGGCCGTATGTCCGATGTTCCCCTCGCCTATTTTTCCGTCGGGGACCGTTTCCTTCTCTTCCAGTTCGAGAATGTTGGCATTGAACTGGAAAGTATCGGTCGAAAGCTGGTTGAAACGTTTGTTGTCGAGGGGACTGGTCCCGAAGAAGGCGGCTTCTCCAATGCGGAAATGATTCATTTCGGGCGGAATCTTTTTCCTGTTGATCAGAGGCAGGGTAATGGAACTTCCGCCCGAAACAAAGGGAATGTCCTTTTTGAAACTTACTTCCAGCAGCTTTTTGTAAAGGGTAAGCTGCATCAGCTTATCGTACGTGGGCTCGATCCCGTACATACATCCCAGGTTCGATCCGATGCCGATCACACGGATATGGTCCAGTTCGAACACATCGCGGTAGAAATCCAGCAGCTTGTCGCGCAGCACCCCTTCCCTGAGTTCCCCCAGTTCGATCATAATGATGATCTCATGGATCTTGTTCTTCCTTCCTGCTTCCTGGTTCAGGGCGCGGATGGTTTCGAGCGAGCTGTTCAGCGATACATCGGCATATTCCACCACCTGCCTTACCAGGTTCCGGGCCGGCGGCTTGATGTAGATGGTGTGCAGGGCCGGATTGACCTTTTTGATAATTTTCAGGCTTGACAGACGGGAATCGCCGATGGAATGGACCCCCTCCATCAGTTCAGGACTCAGAAGCTTTTGCAGGAAATCACGGTCGCCCGACAGCACTTTGGTCACCAGACTCCACCGGTAACCATGCTTTTGCATAAGTCGACTGATCTTCCGGATATTGCCGGCAATGTTGCCGGTTTTTATGAGAAGTTCGGCCATTACCGGGTGTTCTTGTACCGCATTTCGGCATATCTGGTGGTAAATCCGATGCGTTCGTACAGCCGTTTGGCAGGATTGTCGTATTCAACATGCAGCTTCACATCCCCGTCGCAGTAATCAAAGGAACGTTCCACAATCTGCCGTCCGTATCCTTTTCCGCGGCATTCGGCATCCACGGCCACGTATACCAGCACCCACGCGGGGATATATCCCTCCATGCCGGTACGGTTCATCACCAGGGCTCCAACCAGCCGGTCGTCATCATAGGCGGCCAGCAGGAATCCCCCGGCCATGGGGTTGTCAAAGAAAGCATAGTCAATGCATTTGTTGATGGCTTCCTTTGGATCCCCGAAACGGTCGAGGTGTTTGTACAGAAAATCCACATAAGCCTCCCGTGTCAGTCCCCGGGGAAAATCACTTTCCTTATCAATCTTTTCTATTCTTAACATAATTTGCAAAAATACGAAAAAAACGGGAGGGCTCAAAATGAAGGGTGTACAGGTCTGGCAATGAAGCAGAACGGAAGAAAAGCATGCATGTGTATGCATTTTCCACCGCCGGGCGGGCCGCTCCCGCCTTAATGGCCGGTTCCCTGGTGTTCCGGAAAGACCGGTCTTCAGAATATTTTAAAAGTTTTTACTTTGTTTAAGGCCGTAATTTCGTACAAATAAGATTTCATGAAACTATCTACGTAGACAACTGGCTTTGTTATGACATAATCAGCAATTATTTGTATATTTGAAAAAAATGCTGTTATGGAATTGTCAGAAATTAAACAGGCTATTGAAAAACTCAGTGAAGAGGAGCGTCAACAGCTACTCAGTGATTTAAAATTAGAGCATTACCAGCAGAAAGGTTACCTATCCCTGTTGTTAGAGAGAGCAGAAAGGGATATGGTCA
>Ga0209614_1000945_pt1 | contig 23674 bp, 24 predicted proteins | sample BlaSprsedimmetaG_FD_185484 | JGI IMG/M metagenome (GOLD analysis project Ga0209614, IMG submission 185484) | Hot spring sediment bacterial and archeal communities from California, USA to study Microbial Dark Matter (Phase II) - Blank Spring... ... | reverse complement strand
AAATAATCGTAGCCCTTTTCGAAACCCACCAGCTAATGAAGGAAGTGGATAAAGTGGGCATGGAAAGTATTTGAAAGGTGATTTGCCGGACGGAGCGAATATGCGACAAATTCCACATTTTTAACATATATGAAACTTTTCCCATTAGGCTTTCCAGAATGGATGGCTATGCCAAGCCAACGGTTCGTAAATTCTCAGCTTCTGAAACAGGCTTTAGCCACATAATCAATAATGTGGCTAAAGCCTTTCTCCCCTCTCATTACAGTATTCCGTTGGCTAAAGCCAACGGCAATAAAACAAAAGCTATCAAATGGAATATGTTGTACACCTTAAATTCACTATTTTTTGCTATTCTCCCTTTCTTTCCTATTTTTAGCCAGGATTTTACGCTATTGAGATTGAAACTTTTACGGGTTCTAAAAACTATTTTTATGCAATCAGCCATGTGGAAAAGTTGTTGCTTTTGATAAAAGCGGAAAACCTCTCAGGTTTATTGGAACGCACGCAGATATTACAAAACTGAAAAAAACTGAATCAGAACTGGCCCACTCGCTCGAATTAATGCGGTACATTATTGAACATGCCAATAGCGCTGTTGCTGTTCACGATAAAGATTTGAATTATATTTATTTGAGCCAGCGGTATCTCGACCAATATAATGTAAAAGAAAAGGATATAATTGGGAAACACCATTATGAAGTTTTTCCGGATTTGCCCCAAAAGTGGCGCGATGTTCACCAAAAAGCGCTCCGGGGCGAAGTTTCAAAAGCGGAGCGTGATCCCTATTACCGCGTTGACAGAACAGTAGTCTGGACACGTTAAGAATGTCGGCCCTGGTATGAAGCCGATGGCTCAATCGGCGGGATTGTAATTTATACCGAGGTTATTACAGACCGCATTGAGGCTGAATTAGAGTTAATGCAAAAAATGGATGAGCTGGATAAAAGTCAAAAGGCCATGCTCTACATGGTGGAAGACCTGAACACCATTACTTCAGAATTAAAAAATGAACGCCGCAAACTTAAAGCAGCCAACCATGAGTTGGAGGCATTTACGTACTCGGTTTCGCACGATTTACGGGCGCCACTGCGCGCCATAAACGGCTTTTCAAAATTCCTGCTCGAAGATTACACCGAAAAACTGGACGATGAAGGCAAAAGGTTTATTTCCACCATCTGCGAAAACGCGACAAAAATGGACAGGCTGATTACCGATTTATTGAACCTGTCCCGCATTTCGAAAAGCGAAATGAGATGGACTAAAATTGATATGACCACCATTGTCCGGTCTATGTTCAGCGAAATGGCCACAAAAGAGGAACAAAATATATTTGATGTGACCATTCACAAAATGCCGAAAGTATTCTGTGATTTCAGTTTGATAAAACAAGTATGGCAAAACCTAATTGGCAATGCACTTAAATACAGTTCAAAATCGGCAACAAAAAAAATTGAAATAGGTGCAGTGGAAGAAGAGAATGAAATAACCTTTTTTATTCAGGACGAAGGTGCAGGTTTTAACCAGGAATACAAACACAAACTTTTTGGTTTATTTCAACGCCTGCACCACGAAAATGAATTTGAGGGCACCGGTGTTGGGCAGGCTATTGTGCAGCGCATTGTTGCACGCCATGGCGGAAGGGTTTGGGCCGAAGGCGAAATAAACAAAGGCGCAAAATTTTATTTTGCGCTACCCTATTCGAGATGAACGATAAAGCAATATTTTAAAAATTTAACCGGTTATGCTAAAAACAGAGTAAATTTATACATTTATGTAAGTTGGCAAAAAGCAATTGGCACATTTTATCCCGTGCGAAGTATAATTCGCAATTAGTTTCTTACATTTGACATTATCATGTTCAAAGTAAAAATCAAATATGAAAATTACTCAAGATGTTGAAATATTGATTGTGGAAGACAACCCAAACGATGCTGAAATGGCCCTCCGGGCATTAAAGAAAAATAAACTGGCCAATAATGTTTTAGTGGTGGGAGATGGCGAAGAAGCTCTCAATTTTATTTTTGCACGCGGAAAGTTTTCCGACCGGGGAAAAAACAACCGCCCAAAAATTATTCTGCTCGATTTGAAACTACCCAAAGTCAATGGACTGGAGGTGTTAAAGGAGATTAAAAGTAACGAGCAAACCAAAATAATTCCTGTGATTGTGATGACATCTTCAAAACAGGAGACCGATTTGATTGAAAGTTACCGGCTCGGAGTAAACAGCTACATTGTTAAACCGGTTGATTTCGATAAATTTGTTGATGCCGTAAGGGATTTGGGCCTTCACTGGCTTTTGCTCAACCAGCAACCTGAATAAAATTTAAACAGAGGTATATATGAACCCAACAAATCAATCCATTCGAATTCTTTTTGCAGAAGACCTTCCTGCCGATGCTGAAATGGCTCGTCGTGAAATAAAAAAAGGGGGAATAGATTTCATTTACAAAGTGGTGGATACAGAAGCTGAATTCAGAAAAGAACTGGATGAATTCAACCCCGACATTGTAATTTCGGATTACTCTATGCCAACCTTTAACGGCATGAGAGCATTGAAAATTACCAGGGAACATTCGAAAAATTTACCATTTGTTGTCCTTACCGGTTCTATGAATGAGGAAACGGCTGTTGCCTGTATGAAGGCCGGTGCAAACGACTATGTTATAAAGGAGAAGATAACCCGGCTGCCTTTTGCCGTTGCCGAGACATTGGAAAAAAGCCAGGCAAAACTTGAAAAAGAACAAATACAAAAACAGTTGCAGGAAAATGAAGCCATGTATCGTTCTTTAATTGAAAATTCAAGTGATGCCATTTACTTGTTGTACGAAAGAAAATTTGTAATCATTAACTCTGAATTTTCAAATTTATTTGGCTATTCATTAGAAGAATTAAACCAACCCGGGTTTGACTTCATAAATCTGGTAGCTATTGAGAGTAAATCTTTTATAGAAAAAAGGCGCAGCAAGGTGAAGAAAGGCGAAAAAGTGAACAATCGGTATGAATTTACCGCATTATTGAAAAATGGTGAAAAACGTGAAGTTGAGGCCTCAGTTTCCTACATTAATTTCAAAGGTGGAATAGCAACACAGGGAATTATTCGCGATATAACCGAAAAGAAAAAGATGATTGATGATTTGCTTGCCGCCAAAGAAAAAGCGGAAGAAAGCGACCGCCTGAAATCGGCCTTCCTGGCCAACATGAGCCATGAAATCAGAACGCCCATGAATGGAATAATGGGATTCACCGAATTGCTGAAAGAACCAAAGCTTACCGGTGAAGAAAAAGGTGAATACATCAAAATCATTCAGAAAAGCGGCCAACGCATGATGAATACCATTAACGACCTGATTGAAATCTCGAAAATTGAATCGGGCGCTGTGGAACTTCATGTATCGGAGGTAAACCTGAACGAACAGCTGGATTACTTTTACAACTTCTTTAAACCCGATGCAGAAAAACGGGGACTGAAATTTTCATGCTACAAAGCCCTCCCCTTTAAAGAAGCCGTTATTGAAACCGACAGGGAAAAACTCAACGGAATTTTATCGAACCTCATAAAAAATGCCGTGAAATACACCAACGAAGGAACGATAGAATTTGGATATCACATCAAAGAAAACCAGCTGGATTTTTACGTGAAAGACACCGGCATTGGCATTGAAAAAGACCGCCAGGAAGTGGTATTCGACCGTTTCATTCAGGCCGACCTCAGTCTGTCGAAGCCTTACGAAGGCGCCGGGCTGGGATTGTCCATTGCCAAGGCCTACGTTGAAATGCTGGGTGGACGGATTGGACTGGAATCGGAATTCGGAAAAGGTTCCCGCTTCTGGTTTACGCTTCCATGTAATTTAAATGAAGAAAAAACAAAGATACAGGAAGAACCGAAAAACAGGGCCGGAAATGACGATGCCATGGTACTTAAAAACCTGAAGGTGATGGTAGTGGAAGACGATCAGGTAGGCCAGATGTACCTGTCGGCCATCCTCGAGGGAGCTTGCAAAAAAGTGTTGTATGCCTCATGTGGCGAAGAGGCCATCGATTTGTACAGCCAGCACAGCGATACTGACCTTGTGCTTATGGATTTAAAAATGCCAGGGCTCGACGGGTACGCAACCACACGAAAACTGAAAGAGATAAATCCGGGATTGATTATTATTGCTCAAACGGCGCATGCCCTTACCGGCGACCGCGAAAAAGCATTGTCAGCCGGCTGCGACGACTATATTACCAAACCATTCCGTAAACATGAGTTGCTCGAAGTAGTCAGAAAGTATTTTGACAAATAAAGCAATTGATCGCCCTGCCCCGTTAAATTGTAAATGAATGTAAAACATGTTAAAAAAAACATACCGTTAACGTTAACGATAAATAAAATTTATTAGTTTTGCATCCAAAATTCATCTAAATCAAATTATTTATGATTCTTGGTTTATTAAAAGAGCATAGCAACGAAACCCGTGTGGCTTTATTACCAGACATTGTGCAAAACCTTACCGAACTTAAGGTTGAGGTTTTGGTGGAACAATCAGCCGGTGAAAAAGCTTTCGCATCTGACGCTGATTATAAAGAAGCAGGTGCATCAGTGGTTTCCCGAAAAGAAATTTTCGAAAAGGCAGATGTGCTGCTGCAAATTCAGCCGCCATCGGACGATGATCTCAAAAACCTGAAGGAAACTCAGGTGTGGATTAGCGCCTTCAACCCGCTTTGGGAAAAAGAGCTGGTGAAAACTTTCCAGGGTAAAAAAGTAACCACCTTTAGTCTCGACTCCATTCCGCGCACCACCAAAGCGCAGGCTATGGACATTCTTTCGTCGATGGCTACCGTTGCCGGTTATAAGGCAGTGCTTGACGCAGCATACCGGCTGCCCACTTTCTTCCCCATGTTTATGACTGCTGCCGGTACCATACGACCGGCCAATGTGCTTATTCTTGGTGCCGGTGTAGCCGGATTACAAGCCACCGCCACCGCGCGAAAACTGGGCGCGCAAGTCTATGTGTTCGATGTTCGCTCGGCGGTAAAAGAAGAAGTAAAAAGTTTGGGCGGAAAATTTGTGGAAGTGGAAGGCGCCACCGAAGATAAAGATGCCGGCGGATATGCCGTGGAACAAACCGAAGAGTATAAAAAGAAACAGCAGGAAGCCATAGATGCACAGGCCGTTAAATCGGATGTGATTATCTGCACCGCGCAAATTCCCGGAAGAAAAGCGCCACTGCTAATATCCAAAGCAACGGTGGAAAAAATGAAACCGGGGGCCATAATTGTTGATTTGGCAGCCAGCACCGGAGGAAACTGTGAACTGACAAAAAACAACGAGGTGGTAGAGTTTCAAAACAAAACCATCATCGGGCAATCGAACTATCCGGCAGTTACTCCGCTGGATGCCAGCCGTATGTTTAGCAAAAACGTGCTGAACTTTTTGAAACTTATTATAGGTGAAGAGGGCGCATTAAACCTCAATTTTGAAGACGAAATTGTAAAAGGCACCTGCATTACACACCAGGGTGAACTTTACAACGAACGAGTGAAATCAATAATAGAAAACAACTAAAAAAACCTGTTATGGAACAAATTTTACAGTATTTTTTCGAATACAAAGAAGCCATTTTTATTATCGCACTATCCATTTTTTTGGGTATTGAAGTGATTTCCAACGTACCCGCAGTACTGCACACCCCGCTCATGTCGGGCGCCAATGCCATTAGCGGTGTAATTATTATCGGGGGTATCATCCTGGTTGGCCATGCCGACCTCTCTTCGTTTTCTCTTGATTTGGTGCTGGGTATTCTTGCACTCATTTTTGGAACACTTAACGTGGTAGGCGGTTTTGCTGTTACCGACAGGATGCTTGAAATGTTTAAAAAGAAAAAAAAGTAGGAAATCATGGATAAAGGATTAACATTACTAAATATAGCCGGCTTTACTGTTGGCGATACTTTACTTGAATTAAGCTACCTGGTTGCAGCCTTGCTGTTTGTTGTGGGATTAAAAATGCTGTCGCACCCCGAAACCGCCCGCCGCGGAAACCTGTGGGCTTTTGGCGGCATGGCACTGGCCATGGTAACTACCTTACTGCTGCATAAACAAAATGGTGAAGGAATCCCGTTAACCAATATATGGATCATTCTGGCGGCAATCGGAGTGGGTGCAGCCATTGGCTGGATGGTAGCCCGGAAAGTTAAAATGACAGCCATGCCGCAATTGGTATCGTTGTACAATGCTACAGGTGGTGGTGCTTCCATGCTGGTTGCATTGCTGGAATATCCTGCTGCTGCAGCAGGCAATGTTGGTTCCATTCTGGTAACCGTTTTAGGATTAATTATAGGTTCAATTGCATTCAGTGGCAGTTTAATTGCTTTCGGAAAACTTGACGGACGTGTTGGGGATATTATGAAACCGTTTATGACCTACCTCAACTTGGTGTTAATGGTTTTAACACTCGGTTTGGGAGCTTTTATTGTAGTTTCCCCCAACCCACCTGCTGAAATGATTTGGGCCATTTATGCATTGTTTGGACTTTCACTGGTTTACGGTGTCATGTTTGTTATGCCCATTGGCGGTGCCGATATGCCAGTGGTTATTTCGCTGCTGAACTCATTTACAGGTATTGCAGCCGCAATGGCCGGTTTTATTTACAACAACCAGGCAATGATTCTGGGCGGTATTCTGGTAGGCGCAGCGGGAATGATTCTTACTCTTCTGATGTGCAAAGCCATGAACCGATCGCTAATTAATGTTATTGTTGGTGCGTTTGGAGGTGGCCCGTCATCTATTGGTGGAGAACAGGGAACAATTAAGGAAATAAACTTAAGTGATGCTGCCGTTTTACTCAGTTATTCGCAGAGAATAGTTATCATTCCGGGTTATGGTTTGGCTGTTGCCCAGGCGCAGCACATTGCGCAGGAACTGGATGAACTGCTCGAAGGCAAAGGCGTGGAGGTAAAATACGCCATTCACCCGGTGGCAGGCCGTATGCCGGGACACATGAATGTGTTGCTGGCCGAAGCCGATGTACCCTATGAAAAACTGGTGGAAATGGACGACATTAACCCGGATATGCCCAACGTGGATGTAGCCATTGTGGTGGGCGCCAACGACGTGGTAAATCCGGCTGCTTACAACGACCCGGGAAGCCCCATTTACGGCATGCCGATCATTGATGCCCATCTGGCCAAAAATATCATTATTATGAAACGCGGAATGGGTAAGGGTTACGCCGGAATTGAAAATGAACTGTTCTTTAACGACAAAACCCGCATGTTGTTTGGCGATGCCAAAAGTTCGATTCAAAAACTGGTAACGGAAATAAAAAGCATGTAAGTTTTGATAAATACCAAAACCGAACTATATTGCGGCGCCTGAAAAAAGCGTTTTGAAGATAACTGAGAAAAGAAGTACCTATTTTGCTCCTGCTGAAAGGGCAGAACCCGAACAGATTAAAAATGACATTCGCCTGTTCAGTAAAAACGAAATTTTCAATACAATTGCAGAATCGGTCTCTACCATGCTGGTTGTTTTAAATCAGCAACGACAAATCGTTTATGCCAACCGGTTGTTTTTGAAGTTCCTGAATCTTTCCGGCAGCCAATCCATTATGGGCAGGCGCCCCGGAGAGGCGGTCAACTGCATACATGCAAGTCTGACAGAGGGTGGTTGCGGTACCAGTAAATTTTGCCGTACCTGCGGCGCTGTGGGTGCTATCCTGGAAGCACAACAGGGCAAACAGTCTGAAAAAGAATGCCGCATTATAACCTGCGACAACGATGCGCTCGATTTGCGCGTAACAGCATCTCCCTACCTCAGCAATGGCAGGGAATACACCATTTTTGCCCTGCATGACATCAGTCACGAAAAACGCCGGCAAACCCTCGAACGGGTATTTTTTCACGATGTTTTAAACAGCGCAGGCGGTATTTCAGGCCTGTCGTCGATCCTTACCGAAGTTAAAGACCCCGAAGAGATGGTGGACATTGCGCAAACCATCAAGCGCGCTACCGAAAACATGATTGAAGAAATCCAAATTCAACGGCACCTGAGTTCAGCCGAACGCGGCGATTTAAAACTTGAATTCAAAACTTTTAGCAGCTTGGAGTTACTCATCGACTTGGAAAAAATGTACTCGAAACATGAAATTGCCGGTAGTAAAAAAATTCAGATTAACCCCAATGCCGTGAACATACCGGTAACTTCCGACCCGGTAATCCTGAGGCGCATTTTGGGCAATATGCTGAAAAATGCACTGGAAGCTACGCTGCCCACTGCCAAAATAACCATCGATTGCAGGCAGATTAATCATAAGGTGCGTTTTTCTGTACATAACCCAAACTACATCGAGCAAGATGTGCAACTCCAGCTGTTTCAGCGCTCTTTTTCAACTAAAGGCACTGGCCGGGGCATTGGAACATACAGCATGAAACTTTTTGGCGAAAAATACCTGAAAGGAAAAGTATGGTTTAAAAGTTCGCCGGATAAAGGAACTACCTTCTACATTGACATTCCTGAAAATTTGAATGAACAGATGAAATGGAAATTTGCTAACGAACAAAACGTTTGAATGGAAATATAACCCGCAAAATGAGATTTTTAAACCTCTGAAATTGTTACACAGTTTGTATTTTTATCCTCAAATAAAAAAAGTATCCAATGAAATTTTTCATCTCAGTTCTAATCATTGCTGCTATTTTGGGTTGTTCAGAACCAAACAAAACCAGTGAAACAGGAAAATACCTTGCATGGGCAATGAAGTTTTCAGATGCCGTAATGCACCGCAGCGACAGTTTGATTTATTACGACCGCGACAAACCCAAATACGAATACGACTATGCTTTCCTGGCCTCAGCCATTGATCAGTTGGGAGAATACGATGAAAAATATTCGGATTATGCGCAGGCATACATCGATTATTTTGTGCAGAACGACGGAACCATTTACACTTACAAATTGTCGGATTATAACATCGACCGCGTGAGGCCGGGGCTGAATATGCTTGTTTTGTATGAACGAACCGGTGAAGAAAAATACAAAACGGCAGCACAAACACTGGTGAGGCAGATGGCAGAACATCCGCGAACCCATGCAGGAGGTTACTGGCACAAAAAAGCCTATCCGTGGCAAATGTGGCTCGACGGGCTGTATATGGCCTCACCATTTCTGGCCAAATATGCCCAAATGTTTGACGAACCGCAATGGTTCGACGAAATCACCTTTCAAATAAGCCTGGTTTATGAAAAAACACTGGACCCAACCACAGGACTTCTTTACCATGCCTGGGACGAAAGCCGCGAACAGTTATGGTGCAATCCTGAAACAGGTCAGTCGAAACACTTTTGGAGCCGCGCCACCGGCTGGTACATGATGACCCTGGTAGATGTGCTCGACTATCTTCCCGAAAACCATCCACGGAGGAAGGAAGTAATTCAGATTCTCAATAACCTGAGTGAGGCTTTGCTAAAGGTTCAGGACGACCAAACCGGACTGTGGTACCAGGTGCTCGACATGGGCGGACGGGAAGGAAACTATGTGGAAGCGTCCGGCTCTTCCATGTTTATTTATGCATTTGCCAAAGGCGTTAAAAACGGCTACCTGCCCGAAAAATTCCGGGGGATTGCTGAAAACGCATTCGACAGTTTAGTTGAAAATCTGGTCATTCAGGATGACGACGGTTACCCAACACTAACCAATACCTGCGGTGCCTGCGGCCTGGGTGGAAATCCTTACCGTATGGGCGATTACGAGTACTACATTTCTGAAAAACAAATAGATAACGACCAAAAAGGCGTGGCGCCGGTAATTCTGGCGGCTGTGGAGCTGAACTGGTAAAATTTCCCAAAACCGGCGTTGGGAAATAAAACCCGCTGAATGATATATTTTGCCCCAAATGTTATTCGCATACTCTTTTAATGGGAAAAGGCGTCATCAGTCCCAGGTAATTCATTGGTAACTTGCACTCATTATTCATCTTAAAACATTTTACCTATGAGACGATTATTTACATTTTTAGTTTTAACCACATTCGCAGTATTTATTTCTACTGCACAGGAATGGAACATCAGCAGCGATGATTTTAATTCGCTGGGCGTTCTGGAAGAAACCACAGAAGTGAACGGACTTACCATTTATGCCCACGACGAGAAGAAAGTGGAAATTGATGCCAATAACAAATCGCTTGATGGAATTGATTACACCCACCGCTTGAAACTAGGCGGAAGCGGCGATTTCGATGAAGATGGACAGCCTTTGGGGCGTGTGCTGGCATTTCAGGTTTCTGGAAATGCAAAAATCACGGTGATTGGAATGTCTTCGAGCAGTGGTGAAGACCGGCAACTGCGCCTGGCAGCAGACTCTGAAGAAAATATTTTTGCCACCTTCCCTGCCCTGGGACCGGAAATTTCAAAAGGTGAGTACGAATATACAGGAGGACCAGCAACCATTCTGTTGTATTCACCATCCAGCGGAGTTAATGTTTATCATCTTCTGGTGGAAGAGGAGATAATTGAGATTACTGGCAATGAATGGAACATTAGCAGTGAAGAATTTAATGCATTGGGAACTCTTACTGAAACGACCGTAGTTAATGGTTTAACCATTTGGGCTCACAGCGGCAAAACAATTACTATTGATGAAAATAACAAATCACTGGATGGAATGGATTTCACTCACAGGTTAAAACTGGGCGGACAAGGTGATTTTGATGAAAACGGGCTGCCACTGGGACGTGTAATATCATTTGAAGTAGAAGGCAGTACTGAAATAACTGTAATGGGAATGTCGTCCAGCAGTGATGAAGACAGAGAGTTACAACTAGCTTCCGCCCATGGCGATTCTATATTTGCTACCTTTCCTGCCCTGGGACCTGAAATATCAAAAGGGGTGTACGTTTATCAGGGCGGTCCCAGCACAATCTTTTTGTATTCATCGCACAGCGGAGTAAATATTTATTATCTGAAAGCAGTTCCTGTAACATCATCTGTTAAACCAAATTTTGCCATAACACCCGAAATCAGGGTATATCCGAACCCTGCAACCGACAGGGTATTTGTTAATGTGAACAAACCAACGCAGGTGGCCATTTACAATCTGGCCGGGAGCATGGTTAAGTCGCAGATGATTGAATCGCAAAACGACTTCATCAACGTAAGCGATCTGCAACCGGGAATGTACATCATCAAATCGCAATTCAGCAACGAATTTGCTCATAAACTGATTGTGAGATAAACTGAAATTAAATAAAACTTTGAAAGAACCGTTCTGCTTGCAGGGCGGTTCTTTTTTTAATTTTACCACCTGGCAACTGCCATGTTTCTGCTACCGGTGGGCCGCTGGGGCGACTAAACCGGCATCAGGCGCATTTTTAAAACCGGCGTGGTTGTTTTCACCATCTCGTCGCTAATATGCGGTTTTTCGGGTTCCGGAAACTGGCTTATCGTTTTCAGGTACATCCAGGGCATAGGCGCTGCTTTTACAAGTACAACAGGTCCGGCCATCCTTGTATCGGCCTTTTTGCCCCAATTTCGCGGACGAGTGTTGGGCATGTCGGTATCGGCAGTATATTTGGGACTGGCTTTCGGCCCTTTTGCCGGCGGGCTTTTAACACAATACCTGGGCTGGCGCTCCATCTTCTTTGTTTCGGGGGCATTGGGTTTGCTTTCCACAACCATTGCATTCCTTTTTCTTGGCAACGACCAAAACCGACTGTCATCCGGAAAAAAATTGAACCTGAAGGGAACGCTGTTTTACATGATTGGCCTGGTAGCTCTTGTTTATGGTTCTTCTTTGATTCCAAAAGCTTCGGGTTGGTTAATGATGGGGGGAGGTTTACTTGCTCTCATTATTTTCTGGATACTGGAAAGCAAATTTCAACCCCGCTATCTGGCCACCCTTGGAATGACCATGTGCACCATCGGCTGACTGCGTTTGCATTCCTTACTTCCTCAACACCCCTTTACATCATTGTGATGCTGCTGCTTTGGGTTGGACTGGGGTTTGCCTTTTTTTCGTCGCCCAACATGAATACCATAATGAGTTCAGTACAAAAAAACCAACTGGGACTTGCTTCGGGATCGGCGGCCACCATGCGGGTGCTCGGACAAATTACCAGCATGACCATTGCCACATTTTATTTTGCCGGAATGCTTGGCGGGGAAGCCATTGAAGCAGTTTCTTCCACCCTGTTTCTGAAAGTAATGAAATGGAGTTTCCTCACTTTTGCGGCCATCAGTGTTGCCGGCATCTTTTTTTCATACCAACGGGGGAAAATTCACAGATAACATAACAAAAACAGGCACTGGGTTACAAAACCCCGGTATGAAAACAAAAAGCCCCGTCTTTTCAGACAGGGCCTTTCAGCTATTAATCGTTAAAAATTAGTCTAACTGCGGACCGGCAGCAACCAATGCTTTACCTTCTTCGTTATCGGTATATTTTACGAAGTTTTTGATAAAACGGCTACCCAGGTCTTTTGCTTTTTCTTCCCACTCTTTCGCGTCGGCGTAAGTATCGCGCGGGTCAAGAATGTTCGGATCAACATCGTGCAATGCTGTAGGAACTTCCAGATTGAAAATCGGAATCACTTTGGTTTCAGCTTTTTCAATCGAACCATCGAGAATAGCATTGATGATGGCACGGGTATCTTTAATGGAGATACGTTTTCCGCTACCATTCCATCCGGTATTTACTAAATAAGCTTCTGCATTGTGCTCTTCCATTTTTTTCACCAACTCCTCACCATATTTTGTAGGGTGAAGTGAAAGGAATGCCGCACCAAAGCAAGCAGAGAAAGTAGGCTGCGGTGTGGTAACACCACGCTCGGTACCTGCCAGCTTTGCTGTAAATCCTGAAAGGAAATGGTATTTGGTTTGTTCCGGGGTCAGTTTCGATACCGGAGGCATTACACCAAATGCATCTGCTGTAAGGAAAATCACTTTGTTGGCATGTCCGGCTTTGGAAACCGGTTTCACAATATTTTCAATGTGATAAATGGGGTACGAAACGCGGGTATTCTGGGTAACAGAACCATCGGTAAAGTCGATTTTACCATTTGCATCCACAGTAACATTCTCCAGCAATGCATCGCGTTTAATGGCGTTGTAAATGTCTGGTTCAGCTTCCGGGTCGAGATTGATGGTTTTTGCGTAGCAACCGCCTTCGAAGTTGAAAATGCCATCATCATCCCATCCATGCTCATCGTCACCAATCAGTCTCCTTTTCGGGTCGGTTGACAGGGTGGTTTTTCCGGTTCCCGAAAGACCGAAGAAAATAGCCACATCACCTTTTTCTCCCACGTTGGCCGAACAGTGCATCGATGCCATACCATTTAACGGAAGATAATAATTCATCATGGCAAACATTCCTTTTTTCATTTCGCCGCCATACCAGGTTCCGCCAATCACCTGCATTTTCTCAGTCAGGTTAAATACGGTAAATACTTCTGAGTTAAGTCCATGCTCTTTCCACTTTTTATTGGTGGTTTTGGAACCGTTCATAACCACAAAATCTGGTTCGCCATAGCTTTCCAGTTCCTCTTCGGTTGGCCTCAGAAACATATTTTTAACAAAATGTGCCTGCCATGCCACTTCCATAATAAAACGAACTTTTAACCTTGAATTTTCGTTTGCCCCCAGGAAAGTATCCATAACAAACAAACGTTTTCCTGACAACTGATTGGTAACAAGTGATTTCAAATCGGCCCAAACTTCCGGTGTTGTGGGTTTGTTATCATTTGGCGACTCAGGCGAAGTCCACCATATTGTTTCTTTGGTTGTGTCGTCCTTAACAATGAATTTGTCTTTTGGAGACCGTCCGGTAAATTCCCCAGTCATAACGTTAACAGCACCCAGTTCTGTTAGCTGCCCTCTTTCAAAGCCTTCCAGACCGGGGTTCATTTCTTCTTCAAAAAGCTGCTCGTAAGATGGGTTGTGTACAATTTCCTGTACGTTTTGAATTCCGTACTTTGCCAAATCTAAATTTTTCATAACTACCTAATAATTAACTTTATAAAACTATTGTCTTTTATGCTATTCGGGATACAAAAATAGATTTTTTTCCCGTTTTGGCAGGATAGATGTGTTCATTTAACCGGTTTTAAAGCCTGATTAAACATTATCTTAACAATTTTGCAGAAATTTGTTATTCAGGGTAGAAAAACAAAAAGAGGCTGCCAGGGCAACCTCTTTTAATATGACTTATTTAACTGCAATCAGGATCTTGGATGAAATTGATGTATTGTATTTTTCAGATAATCGCGGTCTAAATGGGTATAAATTTCGGTAGTTAAAATAGATTCATGTCCCAGCATTTCCTGAACAGCGCGAAGGTCGGCCCCGCCGTTTATCAAATGTGTGGCAAATGAATGACGGAAGGTATGCGGGCTGATTCGTTTGTTGAGTCTTATTTTTTCAGCCAGGTTTTTAATGATAGTAAATACCATAACCCGGCTCAGTTTTTTTCCTCTACGGTTCAGGAAAAGAATATTTTCACTGTCTTTCTGAATTTTCAGATTCTGACGGTAACCATCGATGTATTTCTGAATTTCATCGACTGCCCTTGAACTAACCGGCACCAGTCTTTCCTTATCTGCTTTTCCTTCAATTTTAACAAAGCCCTGATCGAAAAACAGGTTTGTAAGTTTCAAATTTACAAGTTCCGAAACCCTGAGACCGCAACTGTAAAGTGTTTCCAGCATGGCTTTGTTGCGTTGCCCTTCAGCTTTGTCGAGGTCAACAGCATCAATCAATTGATCGATTTCTTCCATGCTCAAAATATCGGGCAATTTCCGGCCAATTTTGGGCGACTCCAGCAAGGCGGTAGGGTCGCTCGAAATTTTTTCTTCAATCAACAAATATTTAAAAAACGATTTTATGCCCGAAATGGTACGGGCCTGGGTTCGGGGGCTTACTCCCCGCTCATTCAGCCATTCCACGAATTTTTTAAGGTGTTGCAACTTTACCTTCTCAGGGCCGGTTTTCTTGTAATTTTCCCCCAAAAACTCCACCAACTTGTTAATGTCGTTGATGTAGGCGGAAATTGAATTCTGCGATAGTGACTTTTCCAGTTTCAGGTAGTTTTCATATCCTTTTTTGCTTTCCTCCCATTTCATAACTTTCGATTTTTATTTTTTAAATCCAGCGATTTAAATAATTTTGATAACTATTATTGGCAAATTTTTATATTATGATATTTACTACGATTTAATGACCATAAAGTTACTATAAAAATAATTAAAAACGAAATATAATGAATTTATTGATTATCAACGGGCCAAACCTCAATTTGCTGGGAAAAAGAGAGCAAAGCATCTATGGAACGGAGAATTTCGATGATTACTTCAAGGCTCTGAAAACAAAATTTCCAAACATAAACCTGATGTATTTTCAATCAAATATTGAGGGTGAGTTGATTGACAAAATTCACGAACACGGGTTTTCAGCCGATGGAATTGTACTGAATGCAGGAGCATACACTCATACCTCGGTAGCCATACGCGATGCCATTGCAGGAATAACAACCCCTGTAGTGGAGGTTCATATCTCCAATACGCTAACGCGGGAAGAATTCAGGCATAAATCCATCATTGGACCGGTATGCCGGGGTTGCATCATGGGTTTTGGACTCGATTCTTACCGGCTGGCAGTTCTGAGTTTTCTCACTACCTGAAATCGATGATTTCCAAATCGGAAAAATCGGCCGGATTAAAAATGAAGTAATTATCGGGAAGATTGGCCGAAGTATTCATTTTCTTTATTTCGATGCCGTATGTATTGCCATCGGTACCCAACAGAAGGGCCGACTTTATCAAGCTATCCGTTTTTCCGATAAAAAGCACAATTTTGGTAACTTCATGCTCGTCTGAATCCGGATAAAGCTCAATTTCGTGAGTTGCTCCGCTGCCTGCCAGATTTTTTTCTCCGATATATTTCGACCGAAACCCCCGTTCATAAATAGTAAAAACCGACGAAGGGTCCATCAGTTCGCTGCCACCGTCGTCGAGGTACGAAATGGTTACCTGATTTCCGTCGGCCATATAATTCCAAATAGTTTCGCCATCGGAATAGACTTTTACTCCCACATCGGGAAGGTCCACCACATATTTCTGCCCTTTCAGCTGAATGGAGCCTGAATTTTTTTCATAAATATCCATCTCCTCGTTTTCCATACTAAAAACAAAATCGGCAGAAATGGTGTTAAACGAGCGTGTTTTTGCACTTACTTCATCGAGTATCTGCTTTGCTTTTATATCTTGCTGCGCCGAGGCTAACAGGAACGAAGCCAAAAATAAACCCAGTAAAAAAAGAGTCTTCATAAAATATGTTTAGTTTAAACCATTCAATAACTGTTCCAAACTGTATTCGTCCTGAATAAGTACCTGCCGGGCTTTGCTCCCCTCGCTCGGCCCAACAATACCGGCAGCTTCCAGTTGATCCATGATTCTGCCTGCACGATTATAGCCGATGGAGAATTTTCGCTGAATCATGGAAGTGGAACCCATTTGGTTCATTACTACCACCCGCGCAGCATCGTCAAACATTTCATCGCGGTTATTTAAATCCACCTCGCCCGGACCACCTTCCTCGTCACCCACGTACTCAGGCAGCATAAAAGCCGTTGGAAAACCTCTCTGCTCTGAAATAAAGCTGCAAATTTGCTCTACTTCGGGCGTATCGATGAAGGCACACTGCACGCGGGTCATGTTGCTGCCCTGTGCTATCAGCATATCGCCCTTACCAATGAGCTGGTTAGCGCCAGGTGTATCGAGAATGGTACGAGAGTCAATCATGGAAGCCACTTTAAAGGCAATTCGTGCCGGAAAGTTAGCTTTGATAACACCGGTAATAATATTGGTTGACGGCCGCTGGGTTGCAATGATCATGTGAATGCCCACAGCCCTTGCCAACTGTGCAATGCGGGCAATGGGATGCTCAATTTCCTTGCCGGCGGTCATTATCAAATCGGCAAATTCATCAATTACCACCACAATGTAGGGCATAAACCGGTGTCCCTTTTCTGGATTCAACCTGCGACTGATGAATTTTTTATTGTACTCTTTTACATTGCGTGCATGAGCCTTTTTAAGTAGATCGTAGCGCTGGTCCATCTCAACATTCAGGGAATTCAGCGTATATTTTACTTTCTGAATATCGGTAATCACAGGTTCTTCTTCGTTTGGAAGCTTGGCCAGGTAATGTTTTTCAAGCACCGAATACAGGTTTAGCTCCACTTTTTTGGGATCGATAAAAACAAATTTCAACTGCGAAGGATGTTTTTTGTATAGCAAAGAGGCAATAATCACGTTAATGCCCACCGATTTTCCCTGTCCGGTTGCCCCGGCTACCAAAATGTGCGGCATTTTGGTGAGGTCGAACAGGTAGGTCTCGTTCGATATGGTTTTGCCCAACGCTATCGGTAAATCGGCTGTGCTTTCCTGGAATTTCCGGGAACTTAGAATGGACCGCATGGAAACCACTTCGGGATTTTGGTTGGGGACCTCAATACCGATAGTTCCCCGGCCGGGAATAGGAGCAATAATGCGAATTCCCAGTGCAGCAAGGCTAAGGGCAATATCGTCTTCCAAGTTTTTAATTTTGGCGATTCGAATGCCCGGCGCAGGAATAATTTCATACAGAGTGATGGTTGGCCCAATGGTAGCCCTTATTTTGGTAATTTCAATTTTGTAGTGCCGCAGGGTTTCCACAATCTTGTTCTTGTTAGCAATCAACTCCTCATTGCTCACTTCAGCGTTATCGGAGCTGTGGTCTTCAAGCAATTCCATCGTCGGAAACTTGTAATTCGATAATTCCAGCGTGGGATCATATTCCTCCATCCCCTCTCCCAGAAAATTTTCAACCCCTTCTTCTTCCTTCTGCTTGTGCACCGTCAATTCAAGTCCATCCTCCTCTTCTGTTTCTTTTTCCGGCAATTCTTCTTTCTGTTCCACCTTCTCCAATTCCAGATGATCATCATCTTCGTCTCCGTCGGGCTCAAAAACAGCCTTCACAATATCGTCGTCTTCAATTATTTTCGATATGGAATTATCAGTAATATCTTCCTGCTCTCTCTCTGAGACTACCAAACCATCCGTTCCTTTTTCGGTTTTTAATTTTCTTTTAAAAATAGCTTTCAACAAGCTATATGCTTTTTCAAAACGAACAATAATGATAGTAAGCAGTGAAATAAACAACAGAAAAACAAGACCAGTTTTACCAATTAGCGAACTGAGCCAGTTGCTGAGAATAAACCCGTAATGGCCTCCGGGATAAATGAACGAAGCAGCACTTGTTTTGGGAAATAAAAATCCCAGCATAACCGAAACCCAGATAATCATTACCAAACTAAAAACCAATGCTTTCCTAAACTTTGCCAGATTTCGACCCAGAATTTTAAACCCTGTAATTAAAAGCAAATACACAAACAGGAACGAGGCTAGCCCAAATCCGCGGTTCATTATCACTTCCGATAACCAGGCTCCGGTTTTCCCGGCTTTGTTGGCTACTTTTACGTCCGACTCAAACACCAGTTGTCTCCACGACAAATCGAGCTTGCTCTGGTCGGCTGCTCCATGAAACAAAAAAGAAATGAAAGAAATAAGCAGATAAGCTGAAACAAGCAAAACAAAAATACCCAAGATAAACCTGAACTTCTCGTTCTGAAAAAACGGGTTGCGCGTTTTCTTCTTTTTTTGCTTCAAATTTCCCGGCTTCTTCGCTTTAAATGCCATTGTGTTTTTCCTGATAAAAAATAAAAATGCAAATTTAACTAAAAAATTGAGGTTGGCGGTTTGTTATTCTATCAATTTACAACATCATAAGAACATCGAAAGATGATTGAAATTCATTTCTTTTATTCATCGTTTTTTTTATGTTTGTTGCCTTTTCAAATTTGAGACTATGGAAAAACTGGCAGTAGTAGCTTTGGGCGGAAATGCCCTGCTTCGCGACAATGAGGAAGGAACCATTGAGCAACAGGAACAAAATGCAACCGATACGGTTGAAAACCTGATACATCTTATAAAAGACGGATATGAACTGGTAATTACGCATGGTAATGGTCCGCAGGTTGGCAATATTTTAATGCGCAACGATGCCGGCGAAAAAATGTACAACATTGCTCCTATGCCTCTGGATATTTGTGTGGCCGACTCGCAGGGAGGAATCGGGTACATGATTGAGCGCATTATCCGAAATGTGCTGAACAAACACGGCATCAAAAAAAATGTGATTACCATGGTTACGCTGGTTGAAGTGGACCAAAATGATCCGGCTTTTCAAAATCCGGAAAAACGTATTGGAAAAACATACAGCAAAGAAGAAGCGGACAAGCTTAGCCGGGAAAAAAACTGGATATTTAAATCATCACCAAAAGTGAAAGACGGTTTTCGCAGGGTAGTCCCCTCGCCTGCCCCAATCGATATTATCAATAAAGAAACCATTGAGTTGCTGGTGAATAACGGCAACATTGTAATTGCAGCCGGCGGTGGCGGAATTCCGGTCTATTACGACGATGAAGGCAATGTAAGAACAATTGATGCGGTAATTGACAAAGACCGCGCTTCGGGTTTGCTCGCCAAAAACATTGGCGCCGATGAACTGTACATTTTAACCGATGTGCCCTTTATTTACAAAGATTACGGATTGCCCACTCAGGAAAAGCTGGAATTTCTGAATTATGCCGATACCGTAAAATACCTTGAAATGGGCACATTTGCCGAAGGAACCATGGAGCCGAAGATACGGGCCTGCCTCGAGTTTATTAAAAGCGGAGGCAAAAAAAGTGTGATTACCGAATCCAAAAAACTGGAAGATAAGTCTTTTGGTTCGAAAATAACCATGGAATATGACGAAAGGGACAGAAGCGGGAAGGTGGAAGCGGGAAGTAGGAAGTAGGAAGTGGGAAAACCAGTGACAGATGACCGGTGACCGATGAATAGCAAGTGAAACTTTACAAAAAACGAATAAATTGTGATAATATAATAAACAGAATGATATGGCTTTTAATTTAAAAAACCGGAATTTTCTGAAGTTGCTGGATTTTTCAGCCCAGGAAATAACCTTTTTGCTGGAAATGTCGGAAACGCTGAAAAAAGCAAAATATGCCGGCACCGAACAACAACTGCTGAAAGGCAAAAACATCGCGCTGATTTTCGAAAAAGCCTCCACCCGCACCCGGTGTGCATTCGAGGTGGCTGCCTTTGACCAGGGTGCGCACGTAACTTACCTGGGTCCGTCGGGTTCGCAAATCGGCCACAAGGAAACCATGAAAGACACTGCCCGTGTTTTGGGCCGCATGTACGACGGAATTGAATACCGCGGATTTGGACAGGAAATTGTGGAAGAATTGGCTCAGTATGCCGGAGTTCCGGTGTGGAACGGACTCACCAACGAATTCCATCCAACGCAAATTCTGGCTGATTTCCTGACCATGATGGAACACTCGGACAAACCACTCTCGCAAATCAAATTCTGCTATCTGGGCGATGCCCGCAACAACATGGGCAACTCGCTTATGGTGGGCGCCGCTAAACTGGGTATGGATTTCAGGGCCGCTGCACCCAAACAGTGCCAGCCGTCGGCTGAACTGCAGGAGCAATGCAGGGAAATTGCCAAAAAATCGGGTGCCAAAATCCTGATTACCGAAGATGTGGCCGAAGCAGTGAAAGACTGTGATTTCCTTTATACCGACGTGTGGGTTTCCATGGGCGAACCGGCCGAAGTTTGGGCTGAACGCATTGAACTGCTGAAACCTTACCAGGTGAATGCAGAAGCGATGAAACTTACAGGCAATCCCAACGTGAAGTTTTTACATTGTCTGCCGGCATTTCATAACCGCGACACCAAACTGGGCGAAGAAATTTACCAGAAGTTCGGACTTGAGGCAATGGAAGTAACTGAAGAAGTTTTCGAAAGCGATGCTTCAGTAGTTTTCGACCAGGCTGAAAACCGGCTGCACACGATTAAAGCAGTGATGGTTGCGACGCTGGGTTAATCCGGGTGTGGCGATTTGAAATCGCCAAGGATAAAATCGGCGGTTTCAAACCGCCGCACCCGATTAAGACCGGGCTTCATTATTGTTTTATTTTCAACTTCTTGGCAATAATTATTCTTTTTGATATTTTTGCAAAACAAGTTTCTGCCAGAGTCTGCCGGGGTGAACTATAAAAAAGGAAAGTAGAAAACGACGGTTAGAAAGTTTATAAACTTGGTAAAAGCGTTAACAATAGATATATTATACGATTATGCAAAGAATAGTCATTGACATACCAGATAATAAACTCAACTTTTTTATGGAGTTGGTAAATAATCTGGGTTTTAAGAAGGTAAAGCAAATTTCAAAGGAACAAAAGCAATTCGTTGACGATTTGCAGCATTCTTTGGAACAGGTAAAACAGCACCAGGAAGGGAAAATAAAACTTCAATCGGCAAAAGATTTTCTTAATGAGCTTTAATGTTGTAGTTACCGATGGCTTTAAAAAACATGCAAAAAGCATTGCAAAAAAACACCGGTCCTTTAAATCCGACCTTGGCAAACTGATAGACTCACTCGAAGAAAACCCAACTCAAGGAGAACCTTTAGGAAAAGATTGCTTCAAAGTACGTATGGCAATCACTTCTAAAGGAAAGGGTAAATCCGGTGGATCGCGGGTGATTACCTCTATTAAAATTGTTAACCAAACAGCCTACCTACTTACCATTTACGATAAATCGGACAAAGAAAACATTACTGACAAAGAACTGGACGAGCTCTTGCGTTTAGCAGGTTTGTTGTAGAAATTCCTGGCCTTGCATATTTATTATTTTTTATGCTCTTGCTTCATCCATCGCTCTTAAATTTTCGGGTGGTGTTAAAACTGTAATATCGAGTTTTGCAACCGGGGGAAGGTAATTTTTCCAGAGTTGCAAACGCTCGGAAGTGTCTGGATTGTCGAACTCAATAATGGAGTTGAACCGCCGGGTAAACGAGGAGTCGATATTCGATTTCATATTCAACGCCAGAATAACAAGCACGGCGTGCGATTCGATGCGTTGCAGCAAGTAGGAAACCTCCTGGTTGGCATATTTGTCGTGGGCATCGCGCACGTTGGTGCGTTTGCCAAAAATGGAATCCGCCTCGTCGAAAAACAGAATCCAGTCTTTGTTGGCCGCTTTGTCGAACAATTTCGACAGGTTTTTTTCGGTTTCTCCAATGTATTTTGAAACCACCATCGAAAGATCGATCCGGAAAACATCACGACCGGTATATTTTCCAAGAAGATAGGCAGTTAGTGTCTTTCCCGTTCCCGGAGGTCCGTGAAACAGTACCCGGAATCCTGGCTTGATTTTTCCGCTCATTTTCCAGCCGTTCAGCGGTTCGTCGTTGTATTTCAGCCAGGTTTCAATCTCTTTTATACCGGCCATCGTTTTGTCGTTAAGCACCAGGTCGCTCCATTCCAGTTCGGTTGTAATACGTTCTGCCGGAAAGTCGCTGCTGAGGCAGGGTTTTGAAATTTTTCCGCTGGTAAACAAATCCACATATTCTTCATCCATAATCAGCCGTCCGCTCATTTTTGGTTCGCCGTCACCCGGATCCTCAAGGAACAAAACATTTTTACGTGCAAAAAGGTGGTCTTCGTCAAACAACCTTGAAACTTCGATACGTTTTTCAATATCATTTCCGGCCAGGATATACAAAACGGTTTCTCCGGTTGGTAAAATTCCACGGTGGTTTTTGCCTTTTACCCCGCCAAATTCGGGGAAATCGCCTCCGTTTGGGAGATAGTCAGAAATAATAGCATTAAAAAAATTAGACGAAATATACGGAACTAGCGCAAGCAGTAAACAGATATATTCTTCAGCATTCAGTTTATTTTCCAAAATAAAACGAAGAACGATATCGCTTTTATTTTTGGGGAAAATAACAGAAACATTAGTAGGCTCTGTTCCGGGAGTAAAATGTCTTGACAAAGCAAAACGAACTACAGATTCAAGATTGTCCAAATGTTTCTCAAACTCCATAAAAAATTTCTATAATGAATTTCTCAAATTACAAATATCACCAAAATGGATTTTCACCACTAAGAATGGATTTTATTCCAACCATTGGGTTCAGTGTTCTGCCTTCAGGCATTATCTTTTCATCGAATTCAGTCAATTTTTTACCTGCATAATCTATTGCTTCACCTCCTTTCTCGTAGCCCTTGAATGCCAGCCATCCCAATCCTTCACCTGCATGACCAATTCCGGGCATTGCACCAAAAAAGCCAAACAACCTTCCAGCAAGCGTATCGGGGCCTCCATAAAAGTCTCCTACCATTTTTGCTCTTTCTGCACCACCCTGTTCCGACCAATAATCACCGGCTTCAAAAGCTTTTTCATAAATCCAGGATGTTTTGCCTGCCAACGAATCTTCATAAAATTTCTGCAACCCTGTAATATCACCTGTAATAATCGACTCGGCAGTACCTGTTATGCTGGAAACACTGGAGCTCATGGTTCCCCCTATATTGATGCGATCGCCTCCGGGTATTAACCCCAGACCTGCATCAATAGCTGCTACAAGAGGATTTGATTTCCCAAAGGCTACGTCAATTGCAGTTGTACCCAAAGCATCTACCACTTTACCTGTATAGGTTGTATTGTAACTTGTTAACCGCACCAAACTAAAAGACTATACTGCCATCAACCCGGAACAGGACAGTATTACCATATACGAC